>Ga0207421_10001153_pt1 | contig 34321 bp, 40 predicted proteins | sample SodLakKL_010_SED_4_FD_187542 | JGI IMG/M metagenome (GOLD analysis project Ga0207421, IMG submission 187542) | Alkaline sediment microbial communities from Lake Tanatar, Kulunda Steppe, Russia - 8KL_010_SED (SPAdes) (version 2) | ecosystem: Environmental > Aquatic > Non-marine Saline and...
GAGAGAGCAAGGTGGACACCGAACGCGGGCTACAGTGAGAGAGCAAGGTGGACACCGAACGCGGGCTACAGTGAGAGAGCAAGGTGGACATGACGGGACGGACCGCCCTCGTCGCCGCGGTGGCAGGACTGCTGGTGGGTTCGCTCGTCGGACTGGGCGTAATCGGGGCTGGAGCAGCGAGTTCGCCGTCGGACTCGGCGGACCGATCGAACGCTGCTGGAGCGCCAACGGCCGATGCCGGGGTTGACACCGTGAGTGCGAGCACCGCCTCCGTCACCGACTCCTCGTCTGTCGCGGACGGACAGGAAGAGACGGAGTCGGCGTTTACCGCGTACGGACAGCAGGGATCGATCGTTCTCGGCGGGGACCAAGACGATCCGATCGTCTTCCCCGAAAGCGACGAAGACGAGCCCCAACCCGAGAACGCACCCGATCAGGTCGAGTGGGAAGATGACGCGTTCGTCGTCGACGCTGACGTTGACCTCGAGGCCGGAACCTGGGAGGCCGACGTCGATGACGTTTCCTTCCCGCTGATTACCTCCTACAGAGTCAATGCGGATCGCGCCGAGGTCCAGATGTCTGCCCCCGATGGGTTCGAGGGAACGATCGATCCCGAGACGGGTGAGATGACGGCCGAAGCTGCGTTCGAGATCGAAACAGACGTGATCGATCCCCTCCGGGGCATTGCCCCCGACTCGACGTGCGTGACCGAGAGCGAACTCGAGATGTCGACCGACGCCGGTGATGCCGGCACACCGTTCGAGGTCGACGGCGAAAGCGACACTGCCACCGCGACGATCGTCGACGACGCCTTCACCGTGCAGAGCTTCGACACCGCCAGCGGATCGGAGACCGTCTGTGGGTCTGCCTCCGACACGTACGGCCTCCCCGCAGAAGAGCCGGGCGACAACGAGTTCGAACTCGTTCTCTGGTTCGATCTCGATGGCTTCGAAGACGTCCAGGAGTGACCGACACGATCGACGACTCACAAGATCGGTTTCCGGACGGTTTTTACCGGATGACTTGCTACGAACACCCAATGACGAAAATCGTCGTGGTGGACAACCACGGACAGTTTACGCATCTCGAACGTCGGGCCCTTCGTGATCTCGGCGTGGACACGGAGTTGATCGACAACGAAACACCACCGGAAGACGTCGACGCGGATGGCGTGGTGCTTTCCGGCGGGCCGGATATGGACCGGATCGGCCGATCGGCCGACTATCTCGACGCGGACGTCCCCGTCCTCGGCATCTGTCTCGGCATGCAGTTGATCGCCACGGAACTCGGCGGCCGGGTCGATAGCGGCGAGTACGGCGGCTACGCCGACGTGACCGTCGACATCGTCGACGATGACGATCCGCTCACCGGCTCACTCCACCCCGAAACTCGTGTCTGGGCGAGCCACGCTGACGAAGTCAAAGAACTGCCCGCCGGATTCGAGCTGACGGCCAAAAGTGACGTCTGTGGCGTCGAGGCGATGAGCGACACCGATCGCGATCTGTACGGCGTCCAGTGGCACCCCGAGGTCGCCCACACGGAGGAAGGCGACGAAATCTTCGAGAACTTCCTCGACATCTGTCGATCGTAACTCGTCTAACCCACGAACGCCGCCGACTGTCCTTGCAGTTGACTGCCGCGAGTACCCAGCACTCGATACCGTCGTCTCGATCCGATAACACCGACGTTACGTGGTATCACTTCTGTCGCCAAACGGGTATATAGGTTACAAAACGAACTAGGTAACGTAATGCAACCAGCAACCCGAACCACGTCGATCGCACCTGTCTCGACTTCGAACATCGCTATCGAGGAGGGGAACTGAGATGGTCGAGAGCGTTCTCGTCACCGGTGCGACCGGGAACCAGGGCGGTGCAGTGGTCGATCACCTGCTCGCCTCGGAGACCGAGTTCGACGTCTATGGCTTGACGCGAGACAGTTCGAGCGAGGTCGCCCAGGGACTGGCCGATCGAGGCGTGACGATGGTCGAAGGCGATTTGAACGAAAAAGCGTCGCTTGCACCCCACGTCGCCGCGGTCGACGCCGTCTTTGCGGTGACGAACTTCTGGACGCAGGGCTACGACGCACAGGTACAGCAGGGACAGAACCTCGCCGAAGTTGCTACCGAGGAAGGCGTCGATCAGTTCGTCTTCAGTGGTGTCGGTGGCCACGAAAAAGACACCGGGATTCCACACTTTGACTCCGCATGGGAGATCGACCAGTACGCCCAGGGACTCGACCTGCCGCTGACAGTCCTCCAGCCCGTGTTCTTCTTCCAGAACCTGGAGGCGTTCGCGGAGGACGTTGTCGAGGAGGGCCAGATCGCCCTGCCCCTCGAAGCGGGCGTCTCTCTACAGATGATCGACACACAGGATGTCGGCCACGCCGCTGCAGTCGCGTTCGAGAACCCCGACGAGTATATCGGCGAGCACGTCGAGATCGCGGGCGATGAACTGACGCTGTCCGAGACGGCTGCCGTGCTGTCTGCGGTTACCGGTCGCAACGTCGACCCCGTCCACGTCCCGATCGAGGACGCCTACGACTCCTTTGGCGAAGAGTTTACCGTTATGTGTGAGTGGTTCAACGATGTCGGCTACAGCGCCGAAATCGACGCACTCGACGATCGCTTTGGGTTCGAGTTTACGGATCTCGAAACGTATCTTCGCGAGAACGGCTGGGAAGACAAGCAGGGTATGGCGTCGGTTCCGGGCTGGGTCAAGGCGATGCAGTAACTCCAGTCTACCCGTTCCACTCGATCGGTCCGTGTCTGCCCGTCAGTTGCAATTTTGTGACCGTGTTTGTACTGTGTCCTGGCACCCGCTCTATCGTGTCCCAGTTCGAGAAGAGTGCTGTCGCTCATCGTCGAATAGCGTCTCGAAGAAACCGGAACCGGTTACTCTCCGAACAGTTCGTCGACGGCCTCGCGGGCAGCGAGGGCGGCGTCGTCGGCGACCTGTTCGGGATCGGCCTCGTCGTCGGGTGCGTTCAGGTAGACGTCGACCTCGAGGCGGCCGTCCTCGAAGGTCACGGTGACGTCGACGTCACGCACCGCGGATTGTTTGTACCGTGAGAAGATGAGCCCTTCCGCAGCGTCGGCAGCCGTCTGGACGACGGTCTCGTCGGACGGCTCGTCTCCTGTCATTTACGCGCCGCCAGCGCCCGGGCCGCCGGGACCGGCTGGGCCGCCGCCCATGCCGCCACCGAGCAGCTCCTCGAGATCGTCCTGCAGGCTCTCGAACTGCTGTTGGACGCGTTCTTCTTGCTTTTCGAGGGTTTCGAGACGGATCTCGAGCGAGTCGACTTTCTCTTCGAGTTCGTCTTCGGCCTCGTCGTACTCCGTCTCGACGAGCAGTTCGCCGACGTTGCGGTACATCGTGGTCTCGTCGTCGACGTTTTCGAGCTCTTCGAGAGCACTCTCGGCCTCGGTGAGGCTCGACTCGGCTTCCTGCTTCTGGACGGCGACTTGCTGTGCCGTCTCCTGTAGTCCCTGCAGCTCCTCGATTTTCTCCTGTGCTTCCGGCGGCAGATTGCCTTGCATATTTCGACGGTCGCCCTCCGCACTGATAAAGACCAGCTTTGTCGCTCAGGACCATCGCACAGCGAGTCGATCGGCGACGGGCGAGGGGACTGCCGCGATCGTCGGCGGCCACTCGCCGGTCCGGAGCCAGACGATCGTCGTGTCGCCAAACCGGACCCGGCGAGCGGACGTCACGTCCGCGAGGGCCAGTTCGCGGGTCGTCTCCATGGCGCCGTGCCACGATCGATCGGCGCTGCGTCCGGCGTCCGGCCAGGCGGCAACCACGAGTCGGTTGCGCTCGAGGTCGAGCATCCCGGCGGTCGGCAACAGCCAGCGACAGCACCAGCAGCCGACGTAGGTCGCGACGACCGCGAGGCCGAACAGCCACAGACCGGTGCGGTCGAGCGCGGCCAGCGCGGCCAGGTAGCCGCCGGCACCGAGCGCGGCGAGGGCACCGAGGGCGGTCGTATTCGCGTGTTCGACGATCGATCGGGTTGGATCGGTCGGTTCAGGGAGGCGGAGCCGGAGCAGCGTCAGGCCGTGTTTCCGCCCCGCAAGCCACGACAGTGCAGGCCCGAGCCCGACGGCAACGACGATCAGACTCGCCCCGATCGCGATCGGCGTCGAGAGCGACTGGCCGCCGATCGCGGCGATCGCCGTCACCACGATCGCTCCGGCTATCGCGATGACGAGGGCGGCGATGCCGACGAGCAGGAGCCACGCGATCGATCGAAGCGCCGCGAGTGGCCGACTGTTCGACGGGGTTAGCTGCCACTCGAACCGGTCGGCGTCGGGGGCGGCGTCGGTCGATCGGCTACAATCGATTGCCATCGGCCGTCACCGCGGCCCCTATGTCAGCCGTCCGCTCGGCGACGTCGATCAGTGAAAACCAGGTGTTCAGCGCTGCTCGAAGGGCGGTGACGTCCGCGGCCTCGATCTCGACCCGGACGTGCGCGCCGTCCCGACCGATCGTCGTCGCCGATCGATCGTCGTCGATCTCGCCGATCTCGCGGCTGACGCTCTCGGCGACGATCCGTGCGCGGGACGCGCTCTCGTATTCGAATTCGAGGGTTGCGTCGTGAGAAGACACCGGACTATTCGACGCCGACTTCCTTGACGTCGCGGCTGCGTTCTTTCAGGAGCACGCGGTGACCACAGTAAGGACAGCGGACACCGCCGTACTCGTCGAGCTTGACGTCGCGTTTACAGCGGGAACATTTGTAGCTCATACGTGGAGTTGGTCGCGGAGACGTTATTCGTCGTCGGCCAGTGCGGCACGGATCGAGCGCTTGACGGTTCGGCCGGCTGGGGTTTCCGGACGGAACGCACCGCCGGTAAAGACCTCGCCGGTCTCCTCGTTCTTCCAGATACCGGTGCCGACGCGGGTGACGTCGTCACCGTCGATCGCTGCGTTTTCCATGTTGTCCTCGATCTCACTGACGCGACGTCGAGCAACACGACCGTACCGGGCGCCAAATCGGCCCGCGCTGCCGACAGTTCCTTTCTTGGACATAGTACTGCTCTCTATCGCCAGCGGATTCTTAAACCTGTTGAGTTACGACTCCGCTGCCCGCTTTGCAACCGGCCCCATCAGCAACTCGCGAACGACCAGCGCGAGGCCGGCGAGATAGCCGACGACGGCGAGTGGGGCGGTGAGCAGTCCCGTCCCGAGACCGGCGACGGTCGCCGATTGGAACACGAGACCACTCACTGTCAGTAGCGGGATCGCGGCCAGGACGATGTCGGGACGTTCGAGCATGGCTAATGAGATATAATTACGGGCAGTCGGTTAAGAGTCGGACAACCAGCAGGCAGTGTCACTTCCATCGGCTCGTACCAATACGTACAACGGTTGGGAGAGTGGCCCACGGCTCCATCGTGAGTTGTGGGCTCGACACCGACCCTGCACTACTGGAACTCCGCCGACTCGAGAACCTCGTTGAGGTCCGCACGGATCCGTTCGCCCATCTCCCGATCGCGAGCGGTGGTGACGATCCGGTTCTCCTGGACGCTCGATCCGTCCCGTAAGAGCATGCGAACGTTGCCGCCGTGGTCAGCGCGGGTTACTTTCGCCCGGAGTCCGGATTGAGAGCCCTTCCCGCCGGCGTCGATCGGGCCCGGAATCACCTTCTTGACATGGGGGTGGCCGGCGACGGTCTGGATTGCCCGCATCCCGGTTCGCCCGCCGATCAGCGTCGAGTGGCTGCCACCGAGCTTCTCGGCTGGCGCGGTCTCGACGACGTCCAGTGCGCGCCGCCCTCGGCGGTCGAGTACCGACTGGACCGGGTCCTCGTCGTCGACGCGGTAGAACTGGTGGTGGATGTCCTCGCGAACGGCACGGATCACCTCCCGTCTCCCACCCGCATAGACCTCCTCGGGTCGTTTGCGGCGGATCTCGTCGCCGATCAGGCCGGCGAAGTTCCGGAGTTCGACGACCTCGTTCTCGCCGTCTTCGGGCGTCGTCGTGATCGTCGTCTCACCGAGCACGATGTCGGTCGCGTCCTCCGTCGGTCCGTGTTCCGTGTCGTCACCGGCAAGCATCGTCAGCGTCGCCCGATCGCGTCCCGCGTCGAGCACCATTGCATCGGTGTTTGCCTCCCGACAGACCAGACAGAAGTCGCCGGGTTTCTCGAGCGGCGATGCACAGTGACGACACTCCATACTGTCCGTTTGCCCCCTGGGAGTAAAACCGCCGTGTTTTCGTGCCGAAACACGACGATCGGCAGGCCGGACCACGGGTTAGCTCGACGATCCCATCGTATCGGCGAGTTTCGACCCACAGGCCCGGCAGTAGCGTGATCCCTCGGTGACGATCGCCGCACACTCGGGACAGGCGATCGTCTCGTCGGCTGTCGGCTCGTTCCCGACGTCCGTCCCACAGGAGAGACAGTACGCGGCGTCCTCCGAGACGGTCGCGCCACAGCTCGGACACTCCCCCGATCGCTCCCAGAGCACCTGCCGGCGAGATCGTGAGACGTAGTTGTACACCCCCCAGACGACGTTTCCAAGCCCCATCGTCCACCAGACCGTCAGGATCGCGACCAGGACGTGTGAGGTGATCGACCCGAACTCCCGATCGACCATCACGACGCGATCGCGGTCCTCGTCTTCGATCTTCCACCCCTGTGCGACGAGGTCGTCTATTTCACGTTGTAAGCGTCTGCTTCGCATACGTCACTGTAGGGTGGCGGTCCCAAAACGTGATTTGCCACCCAGCGGTGACTGTCCGTCGGTTCGAGAGCTCAGTCCAACCGGAACAGGTTGGGCGTGGTCGGCTGGCCGGTCTCGCACGCGACTCGTGTCTCGCCGTTCGCGTTCCGCGGGTCTCATATGGATTGTTGTCGTCACGTACCGCCGGTCACCACAACGGGTCGTCACGTACCGCCGGTCACCACAACGGGTCGTCACGTACCGCCGGTCACCACAACGGGTCGGCGATCGGTACACCGCCCCTCTCACTCCCTTCGGATCGGGTAGCGATCGGTACGACCGGGGTCGGGACGATACTGCGAGCCCATTTCGAGTCCCCTGCTGTCGCCAACCACCGGCTTCAAAATGGGAGGTACCGGCGCAGTCGATCCACTACCGATGGCTGTTGGTGTCGTATCCGGAGCGTCGTTCCATCGGCGTCGTACACTGCTTCGGTGATCGGGATCTCCGTCCCGTCTGGCAGTTCGATCGTCCGTTCGTGGGCGGGAACCGTCCCACCGCTGCTGGCTCCGAACAGCGTCTTCGAGTACTCCGTGGGCTCCGTGACAGGCTCGCTGTACTCGAGTTCGTACACCGTCTCCCCGTCGATCGTTCGCGTTCGCCATTCGACGAGGTCCTTGTTCTCGTTCGGGCCGATCATATTCCTGGTGACACTCTTGCTCAACCTAAAGGTGTGACTCTCCGCACCGACCAGGGTACACCAATCCGTCTCAGCCCAGTTTGATCGGATCGACCTTCAGATACTCCCGGAGAACGACCGTCGCGTAGCAGCCCTTGGGAAGGGCAAACGAAAGCGTTAGTGGCTCCTGGTCGACGGCGAGGCTCGTATTGACGAGCATCGCTCGCCGCGTGCCACTCGAGTAGAACTCGCCGGGGAGATCGAAATCGCCCGGTTCGAGGTCGAGTTCGTCGAGGACGGCTCGTTCGATCTCGCCCTGTGTCCCGTCGCCGAGTTCGGTTTCAGTGCCGACCAGCGGCGCGGTAACGAACGCCCGACCCCGTTCGCAGTGGCGTGTCACCGAACTCACGCGGCGCTCGTCGACACGCTGGAGCCGATCGGTGTCGGGCAAGACGAGCCCCTCGGGCGCGTCGGTGTCCGCAAAACAGACCACGTCGCCCGCAGTCGGCCGATCGAACGGCAATCCGCGATCGAGTCGCTCACTGAGCATCAGATTGAACGCATACGACTGGGCAGCGTGGACGAACAGCCGCTGGAGGTTCGAGGGCATCCGTTCGAGGGCGGCCCGGAACGTCTCCGGTCCGGGCTCGTCCGCACAGTCGGCCAGTTCGTGGAGCATCGATCGCTCGTAGCGCAGTCGGTTCGGGAAGCGATCGAGCGCTGCCTGCCAGTCGCGGGTTTCCTCAATAAACGCTCTGGCGTCCTGTGTCCCCTCGGGTTCCGCCTCCGTTGGGCCCCCGAGATAGGCCATGACTGCCCCCTCCCAGTCGCCGCGGACGATCGCGAGCCCGACCTCGTGTGTAACCGGTCGTCGGCTCCCGAACCGTTGTTGGCCAAAGAAGTTGGGGACGCCGATCGTCGTCGCCTCATCGTCGTCAGCCCCACCGTTTGCGCCCGACTCGAGGCCCCCGAACGCGTGTAACTCCTCGGTGATCGCCGCCGCGTTCTCGGGCCGGTCGGGATCGGAAACGACGAGTTCGAAGGCGTTGCCCGCGAGGTCGCCGAACTCGATCGATCGGCCGGCCCGCCCGAGGACCTCGATCTCGGCGCCGTTAATCTCGGGCAGCTCGTCCGGCTCAGCACCGTAGACCGAGAACAGCTGCGTCGTCACCGCATACTTGTCTTTCGTCCCGGCCCAGTTGACCCGCTCCCGGGAGACGCCGATCGCGTCGGATAGCCTGGACGCGAAGTCGTTGGTATCCCAGCCCTGCAGCGTCGCCCGGAAGACGAGGTGTGGGTAGGCGTCGGTCCCCGAATCGAGGGGGTGAGTATCGAACCGTTCGAGTTCGCGAACCCGGAACTGATCGTCGTCCTCGCGTAGCCGGCCGCCGACGCCGTCGGTGTCGGTGACGTAAACGGTCATACCGACGGCCTGCTCTGTGGGATGGGCGTTGCGCATGCTGGTTGGCGAGGCTTCGGCCGCCGGCAATAAATCGGTTCGTTCTCGCGGGCTCCGTGCGATCACATCCAGCGACGACGATCGATCCGTCACTCCGCTCGACCGCACCAGCGCGGCGACTACCGATCGGTGCCGACCGACGAACCGACGCCGACTGCATCCTCGTCGTCCGCGACTGGCGTGGTCGACCCCTGCGATCGCGACTCGGCCGGCGGCTGTGGGTGATCGTCTCTCGCCCACCAGTCTCGGGCGACGTTCAGCCCGTCCCGCAGGAAGGGCAGCGGATCGCCGGCGACGGCGTAATCGAATCGTGGCTGGCGAACGAGCGATGTCGCGACCGTCTGGAGGGCACGCCCGAAGTGGGGTCGATCGACCATCGGATACTCCGCGGCGAGGATGCTGTGGAGGTAGCTCGCCTCACCCCGGAGGAGATGGCCGCCGACGTCGACGTCGTAGGTTTCTCCGGGGTCGATCGGCGTGTCGGTCGCAAGCGACCAGTAGTAGTACGGAAAGTCCGCCCCGACGCGGACCGAGAACGGAAGCGACGACCAGAACCGGGGGTTGATTTCCATCAGTGTGAACCCACCAGTTCGTGGATCACGCAGGAACTCGACCATCGCGAGCCCGTGCCAGTCGAGTTCGTCGAGCAACTCCCGACCGGCCCGTTCGAGCGCCGGCTCCGAGATCGATTCTCGATACGCACTCGGACCGCCACAGTACTCCCAGCCACGGTGTTGACAGTGCTGAAACGTCGCGACCGGCTCCCCGTGGTCGTAGAGCGCAAAAAACCCGTACTCTCGAGAGTCGGAAATCCGTTCCTGGACGAGCGGGACGTGGCCGTGGCGATCGACGTAGGCATCGATGTCCGGCGGTTCCCCAGGTGTCTGGTAGCGCGTCGAGCCGATCTCGAAGCTCTCCGCATCGGGGCCGAGATACTCGGCTGCAGCGACCGTATATCGCGGCTTGACGATCGTCTCGCGGTCCCACTCCGTCCACTCGTCGAGCAACGTAGTGTCGGGAGTCGCCACGCCGGCTCGCTCGGCGGCCGCGATGAGTTCGACGCGGTCCTGGACCTGTCTCAGCGTGTCAAGTGTCGGCCACGGCGTCGCGACGACGTCGGCGAACGCGTCCCTGTTCGCCGCGAGGACGTAGATGTCCTCCTCTCGAACCGGGATCACCGTCCGGACGTCCGGCCGCTTTGCGATCGCGAGCAACGCGTCGCTGTAGGCGTCGATATTGACGGCCGGATCGGGAAGTTCGACGAACTCGTCACAGTGTCTCGAGGCGGCAGCCGGCGTCGTCGATCGCTCCGAGCCGACGATCGTTCCGACCCCCCGCGGATGGAGCGATCGCAGACAGGCGACCGTACTCGGGGCGTCAATCCCCGGAACGAGAACGCTCGCGCCGTCCCGTGTTCCGTCCATGGGGTATGACACTGAACGCGTCGTCATTATTATAGTCGGACTACGGTGACCCGGCCGGCTGGCGGCTACGCTCGCCGACAACAGTTACGAGTAGGAGTGGTCTACAGCCACCGTATCCTGAATCACGACGGAACTGGTCGTCACTGTCGCCGCTATCAGTGTGGCAGGTGCCCTCATTCGTCGACCAAGGGCCGTCCTGAGCCGGTATCACTGGTCGACGATCGCTTTCACCGATGGAGTGTCGTGAGCGCCCCCATCTCTTCCGTAGAAAGACGTTAGGACATGGGAAATGACTGGCTACTACCAGTGTGTGAACAGTTCGTTGCCGGCCGACGACCGAAAGCGATGTCACTGTTTGGGGACACACTACAGGAAAAGCTGCAAAGACACAGGTGGACGAACCGAGTTAGAGCAGTCCCGTCTTCTGGAGTTTCATCAGGTCCTCGGTTTCGAGGGTTTCGCCTTCCTTGAACTTCTGATAGATTTCCTCGGCCTCCTCTTTTGCCTTCTCTTTTTTCTGGTCGCGTTCGGACTTGCGCTCCTGTTCTTCTTCCTTGTCCAGTTCGCGCAGGCGCTTCTGGACGCGGACGAAGTCCTCGTGGTGCTGGTCGGCGGCCTCCTGGGCCTCGACGAAGGACTCGTGCATCTCGTCGGCTTCGTCACGGATGTCGTCGGCCTCGCGGTAGGCCTCGATCATCTCGTTGTGATGTTCCTGGGCCTTGTCCGCAAGCTCAGTCACTTTCTGGTGGTGCTGGGAGGCGTCCGATCGGACCTCTTCGGCTTCCTCGACGAGCGCTTCGAGGTCGTCGTTCTGATCGAGTTTCTGTTTGCGCTCTTCGTACTCCTCGCGTTTACCCTCGATCTTCTCGATGAGCTCTTTTTCTTCTTCGCTCGAGAGAACCTCGGTCTGCTGTTTGAATTCGAGCTGTTCGATCTCTTCTTTGAGCGCCTCGAGATCTTTGCCCTCATCGAGCTCCATATCCGATTTGAGCTTCTCGACTTTGTCGAACAGCTTGTTGGCTTCGGCGTTGAGCTCGTTGCGGCTCTCTTTGTGTTCTTGGACTTTCTCGTTTAGCTCGTCGCGTTTCTCGCGGTGTTCCTGGGCCTCGTCGACTTTCTCACGCGTTTTTGCGTTGAGGTCGTCGCGGCTGGATGCCCGCTCGGACGCCATCTGGTTTAAGTCGTTTCGCCGGTCTCGGAGCTGACCGGCCATTTTGATGAGCTGTCCTTTCGATTTGTTTTCGAGATCGTCTTCTGTCAGTTCGATGTTTTTCGATTCGTCTACCATGTGTTAGTCAAACCTCTGTGCCATACCCGCACCGGGGTGGTGGCCATCGCTCCCGAGAACCGGACCCGTCGGTGGGCTGGTTCAGCTACTGGGAGTAACGTGGCCGTGTAAAGCGCCTGCTCACAATCTGCGAAACCTCGGTGAATAAGATTTCCTGTCATCGATCGTCGAGCGATACGCGCCCCGGTGGCGTTCTGGTACTGCCAACTACTGTCGCCTCTAATTTAAATGTACCGGTCCCTACACCCGTGAAAACCGTTAGCAGGGACCTCGTTTCCCCATGCTGGGGTGTCACACGGGTTCGGAGCTACTTATAAATCACACTCGGTTGATCACGTCGGTTGGTCGGCCGGCTCAAAACAGGTTCTCCAGACGATCGTCGGTGAGCTGGTCGGCCGGATCGTCGGCCGCTTCTTCCTGAGCCTGGTTTGCCTCGCGTGCGCGTTGCATGAACGCCTCGATCCGATCGGAGCGTTCGGCCCCGCCCAGCAAGACGAGCGCCCCGAGACGATCGCTTTCGAGTGGGAAGTCCCCGCCCCGAACCTGCATGCTACCGGTCTCGTCTTCGAGCCACCGGCGGGACTTTTCGACGCCTTTTCGGGGAATCCGCTCCGAGTCGCCGGCGACGACCAACAGCGCCGAATCGGCGGTCGATGCCTCCGGCAGGCTGGTCCCGGTTAGCAGGGCTTGCCGTGCCACAGTCAGCACTGTATTGATGTTTTCGGCGCTCTCGTCGGCTGCGATCGCACTGGCGTAGCCAAGCGCCGCGACGCCGCCCGAACGGAGCGTGTTGATAACCTCACTGGAGTCGACGACGCTTTCGCCAACGCCCTCGACGGCCTCGCCGGCGGCAAACAACAGTCCAACTCGCTGGGCGATCTTTTCGTTGATCGTTTCGAACGCCCCTTCGACGCTTTCGCCCTGTTCGTGCCACGAATCGTTGTCGATCAACAGGGTCGAATCCGCTTCCCGAAGGAGCGTCTTGAGCGATCGGCCGGCGTTGGCCTGATAGAGCGCGCCCTCGTTTTGCCCGGGCAACACGCCGAGTGCGTAGACGGGAACGTCGTAGACCTGTTGGAGGTGGTGGACGAGCACCGGTGCGCCGCCGCTACCGGTGCCACCGCCGAGTCCGGCAACGACAAAAATCGCCTCGGCACTGGAGGTGACGCGACCGTCGAGTGCACCGAGTACCTGCTGGATATCCGATTGCATGACCTCGGTGCCGAGTTCGTTGTCGCCGCCGACACCGTGGCCGTTGACACGGTCGGCGCCGATCAGTTGTGTGTCGGCGAACTCGATCGACTGGAGGTCCTGCTCTGCGGAATTGATCGTGAGGGCACCCTGGACCGCATCGAATCCCATTTCTGCGTCGAATCGGGCGAGCCGTTCGGTGATTTTTCCACCGGCCTGTCCAATTCCGATCAGCGCAACTTTCATGCCAGCTAATACGTTGCTGCCGTGTTGAACGTTTGGGGTGTTCGATCGGGCGTGCTCGTCGGTCTCCGATTGGGCGTGCTCGTCGGTCTCCGATCGGGCGTGCTCGTTGCCGTGTGCTCTGGAGCGCCAAACGGTGTGTACACTCGTCGGCCGCGGGCGAGCCGAATGGCAATTCACTTGGGTCCGCCCGCTGTCAGGTCGACTATGTTCTACGACCAGCGGACGACCGTCCCTGACGCTCCGGCGGCGCTTCGTGCGGCATACGACCGCGACCTCCGTGCCATCATCGACGACCACGGGATCGACGACGTCACAGATCGGACGGCCGTCGATCGACGCCGGCTCGAAACGCTGGCTGCCGGGGACTCACCCGAACTGACGCTCGAAGACGCCGCACAGATCCAGTCGATCGACGACGGCGAACCGGATCCGGAGACGATCGTCGAAATAGCCTGTGACCACCTGCTGCTCGGGATGTCGACGGCGGTGCTCGACGTGGATGCAGTCGAGAGCAACCTCGCGATCGATCTCGACGCAAAGGAGGTCCAACAGAAGATCGAACGGCGTGCGCCGATGAGCTTCGATGAGTTCGTTCACATCCAGTACGTGATCGCCGACGGTGCGCCCTGACACGACAGCGTGCGGTGCGGTTATGCCGATCCAACCACGAATTCGGGTATGAACGTTGCAGTGCTTGGCTGTGGCCACGTCGGCATCGAACTGGGGAGACAGCTCACCGATCGAGGACACGAGGCGATCGGGGTCCGCCGATCGGACGAGGGCATCGCACAGATCGAAGACGCTGGCTTCGACGGCGTCCAGGCGGACGTCACCGACCCGGCGGAACTCGCCGCCGTCCCGGACGTCGACGCGATCGTCTTCGCCGCGAGCAGCGGGGGGCGTGGCGCGGCGGCCGCCCGCGGGATCTACGTCGATGGGCTCCGGACGGCGATCGACCACTTCGGTGGACGGGAGAATTCGCCGGACCGGCTGGTCTACACCTCTTCGACTGGCGTCCACGGCGACCACGATGGTGACTGGGTCGACGAGCAGACGCCACTGGAGCCGACGACGGCAAAGACCGAGGTGCTCGCCGAGGCCGAACGAATCGCCCTCGAACTCCCCCCGGAGTACGGGTTCGAGGGGACGGTTGCGCGCTACGCCGGCCTCTATGGGCCCGGCCGGTACCGACTCGATCGCTATCTCGAGGGGCCGGTGACGGAGGGGTACCTGAACATGGTCCACCGGGACGACGCTGCCGGCGTGGTTCGATACCTGCTTACCGAGGATCTCGCACGCGGCGAGGTCGTACAGGTCGTCGACGACGAACCGGTCTCGAAGTGGGCGTTTGCAGACTGGCTCGCCGAGGCGTGTGGCGTCGACCAGCCACCGACGCAGACGAAAACGGAACGACTCGACGACGACGGGCTCTCAGAAGCAGCTCGGCGGCGAATCCTGACGAGTAAGCGCTGCTCGAACGACAAACTGCGTGGTCTCGGCTACGAATTCGCGTATCCGACCTTCCGGGAGGGGTATCGTGCGGCGATCGACGCCTACCGGAGGGAAGCGGCCGCTCGGTGACCGCCAGGACGTGGAGCGAGCGGAGTCCACCCTGACCCGAACACAGATACCGACGCGTTCGGTTGGGCCCCGATCGGCCCCAGCTGAGGGAAAATTTCATGATGATCCACTTTGATTGGCCGATATGGGTTTCGTGAGCGTCCCCCCAGGCAGTGGGGTCAGGGAGGACGTGGTAGTAACCGAGATGGCGACGAGCTGGATCGGGGCGCTCGATCCGCTGGTGTTTTCGTTGCTGGTGCTTGCCGTCGTCGGGATCGCTCTCGGCGGCTGGTGGGTCGTCCGATGGTTTCGCCGACCGCCCGGTGTTCGGCTCCAGCGTGTCCTGGCTGCCCACGACGAGGTCGCGGTCCTGATGCATCCAAACCCCGATCCCGACGCGATGGCGTGTGCGATGGGGGTTGCCGCGGTCGCCGACACGGCCGACATCGACACGAAACTGCAGTTCTCCGGCGAGATTCGCCACCAGGAGAACCGGGCGTTTCGGACGGTCCTCGACCTGGATCTCGATCGCGTCGAGTCGGCGTCGGATCTGGCTGCGGACGCGGTCGTTCTCGTCGATCACAACACCCCACGCGGGTTTACCGGCGCCCAGATGGTCGAACCGATCGCCGTCGTCGACCACCATCCCGGAAACGGTGCCGGAACGGAGTTTACCGACGTCCGGACGGGCTACGGTGCAGCGTCGACGATCGTCGTCGAGTATCTCCAGGAGATGGGTGCCATAACCGACGACTCGGAGGGGAGTCCCGACATCTCACAGGAGCTGACGACCGGGCTCCTCTATGGGATCCTCTCGGATACGAACCACCTGACGAACGGCTGTTCACAGGCCGAGTTCGACGCCTGTGCCACGCTGTACGATGGGATCGACGAGGACCTGCTCGATCGTATCGCCAACCCACAGGTCAGCGACGACGTTCTCCAGATCAAGGCGAAGGCGATCACGGAAAAACGCATCGAGGGCCCATTCGCGATCTGTGACGTCGGCGAAATCGGCAACGTCGATGCGATCCCGCAGGCTGCAGACGAACTCATGCAACTCGAAGGCACCACGGCCGTCGTCGTCTACGGCGAAAACGACGGAACAATACATGTCTCGGGTCGCTCGCGAGACGATCGGGTCCACATGGGCGAGACGCTCCACCACGCCGTTAGTGATATTCCGATGGCCGATGCGGGCGGCCACGCGCGGATGGGTGGCGGCCAGATCTCGATCGATCACATGGAGGGGATCGGCCCGTCGGAAGGGATCAGCAAACTGGAGTTCGAGGAAGTGCTGTTCGCGTCACTTTCTGGCGAACGAGCGTAGACGCCTCGCGATCGGTTACCGAATCTCCTTGTACTCGGCTGCACAGTCCGGACAGATACGGACTGTCTTGATCTCGTCCGGGTCGTTTTCGGTTTTCAGCGGCTGTTCGCACTCGCCACAGACGAGCCGGTCGTAGGTATCTTTCTCGAGGTCGCCTTCACGGAGTGCCTTCCGGACTGATTTCATACTGGCGACCTACGAAGGTAGGGAAGAAAAAGACCGGTGCTTTTTGATGGATCTTGAACAGTGACCGACACGATGTCTCAACAGGACTCTACATGGCGAGTTCACCACGGGACTCGACGCGGCGATGTCGGTCGCTCTCGGTGTCCTGACGTAGCTGGCCGGGAGCTCCCGCGAAGAAACACGGATCGCCGGAGTCGTGGCCGTTTTATCGGTCCGGCCGAACACTCCACCGATGGAGTACGTCCAGGAGCGGGTCGCGACGCTCCACGATTTCGGCGAGTCGGCGAACGGCGCCCCGGCGAGTGACGCGGTCGAGGCAGCCGTCGGAGAGACGGCTATCGTCGTCCCGATGACCGATCGCGAACACGAGAGTCCCGCCGCCGCGCGCGTCCTTGGCGAGCTTGAGCACCTCGACCCGGCAGCTGTCTACGTTCCTGTCCGTGCCGACCCCGATCGGATCGGGGCCTTTCGCGAGTGGCTCGAGTCTTTTGCCCTCCCGATCTCCGTCCTCTGGTGTAACGCCCCTGGCGTCGAACGGCTGTTGACCGATGCCCGACTGGGTGGCGAGTTTGGCAAGGGACGTGACGTCTGGCTCGCACTCGGCCCCGCGGCGGCTGCCGGCGACTACGTCGTCGTCCACGACGCTGACGCCCGCAGCTACGAGGCAGCACACGTTCGCCGACTGCTCGCCCCGCTCACGATGGAGTTTTCGTTCGCGAAGGGGTACTACGCCCGCATCGAGGAGAACCAACTCTTTGGCCGGCTCTTTCGACTGTTCTACGAACCGCTGCTCCGAACGCTGGCTGCGAACCACGACGCCGCAGTGCTCGACTACTTCGGCTCGTTCCGATATGCACTCGCAGGCGAGTTTGCCGTCACGGCCGAGCTCGCCCGCCAGCTCCGGTCGCCACGAACCTGGGGACTCGAGGTCGGAACGCTCGGTGATGCGTTCGACGTTGCGGGCTTCACTGGTAGCGCACAGGTCGATCTCGGTCGCCACGAACACGACCACCGCGCGGTCGCGGGCGACGCCGGGCTGGAACGGATGAGCCGCGAGGTAGCTGCAACGTTGCTCTCCGTGCTCGAAGAACACGGCGTCGACCCCGACTACGAGACGCTTCCCGACCGATACCGGACCGTCGGGAGCCAACTGGTCGAGCAGTACCGCGTCGATGCCGCGTTCAACGGCCTCGAGTACGATCCGACGAGCGAGCGCGACCAGCTGGCACGCTACGCCGAGTCGATCGCGCCGCCAGAGCCCGACCGGCGACTCCCGGCCTGGCGCGAAGCTCCCGTCGCGGCCGCCGAGCTGGAAGCGACGGCCCAGCCCTGGGTGAGCGGGCGGATCGAGTCCAGTGCTGACGACTGATAGGGATCGTTGTCCCGATTTACTATCGATCGCCACCACTGCCCTCACAGTCTTTATCAGATAACCACCCGTTGTCCACCTATGGACGCCACCGTCGACGAACTCGCCGGGGTGGTCGACCTCTTCGGTGGGTTGACACGAACGGAGCTCGAACGTGCCCTCACGGAGGCCGCGTTCCGAGCCGACGGTCGAACCGTCGACGAGACCGCACTCTCGGAGACGATCGATCGAGCGCTCGACTCGTTCGGACTCGTTCGCTACGAGCGACCCGGTGGCGGCGACGACGCCGAGCCGTTGCTCGTTGCCGGACCGACGGCGTTCCCGTCGGTCCCCGAGCATGCCGAGGACGTCCCCCACATTCTCGACGTCGAACCGCGCCGACTCGACCGGGCGATGCTCGGAGAGCGTGTCGCAAAGCGGTTCGAGACAGCCGCCGCGACGGCCGTCGATACCAGCGAAACAGAGCGGATCCGTCATCTGATCGACGTCAGCTACGATATCGAAGCCTGGGCACCGGTCGAGCTGCGAGACGAGCGACAGCTGCTCGAAGGGTGTCTCGAGTGATCGCATGCCAGGACCGACACTGACTCTCGACCCGATCGCGACCCACCAGCCCGTCGAGATCGATGACCAGGAACACGATGCAGCCGTCCTCGCACCGATCATCGAGCGCGATGGAGCCCACCACCTGCTGTTTACCCGGCGAGCCGACCACCTGGGGGAACATCCGGGCCAGATGAGTTTCCCCGGTGGCGGTGCCGAGCCGGACGACGAGACGATCCTCGAGACGGCGCTGCGGGAGGCCACAGAAGAGATCGGACTCGACGCGGCCGAAACCGACATCGTGGGACAGCTGGACGATATCCGAACAATAACCGAGTACGCCGTGACGCCGTTCGTCGGCCGCGTCCCCGATCGGGAGTACGAGCGGGACGGAAACGAGGTCGCCGAAATCGTCGTCTTGCCGCTTGCGGGACTGCTCGACCCCGACAACTACGAGTACGAACGGCGAGAGCACCCCTACTACGGCGACATCGTCATCCACTACTTTCACGTCAACGGCTACACGGTCTGGGGCGCAACCGGCCGTATCCTGGTGCAGTTGCTCGAACTGGCGACCGAGTTCGAACCGCCCGAACGGGTCGATCGATCGACGCTGTAGCCGCTGGAGGGCGATCTCGACTGCCGGTCTCAAACCCGGCCAGGAGACGATCGCCTGCCACGACGTACCCACTCTCAATCCGAACCCGTTGGTCACGACGTACCCACTCTCAATCCGAACCCGTTGGTCACGACGTACCCACTCTCAACCCGGACTCGATTGCCACGACGGGCCCGAGTTTCACTCTACGGCAGCCGGCCCGTACCGAAAACCACACAAAAGTAAGTACACCCCAGACACAGAGGGTGGTATGCGACACGTTCGTGACGATGCGACGGCGGCCGGCCACTGCCGGCCCCGTCGATCGAGAGTCCGAGCCGCACGGATCGGTGATCCCACATGACCGCCCCTGAGGAATCCGCGCTCGCGGTCGGTGCGGACGCCGTCACTGAAGACGGTGCCGGGCTCGAGGTCGCTGTGGTTGGCGGCGGCGCCGTCGGCGCGACGGCGGCCTACGATCTCGCAAGCGAGGGTGCGACGGTGACGCTGTACGATCGGGAGACCGTCGCCAGCGGCGCGAGTGGTCGGGCAGCCGGTATCTGTTACGACGCCTTTGCCGACCCGCTCGATGCCGACCTGGCTGGTGTGGCGATCGAGCGGTTCCGATCGCTCTCGGGCGACGATACCTTTCCGTTCGTCGAGTGCCCATATGTCTGGTTCGCCCAGGCGGGCGACCCCGATCGAGCCGATGCGATCCGCGAGCAGGTCCGAGGGATGCAAGAACGGGGGATCGTGGCCCTCGAGGCGACGGCCGACGATCTCGCCGAGCGGTTTCCGGCGCTTCGGACCGACGACATCGCCATCGCCGGCATCGCTGGCGCAGCGGGGTATACGGATCCGGAACGGTACACGGCGTGTCTGGCCGCGGCGGCGACCGATGCCGGGGCGAGCCTGGAAACGGAGACGCCGGTCGCGGTCCAGGCTGACCCTCCACGGGTCGTCCACCGGGACGACGGAACGGTCCACGAGGTCGACGCGGTGCTCGTCGCTGCCGGTGCGCGATCGGGACAGCTACTCGCCGACGCCGGCCAGCCGATCGCGATGAAACCCTACCGCGTGCAGGCACTGGTTGCGGACGCCGATATCACAGAACCGATGGTCTACGACGCGACCGACGACTGGTATCTCCGCCCCCACTCGGCAGGTGTACTCGTCGGTGACGGAACGGAGACGACCGAGGCGGATCCGGAGACGTACGATCGTGAGGCCAGCCCGGGGTTCCGATCGACCGTCCTCGATCGGGTTGCAGGCCGGCTCTCGGCGGACAACCCCAACGTCGATCGGGCGTGGGCAGGGCTCTGTACGGCGACACCCGACCGGGACCCGCTCGTCGGGGCGGTCGACGAGGGGCTCTACGTCGCGACGGGGTTCCAGGGGGAGGGGATCATGCGCGCACCGGCGATCGGCCAGCGGATCGCGACCGAGATCCTCGGCGGGGACGGAATCGATCGGTTCGATCCACGGCGGTTCGACGGCGACATGTCCTTCGAGATTACGTCGGGGATGACGATCGATCGCGCAGATTAGTCGTCGACCGTGACTTCTTCGGGGCCGGAGTCCACGTCTGTGCTCGCTTTTGTCGTCTCGTCGCTGTCTGCTGTGGCACTCTCGTCGCTGTCCGTTGTGGCAGTCTCGTCGCTGCCCGCTGTTGGCTCGCCGTCGATCGACGAGTCCTTTGGAAGCTCGATATCGAGCGTTCCGGTTTCGGAGAGTTTGGCCGTGCCGGCGTCGGGTTCGACGACGGCGTTGTCTGGAAGTTCGACCTCGCCGTCGAGAGCCATCCCGCGGCCGGGAAACCGCATTTCGTACCCCTCATGAAAGCTGCGGAACCGATCGATCTGGATCCTGACCGTCCCGTTGAGATATCGGACCTGAACGTCGTCGGGCTCTGCGCCGGGGGCGTCGAAGACGACGAGATAGGAGTGGTCGTTTTCGAGAACGTCGACGGGGAGCGAGCGCTGGGTCTGGAGGTGGCCGTTCGCGCGGCCGATCTGCCGGTAGATCACGTTGCCGACCGACGAGCCGATATCGCTGAGTTTCACGGCTCGTCACCCCCCGTGAGCGACCGAGAGCGACCGGGGACCAAAAGATGACAGTTCGTCGTGGACATGTCCGTACAAACGGTAACGACCGGGATCTTCTTATTGCTTTTGCTATAACCAAAAGAAACGTCTGACAGATGAGACGGTAGTGACACGCGGCTCTCTCATACGGATCCGTGTTATCACGTACCGCTGTCATCGGGCTACGCCCGACTGCTTGAGGGATCGCTGATCCCTCTCCGTCACCGGACTGCGTCCGGTTGCTCGTGGCGCGTTGGGCCACGCCGATCGGCGGTACCGACGGACACGACTCCGTATCAGAGATCGACCGGTTCGAGACAGTCCGTTCCGCCACAGACCGGACACGAGAGGTCAGCGACGGTCAGCGAGTCCGGAACGTCGTAGGTGTAGTGATTCTCGAAGATGTCGAGAACGCAGTCCGCTGCAGTGCAGACGATCTCTTCGGTCGGTGGCATGCCAGAGGGTACTAGAGGCAGGCGTATTAACGCCGTGGTAGCGGCGTCACGAACGGCCGGCCGTCGATCGCGCATGTAGTCACCGTTTTACAGTTCGAGGCGCTACCTGGCCCCATGACTGACCCCGAGACGCTGTCCGTGACGATCGTCGACGGCTACGTCGACGAGCCCGCACACTTCGGGGTGCCACCGTACATTTCGACCTATCCCCGGTACGCCACAGGAGCGCTCGTCGACGCGGGCGTCCCCCGCGAGCAGATTACGTACCACACGATCGATCGGCTCCGCGACGAACCCGACTACTGGCGTGACGTCGACGAGGCCGACCTCCTGCTCTATCTCGGCGGGATGACCGTCCCCGGGAAGTACGTCGGTGGCACACCCGCCGAACCGGAGGAAGTGCGCAAACTCGCCTGGACGGCGAACGGAACGAGCCTGATGGGTGGCCCCGTCAAATTCGGCGTCGGCGACGAAAACGCCGGTGCGACCGAAACCGAGCGAGATGATCTCGATTTCGACTTCGTCGCGAAAGGTGACGTCGAGGCGGCCGTCTACGATCTGGTCGAAAGCGGGCTCGAGGGATTCAACAACCGGATGCGAGACGTCGACGAGGTGTCACGCTGGGCCCAGGACGGTGCGTTCATCGTCGAGCAACACCCGAACCATCCCGATCACCTCATCTGTGAACTCGAAACCTCGCGGGGCTGTGCCTACCGGTGTTCGTTCTGTACTGAACCCCTCTATGGCAACCCCACGTTTCGCCCGCCGCCGACGGTCGTCGGCGAGGTCGACGCACTCTCGGACTACGGCGTCAAGCACTTCCGGATCGGCCGACAGGCCGACATCCTCGCCTACGGTGGCGACGGCGAGGCACCGAACCCGGACGCTCTGCGATCGCTCTACGGTGGCATCCGCGAGGTCGCCCCTGACCTCGAGACGCTCCATCTGGACAATATGAACCCCATCACGATCGTCAACTGGCCCGAAGCGAGCCGGGAGGGGATCCGGATCATCGCCGAACACAACACACCCGGCGACACCGCCGCGTTCGGGCTCGAATCCGCCGATCCGATCGTCCAGGAGGAGAACAATCTCAACGTCAGCGCCGAGGAGTGTTTCGAGGCGGTCAAGATTGTCAACGAGGAGGCAGGCTGGCGACCGGGCTGGCCCGACGACCCACGGCTGGCCGACGCCACAGATGCCACGAGCGACGAGCGACGGCTCCCGAAACTGCTCCCCGGTATCAACCTGCTCCACGGACTCAAAGCCGAACGCGAGGAGACCTACGACCTGAACCGTGCGTTCCTCCAGCGGGTGTACGACGAGGGGTACATGCTCCGACGGATCAACATTCGACAGGTGATGGCGTTCGACGGCACCGATATGAGCGATACCGGCGCTGAGATCGCAAACGAGCACAAGAAGCTGTTCAAACGGTACAAACGCCAGGTTCGCGAGGAGATCGACCAGCCGATGCTCGAACGCGTCGCGCCCCGGGGCACCGTCCTCCCGGATGTCCACCTCGAATACCACCAGGACGGCCGGACGTTCGGCCGCCAGCTTGGCACCTACCCGCTACTGGTCGGTATTCCCGGCGAACGCCCACTCGGACGGACGATCGACGTTGCTGTCGTCGATCACGGCTACCGATCGGTCACCGGCATCCCTCACCCCCTCGATCTCAACGACGCCTCGATGGCCGAACTCACCGCGATCCCCGGCATCGGCGACCGCACCGCCGGCGACATCGTTATCAATCGCCCCTACGACTCGATCGCGGACGCAGAACTCGGCGGCGACGTCGATCTCGAGGGATTTACGACCGCCAGCCCGATCGGCCGCGCAGAGTGAGCCGACCAGGGGGCTGTCACCCCCGGTCGCCCCCGATTCGATCGGTGCGGGCGATCGATCGACGGTCGCCGATCGGTGTCGCAAGCACCGGGAGTCCGATCGCTACTGCCGAATTTGTGCCACGAATGGCGTAATCGGCCGCTACTCCTGCAAAAATCCGGTTGTTCTCGGCAGTCGGTCGGTAGTTCTATTATGGAGCGGGCGCAGAGAGAAAATTGAGGGTCTACCTGTGGAAATATCTGACAAACTGCTGTGTCTGTTCAGTACGGACGTCTCGGCAGAGGAGGATCGGTACGTTATCGAAGTGCCACGACAAGAGATCGAAACCGGCGACATCGACCCGGGAGAGGTCTATCGCGTCGCACTCATCTCACGGGAGGAGTCGGACGGCGAGGAGTCGACGACACCAAAGCCGGAGAGTGCGCCGTCGGAGCCCCAGCCGCCGGTCGATGTCGGCGAAACGCGCTACGTCGAAATCGAAGACATCGGCAAACAGGGCGACGGGATCGCCCGCGTCGAACGCGGCTACGTCATCATCGTCCCCGGAGCCGACGTCGGCGAGCGGGTCAAAGTCGAGGTTACCGAAGTTAAGTCCAACTTCGCTGTCGGTGAAACAATCGAGGAAACGTTCTAATAATCACCTTTTTTGTGCTCGGGTCGGCAAAGTCGGCCACTCACACAAAAAAGTTGCGCAAAACGGCCGCTCGTTCGGCCCCAGAGTGGCTTCACTCGCGTACACTATTCATCTGTGGATCGTACGGATACTTACTCGTCGATCGGCGTCCCGTCGATCCGTTTTGCCCCCTCAGAGTCGTGAACGACGACCGCATCAGCCTCCAGGTCAGCGGGTTCGTATTCGTCCCGGACGCCGATCGCCTCCTCGAGCTCTCGGATGGCGCGTTCTTTGAGCGCGCGGGCGAGCTCTTCGGCGTCTGCGCGCGAGATGTCGCGTCCGAGACCTTCGCATTCGTGGGCGCGGACGATCCCTTCCTCGTCGACCGCCTCGCCCATCGGCTGGCTGGTGCCAGCGAGGGCGACGCTAAACGGATAGGTTTGACAGATGAGGGGACGATCGTCGTGGGCGACACACGAGCCAGTGCCAGCGCCGTCTTCCTCGTAGAACACACAGTCACCACAGCCGTCAGTCTGGAGCGCCCACTCGAACGTTTCACCCCGAAGGTCGCCATCTCGCTCGTCGAGTCCGTACGGCATCGGACGGGCGACGTCTCGCCAGCCGTCGTCGTGAGTCCGATCGTGGGCATCGCTCTCGACGAGGTCGCGCACTTCGTCCGGAAACACTGTCGCCGTATGGTCGTCGTCGGCCTCACCCGTACAGCAAGCCCCACACCGCGTACACTCGAAGCCGATCGACTCGATCGCGTCGGCGAGGTCGGCGACCGGAAGGGCCCGAGCAGTTGCGAGTTCGTCCTCCAGTGATTGCACGCCGCCACCTACGCGACGGAGCAAAAAAGGGCGTCGGTCCACAGGAGCCATGCTCCGATCGAGAGTAACGTTTAGGCTCGATCGTGTACTATGGTAGCTAATGTCATCATTCAACGACGAGATGGCCGACGTAGACGCCCAGATCGACGAGATCAGGGGACAGTTCAGAGCGGAAATCCCCGACCTCTTCGAGTTCGACGTCATCGTCGGTGGTATCGACTACAACGCGAACAACAACACTGCCACGATCACCGTCGAACCGGGCTCGGAAGCGCGATCGCAGCTGTCCGATCGGTTCGGCGGCGTCAAAGTCTCGATCGAAGACCAGCTGACGTTCCAGTTCCAGTTCACCTCCAGCCCGTGAGCAAGGGGCGACACTCCGGGTCGAGCGCTATATCCAATCGCCGTCCCACTGGACGTGGCCCTCGACGGCGAGTTTCTCGAGGTGAGCGCGGACGGTCGCCCGCGCGAGCCCTTCGACACCGGCCAGTTCCCTGTCGTAGGCGGCGTCGAGAATCTCGTCGAGTGTCTCCCTGCCGTCGTCGACGGCGGCCAGGACGCGCTGTTCCCGATCAGCCCGATGTGCGAACAGCCGATCGAGCGTCTCGCGGGGAGTGGTGATCAGCGGGCCGTGACCGGGACAGAGCGTCGGGGGGTCGATCGCGCGCAGCCGGCGGAGGGTGGTCAGGTACGCACGCATATCGCCGTCGGGTGCGCCAACGGCGACGCTTCCCGTCTCGATCGCACAGTCGCCACAGAGGATCGGGCCACCCGCTCCAGCTTCGAGTGCAACGTGGTCAGATGTGTGGCCGGGTGCGTCTAGAATTCGGAGCCGGTCGCCGTCGAGGTCGATCGTCGTGCCCGGAGTGAACGTTCGATCGGGGTCGACACCCGTCGTTGCGTGGAACCGATCGGTGTGGCCAGCCCGGGCCCAGACGGTTGCCCCAGTTTCGTCGGCGTACGTCGCCACCCCACCGACGTGGTCGGGGTGGGTGTGGGTCACCAGGAGATGGTCGACGGAACGGTCGGCGAGTAGCCGATCGAGTTCTGCGGCCCGTGTTGCGGGATCGACGAGGGCGATAGAGTCCGCTCCAAGCAGATAGACGTTCGTCCCACCCATCGGGGCGCGGGAAACGGGGACAGCAACTCGAGTGATCTCCATATGTCAACAGTGTAGTCGGATAAAAAAGGTGTATCGGCGGTCCCGACGCAGGACCGTCACCATTCCCGTGGTGTAGACCGGTCGACGAGCGGCCGATTCTGACGAATGGTCAGTTTTAGGGCGTAACTATCAGTTTTTGAGGAAGTATACCTGTTTGCGTGCGTCGCGGAAGCTGTACCTGGAGTTAACGAGGCCGACCTCCTCGAGACGGTTGAGCGCGTAGCGGACGGTTCGGTCCGGCAGGAGTGACTCTTCGGCGAGCTGGCCCTGAGAAAGCGGCGAATCGGATTCGAGAACTTTCGCGACGAGTTTTGCACTTGGTGGCAGCTCACGAAGTCGATCGCGGTATTCGTCTTCCGTGAGCGTCTCTTCGGTGGCTCCGACATCTGCGGTACTCATGCTCATACCTACCAGACTGGAATCGGTGTTGGTAAAGCTTCCCTATATTCAAATACGAACAATCCAGTTTGTATAAGGAGTACCAATGGAGTATTAACACAACTCGTCGTCTCGCATCGCAGTCATCCGGTTCTTTTTATCACTCAACCGGTCAGTGCCGGTCCTGGCGCAGTCACGACTGGCTTTGACGCCTGGAGACGGTGTCCGGCGGTCGACCGTGGGCCGATCGGAACCGGTCGACCGTGGCGGCCCGACAGTCTCGGTTCCTGGGCGGACTCCAGTATCGTTTTATCCCACCGCTACAGTAGTTGCGCCCAGTGTGAAAGGACAGGAGTGGTACCAGGCCGACGACGTCGCCGAAGAGTACGACGACAAGCGGTTTTCTCGTGGTGGCCAGTTGATCGACCGCCGAGAGAAAGCAGCCGTTCTCGATGCGATACTGCCAGTCGAGGACCGGAGCGTACTCGAAATCGCCTGTGGTACCGGGCGGTTTACGGTTATGCTCGCAGAGCGTGGGGCCGACGTCGTCGGACTCGACATTTCGGCGGCAATGTTACAACAGGGCCGCCAGAAGGCACAGGACGCCAACCTCGCGGGAACGCTCGATTTCCTTCGCGGTGACGCCGGACGACTCCCGTTTCCGGACGATCACTTCGATACGGTGATCGCGATGCGATTTTTCCACCTCGCGGACGATCCGGACGGATTCCTGCGGGAGATGCGCCGTGTCTCGAGCGATCAGATCGTCTTCGATACGTTCAATCGGTTCAGCGCGCGGAGTATCTACAACTGGGCACTCCCCATGGGATCGAGACTCTACTCGAAGGCCGAAGTGGCGACGCTGCTGGCCAAAACGAACCTGACGCTCGTCGAGGTCGAGGACGATTTCCTCGCACCATACGGTCTCTACCGGGCGATTCCGAACGGGCTTGCCACGCCGATTCGGCGACTCGATACGGCGATCGGCGGCCGTCCACTCACCGACCATTTCGCGTCGGTCTCGTATTGGGATACGCGCGTTAGATCGGCTGAGGACGACTGATACTGATTAGCGTCATCAATTACCACCGATCGCCAGTACCGGGTGGGCGATCGGTGGTAACTACGGACACTAATCAGTATGAGACGATCGATCCAGCAGTCTCACCCGCCCGTCGACGGCTATCCCAGCTCCCGAGGCGAACCACCCCGTTTTTACTCCCGGAGCGCCCTACCAGTTTGTATGGAGCTCTCGGTGGTCGTCTCGACGCTGAACAACCGAGAGCAGTTACTGTCGAGTCTCGATGCACTCGACGATCAGCTCCCCTCGGAAACCGAACTGATCGTGGTCAATGGCCCCTCCTCGGACGGAACTACCGGGGTCGTCCGCGATCGGGACGACGTCGACGTGCTTGTCGAAATTTCCGAACGGAATCCGAACGTCTCGCGCAACGCCGGCTTCGAGATCGCCACGGGGGAGGTCGTCGCGTTCCTCGGGAGCGAGTACGTCGTCGAAACGGGGTGGTACGACGCGCTCTCGGCTGCACTCGACGCTGGGACCGACGTCGTGACGGGACCGCTGAGCGGGCCCGACGGCGCCAGCGACGACGAGTCACCATCTACTGCCGGTGGCCGCGGAATCGCGCCTATCGAAGGGGACAACGCAGCCTTCGATCGAACGGTTCTCGAAGCGCTCGACGGCTTCGACGAGTATCTCACGCTGGACGGGGCGTCGGACTGTGCCCACCGCGTTGCCGGACTCGGATTCGACGTCACGTGGTCGCCAGAGATGGGCGCCCGTAGCGACGTCGGCGCCGACGGCGGGCGGGCCGACCCCGACTGGGGCGGCGTCTACCGATCGCTCGCCTACTGCCAGACAAAAAATCACGGCCCGCGACCGACCGTTCTGGCCCGCACGGTCGGCAGTGCCATCCGAGACGGTGTTGCCGGCGTTCGTGGCCTCCTCGCGGGCGAGGAAACCCCGACCGGCTGGTTCGCCGACGGGACGGCTGTCGTCGCGAACGCCGCTGCCGGGTTCCGTGATGGACTTCGTGCCAGGTACGCCGATCGATCGGCCCGGCGTAATCCAAACGGCGTCTCGACACGCCACGACCGGGCCGTCCGTATCTACGATCGGCGCTGACAGCCCGCGTTCGGTATCGGCGCTGTTCTCTGGCAACCGTGGCCGACCGCTCTACGGTGCCAGTGCATCGATCACGCGGCAGGCGTTTTTCGAGAAGACCCGCCAGAGTTTGTCTTCGGAGACGTCCAGTGTCAGTATCTCCATCACCGCGACGTTGGGGTGGGCGGCGGGAGTTGCGCTGCCAAAAAGCACCCGATCGGGGTGTTCGAGCAGTGCGCGTTCGAGTTCGCGGCGGTATCTGACAACACTCGTCTCGACGTAGCAGTCGTCGTACTCGGACAAGAGGTCGATCGTCTCGGCCATCAGCGATCGATCGAGTGGGTGGCCGCCGAAGTGGGCGACGACGACGGGAAACGAGTAGCCAAGGAGGCGGTTCGCGAGGGTTTCGGGTGGGGCGTCGACACCACCGTGGACGAGCACCGGCAGCCCCACATCGTCCAAGACGGCGAGAACGTCCGGATCGGGATAGCCGTCTACGCCCGGATCGAGGACGAAGCCGTGAAACCGATCGTCGTAGGCATAGCGTTCGATATCTTCGGGCGTGCTGTGGTGGCCCCCACGTCGCGTCGAGGGCTGCGAGCCCACACGCTGGCGGACGGCGGTGCGGAGGCGATCGGTCGGCCCCGTGTCGGGGCCCCGTGAGCCGTTGATCCGGGCGAATGCGACGAACGGCCGATCGACGCTGTGGCGGGCGACGCCGTTGTTCGGAGCGACGTAGCTCGTTGCTGGCCGCGCGGGCGGGAACACGACAGCTTTCGTGATTCCGGCCTGGTGCATCTCTCGCTCTAACTGGTCAGGCGTGATCGTGTCCACCCCAGGGTCGTCGGCCGGCGGAAGCTGTGTATAGACGTCGACGATCCGAAATCCGTGTTCCAGCTCCAGCATCCACTATCGGTTTGTGAGTCGACCCATATTGTGCTACCGGCCCCGCCGGTGTCTCGACTGTCTGCCAGCCGAAAACGGATACTCGACAGTGCTGTTGATACGGTCGTGCGTAACGGTTTCCCGGTCGTCGCTCGCACCGGAGTCAGCGACGAGCAGAACATGCCTACGCACGACCGTATGAGTAATCGATGAGACGAATCCGTACGAGGGATGGGGTTGTGGGACGATCGGGTCGTCGTTCCTGGGTGGTGTGGCGATCGGTCACATGGGAATCGCCAGACGGAGCGGTGTCGGTACAGAAACTTTTATATAGAAGTGCTGACGACATAGATAGTGAGTATACCTATGGCACAACAGCAACGCATGGGCGGACAGCCTATGTTCATTATGAGCGAGGATAGCCAGCGAACGCAGGGTCGAGACGCACAGTCGTCCAACATCATGGCCGGCAAGGCGGTTGCCGAGTCGGTACGGACGACACTCGGCCCCCGCGGGATGGACAAGATGCTCGTCGATTCGGGTGGCGAAGTCGTCATCACGAACGACGGTGCGACCATCCTAAACGAGATGGACATCGAACATCCCGCAGCCCAGATGATCGTCGAAGTTGCCGACTCCCAGGAAGAGGAAGTCGGCGACGGAACGACGACGGCGGCCGTCATCGCTGGCAACCTGCTTGGCGAGGCCGAAGACCTCATCGAACAGGACGTCCACGCGACGACGATCGTCGAGGGGTATCACGAGGCAAGCGAGATCGCACTGGATGCGATCGCCGAACAGGTCGGCGAGGCAACCGTCGACGACGAGATCCTCAACCAGGTCGCCCAGTCGTGTATGACCGGGAAAGGGACCGGCGGACTCACCGCCGAATCCCTCGGCGAGACCGTCGTCGAGGCGATCCGCCACGTCGAAACGGACGACGGTATCGCCCGCGATAATGTCGCCGTCCACACGCAGATCGGTGCCTCCTCGAACGCGACGGAGCTCATCCCCGGGATCGTCCTTGATGAGTCTCCCGCCCACGATGCGATGCCAGACGCAGTCGAGGACGCTTCGATCGCCGTCCTCGACGTCGAACTCGGTGTCCGAACCGGCGAGATCGATGCCGAGTACGCGATCGACTCGATCGACCAGCTCAACACCGCGATCGACGCCGAGGAGAGCGAGGTTCGGGGCTACGCCGAAACCGTCGCCGAAAGCGGGGCCGACGTCGTCTTTACGACCGACGACGTCGACGACCGCGTCAGTACGTACCTCGCCAACGAGGGTCTCCTCGTCTTCGAGAACGTCAGCGACTCCGAGGCTCGCGACGTCGTCTCCGCGACAGGAGCCCGCCGAGTCGGTGCTCTCGAGGACCTCGAAGCGGCCGACCTCGGTGCTGCAGACCGAGTCCGTGCCGAGAACTTCGGCGACGACGACCTCGCGTTCGTCGAGGGCGGTGCGGCCGCCGAAGCCGTCACGGTCTTCGTCCGCGGTGGGACCGAACACGTCGTCGACGAACTCGAACGCGCGATCGGTGACGCACTCGACGTCGTCGCGACAGCACTCGCCTCCGGCGAGGTCGTCCCCGGTGCCGGTGCGACCGAGATCGCGATCGCGGACAAAATCCGCTCGGAAGCCGCCGGAATCGAGGGCCGCAAACAGCTCGCCGTCAACGCCTTCGCCGACGCCCTCGACGTCGTTCCACGAACGCTCGCCGCCAACACCGGCCAGGACCCGATCGACGCACTCGTCGACCTCCGTGCCGCCCACGAGTCCGAGGGCCGCGCCGGCCTGATCACCACCGGTGAGGACGTCACGATCGACGATCCCTTCGAACACGGTGTCGTCGATCCGGCCGACGTCAAACGCGAGGCGATCGAGAGCGCAACCGAGGCCGCGACGATGATCGTCCGTATCGACGACGTCATCGCCGCAGAGTAACCACCCGTCACCCGCAAGCTGATTTCGTTCTTTTTTATCGTACCCACGTCCGGGACGGAAACCCGGTGTTCCGTACAAATCACTGCACTGTTAGCCAATACTATTATATATTAATATGTTATTTATTAACACGTTATGTTCGGGGGCACAACGGCGGACCGGACGGCGGTAATCGGGACCGGGACCGATCGGACGATCCACTACGACGATCGTGCAGGCACTTATCACACCTGGTGTACGGACACCGATTACGAGCCAGTGAGCACTGCCCTGCTCATGGCTGTGTCCTCCGTTCTCGGTGTCGAACCGGACGAACTCGATGCGCTCTCGGAACGAATCGATCCGGACGCGGTCAACCAGCTGTTCGTCCACTGGCGAGAGACCGGCTCCCGGTCCCGCGAGACCTCGCTTTCGTTCCGGTTTTCAGAGTGTCTCGTGACGGTGTACGCCACCGGCGAAATCGTGATCGATCCACAGGAGCAGTAGCGACGGCGAAGTCGGCAGCTCAGTTTTCCTCGGCCGACTCGAGAACGACGCCGTCACCGGCCGTGAGTCCGAACGCCTCGTCCCCACGACCCTGATTGACATCGAGTTCCACGTAGCCGTGGCTCCCGATCGTCGCGAGCCGATCGCCGACCGGGACCACAGCGAACGTCTCGCCGACGGGAACGGGGTCGCCGTTTGCGACGATGCGCTCCCGATCGGCGAGATAGCTGCCGGGGACGTTCGTGATCACGTTGCCGAAGTCGTCGACGACGAGCACCTCTCCGTCTGCACGGTCGGTCGTCACGGTCGCCGTCGGCAACTCGAGTTCGACCGCGGTCTCGGCCGGCGTCAGGAACTCGAGTTCGGCGAGTGCCCCGATCGGTGTGTCGTGGACCACAGCGCTAGCAGGGGCGAAGACATCCCGTCCATGGAACGTGTTGCTCGCCGGTCCCTGCCCGCCGTTCGGCGGGGCCGACTCGTCGATTCCAGACCCGCCGACCGGTTCGACCGGCTCTATGTGGCGCTCGTCGATCGTGTACGTCTCGATCGGGCCACCGTCGGCGAGCCGTCGCGCCGGTGGGAAGCAAACGCCGTTGTCCGGGCCGACGAGCGTGTGCTCGCCCGCACGGACGACGATCGCCGCCCGATCGGTGCCCACGCCGGGGTCGACGACGACGAGATGCGTTCCAGGAGGGAAGTAGGGAAGCGTCTCGCGAAGCCAGAACGCGGCCGCACGGACGTCCTGTCGGGGTAGGTCGTGGGTAACGTCGACGAGTCGTGCGTCCGATCGCGTTAGAATGACCCCTTTCATCGCCGCCGGATACGGCGAGCCAAAGTCCGAAGAAAGCGTGAGCATCAGTCGTTACTCGCCGTTCGAGTCGGAGCCACTGACCATCTGAATCCGTTCGATCCCGCCGATTTCCTCGACGACATCGACGACGGGCTCGGGGACGAGTGGCTGCCAGTTGCCGCCGTTGATCATCCGCTCGCGGACTTCTGACCCCTCGAGCACTTCACGGTTGAACATCGGTGACTGGCGAACTTCGATGTCGGCCTCGCGAAACAGCTGGATGACCAGCGGGTTGTTCGAGTAGGCGACGTCGAAGTCGGGACTCATACTCTGGACGTGGCTCACCCACACCGAGTTGCGTTCTAAGTCCTCGATCGGAACGGCGTAGGTGACGAGATCCGAGTCGACGAGCGATTTCGTGATCATCATGATCCGCTCGCCTGCGGTAAACGGGTTTCTGGTCGTGTGTGAGTCGTCTGCGCTCCCGATCCCCAACACGAGTTCGTCGACGTCGCCCGCGATCTGCTCAACCATGCTCAGGTGGCCGTCGTGAAAGGGCTGGAACCGGCCGATGTAGAACCCCCGTGTCATGGCAGATACTGTTTGGGGTATGTGCTTAAGCGTGGTGTGTTCGGCTCCCGTGGGGTCACTGCGAGCAGCTTGCGACCCCGCTGGGTTCGGGTGCCGACCGCTGACCGATGTGGCGGTAGACGTCGCCGTGTGAGGGGCAATTCCGTCGTCTCGGCGACGACAGCGCCGAGAAACAGCTGATTTACTCGCCAGGGAGACGAATGCTCGCAGTATTATTCGTCTCCGACTGTTCGGATACAATGGTTGCGGAGATTTCTCCAATCTGGCCCGTCGGCTGCTGACGCCTGCGGTATCAGCAACTGATACGATCCTCCGCATGGAGAAAGTATATCAGTGCCAATCCCTTCGAACCAGATACCGAACAGAGTTCTATGAGTAACGATACGAACGTTGACGACCCTCCCGAAGACGCTGCCGACGCTACTGGCGACGAGGACGTCCAGGAGCACGACCGGCAGGAGCAGGGAGATCGGTCGCCACTCGGCAGAGACGGTGACCGCCACGACGACGTCGAGGATCCGATCGAGGAGTTCGATCCGGACTCGCTGTCCGACGATGAAGGGGACGACGACATCGAAACCGTCGAAGACCTCGGCAGTGACGTCGAGGTCGACCCCGGCGTCGAAATCGACGAGGAGCACGCCGAGGACGATCTCCTCGGCGGTCTCAAGATCGATACGACCGAGGATATCGAGGTTCCCGATCGGCTCGTCGACCAGGTTATCGGGCAGGACGAAGCGCGGGATATCATCATCAAGGCGGCCAAACAGCGCCGGCACGTCATGATGATCGGCTCCCCGGGGACGGGCAAGTCCATGCTCGCGAAGGCGATGAGTCAGCTGCTTCCACAGGAAGACCTCCAAGACGTCCTCGTCTACCACAACCCCGACGACGGGAACGCCCCGAAGGTCCGGACCGTTCCCGCGGGGAAGGGCGAACAAATCATCGACGCCCACAAGGAGGAAGCGCGCAAGCGCAACCAGATGCGATCGATCCTGATGTGGATCATCATCGCGATCATCATCGGGTATGCGATTCTCACTGTCAATATTCTCCTCGGCATTCTGGCAGCCGGTATCGTCTGGCTGATCTTCCGATACACCTCTCGTGGCACGGACGCGATGGTGCCGAACATGGTCGTCGACAACAGCGATCAGCGCACCGCCCCCTTCGAGGACGCGACCGGTGCCCACGCCGGTGCACTGCTGGGCGACGTCCGCCACGACCCGTTCCAGTCCGGTGGGATGGAAACGCCGTCTCACGATCGAGTCGAACCCGGATCGATCCACAAGTCCAACAAGGGCGTGTTGTTCGTCGACGAGATCAACACCCTCGACGTCCGGACCCAGCAGAAGCTGATGACGGCGATTCAGGAAGGCGAGTTCTCGATCACGGGCCAGTCCGAGCGCTCCTCGGGTGCGATGGTCCAGACCGAGCCCGTCCCCTGTGACTTCGTCATGATCGCTGCCGGGAACCTCGACGCGATGGAGAACATGCACCCCGCGCTCCGCAACCGTGTCAAAGGATACGGGTACGAGGTCTACATGGAGGACACCATCGAGGACACCCCCGAGATGCGCCGGAAGTACG
>Ga0207421_10001154_pt1 | contig 34316 bp, 28 predicted proteins | sample SodLakKL_010_SED_4_FD_187542 | JGI IMG/M metagenome (GOLD analysis project Ga0207421, IMG submission 187542) | Alkaline sediment microbial communities from Lake Tanatar, Kulunda Steppe, Russia - 8KL_010_SED (SPAdes) (version 2) | ecosystem: Environmental > Aquatic > Non-marine Saline and...
CCTGAGGAATTAGACGACCAGGTGACAATTGAAGCGCCTGTGACTATTTACTTAAACGGCAGTGAACTGGTTACCCTGCTTTGCTCGCCGGAAAAACTGGAATACCTGGCCCTGGGTTTCCTGCGTTCAGAAGGACTGCTTTCCGGTATAGAAGACCTGGAGACGATCCGGGTCAGGAAAGAAGAGGGCCTGGTTGAAGTCGATTTGAAAGAAGGAGCGGGGCTTGCTGAAAAGCTTTATGGCAAAAGGACTGTAACCTCGGGCTGCGGCAAGGGAACAGTTTTTTTTAGTGCCCTTGATTCTCTGCGCAGCAGTCCATTAACCGGAAAAATGCAAATCAGCCCCGAAAAAGTGCTTGATCTGATGGGCGCTTTACAGGATAAAGCGGAACTGTATAAAATTACCGGGGGAGTGCACAGCGCCGCTCTGGCTGACAGTGAAAAGCTCCTCTATTTTTGCGAGGATATTGGGCGCCACAATGCCATAGACAAGATAGTGGGCCAGTGCCTGCGAGAGGGCATTTCCACGGAAGACAAGATTATCGTCTCCAGCGGCCGGCTCAGTTCAGAAATCCTGCTCAAAGCGGCCAAGCTCAAAATACAGCTGCTCATTTCCAGGGCTGCGCCCACTTCACTATGCCTGGAGCTGGCTGAAAAGCTGAATATTACTCTGGTCGGGTTTGCCAGGGGCAAGCGCTGCAACATTTATACCCATGCCTGGAGAATCAACCAGACCAGCTTGCATGGAAGAGGGTGGTAAGTGCGATGAAAAAAGTATATGTTACCCGCAGGATCCCACAAAAGGCCCTGGATCTGCTTGAAACTGAGTGCAGCCTTGAGGTTAACCCCCATGACTGGGTGCTGAGCAAGAAAGAGCTTCTTGAAGCAGCCCGTGATGCCGAAGGGTTGCTGTGCCTGCTGACCGATCAAGTTGATGCGGAACTGCTCGATCAAATGCCCCGGTTAAAAATAGTAGCTAACTGTGCCGTCGGTTATGACAATATCGATGTCCCGGCCTGCACCGCAAGAGGGGTGGCGGTGTCCAATACTCCAGGTGTTCTGACCGAAACCACGGCAGATATGGCCTGGGCCCTGCTGATGGCTGCGGCCAGGAGGGTGGTTGAAGCGGACCGTTATGTCCGGGACGGGAAGTTTAAAGCCTGGGCCCCGATGCTTTTCCTGGGGCAGGAAGTCAACCACAAGGTGCTGGGAGTAATCGGAATGGGGAGAATTGGCAGGGCAGTAGCCAGGCGGGCCGCCGGTTTTAATATGGCGGTTGTTTACCATAACGCTTCCAGGATAACTAAGGAAGAAGAGCGGGAGCTGGGAGTGGAATACAGGGGCCTTAAGGATTTACTGCAGGAAGCCGATTATATCACTTTACACGTCCCTTTGAACGATCAGACCAGGCACCTGATCGGGGCACAGGAGTTAAAACTCATGAAAAAGACAGCCTACCTGGTCAACACTTCCCGGGGGGCGATAATTGACGAAAAGGCACTGGTGCGGGCTCTACGGGATAATGAGCTGGCCGGGGCGGCCCTGGATGTTTATGAAAACGAACCCGACCTGGCTCCCGGCCTGGATGAGCTGGATAATGTCACCCTTGCTCCCCATACAGCCAGCGCTACCGTTCAAACCAGGACCAAAATGGCCGTTATGGCTGCAGAAAACCTGCTGGCCGGTTTAAATGAGGATAAGATTCCCAACCTTGTCAATACGGAATTGGAGCTATAGGGGGCTAAGCAGTTACCAGGAAACAAGCTATTGTTTGTCCCTGCTTGCCGAAATCAAATTGCGGAGCATGTCTTTGTCCTTAATTATCTTTTCATCCATGTGCAGCTTTTTGGCGTGAACATTAACTTCGTCCAGGTAAAAGCCGGTCCGGAATTCAATTTCCTCTTTAATCGTTTGCTGGATTTCACAGAGCAGTTTATCCAGCCTCATCTCGGGTAAACAGGCCAGGTCAATGGCCAGCTCGATTTCTAAGACTACCTTGGATCTTCCGTTTTCCAGCTCGATATCAATTACTTTGTAAATGCCGGGCATATCGGAAATCAGGTACCTGGCCAGCTCGGTGATGACATGTTCGGCAATGTAAAAGTTGCCTAAATTGCTAAAAATAGGCCTGATCACGGATCGTTCCATGGGAACATCCCCTGTTTTAGCGCTTGGTAAACTGAAGAAAGAACGGAGTGGATCGATGATGTAACCCGGGAACTCTTTCTTTATGGCAAAGGTGGGCAGCGGGATAACGTGGCGGTTGTCTTCAGCCCTCAAGGCCAGGGCTCTTTTAATCGAGTCCGGGTCGGAAACTTCTTCAATATTGTATATAAAAGTAGGTTTGGGCAGGCCCAGGTTTTCGGCAATAACTTCCGCCATGCGCCTGGAAGTGCCCAGGATCAGGACCTTTTCTGGTTTAATTTCCTCCACTTTTTCCCTGACCTGCCGGGCATGCTCGGGATCATTGAAAACGGCGCGCTTAATTGCTCCGTAACGGGTGCTCTCCCTTTTTGCCGAACGGCCGGCCAGGTTGATATTGCCCTTGATCAACAAACCGTCATCGACAATATATTCTATGTTGTGTTTTGCCGCAAGGACCGGAGCATGGTGGCTTTTCCCGGTTCCGCTGTGGCCGATTAAAGCATAAACTTTCATAAAAGCCCTTTCATAAGCATTTTTTAGCAAGTGTTGTTATTCAATACTTGCGCCTGTTTATAAAACTGTTTATTATTATAACATACTGGAACTAAATCATCAGCAGGCAGGGAGGTCAATTCCGGTCTTTATAATAATCGATGTGCCTGCTCAGTCTTTGTTGTCAGGTATTAATAGGTCTGCTTAGAAAACTGAAGCGAGCATAAAGTTACTAACCGATCAGGGGTTGTTCAACCTGTTTTACATTAACCCCGGTAATCCTGAGATAATTAGGCGATCAAAGCATTCATTACAGGCAATAGTTGTCAAACCCGTTCAGTCCATTAATTAGAAGGAGAATAAACCTATGATCATTATTACTTCCCCCCAGGAAAATTTATCCGGCGAACTGACAGTTCCGGGAGACAAGTCGATCACCCACCGGGCAATCATGCTGGGGGCATTAGCCCGCGGCGTAACAGAGGTGAGGGGGTTCCTTGACGCTGAAGACTGCTACTCCACTATTAATTGCTTGAGAGCCCTGGGAGTTAAGATCACCTTAAGAGGAAAGCGCCTTTTGATTGAAGGGCGTAATAAAAGGTTGAGGAACCCTAACGGCGACCTGGACGCCGGCAATTCCGGGACAACCGCCAGGCTTCTTTTGGGCATCCTGGCCGGGCAGGACTTCCGGGCTACTTTGAGCGGTGACCAATCGTTGCAAAAGAGGCCTATGAAAAGGGTGGTTGAACCTCTCAGGCAAATGGGCGCTCAATTTGAAGGAGATGCTGAAACGCTTCCCCTGACGATCAAGGGGGGAAAGCTGGAACCGCTCAATTATAAATCTCCTAAGGCCAGCGCGCAGGTTAAATCGGCCTTGCTTCTGGCAGGCCTTTATGCTGATGGTGAGACCACCATAGAAGAACCTTTCCAGAGCAGGAACCATACCGAATTGATGCTTGCCCGCTTCGGAGCCAGGGTGAATGTGGAAGGTACCCGGGTGACCCTTCTAAGTGGAGGCTTTTTAAAGGGTGGCCAGGTCAGGGTGCCGGGAGATATTTCCGCCGCTGCTTTTTTGATGGTTGCTGCGGCGATTATACCGGGATCGGAATTGCTCATTAGAAACGTAGGCATAAATCCGACCAGGTCAGGAATTATTGATGTGCTAACTCAAATGGGTGCCTCTGTGGAATTGCATGAAGAGAAATTGTGGGGGCAGGAACCGGTTGCCGACATCATGGTTAAAGCCGGTTCCAGGTTAAAAGGTCTAGAGGTAGGGGGCGATACAATTCCCCGCCTGATTGATGAAATCCCGGCCCTGGCCGTGGCTGCCGCAGTAGCGCAGGGGCAAACGGTAATAAAGGATGCTTCTGAGTTGAGGGTTAAAGAATCGGATCGCATCTCCACTCTGGCTGGCGAGTTAAAAAAAATGGGAGCTTATGTTAAAGAAACTGATGACGGGATGATTATCGAAGGCAGGGAAACATTGAGCGGGGCAGATGTAGATGGCTGTGGGGATCACCGTATTGCCATGGCCCTTGCAGTTGCCGGTCTGGTGGCGGAAGGAGAAACTGCGGTCAGCGGTGCTGAAGTAATCAATGTATCATTTCCGGGTTTTATGCAGGCCCTGCGCACCTTAATTAACAATAAATAACAGCACAGGAGTCCAACATGGCTAAATTGACGCTGGGAAATGTATATGTTAATATATGGTTGTTGCTTACAGCTTTCTTCTTATCATATAAAGCCTGCCGGCCAAAGCACCAACTCCGGGTTAGGAGAAAGACATGATTATTCCAGTTTATTCTTACGAACAATACAAGCAAAAACAATCATCACCCCAGTATTTGGGTGATTTTCGGGAAGAACGGGAAAGAGTGCTGGCCATTATCGAAGAAGTCAGGACTGACGGTGACGCAGCCCTTAAAAAATATACCCTGCAGTTTGACAAAGCCGACCTGCAGCAACTGCAGGTGACTGATAAAGAGATCGCGGAAGCCTTAGAGGTTGTTCCCGGTGATCTGCTGGACGCCATCAGGGGCGCCGGGGCCAATATCGAACGTTTCCACCGCCATCAGCTGGAAAAAAGCTGGTGGGACAGCGGGCCGGGTTGGGTAACCGGACAGCGCTGCCAGCCCCTGCAGTCAGTTGGCGCTTACATCCCGGGTGGAACCGCTGCCTATCCTTCTTCGGTACTGATGACCGTCATCCCCGCCCGGGTTGCCGGTGTGGAGCAGGTTTACATCTGCACCCCGCCCGATGAAAACGGCAGGGTCAACTCTGCCACCCTGGCAGCGGCATATGAAGCCGGTGTTTCAAATGTATTTAAAGCAGGCGGAGCACAGGCTGTTGCCGCCCTTGCATATGGAACAGAAACTGTGCCCGCGGTGCAGAAAATTGTAGGCCCGGGCAACATTTATGTTACCCTGGCTAAAAAGGAAGTTTTCGGGCAGGTGGGTATTGATATGCTGGCCGGGCCCAGCGAAATTGTGGTCGTTGCCGACGATACTGCCCACCCGGCTTTTATTGCCGCGGACCTCCTTTCACAGGCTGAACACGATCCACTTTCCCGCCCGGTATTGATAACACCCTCAGAAAAACTGTCCGGCCGGGTTATAAGCCAACTGGAGGAACAATTGTTGAATCTGCCCAGGAAGGAAATAGCCCGGCAATCGCTAAAACAACAAGGGGCGGTGATTATGGTTGACCGGCTAAAAGATGCCTGGGCAGCCGTAAACGATCTTGCCCCTGAACACCTGGAATTGCATCTCGAAGATGCCTGGCAATATTTAGACCATATAACCAGTGCCGGGGCAATATTTATCGGGTCCTATACCCCGGAATCACTCGGAGATTATTGGGCCGGTTCAAACCATGTTTTGCCGACATCCAGGGCCGCACGTCATGCTTCCGCCCTCGGTGTGCCGGATTTTATAAAAAGAACACACGTGATAAGCTATACGGCAGAAGCACTGGAGAAATCGGCACAACAAATCGCTGCTCTGGCCAGGGCGGAAGGACTGGAAGCCCATGCGAGGGCGGTGCTGTTAAGGAGGCATAATAATGAACCGTAGAGCCGAAATTGAGCGAAACACCACTGAAACAGCAGTATTTTTAGATTTAAACCTGGACGGCAGCGGCGAAGCCGATTTGAAAACCGGCCTGCCTTTTCTGGAACATATGTTAAACCTGTGGTGCCGCCACGGTTTTTTTGATTTAAAGATCAGGGCTAAGGGCGATATCGAAATTGACCCCCATCACCTGGTGGAAGATATCGGCATCTGCCTGGGAAGGACCTGGCATGAAGCCCTGGGCGATAAAAAAGGTATCAGGCGTTATGGATTTACTTTAACTCCCATGGATGAGGCCCTGGTAACTGCAGTTGCTGATCTTTCCGGGCGATCCTGGCTTCACTATGATATTAAGCTGTCACCGGGTGCAGTAGGGACAATGGACGGTGAGCTATTTGAAGTTTTTTGGCAGGCTTTTGCCAGCGAAGGACGGTTTAACCTGCACTTGCTGCTGAACCACGGCCGGAACAAACATCATATTATAGAAGCTTCGTTTAAAGCCGCTGCGAGGGCCCTAAGCGAAGCTGCCGCCTGGGTGAAGGGTTACGAAGATTATATGTCAACCAAGGGAAAACTGGAATGAGGTGAAAGTTATGCTGGTGATTCCCGCCATAGACTTAAGGAAAGGGCGCTGTGTCCGGCTCTACCAGGGGGACCCGGAAAAAGAGACTGTTTACGGAGATAATCCCGTTGAAATTGCCCGCCAGTGGGAGCAGCTGGGAGCTAAGATGCTGCACCTTGTTGACCTGGACGGCGCTTTTACCGGTTTGTCCCAAAATGCAAAAGTTATATGTTCCATCGGTGAGGAGGTTCGGATACCGCTGCAGCTGGGCGGGGGAATCAGATCCCGGGAAGCGGTCGAAAAGGCCATATCCTTTGGTATTTCCCGGATTATTATCGGGACTATTGTTATTGAAGAACCCGAGCTGGCTAAAGAACTGGTCAGTGATTTTGGAGAAAGTATCCTGGTCGGTATCGATGCCCGGGATGGAAAAGTTGCCGTTAAAGGCTGGACCGAATCCTCCGCTGTGGAAACACTCGAGCTGGCCTCAAGAATTGAGCAGTGGGGAGTCAAGGAAATAGTCTATACCGATATTAGTAAAGACGGGACCATGCAGGGGCCATCCCTGGAAGGACTGGAAGAAATAATTAAAAAAACTTCCCTGCAGGTGATTGTATCAGGCGGAATATCATCCAGGGAAGACCTGGCTTCCCTTAAACCGTTTGGAAACCGGGTCAAAGGAGTTATAATAGGCAAAGCTCTTTACAGCAATCAGTTGACACTACCCGATGCAATGGCCGTATTTGACTGAAAGATCTGCGAGCAAAGTTTTCAGTTCAGGCAATCAAAAATAGGGATAAGAGCAGCTGAGCTGAACATGATAAAAGCGGAGGTTTTAAAGTGGGAGAACATAAAAATAATGAAGAGCCGCAAGCCCTTGAAACAGGAGAATTGAAATATGATCAAAACGGCCTGGTTCCTGCTGTAATCCAGGATCACCGTAATAATGTAGTGCTGATGGTTGGGTACATGAATGAAGAGGCTATCAGGCGGACCTTAAATGACGGCCGGGTTTGCTTTTGGAGCCGCAGCCGCCAGGAATACTGGATTAAAGGAGAAAGCTCCGGCAATTATTTTGAAGTCAAATCTATTTATGCCGACTGCGACGCCGATACTTTGCTCGTTAAAGTGATTCCCCTTGGGCCGGGCCTGGCCTGCCATACCGGCCGCTATTCTTGCTTTTTCAATACGATGGCCGGCTTTGGGCAGCGGGGGCAGGAAAATGATTGATTACCACCTGCATACCGCTCGCTGCTGCCATGCCAGGGGCACCCTGGAAGAATATGTGGCTGAAGCGGAAAATAAACAGCTAAAAGAGATTGGCTTTGCCGATCATTTTCCGCTGGGCCTGTTGGAATTTGAACCCCGCAAACAGGTAACCATGACTCCTGAAGAACTGCCGGTATATATGGACCAGGTGACAGGGTTAAAAGAACTGCCCACTGCAGTGAGTATTAAGCTGGGCATAGAAATCGATTACCTGCCGGGCACGGAAAAAAAAGTAGAGAATTTGCTTTCTAAATATGAGTTTGATTATGTAATCGGTTCAATTCACTTTATGGGAGACTGGGATTTTACCCATCCCATGTATGCCGATGATTACCAGTATAAGGATATGGACGATATATACAATCGATACTACGAGCTGGTAGGCATGGTATGTAAAAGCGGTCTTTTCGACATTATCGGTCATATTGATGTAGTGAAAAAATTTGGCTATCGGCCGGAAGGCAACCTGGAAACAAAACGGCTTGGGATTGCCAGGACCTTGCGGGAAACTGGCACCTGCCTGGAATTGAATACTGCCGGCAGGGATGCTCCGGTGGGTGAGTTTTACCCGGACCGGGAATTTTTGGCTATGTGCTGTTCTGAGGGCGTTGATATCACCCTGGGTTCCGATGCCCATGCGCCGGATCAGGTGGGGCGATATTTTACAGAAGCCGTTGATCTGCTTAAAGAGACCGGTTACCGGGAGCTAACGGTTTTCGACAGCCGTAAAAAGATTAAGCAGCGGCTTTAAATATTAAGCGACACGGGGCTTTTATCTTTTGACCCGGCAGCCCCGGCAAGCCTAAAATGAAACACAGGCAACCTTATCAACAGCCTGGTTATGGCTGAACAGCAAGGAGAGTAGATTTTGCCAGAACTTTTCTGCGATCGTATCGATACGCCAAAAGGCGTTTTTTTGATTTTATTTCACTCCAGCGGCATCTACAGGGTTTATTTCCCGGGCAGAGAACCGGAAGGCCGCTACCCTGAAGCCAGGGTGCCATGGGATACCCTGCCTGAAGACCTGAATCGCTATTTTGCCGGGGAAGAAGTCGATTGGGCGCAGTACCCCCTTGATACCAGCGGTTATCGTCCCTTTACGGCAAAACTTCTGGAAGTAGTCCGCCGCCTTCCCCACGGCCGGGTTTGCACTTACCGTGATGCTGCCGAACAGGCCGGCTCACCGCGGGCCTGGAGGGCGGCAGGGCAGGCCCTGAAAGCCAACCGGCACCCACTGCTGGTTCCCTGCCACCGGGTAGTTGCCAGCGGGGGCAAACTGGGCGGTTTCAGCGGTCCTCCAGGGTGGAAGCAGATGCTTTTGGATATTGAATCGGGTGGATACAGGAGGTAGCATAGATGCGCGTTTTGACCGGTGGTGAATCGCACGGTCCCTGCTTGACCGGAATTATAGAAGGCCTGCCGGCGGGCCTTGAACTGGACAGCGCGGCCATAAACAAACAGCTGGAACGCCGGCAGCAAGGTTACGGGCGCGGTGGCAGAATGGCGATCGAAAAAGACAGGGTTGAATTCTTATCCGGCCTGCGCTTTAAGCGTACCATTGGTAGCCCTCTTACCCTTCAAATCAAGAACCGTGACTGGGTAAACTGGCAAGAAACCATGGCTCCTGAAGGAACGCCTCCGCCTGGGTTGGAAGCGGTAACCCGCCCCCGCCCCGGGCACGCCGATCTGGCCGGCGGGCTGAAATATAATCACCGGGATTTACGCCACGTTCTCGAACGCTCGAGTGCCAGGGAGACGGCTATGCGTGTAGCAGTGGGCACAGTGGGGAGAATTTTGGTAGAGAGGTTTGGCTTTAAATTTTACAGCCACGTGGCAGCAATCGGAGCCGTTACTTCTACGGTCAACCCGGCGGATCTGCCGGCCCTGGCCGGCCAGGTTGAACAATCCCCGCTGCGCTGTGCTGATTCCCGGGCGGAAAAAGAGATGCTAAAAGAAATTGACCGGGCAGGTGAAGAAGGTGACACTTTGGGCGGGATCATTGAGCTGGTAATTACTGGTGTGCCGCCCGGGTTGGGCAGCCATGTTCAATGGGATCGCCGCCTGGACGGCCGCCTTGCCGGAGCCCTCATGAGCATTCAGGGTATAAAAGGGGTGGAGATCGGGGCCGGTTTTAAAGCCGCCTGTGATCGTGGATCACAGGTCCATGATCCAATCATGGCCGACAACTCAAGAGGAATTACTCGTCCAACCAACCGGGCCGGGGGTATGGAAGGCGGCATTACCAACGGTGAAGCTCTGCTAATCAGGTTGGCCATGAAGCCCATTCCCACCCTGGTCAAACCGCTTTCCAGCGTTAACCTGGAAACGAAAGAGGAAGCTCCCGGGGCATTTGAACGTTCAGATGTTTGCGCAGTTCCATCTGCCGCAGTAGTGGCTGAAGCTGCTTCTGCCTGGGAACTGGCCGGCGCCTTTACTGAAAAGTTCGGCGGCGACTGGATTGAAGAAATTGAAGCGTCTTTTCAATACTATATGGAAACGATCACCAGGCGTTTGAAATAAAATTAGGGCAGTGTTGATGCAAGGAGGGCCGGTTCAATCTTGAGCAGGCAGGAAATTATAGTGAAAGCCAGTGGATTTGACTACCGGGTTTTAATTGGCGATAACCTGCTGGCTGAAACGGGGGCTTCCCTGCGCACCCTCTTTTCGCCGGGCCGGACCCTGGTGGTTAGCGATCAAAATGTTTTTTCCCGCTGTGGTGACCGGGCTTTACAATCACTTACTGCGGATAAATGGCAGGTTAAAACCGCCCTCATAAAACCGGGTGAGCGTTCTAAAACATTGTCCGGGGCAAAGCGTTTGTATGATGCTTGTTTTGAGTGCGGGCTTGAGCGCAATTCACCGGTGATTGCTCTGGGCGGCGGGGTAGTAGGAGATCTGGCCGGCTTTGTAGCCGCTACTTTTATGCGGGGAGTGCCTTTAATTATGCTTCCTACATCGCTTTTGGCCCAGGTAGACAGCAGTGTTGGGGGAAAGGTGGCCGTAAACCATCCCCTGGGGAAAAACATGATTGGGACGTTTTATCCTCCCCGCCTGGTCCTTATAGATCCCCTGGTTCTAAAGACTCTTCCTTCAAGGCAGTTCCTGGCCGGTGTAGCCGAAGTGATCAAGTACGGCGTTATTGAAAATGAAGATTTTTTCCTCTGGTTGGAGAACAACCTCGACTTGCTTCTCGGCCTTGATTCCGGAGCTTTAGCTGATGCAATAGCCGGTTCAATCCGCTCCAAGGCCAGGGTGGTTGAAAAGGACGAATACGAGCAGGACTACAGGCGGATCCTCAATTTCGGCCATACCATCGGGCATGCCCTCGAGGCGGCAACAGCCTTCCGCTATTATTTGCACGGGGAAGCTGTATTGATCGGGATGGTCCTTGCCGTTAAGCTGGCCCAAAAAATGTCCTGCCTGGATGCTGCGACCGCTGAACGAATCAACCGCCTCCTGGTCAGGTTGAAGATGAAAAAACCCCCGGCCGGCTTGACTGCAGATAAAGTAATCGATAAACTGGAGCATGATAAAAAACGCCAGAGCGACGACCTGATCTTTGTTTTGCCCAACCGGATAGGTTCTGCAGTAATGGCCCCGGTAAATGATAAGCAAATTATTGCCGGGGTAATAGAATCCTACCTCAAAGGCGGTTGTTAATTTAAATCAAAAAGGTAATGACAATTACGTCCTTCTCAGCTATACTGAACAGGGTTCCCTTTAAAGCTTCAGGCTTATCAAATATAAAAAGCTTTTGTTTTGAATTAATTAGGAATAATTAATAGAGGGGCAACAACCGGCCCGGCATTATAAAACACCGGGCGGTTTGAATGGAGAGTGATGTCTGTGAAAACAACTTTTAAACCGGGGCGATTTATGCTCCTGGTTCTTTTATGCGCTTTAATTATTTTTTCCGGTTATCATGCCTTTCAGAATGCTGCCGACAGGGAAGAAGGCATCAGGCGCGGGCTTGATATAGCGGGGGGGCTTTATGTGCTTATGGAAGCGGTGGAAACCGGTGATCGTGACGTGGATGATGACACCATTGACCGGGCTATTGCCGTGATCCGAAACCGGGTTGATGAACTGGGGGTTTCAGAGCCTGTTATTGCGCCCCAGGGCGATGACCGGATCAGGATCGAGCTTCCCGACCTGGATGATGTTGAGCAGGCCAGGGAAATAATCGGGCGGACGGCCATGCTGACTTTTGTCGGGCCCGATGGTGAGGAAATACTGACCGGCGCCAACCTGGAAGGGGCCAGGGCGGAAAGGCAGCCTGAAAGATCGCCCCATCCTTTTGTCAGCCTTGAATTTGACCGAGAGGGAACCAGGCTTTTTGCAGAAGCCACCGAGCAATATTATGGAGAACCGATTGCCATCTACCTTGATGATGAGATCATATCCGAACCGGTGGTCAGGGCGGTGATTACCGAAGGGCATGCCACCATAGAAGGCGATTTTGACTTTGAAGAAGCGTCTGAATTGGCCCTGCTTCTGCGAAGCGGTTCGCTGCCGGTAGAGCTGCGTGAGCTTGAATCCCGGCTCGTAGGCCCCACCCTGGGGCAAAGAACGGAAGAAATAGCCGCTTATGCAGCAGCAGTCGGCCTGGTTCTGGTCCTTCTATTTATGATTGCCTACTACCGCCTGGCCGGTATTATCGCCGGGGTAGCCCTGGTGTTTTACCTGTCCCTGGTTCTGTGGGCTTTAACCTATCTTCCTACAACCCTTACCCTGCCTGGGATTGCCGGGTTGATATTATCTATTGGTATGGCCGTGGATGCCAATGTGATTATTTTTGAAAGAATTAAGGATGAACTGCGCTCCGGCCGGACCATACGCAGTGCTATGGAAAGCGGTTTCCAGCGGGCCTTCCGGGCCATCCTTGATGCCAACGTGACTACCCTGATTGTAACGATTGTGCTTTTCATCCTGGCCAGCGGTCCGGTCAGGGGCTTTGCGGTAACCCTGTTTATCGGCATCACATGCAGTATGTTCACGGCCATTGTCCTTACCCGAATCCTGATGCGCCTTGCTTTTAAGTCCGGTGTTATCCAGAGCGGGGCCTACGTGGGGGTGAGAATATAATGATTAATTTTATTGGCAACCGCCGAAAAGCGTACCTCCTGTCAATAGTCTTGATTGTGGCCGGTGTGATTTCCCTGGCTGTATTTGGCTTGAACCTTGGTATAGATTTTACCGGCGGCACTGTTTTGCAGTTTAACCTGGGAGAAGAGGTTTCCATGCAGGAAGTAGAAGAAGCCCTGGAACCGTATGACGAACTGGAAGGCGCAGCGGTGCAGGTAATCCAGGGCCGGGATCTGGCCGGCGATCCCACTGATGAAGGTTTAATCATCAGGGGGCCGGTTATGCCCGAGGAACGGCGCGATGCGCTTATAAATGACTTTAGGGACCGCTTTCCGGGCATGACAGCCGACGATCTAAGAGTTGAAAGCGTGGGAGCGGTAATCGGGGCCGAGTTGACCCGGCAAGCCCTGCTTTCCCTTTTTGTGGCTATCCTGGCTATGGTGGCTTATATTACCTTTCGCTTTGAATTCAAATTTGCCGTGGCTACCATTACCGCCCTTTTGCATAATATTATCATTGTGCTCGGTATTTTTTCTATTTTGCAGATGGAAATCAATGTTCCCTTTGTGGCAGCCATCCTGACCGTTTTTGGCTATTCGGTCAATGATACCATTGTAATCATGGACCGGATCCGCGAGAACATTAAGCACAGGAAAAAAGGCGATTATGTTGAAGTTGTCAACCAGAGCATCAATCAAAACCTGGTGCGTTCAATCAACACTTCGCTTACAACCCTGCTGGTGCTTGGTGCCCTGTTGTTCGGGTTCCATTACTTTATCGGCAGCCTTGATTTGATTGTTTTTGTGGTGGCCCTGATCCTTGGAGTTTTTGTGGGCACCTACTCATCTATATTTATTGCCAGCCCCCTGTGGCTGAACCTGCAGGATGTCAACTTGAGCCTGAGCCGGCGCCGTAAAGCGGCTTAATAGTGCAGACAGTATTAAGTGAAGGCTTTGCATATACCAAAAGCGGGGAGAGATTACAGGTGAGCTCATTTTATTTAATCCTGGCCCTGGTTTTTAGCTTGATCATTGCTATCATGGCTATTGCCAACACTGAGCCGGTTACCGTTAATTATATTTTCGGGAAGGCCAGTGTTTCCCTGATTATACTGATCCTTGGTTCGGCCTTTGCCGGAGCCCTGGTGATGGGCATGATCAGCCTTTTTCGCACTATCCGGGCCGCACTGACTTTTCGCCAGGTCCGGCATGAAAAAGAAGCCCTGGAAAAACAGATCAAGGAACTGGAAGAAGAAAAAATCTTCCTGCAGGCTGAACTGAACAAGGCGCTCTCCGTGCCCGGGGCAATAGAAAAAGAGGCCAGGCAGGTTGAGATGAGCGCCGGAGGAGAAGGAACAGGTGAAGAAGGTGGCAATGAAAACAGCGATGAAGAAATTGCCCGGGAAAGTGATGAAGAGGTGGATGAGGATTCTAAATGAGCCTGAGTGGTAAACAGTGGGTGTGGTCTGAGCACGATAGTGATCTGGTGGAAAAATTAAATAAAAATCTCGGGTTTTCACCCGCCCTGGCCCGTCTGCTTGTTAATCGCGGGATAACTGATCCCGTTCAGGCCCGGGCTTTTTTGTGCCCATCGTTGGACCAGTTTCATTCACCCTGGGATATGGCAGGTATGGAAAGCGCGGTAAACAGGCTTCTGCAATCTCTCCAGGGAAATGAATTAATAGTTATTCACGGAGATTACGACGCCGATGGGATAGCTGCATCAGCCATCCTGGTAGAAGCCCTGCGCGGACTGGGTGCTAAAGTGGAATACTACTTACCCAGCCGTTTTGGGGAAGGTTACGGTCTGCACATGGAGGCTTTAAAAAAATTCCGGGAGCAGGGAGCTTCGCTGGTTGTTACCGTGGATTGCGGGATCAATTCAGTTGGTGAGGTTGAATGGGCCTCAGGAAACGATCTCGATATTATTGTAACTGATCACCACCAACCGCTTGAAAAACTCAATGGAGCGGTTGCCGTTCTTAATCCTCTCCAGGAACACTGCCCCTATCCGTTTAAGGAAATGTCCGGCGCCGGCATTGCTTTCAAGCTGGTTTCTGCTTTAATGGAAAAGGTGGGGGAACCTTTTCCCGAGCATCTGCTTGACCTGGCCGCCCTGGGGACCACGGCGGATGTGGTTCCCCTGCTCGGCGAAAACAGGGTTATTGTCCATTATGGCCTGGAGACCCTGCGCCGCATGCGCAGGATCGGTTTCAAGGCCCTGGCTGAAGCTGTCAATCTCGATGAGCAGAGAATAAGCAGCACCACTCTTTCCTTTGCCCTGGCCCCGGCCATTAATGCCGCCGGCAGAATGGGGGAAGCACAGCCTGCGGCGGAACTGCTGCTTGAAAATGATCTTTCGCGGGCTAAATCCCTGGCTGAAAGTCTGCACCGGGCCAACCAGCTCAGGCGGACCACGGAACAGAAAATACTCCTGGAAGCGGAAGAAGCGGCCATCAAAATGATGTCTGAAGATAATCAGAAAATCATTACCCTGGCCGGACATGACTGGCATCACGGCGTTATCGGCATTGTGGCTTCCAGGCTTGTTGAGAAGTACAGCAGGCCTTTTTGCCTGGTTGCCCTGGAAGGTGAGGAAGGACGCGGGTCGGCGCGCAGCATCTCCGGTTTTGACATTACAGCAGCCCTCGCTGAATGCGCTTCCATCCTGGAAAAATTTGGCGGACACGAGCAAGCGGCCGGTTTTACAGTCAGAGCCGACCGGGTTGAAGCCCTCAGGGATGGACTTAACCGCTATGCCCGCGTTAACCTTGATGATGGCGACTTGAAACCGCGCCTGTTTATAGAAGCGGAGCTTGATGATTCAGAAATTCATTTTGATTTTACGAACCGGTTGGAACAGCTGCAGCCATATGGCACTGCCAATCCAACCCCTCTTTTTGCCAGCCGCAACTGGGAAATTCAGTCCTGGCGCCTGGTGGGAGCCGATCAGAAACACCTCAAACTCCAGCTGAAAAAGCAAAACCGCAGTCTCGACCCGATTGTTTTTTCAGGATCTTTTCTGGCGCCGAAGCTGGAAAAAGGCCGCCGGGTCGACCTGGCTCTTAAATTAAAAAACGGTTTTTTCAGGGATCAGAAGACCCTGGAAGCAGAGGTTAAAGATCTCTGCTATAATGACAGCTGCAAAAGCGGCAGCCTCGAGGTAATCGATCAACGCGGTTGCAAGGATCGTTTGGCCATGGCCGGGGAAATCCTGGACCGGAACGGGAAAAGCAGCATTGTGTTTACATCCACATTGTCCCGGGCGGATAAAATCAAAAAAAGCTGCTTTCTGCAGGCGTCCCCAAATTTTATAACCAGCGGATCGGTTAACGACAAAGACAACCAGTCCTCTGCGACTGGCCCTGTAATTTTTTATGATCTACCCCTTTATGAAGGAATCATGGAACATGTTTTTAACCGGGCCTGTAAAGAGAGGCCGTTAACCGTGTATCTTTTTTACAACCGGGAAGATTTAACAAGGAACCGGCGTTTGCTTGATTTTTCCCTGCCGTCGCCGGAAATCCTGGAAAAGATTATTCCTGTGCTAAATGACTTTCCGGAACTGTTTTCCGGCCGGGAATTGCCCGGCCCGGTCGCAGATATTATCGGGTTTAAGCCCGCACCGAGCTTTTGGGAAAGGGCTGAAAACATACTGACAGAAATTGGATTAACTGAAAATGCCGCCTCCCAGGAATGCCGGGTGGAGGTAAAAGAAAACTGGCCTTCCTGCCTCGAAACTTCTTCAACCTACCGGTCCACAAAAGCCCTGCGGGAACAATGTGAGCGCTTCCAGGAATACATGCTTGAAGCGGCACCCGAAGAAATAGCCTCTTATTTAGCAGGCCTATTTAGCGATTAAAGTTACCCTGTAGAAATTAATACCTTTTTTTAGTATTATAGACGTGACCAGTACAAGTTTATTTCCAGGGGAATGTGTAATATGGCAGTTAAAGAGAAAAAGCTCAATGAATTAAAAAAAAGGATCCAGCGCTACTACCCGGATCTGGAAGACTGGGAACTGGTAGAGAGGGCCTATAATTATTCAGTGGAGGCTCATTCCGGCCAGCTCCGTGAGTCGGGTGAATCCTACATTACCCATCCGCTGGGAGTGGCTTTAATCCTGACCGAGCTGGAACTGGACCTGGTCACTATAGTGGCCGGGCTGCTCCATGATGTGGTTGAAGACACTTCGGTCACCCTGGAACAGATCCGGGCGGAATTTGGTGAAGAAGTAGCCGCCCTGGTAGACGGCGTGACCAAGTTAAGCCGCCTGGATTTCACCTCCAAGGAAGAACAGCAGGCGGAGACGCTGCGCAAAATGTTTATTGCCATGGCCCAGGATATCAGGGTTGTTTTAATCAAGCTGGCCGACCGGACCCACAACCTGAGGACCTTGCGCTACCTGAATACCGATAAACAAAAAGAAATCGCCAGGGAAACCCTGGAAATCTATTCCCCCCTGGCCCATCGCCTGGGGATATACATGATCAAGTGGGAACTTGAAGACCTTGCTTTTAGGTACCTGCAACCGGACGATTACTTCGAACTGGTTGACAAGCTGGCCAAGAAAAGGCGGGAGCGCGAAAAATTTATCAACCGGATCATCTGGATCCTGCAGGATTACCTTTCCGAGGCCGGCATAGAAGCTGAAATACAGGGCCGGCCCAAGCATTTATACAGCATCTATAACAAGATGAAGACCCATGGCAAGGATTTAAGCGAAATATACGATCTGACTGCGATCAGGATTATTGTTGATACCGTCAAAGACTGCTACCATACCCTTGGTATTGTCCATACCATCTGGAAACCCATCCCGGGTCGTTTTAAAGATTTTATAGCCATGCCCAAGCCCAACATGTACCAATCACTGCATACCACAGTATTTGCAGCCGAAAACGAACTGGCCGAAATCCAGATCAGGACCTGGGATATGCACCGCACCGCCGAATACGGGATTGCTGCTCACTGGCGCTACAAAGAGAATGTGAAAGAAACTGAGACGCCGGATGAAAAACTAACCTGGCTGCGGCAGCTGCTGGAGTGGCAGCATGATTACCGTGATGCCCGCGATTTTATCAAGGATCTCAAGGGAGAGCTGTTTACCGATGAAGTTTTTGTTTTCACCCCCAAGGGGGATGTAATCGACCTCCCCTCCGGCTCAGTTACCCTTGACTTTGCCTACAAAATCCATACCGATGTTGGTAATCATTGCACCGGAGCCAAGGTCAACGGACGCCTGGTCCCTCTTGATTACCAGCTCAAAACCGGGGACATGGTTGAGGTAGTCACTTCGAAACAGGGATCACCGAGCCGCGACTGGCTAAAGCTGGTTAAAACTTCCCATGCCAAGAACAAGATCCGTAACTGGTTCAAAAAAGAACGGCGCGAAGAAAATATTGAAAAGGGCAGGGAAATGCTCGAAAGAGAGATTAAACGTATCAATGCTGAACAACGCATTGCCCTGAAAAGCGATATGCTTGAAGAAGTCGGCCGGGGCTTTAATATCCTATCCGTGGAAGATCTTTATGCCGCAGTCGGTTACGGGGGGGTCTCTGTAAACCAGGTTATCAGCCGCCTGCGGGAAGAATACAAGCGTAAATACGGTGAACAGGAAAAGGAAAAAACAATCCCGGAAGTAAAGCCGGTCAAGCGTCCCAAGCAACAATCGGTGGGCATATCAATACAGGGTATGGAAGGACTCCTGGTCCGTGTAGCCCGCTGCTGCAACCCTGTTCCCGGCGACGATATTATCGGTTTTATTACCCGCGGCCGCGGAGTTTCAGTGCACAGGCGCGACTGTCCCAACCTGGCCCAGAAGAATGCCGAAAACGGAAGGTTTTTAGAAGCTGCCTGGGAGGGTGAACCGGAGGCTTCCTACCCGGTTGAAATCGAAATCACAGCCGAAGATCGTAAAAACCTGCTGGCCGATATCATGTCTTCGGTCAATGAAAGTAAAGTCGATATTACCGCTGTAAATGCCAGGGCTGATAAAAATAATATTGCCACCATATACATGACCATGGTCGTCAAAGACCAGGTCCACCTTGACCAGATCATGAATAAGATCAAGAAAATAAAAGAAGTATACGAGGTTCGCCGCTATGTCTATGGATCGAATAATTAGCCGCGGTAAGCCTAAATGCCGGCTAGTTACTAACAAAGCCGCCTGATTGGTGCCACAAGTCGGGGTATGGGCTAGTTCAAACTGCAGGAGGTTACCGATGAGGGCTGTTGTGCAAAGGGTGCATAAAGCACGGGTGGAAGTAGAGGGAAAAGAAGTAGGAGAAATTGGTCCGGGGATGGTAGTTTTCCTCGGCGTTGGGCGGGAAGATTCCGAGCAGGATAATGAATACCTTGCCGCTAAGATTTCCGGTCTCCGGATTTTTGAGGATAAAGACGGGTTAATGAATCTTTCGGTTCTCGAAAGCGGGGGCCGGGTTCTTTGTATCTCGCAATTTACCCTCTACGGCGATTGCCGCAAGGGGCGCCGCCCCGGTTTTTCTGCTGCGGCTACTCCGGCGCAGGCAGAAAGTTTATATCTGGATTTTTGTGAACGCCTGAGGAGCCACGGCCTTACTGTAGCTACAGGGCAATTCCAGGAAAACATGCGCATAGTGGTCGATAATGATGGCCCGGTTACATTGCTTCTTGACAGCAAGAAGCAATTTTAGGAGAATTACCAGGTAGGCTGTCTAATTAGATCGTCCTGTTTGATCAGGCGGCAGACCTGTTTTTTGATCGAATTAGCCTGTAATAATTTTTGTCGGCATATTCAAGCCTTAATTATATATTATCTACTGGGAGAGGAGTTCGAGGATGAAATACAAGGCACCACGCGGGACCCGAGATATATTACCGGAAGAAGCAAAAAAATGGCATTACCTGGAAGAAATGTTTAAAGCATATTGTGACCTGTACGGGTTTGGTGAAATCAGGACCCCAATATTTGAACAAACCGAGCTGTTTGCCCGCAGCGTGGGCGAAGACAGCGACATCGTTTCTAAAGAGATGTATACCTTTAAAGATCGCAGTGGGCGTGATCTTACCCTGCGTCCGGAACTTACCGCTGCTGTAGCCAGGGCTTACCTGGAGCACAACCTGGGGGAAAAACCCCAGCCGACCAAGCTCTATTACAGCGGCCCCATGTTTCGCTATGACCGTCCCCAGGCCGGACGCTACCGCCAGTTTAACCAGTTTGGATTGGAAATATTTGGGTCTGAGCATGCTGCGGCTGACGTGGAGATAATTTCATTTTGCTATAATTTTTTTAAGGCCCTGCAGATAGAAAATATTTCTATTGAAATAAACAGCGTTGGTTGCCCGGATTGCCGGCCCCTTTACAGGGAAAAGCTGGTCCCGTACCTGGAAAACCTGGAAGACGGACTTTGCAGCGATTGCAGGCAGCGCTATAAAAATAATCCTTTACGGGCCCTGGACTGCAAAGAGGAAAGCTGCCGGGAACAGGTTAAAGATGCGCCGCGTTTGATTGATCACCTCTGTCCGGACTGTGAGCGCAACTTCGCTACAGTGAAAAGTCTTCTTGACAGGTTAAATATTCCCTACAGCCTTAATCCCAATTTGGTCCGTGGGCTTGATTATTACACCCGGACGGCATTTGAAATCAGCGCCGGTGGAGAGGGCGCCCAGGCTTCGCTGTGTGGCGGAGGCCGGTACGATCACCTGGCAGAACATATTGGCGGACCGTATGTGCCCGGGGTAGGGGTCGCTTTTGGTGTTGAACGGATCATGCTGGCTATGGACTGGAATAAAATCGAGACCGATCTTGCCGCCCCTGTTTTTATTGCTACTGCCGGCAGTGGTTTGGAAGGCGAGGCCCTGGCCCTGGCATCTGAGTTGCGCAGCAGGGGCGTGCCTGCAGAGGCTGACCTGCTGGAAAGAAGCTTAAAGGGGCAGATGAAATATTCCGGCAGGCGGGGTTTTAGCCAGGTCGTGATTATTGGAGAAAGCGAAATAGAACAGGGTATAGTAACCCTGAGGAATATGGAAAGCGGGGAACAGCAAGAAATGACCCGCTCGGAACTCATTGAAGTGCTTGCCGCCACCAGGCCGGTTGACCATGCCGCTGGTTCGCCTGAAAACGAGGCAAGCAGTGGATTAAAAGACGATGCGGAAGTGATTTTGCCCGGGAAGGTGGAAGAAGCGCAAAAGACCCATTACTGCGGCAAGCTGAACACAGGCCATGTCAATAAAGAGGTTAAGCTTACCGGTTGGGTAGGCAAGCGCCGCGACCACGGTGGCCTGATCTTTATTGACCTGCGTGATCGCAGCGGCCAGGTCCAGCTGGTTTTTGACCAGCAGCAGGGGAGGGATCTTTTTCAAAGCGCAGAAAGCCTGCGCAGTGAATATGTGATTGCAGTGAAGGGGGAAGTCCTGAGGCGTTCCCGGGAAACCATAAATCCATCTTTACCCACCGGTGAAATCGAAGTCCAGGTCAATTCGATGGAAATCTTAAATGCATCAAAAACTCCTCCCTTTTATATCGAAGACAATATAAATGTAGATGAAAACCTGCGCCTGCGTTACCGTTACCTTGATTTAAGGCGGCCGGAAATGCTCAAGCGGCTGGAGCTTCGCCACCGGGCAGTAAAATTAATCCGTGACTATATGGATCGCTATGATTTCCTGGAAGTGGAAACCCCGGTTTTAACCCGCAGTACGCCGGAAGGGGCCCGGGATTTCCTGGTGCCGAGCAGGTTGCAGAGCGGCGAATTCTATGCCCTGCCCCAATCGCCCCAGCTTTTTAAGCAGCTGCTCATGGTTAGCGGAATCGAACGCTATTTCCAGATCGTGCGTTGTTTCCGTGATGAGGATTTAAGGGCCGACCGGCAGCCTGAATTTACCCAGGTTGATATTGAAACATCTTTTTTCAGCGCTGAAAACCTTTTCGCCTTAACAGAAGGCCTGGTTGCCGAACTCTGGAAGCAGATTCACGGACAGGAAGTAAAGCGCCCCTTTATGCGAATGCCCTACCATGAGGCTATGAACCGTTACGGGACGGACAAACCTGATGTTCGCTACGGGATGGAACTGGTTGACCTGGATGAACAGGCCCAGAAAAGCGAATTTAAAGTATTTAACTCGGCCCTTGAAAACGGGGGAGCAGTTAAGGGGTTGTGCCTGCCGGGGGGCAACCGGCTCAGCCGTAAAGACCTGGACGACCTGACTTTGCTGGCCCGTCAGATGGGCGCTAAAGGGCTGGCCTGGGCTTATGTTGAAGAGGAAGGCTGGCGCTCACCAATCAGCAAGTTTTTCGCAGAGCCGCTGCAAGAAGAAATTAGCGCCAGGATGAATGCCAGGCCTGGTGATGTCCTGCTATTTGTAGCCGACAAATGGGATGTATCCTGCACCGTGCTGGGCCACATGCGGACCAAATTTGCTCCGGATAATCTCCCGGATGAACCTCACTTCCTGTGGGTGGTTGATTTTCCTCTCTTCCATTATAACGAAGAAGAACAGCGCTATGATTCCGATCACCACCCCTTTACCGCCCCGCGGCCTGAGGACATGTCTTTGCTTGACAGCAATCCCTTATCTGTCCGGGCGCAGGCTTACGACCTGGTCCTGGATGGTGTGGAAGTTGGCGGCGGTAGCATGCGTATTCACGATACAACCACCCAGGCAAAAATATTTAACCTGCTGGGGCTTTCGGAAGAAGAAAGTAAAGAAAAGTTTGGGTTCCTGCTCGATGCCTTATCATATGGAGCGCCGCCGCATGGTGGGATAGCGCTTGGACTGGACCGCCTGATCGCCCTTTTATGCGGCGATGAGTCGATCCGGCAGGTGATACCTTTCCCGAAGACTGCCACTGCAAGCTGCCTTATGACCGGGGCGCCGGCCTTAGTGTCGGAAACACAGCTGGAAGAACTTAAGATAAAAATAGAGCAGGAAAAAGAGGAAAAGTGAACAAATATTCAAGCCAGGAAGACATAATGGCTTTTTTTGCCTTTATGTTATTCCAGCCGCAAAATAAGTGCATCTTGCCAGTAGGCAGTTTTTATGCTATGATTCAAATGCAAATAGAAAGTAAACACAGGGCGTGACCCTGCTGTGTTCGTGAAAGCCGATTAAGTTTTGAGCCAACATTTAACAGTCGGGAGCCTGGACTTCAGCTGTGGCGCAGAAGCCTCTGAAAAGAGGACCTGTAAAGCAGTTGAGAGGGCACCCACCTTTTGGGGGAACTGTTCAAAACCAACGGCCCACGGCACGGCGGGGTTTTTTTATGTTTTTTTAAGTGCTATAATAAAGCGTGTTTTAAAGTTTAACAAATATCGCAGGGAGGTGGAGGCATGACTGTAAAAGACCTGGTCCGGACCATTAGCAAAGAACTGGAAGCCGGAGCCCACCCGGGGGATCTTTTAGATCAGATTGAAGACCTGGAAATAGAAGAAAAAGTAGAGCTGATGCAGGAATTATCCAGTGAGGATGCCTCCTTAATCCTTCAGGAAATGGAGGATTTTGAACAGGCTGAAATTATCCGGCACCTGGCACGGGACCGGGTCAAAGATATTTTAATCAACCTGGCTTCTGACGATGCGGCCGATGTGCTCGGTAAGCTCAAGCCGGAAGAGGCAGAAGAAGTGCTGCAGCTTATAGACGAAGAGGAGCCGGCAGATTTTGGCAGCCTTTTAAAATACCCGGAAGAGAGCGCCGGTGGTATAATGACCACCGAGTTTATCTCCCTGCCTGCTGATATTCCGGCCGAAGATGCCATCCAGCGTTTAAGGGAAATAGCTCCCGAAGCTGAAACGATTTACTATGTCTACGTTGTTGACCAGGAGGGGCGCCTGATCGGGGTCCTTTCCTTGCGCGACTTAATTGCCGCCTCCGATGGGACTTTCTTGAAGTCGATCATGCGCAGCAATGTGATCAGCGTTAATGCCGCCCTGGACCAGGAGGAAGTGGCCCGGATTGTTTCAAAGTACGATCTGCTGGCGGTGCCTGTGGTCGATGACCAGGAAAGGCTTCTGGGTATTATCACTGTCGACGATGTTATCGATGTTATGGAGCAAGAAGCAACTGAGGATATCTACCGCCTGGCCGGGGCCAGCAAGGTAGTTGATATGGAGTTGACAGAGGCGCCCGTGAGCAGGGTTGTCCGTCTTCGCCTGCCCTGGCTTCTGATCAGCATGGTTGGCGGTTTTATATCCGGCAGTGTCATAAGCGGTTACGAGAGCACCCTCGAAGCGATCGTGGTTCTTGCCGTGTTTATTCCGGTGATCATGGACATGGGCGGTAATGTGGGCACCCAGTCTTCGACTATATTTGTCCGCGGCCTGGCCACCGGTGAAATAGAGGGTGCCGAAATGTGGCCGTATTTTTTAAGGGAGATCAAGATTGGCGTCACCCTGGGTGCAATATCCGGGGCCTTGATCTCGTTAGCTGCTTTTTTATGGCAGGATAACCCCTACCTGGGCCTGGTAGTCGGTATTTCCATGCTGGGTACGATCACTGTAGCTGCCTTGATCGGGACTCTGGTGCCCATGATTTGCAACAAAATCAATATCGATCCTGCTATTACAGCAGGCCCCTTCGTGACCACCATCAAAGACGTCACCGGCCTGATGATTTACTTTGTTATTGCCACCACTTTCCTGGAATACCTGCGCTAACCTTCCTTACTGTGCCTGCCATACCCTTTGTTTTAACTTCATAACTATAAGCTTGATCGTTTCAACTGATCCTGATAAATAGCTTTACACTATACCCGCTTTTGCTCTGCTGCATTAGCGGCTTTTTTTTGCCCGGGTAAATACCGGGTTGATTGCTCTGCAGTCCAGGCTCAACCACCTGTTGTTTCCTGGAAACGGAAAAAAGAAAGGTTATAGCCTGGCCCTTGCAACCATATTTTGTAAATCAGGCCCCTGCTGTGGACAAAAAAACTATCAATTTAATCTTTTTTTTATATTTTTTTTGTTTTTTAGGCAGGAGATCGCATATTGGGGTTGAAATATAGAGGAAAGTGGTGTAAAGTGGTGCAAAGTGGTTCTAAATCTCCCAGATGGGGGCGAACACATGTTCACAGGCGAATATCACCATACGTTGGATGGAAAAGGAAGAGTGATCATTCCTTCTCGCCTGAGAGAAGGGCTGGGAGACCGTTTTGTGGTTACCCGGGGCCTTGATCACTGCCTTTTTGTTTATCCCAATTCTGAATGGGTTCGCCTGGAACAGAAATTAAAACAACTTCCTTTTACCAAACGGGACTCAAGGGCTTTCACGCGCCTGTTCTTTTCCGGGGCTATGGAAGTGGAAGCCGACAAACAGGGCCGGATCTTGATACCTCAAAATTTAAGAGAATATGCAGGCATTGAAAAAGATGTAATGTTTGTTGGTGTTTCAAACCGCGTTGAAATCTGGAGCGAGCCGGCCTGGAGAGAATACTTTGGTGAAGCGGATCAAAACTACGAGGAACTGGCTGAAAAACTGGTCGATTTTGACCTTTAAAGGAAACAGGATTATTTATAGAAAGCGGTGCTAAAAGATGGTTGAGCTGCACCTCCCGGTTATGGAAAAAGAAGTTCTTCAGCAGCTGGATTGCCGCGGCGACGGTATTTATGTCGATGCTACTGTTGGCGATGGTGGCCATGCAGAAGCAATATGCCGCAGCCTTCATCCCGGGGGGATGCTGATAGGCCTGGATTGGGATGAAGCCGCCCTGGCCCGGGCTGAAGAGAGGCTGGCCGGCTATTCCGGGCAGATGAAGCTGGTTCATGCTGATTATGCCGGCCTGGAAACGGTGCTTGAAAATGAAGGGTTATCCAGGGTTGATGGTATCTTGATTGATCTCGGGGCTTCGACCCTTCAGCTGATGGATTCAGAAAGGGGCTTTTCCTTTCACCAGAGCGGAGATCTTGATATGCGCATGGACCGTCGTCTTTCGGTTTCAGCAAAGGACATGGTCAATTCTTACCCTGCCGAAGAACTGACCGAGATTTTTTATAAATATGGCGAGGAGCGCTGGTCCAAGCGCATCGCCGCCAAAATAGTGCAGGAAAGGGAACAATCCGGTCCCATAACCGACAGCGCCCGCCTGGCTGAACTGGTCAAGGAGGCGATTCCGGCCCGTTACCGGCGCAGCGGAGGCCATCCGGCCCGCAGGGTTTTTCAAGCTTTGCGGCTTGCTGTGAACCGGGAACTGGAAAACCTGGAACGGTTTTTGCCCCAGGCGGTCCGGTGCCTGGCCCCCGGGGGACGGCTCTGTGTTATCGCTTATCATTCGCTGGAGGACCGGCTGGTAAAGAATTTTTTCAGGGATCAATCCGGGCAGTGTACCTGCCCTCCCAATATGCCTTGTATATGTAATCGGAAAGCTGCGCTTAAAGTTCTTACTTCGAAAGCGCTCAGGCCTTCTGAAGAAGAGGTGGCCGCTAATCCGAGAGCCCGCAGTGCCCGCCTGAGGGCGGCAGAACGCCTGGAAAACCAGGGATGGAAAGAAGGTGAATAAAGTGCAGCAGGCCAGAAAAATGACTAAAAACCCCCGTCCGGTTACTCCCGTCCAACCAACAAGAGAACATGTGCCGGGGGCACAGCAAGACCGCAGGCTTAAGAAAGCCAAACTGCTCACCATTGCCTTAACCTGTTTTATGCTCAGCCTGGTGGTAGTAGCGCAGTATTCATCACTGGTTATTATGAATTACCGCCTGAGCAGTGCCCGCTCCGGGCTGGCAGAAGCAAGAGAGTCTGTCCGTTCCCTTGAACTTGAGGCAGCCCAGCTTGGTTCAATCAGCCGGATTGATGAAATTGCCAGGGAAGAGCTGGGTATGGTTGAGCCGGAGGCCGGCCAGCTAAAAATTATCAGCGCTTCACAGAGAGCACGATATCAGCCGGGAGAGTGAGCTGAATGGCTAACTTTACTGTAAAGCGGAACACGGTAAGGCGAAGACTGATCGTTATATTTGTTCTTACTATAATAATAACCTTACTGTTGATTAGCCGTTTGGCCTGGATCCAGATTGTTCGCGCCGACGAATTATATGAACAGGCCTGGGAACAGTGGAACCGTATCGTGCCCGTCCAGACAGCCCGTGGGTCCATCTATGACCGAGAGGGAAACCTGCTGGCCGGAAGCACTCCTGTAGACACAATAGCCGCTATTCCCAGCCAGATAGATGATCCGGGTGCGGTGGCAAAGGCCCTGGCCCCGGTCCTCGAAATGGATGAAGCCAGGATAAGGGAGCTTGTAACTATGGATAACAGTTCTGTTTATATTAAACGCCGGGTTTCCCCCGAACTTTCCAACATGGTTCGGGAAATGAACATTTCGGGTATTATTTTCTTCCCGGAGGAAAAAAGAAATTACCCGGGTGAACAGCTGGCTTCTCAACTGCTGGGCTTTGTAGGGATGGACCGGGGGCTGGCCGGTCTAGAAAGCTATTATGAAGATTACTTGAAAGGTGCAGAAAGCAACCTGCTTTATCCCGCCGATGAAAGGGGAAGGCAGCTTCCCCACCATTTTAGCCGGTTTGCGCCTGTGCCTGAAAACTATGACCTGCAGCTGGCCATAGACGAAAGTATCCAGCATATAGTTGAAAGAGAACTGGACGTGATCATGGAGCAGGCCGCGCCCAGGCAAGCCATGGCAGTGGCCGTAGACCCCTCTACCGGAGCGGTCCTGGCTGCGGCATCAAAACCGGATTACAACCCGGAAAACTACGCCAGTTTCGATCCGCAGAACTGGTCCCTGCCGGTGTTTAGTTCTTCATTTGAACCGGGATCGACCTTCAAAATGGTTTCCCTGGCCGCACTGGTGGAAGAAGGGCTTTTTGAGCCGGATGAAACCATACACTGTTCGGGCCATGTTACCGTTGGCGGACGCCGGATTAATTGCTGGACCTCAAGTCGAGGCGGGCACGGGGAAATCAGCTTTTACGATGCCGTGGGTGGTTCCTGCAACCCGGCTTTTATTGAACTGGGTGAAACCCTGGGCAAGGAAAAATTGTTCCATTATATAGAAGGGTTTGGTTTTGGCCGGGCTACCGGTATTGATTATCCCGGTGAAAGCAGTGGACTTATTTTTGACCTTGAAAACGTGGGGCCGCAAGAACTGGCGACAACATCATTTGGGCAGGGGATCTCTGTAACACCGATCCAACAAACAATGGCCATAACAGCCATGGTCAACGGGGGTTACCTGCTGAAACCTTACCTGGTAGAAGAAATAATTGATCAGGATGGAGAAACATACTACCGGAGGGAACCGGAAGTGATCAGGCAGGTAGTTTCCGAAGAAACTTCACGGCAGCTAATTGATATGATGGAGAGCGTGATTTTAGACGGCACCGGCACGGCGGCTGCCCTGGAAAATTACCGGGTGGCCGGCAAAACAGGGACGGCCGAAAAAATAGATGATGAAGGCAATTACAGGTCCGATGAATTCATTTATTCCCTGGCCGGGTTTGCGCCGGTGGACGATCCGCAGATCGTGCTTTACGTGGCTGTTGACGGTGTCACCAGGGGGCCGCGGTTAGGAGTCCATACCAGTGCGCCCCTGTTTAAAAGGATCATGGAGGATACATTAAATTACTTGCAGGTTCCACCTTCGGAGCAGCCGGAAGAGCAGGATGCTCCCGAAGAGGAAGAATAAGTAAACCGGAAGGAGTCCGGGGTAATGAAGTTCAAAGCATCTGATGTAATTGAAGCCTGCCGCGGCAGGTTGCTCCAGGGCAGCCCCGGTCAGCCTGTGTCCGGGGTGGCCATTGATTCAAGAGAGGTCAAGCCCGGTGACTTATTCGTGCCCTTTACAGGTGAACGGACAGACGGGCACCTGTTTATAAAACAGGCTGCTGAACAGGGAGCGTCCGGTGCTTTTCATAAATTGGACCGGGAACCCGATCCGGCTTTGCCGGAAGACTTCCTGTTGATCGGTGTTGAAGATACCCTGGATGCCCTGCAGCAGCTGGCAGCGTTTTACCGCAGGCGTTTCGAACTGCCTGTAGTGGGGATTACCGGCAGCAGCGGAAAAACGACAACCAAGGATTTTATAGACGGTGTCCTTTCGGCTAAGTTCAAGGTTTTAAAAACTACAGGCAACCTGAACAATGAAATCGGTTTGCCTTTAACTATATTGCAGTTGGAAAAGGACCACCAGGTGGCTGTCCTGGAAATGGGCATGAGCGCCGGTGGCGAAATTAAAACTTTGTGTGAAATAGCGGATCCTTCCATTGGCGTTTTGACCAACATAGGAGAAGCCCACATTGAACTGCTTGGCTCGATCGAAGCCATAGCAGAAGCGAAAGGAGAATTACTCGATTACCTCGGCTCAGGCGGGGTAGCCGCTTTAAACGGCGATGATCCCCGCCTCCTAAGTTTGGGAAAACGCTTCCCGGGAAAAGCATTTTACTATGGCTTTAACCAGGGCGATATAAAAGGCTTACAGTTGTCTCAAAGGGGAGAGAAGAGCTTTTTCCGGGCGCGTTTTCCCAATAATAAAGAGGAGTGGTTTGAATCGCCACTACCTGGACGGGAGTCGGTCAGTAATGCCCTGGCGGCTCTTACCGTCGGCTATATCCTCGAACTGAGCCTGCCGGAGATGCAGGAGGGACTTAAATCGTCCCAGTCTACGGCCGGCCGGTTCCAGGTTTTGCATAACCGGCATGGGACCGGAATTATTGATGATTCCTATAATGCCAACCCCAGTTCAGTCAGGGCAGCTTTGCGGCTGCTCTCTGAGCTTGGAGGGGAAAAAACGGTGGCCGTGCTCGGGGACATGCTAGAACTGGGTCCCGGTTCCCGGGAAGCCCACCTTTCCTGTGGCCGTTATGCCGCCGAATGCGGCATCGGCTGCCTGGTTACAGTTGGTGAGCTGGCCTCTGGTTTTGCCGAAGGGGCCCGCGATGCCGGTTTAAAGGCTTATACATGTGAAGACCATAATCAAGCCCTGGATTTGCTGGCCAGGATGTCCCTTGATGAAAACTGGTTTGTCCTGGTAAAGGGATCCAGGGGTATGAAAATGGAGGTAATTGTCCGGGCCCTGGCCGGAGAAGAAGGAGGAGAGAAGTGATGGCTTACAGTGCAATCATAGCCCTGGCAGGCGCTTTCGTTATAACCGCGCTTTTCTCTCCGCTGTTCATCAAAAATATGCGCCGGCTGCAGTACGGCCAGCAGATCAGGGAAGACGGGCCGGTAAACCACTCGGTAAAAGCAGGGACACCTACCATGGGCGGGCTTGTTTTTATTCCTGCGGCGATTCTTGCCAGTATTGCCTTAACCGGGTTTTCTCCCGCTCTTTACGCAGTGCTATTGGTTACGCTTGGCTGCGGCCTGATCGGCTTTCTCGATGATTACGGTAAGATTGCTCATGGCCGCTCCCTGGGCTTGAAAGCCAGGTCTAAGATGGGGGCGATAGTAATCCTGACCGCTCTCCTGGTTCTTGCCCTGCACCGGTTCGGCCTCTATTCGACGGCGATCCATGTTCCCTTCCTCGATTTTGAAATTGATCTCGGGTTTTTTCACCCGGTATTCATATTCCTGGTTATATCAGCAACCAGCAACAGCGTTAATTTGACCGACGGCCTGGATGGTCTGGCAGCGGGAACTTCAATTATAGGGCTTGGAGCTTTTATGGCCATCGCCTGGCAGGCAGGTCTCCCTGAAGTAGGTATTTTTTGTGCCGCCCTGGCCGGATCCTGCCTGGGCTTCCTGCTCTATAACCGCTACCCGGCCCGGCTGTTTATGGGCGACATCGGTTCCCTGGCCCTGGGCGGTGCTTTTGCGGCCATCGCCGTAGTAACCGGGACGGAGCTGTTTTTAATCCTGATAGGCGCTGTATTTGTAGTGGAAGCTTTATCTGTTATTGTTCAGGTAGCCAGTTTTAAGCTTACCGGGCGGAGGGTGATTTTAATGAGCCCGCTGCACCACCATTTTGAAATGAAAGGCTGGTCGGAGTGGAAAGTAGTCTCTGTTTTTTGGGCTGCCGCAGCTTTATTTGCCCTGGCCGGGGTATTGGCCTACGGCCGCTAAGAAAACGGCCGGAAAACTAGCCTGGAGGGCCTGTAGATGATAGAGATGATTAAAGATAAAGAAATCCTGGTCATTGGAATGGCGCGCAGCGGCGTTGCTGCCGTGCAGCTGCTTGCTGACATGGGCGCGGCTAAAATTACCGTGGCCGATCGAAAACAGGCCGAGGAATTAAAAGATGAAGCATCCGGGTTGAAGCGTTACCCCGCAGTAGAAGTGGTCACCGGAGGCACTTCTCCCGGGCTGGTTACGGCAGGGCTTTCCATGATTATAAAAAGCCCCGGCGTGCCGCCGGACCTGGAAGTATTTAAAAAGGCGGAGGAATTGCAGGTGCCGGTCCTTTCCGAGGTGGAACTGGCCTACGCTTTTCTCAAGGCTCCGATGATCGGAGTGACCGGGACAAACGGCAAGACTACCACAACATCCCTGGTAACAGCGATGCTCAAAGAAGCCCGTTTCGATCCGGTTTTCTCTGCCGGCAATATTGGCAACCCCCTCAGCGGGGTGGTTTCAGGTATTAATGCCCAGGGGTTTGTGGTGGCCGAATTGAGCAGTTTCCAGCTTGAAAATATCGACAGGTTACGTCCCCTGGTAGCGGTGTTCCTGAATTTTGCCGAAGATCACATGGATTACCATAAGAGTATTGAAAAATATTTTGCGGCTAAAGCCCGGATCATTGAAAACCAGCTGGATAGTGATTATGCCGTTCTAAATGCCTCGGATGCCCGGGTTGCTTCCCTGGCGGAAAGGTGTAAAAGCCGGGTGCTCTGGTTTGATGCGGCCCCGGTGGAAAAAGGGGTGGGAATAGTTGAGGGCAGGATTACCCTGTTTAACCCGGGCTGCGAGCCTTTAACAATTTGTGCGGTTGAGGAGGTATCTCTTCCGGGAGAGCACAACCTGGAAAATGCCCTTGCTGCTTCTGCGGCCGCCTGGGCGGCCGGAGCAGAACCGGCGGCGATAGCTGAAGTACTGCGCAGTTTCAAAGCTATCGAGCACCGCCTGGAGTACGTGGCCACTATAGATGGAGCCGACTATATCAATGATTCCAAGGGGACAAACCCCGGCTCAACCATAAAAGCCTTGCAGTCTTTCCCCGGCCGGCGCAAGATCCTGATTGCCGGGGGCAAGGAAAGGGGCAGCGATTTTAGCGAGTTGGCTGAAATAATTACCGGGGAGGTAGAGAGCCTGGTTTTATACGGAGAAACAAAAGATATCCTGGCCCGGGCGGCGGAAGAGGCCGGTTTTAATAATTTGCACTACACAGCCGACCTGGAAGAAGCCGTTATAAAGGCTTATGAAATGGCGGAACCGGGCGACATAGTCCTGCTTTCTCCGGCCTGTGCCAGCTGGGATATGTTCACCAACTACGAAATCAGGGGTGACCTGTTCAAGAAACTGGTAAAAGACTTAAAAAACCGGCCGAAAGGACAGAGGGGGGTGGAAAGTAATGGGTAGCACTGCAAAGCCGCAACACTATGACCGCATCCTCCTGATGGTTACTTTAATCCTGCTGGCCATCGGCCTGCTGATGGTTTTCAGCGCCAGTTTTGTTATGGCTGAAGAAAGCAGGGGAGACCCCTATTATTTCTTAAAGCGCCAGGCAATGTGGGTCGCCATCGGCCTGATCGGCATGTATATTATCTCCCGGTTTCACTACAAACAGCTGAAGCGGTTTTCGATCCTGATTTTACTGCTAAACTTTGTCCTGCTGGGGATGGTATTTACCGGTTTTGGCTCCGAGATGGGGACCGAAGCCAGGCGCTGGCTGGCCCTGGGTCCGCTAGTGCTGCAGCCATCAGAGTTTAGCAAGCTGGCCCTGGTAATTTTCACAGCCGCTTATTTAAGCAGCCGCCGGGTAAACATCCACAATTTTTGGACGGCCAGCCTGGTTCCCCTGGTGCTGGTGGGATCGGTGTTTTTCATGATCCAGTTCCAGCCTGATATGGGAACAGCGCTGGTGGTGGTCGCCGGAAGCATGCTCGTGATCATTTTTGCCGGTATGCCCATGACCCAGGTTGCCGGCCTGAGCCTGGTTTTCTTACCCCCCATGGCCTATTTTACCTTGAAGGAAGAATACCGGATGCAGAGGCTGTTTACGTTCTTAGATCCCTGGGCCGATCCATCCAGTTCGGGTTACCAGGTTATCCAGTCGCTTTACGCGCTGGGTCCCGGCCATTTATTTGGCGCCGGACTGGGCCGGGGCAAACAAAAGTTGTTTTATTTGCCCGAGCCGCAGAATGATTTCATTTTTGCTGTTATTGGAGAAGAACTTGGTTTTATCGGGGCCGTCGCCGTTTTGATGCTTTATTTGATATTAATCTGGCGCGGCTTTCAGATCTCTCTAAAGGCGCCTGAGCTATTTGGCAGCCTGGTTGCGGCCGGGATTACTTTTATGCTTGCCGTTCAGGTCCTGGTTAATGTAGCGGTGGTAACCGGGGCTGTGCCTGTAACCGGGATTAACCTGCCTTTGATCAGCGCAGGCGGCAGTTCTGTTTTTTTCACCCTGATCGGAATTGGCATACTGCTTAACATATCCAAGTACGGCCGGGAAGCGGCAGCCCGTAAGGAGGCGGCGTAAACATGAAAATTTTAATCGGGGGAGGAGGCACCGGCGGCCATATCTATCCAGCCCTGGCTTTAGCCCGTTATGCCAGGGACCGGGACAGTTCTGTGGAAACCCTGTTTGTGGGCAGCGCCGCCGGGTTGGAGAGCAAGATAATTCCCGCTTCCGGCTTCTCCCTGGTTACTATCCCCGCTTCCGGGTTCCGGCGCAGCTTTAAGCAGCTGGGCCTCTTCATCAAAGACTTTTTGGGCGGTATCAGGAGATCTTTGAAAATCATAAAAGAGTACCAGCCCGACGTGGTCCTGGGTACAGGCGGCTATGTTGCGGCCCCCCTGGTCATGTCGGCCCTGCTGAAAAGGCGCCCGGTGGTCCTGCATGAGCAAAACGCCCTGCCGGGCATGGTTAACCGCTGGTTTGCCCCGTTTGCCCGGAAAGTGTGCCTCTCTTTCGCCGGGACGGCAAAAAAACTGCCTCCTTTTAGCAAGCCGTTATTTACCGGTAATCCCAGGGCCAGTGAAGTAAGCGCTTTAGGCAGGGAAGAAGGGCGCCGCCATTTCAACCTCGATCCCGGCGAAAAAACGATTCTCATTTACGGTGGAAGCCGGGGGGCCCTGAGATTGAACCAGGTGATAACTGCTTATTTAAAAGATAGTTACCTGCCGGAAGGAGTTAATTTAATATATGTAACCGGCGATATATACTACGATGAAGTGATGGAAGAAATCGGGAAAGTGCCGGTCCGGGTCCTGCTCTATTCTTACCTGTCCGAGATGCCCCAGGCATTAGCGGCAGCGGACCTGGCTGTGACCAGGAGCGGGGCGACGACCCTGGCTGAAATAACGGCCCTAGGGGTGCCGGCCATTCTAATCCCTTCACCCAACGTGGTTGACAACCACCAGTATTATAACGCCCGGATGCTTTCTGACCGGGGAGCGGCAGTGCTGATCGAGGAAAAAGATCTTGATCACCACCGCTTAAAGGAAGAAATTGACAGGCTGATTGGTGAACCGGGCCTTTTGGGGAAAATGAGTGAGTCGAGTAAACAGATGGGTGTTACTGATGCTGCAGAAAAGCTGTACCGGTGCCTGCAGGAGGTGGCGATGTGAATATTGAGCGGGAACTGGGCTCCAGGCTGACACACGGAATTAAAAA
>Ga0207421_10001155_pt1 | contig 34313 bp, 36 predicted proteins | sample SodLakKL_010_SED_4_FD_187542 | JGI IMG/M metagenome (GOLD analysis project Ga0207421, IMG submission 187542) | Alkaline sediment microbial communities from Lake Tanatar, Kulunda Steppe, Russia - 8KL_010_SED (SPAdes) (version 2) | ecosystem: Environmental > Aquatic > Non-marine Saline and...
ACATAGGCATAAAACTCCCCTTACAACTTCCGGTTAAACTGTAACCAGAAAGTAAAAAAACTAAGGGGGTTTTTAATTTGCGCAGATCATTTGTTTTGGCTTCCATGTTGGTGATGGCTTTTCTAATGGTTGGTTCTTTGCAGGCTACTGCCGATATGGTCCAGATCCGGGGATCGGATACCGAGGTTAATCTGGTCCAAAGGTTGACTGAAGTTTTTATGGACGAAAATCCAGGAAGGTATTTTGCTGTAACCGGCGGAGGTTCAGGAACAGGGATTGCAGCTTTAATTAACAAACAGATCGATATTGCAAATTCATCCCGTGCGATGTCTGCATCAGAGATTGAACAGGCCCGGAACAATGGGATTGAACCAGTACCCTTCGTTTTTGCCCAGGATGGCCTGGCAGTTATAGTAAACTCTTCTAATCCGGTTCAAGAATTAACTATAGATGAAATCGGTGCTATCTTCCGGGGCGAGATAACTAACTGGAAAGATGTTGGTGGAAACGACCAGGAAATTTCTCTATACGGTCGGCAGAGTAACTCCGGAACCTTTGTATATTTCCGGGCCAATGTTGTAAAAGGTGATTATTCTCCCCAGAAAAAGATGATGAACGGAAATGCCCAAATAGTTGAAGGTGTTCTTGCCGACCAGGCCGGAATTGGTTATATCGGAATTGGCTATGCGGTTGATGGCGGCGAGGTTGTTCCTGGTCTAACTGTTTTGAAAGTAGCAACAGATGAAAATTCTCCAGCGACAACTCCCCTTGAACTGGAAAACATTATGCAGGGTCTCTATCCCATAGTTCGCCCACTCTATCATTACACCGATGGGAAACCGGAAGGCCATGTTAAAGGCTATCTGGAATTTATTATGACCGAAAAAGGGCAGAATATTGTAATCCAGGAAGGTTTTTTCCCCATTACCGATGAGTATCGTGAACAGAACAAAGCTAATTTCTAGAAACCAAAATTAAAAGAACTTTGTAAAGGCCTGCCCCAGTGGGGGCGGGCCCGGGAAGTTGAAGGTTTTTTTGGGAGGTGGGAAATTTGAATTACAGGAGATTAAAAGAAAGGGCTATTGGCCTTTATTTTGCTGGAAATGGAGTGGCAGTTATTATTTTTCTTCTGGCAATACTTGGCCTGCTCTGGCAGAATAGCTGGCCCTTTTTTAAAGAAGTGGGGCCTTTGAAGTTACTAACAGATAATCAGTGGAACCCAACCTCTTACTTTGGACCAATTTTTGGGATCCGGCCAATGCTAGTCAGCACTTTAATGGTTACAGGGGGGGCCCTTGCCCTGGCTTTTCCCATTGGAGTTGCCTGTGCTGCTTATTTAGGTAAAATGGCTTTTTCCTGGGAACGGGAAATTTTGAAACCGTTAGTCGAAATTCTTGCGGGAATTCCCTCAGTTGTTATTGGTTTTTTCGGACTGGTGGTTTTAAATCCCATAATTGCCCGGGTTTTTAATCTTTCCAACGGTCTTAATATTCTGAACGGCAGTATTCTTCTGGCAATTATGGCCTTACCCACAATTATTTCTTTAACTGAGGACGCAATTACCGCAATGCCCAAGAACTTTGAAGATGCTTCCCTGGCCCTGGGGGCGACCTCCTGGCAGACTTTATGGAGGGTAATCCTTCCTGCAGCAAAATCTGGAATTGCTGCTGCGTTTATGCTGGGCATGGGGAGAGCTATCGGGGAAACGATGACAGTTTTGATGGTTATGGGTAATGTTCTCTCGCTTCCCACTTCTTTTTTAGATCCTGGAATGACCATGACTGCTGTTATTGCCATTGAACTCGGCGAGGTGCCCTTTAATACTACGCATTACTATGCTCTTTTTGCTGTTGGACTTGTCCTTTTTATCATGACCTTCCTGGTTAACCTGACCTCTGATATTATCCTTAACCGGTTCCAGGGGGTGGAAAAATGAGGGTGACTAACGGGAAGCTGCATGAAAAATTAGGTTTTTTTCTCTTCCGAATGTCCATGCTCTTGGTAATAGCCATTGTTTTCTATATTATTTTTGACATTGTTAGTAAAGGTGTGGGTTCAATTAACTGGCAATTCCTTACCGATAGGCCCAGGGATGGAATGACTGCTGGTGGGATATTTCCTGCAATTATTGGGACAGTTTATCTCACTATTATAACTACTCTGGTTTCCGTTCCTCTTGGAGTTGGTGCTGCAATTTTTCTCAATGAATACTCCAGGGAAAATTTCTTAACCCGAATCATCAGGATGGCTCTCCGCAACCTTGCTGGAGTTCCTTCTATTGTCTTCGGGCTTTTTGGGGTTGCTTTTTTCATTCAATACATGGGTTTGCGTCCTTCTCTCCTGACTGCAGGTTTAACCATGGGAATTCTTACTCTTCCGGTAACAGTTACTGCCAGTGAAGAAGCCTTGAAAACAGTTCCCGCGAGTTTCCGGCAGGGGGCTCTTGCCCTGGGGGCATCTCCCTGGCAAATGATCAGGAGTATTGTCCTGCCCCAGGCTTTTCCGGGAATGCTAACAGGGGCTATCCTTGGTTTAGCTCGGGCAGCAGGAGAAACGGCCCCCATATTATTTACGGGAGCCGCCTTTTTCCTTCCATTTTTACCGAATTCTATTCACAGCCAGTTTATGGCTTTACCCTACCACCTATATATTCTTGCTACCCAGCACCATGCCATCTCAAGAGTCCGGCCTCTTGCTTATGGAACCGCACTGGTCCTTTTGTTGCTGGTAATCCTCTTAAATGGAGCTGCCATAATTTTAAGGTCTTATTACCGGAACAAAATGAGAAAAGGTGGAATTTAAGTTTTTTTGGGTTTGGTTTTTTTCAGGTATTTATCAATCGCGGGAACAACCAGGTTCATTCCCAGGATTGCGAAGGTTGTGCCTTCAGGAAGCCAACCCCAGAGCCGCATGGCCATTACAATAAAACCGATTCCAACCCCGAAAACAAATCGCCCGGGTTGACTTTTGGGGGAAGTGACAGGATCCGTAGCCATGAAAAGGGAACCCAAAAGAAGGCTTCCCGAAAGAATGTGGAAAAATGGGTTCTCCCCTGCAAGTAGAGAAATTATAAAAACTGTTGCTAAAATGCTGACAGGAATTCGCCAGTTGGCGTATTTCTTATATATCAGGTAGCCTCCGCCCAGCAGGAGCAAAAGAGCCGATGTTTCTCCTATGCTGCCGGGTATATTCCCCAGAAAGAGAGCTATATAGCCCGCGGGTTCCCCTCCTAAGGGGGTTGCCGCGGTTGTTAAATCAAAAGGAGTTTTCCAGGGAGAAAATACCCCGGGGAAAGCGTATACTATAAAAAGCCTTCCGGTCAGGGCAGGGTTTAAAAGATTACGCCCGAACCCACCAAAAAGCTGTTTACCTACAACAATTCCCACTACACTCCCTGCAGCAGCAGCGTATAAAGGGGTTGAAGGCGAAAGGGATAGCCCCAGCAAAAGCCCGGTAATTATCCCGCTTAAATCTTTTAAGGGGATTTTTTTCCCGGTAAGTTTGCAGTAAAGATATTCGGCAATTACTGCACTCACAACACTCACTAATAACAACAAAAGAGCAGGAAGCCGAAAGAAAAAGATAGAAGCCAGAGCCAGTGGAGTTAAAGCCATGATCATGCCTCGATTCATGGGCAATGGGATCATCCTTTCTTTATAATCTTAATTTAATTACTTCGAGGAAGTTTTTCTTGCTCCTTCCCCTGTTGACAGGTAGGAAAGGAAAGATTAAAATAAAAGAGCAGGAAAACTACCGCAATACCGGGTTTTAGAGAGAGGGGGTATAACCCTTGCAGAAAAGAATAATTTTACCTATTGGGATGATACTTCTATTTGCAGCAATTCTTATTTTGAATACCGGGGAAGAAATTAAAAATGCGGATCTGGAGATTTCTGAGGCCTGGGAACTGATGGAAAAAAATTCTGAAAAAGAAAATTTTATCCTGCTTGATGTAAGGACTCCAGAAGAATTTGAAGCTGGACATCTTGGGGGAGCAGTTAATCTCGATTTTTACGGAGCTGATTTCAGAAAGAGCCTTGCCCAGCTGGATACCGGAAATATCTACCTTGTCTATTGCCGTTCGGGGAACAGGAGTTCAACGGCTTTGGGGATAATGGAAGAGCTTGGTTTTAAGGAAGCTTACAATCTCCTGGGAGGAATAATCGCCTGGGAAGGGGAAGGTTTTCCCGTGGTAAAACCCGATTAATTTCTCCCGAAATAAATTAGAAAAAATAAACCCGCCCTGAATGTATTCAGGGCGGGTAGTTTTTATTCTGCAGAGAACTTCCTTTTGCCGAGTTCTCCGTCGAGGAAAAGGGTCCCCGGAGAATTTTCTCCAACCATTTTGATTTTATCCAGAATTTGATTCACTGTATCTTCTTCTTCCACCTGTTCATCAACAAACCACTGCAGGAAAGAAACTGTTGGGTGGTGTTTCTCATCCTGGGCAATTTCCAGGATATCATTGATTAAACGGGTAACAAGCTTTTCGTGTTCAAGGCTCAACTGGAAAACTTCCTCCAGAGAAGAAAAATCTCTTTTGGGATCTTCAAACCCGGTTATTACCGGTGTCTGGCCAATTTCGGTAAGAAAGTCAAAAAATTTCATGGCATGAAAACGTTCTTCTGCGGCCTGGGCAATAAAAAAGTTAGCGAATCCATCAAGGCTTTTTTCACTGCAAAAAGCGGCCATCGCGAGATAATATTGAGCGGAAAAGAATTCGTGCTTGATTTGTTCATTTAGTTTTTCAATCAATTTTTTACTGGGCATTTCCATCCTCCTTTAAATATTTAAGTAATGAAATTTTACCACTTAAATGCTGTTAATGCAAATTATTATCAAAATCATGGCAGGAAAAGAAGTGGAAAAATTTAAATGGAAAAGTGAAAGAAAAACATTTCGGGGAGGGAATATTATGAGTTCTTATTTGATTGAGGGTAAATTTTTGCTGACCATGACCGGGCCAGGGATTGGCATAATTGAGGATGGAGCGGTTGTGGTGGAAGGTCAGGAATTAAAAGAAGTGGGAGCAAGGTCTGAATTAGCAAAAAAATATCCCGATCTTCCCCGCCTGGGAGGCCGGGAAAAAATAGTTATGCCGGGATTTATTGATGCCCATATACATACAGGAATTGCCCTCTTGAGGGGCACTGCCCAGGATACGAAGAACTGGATGCAGCAGGGCATAGCGCCTTTTAAAAAACATATGCAACCGCAGGATGTTCGTCTGGGATCGATGGTAAATATAATCGAAGGATTGAAGAACGGGACCACTACCTTTGCGGATTACGACTATCCCCTGGATGATATAATAGAAAACTACCTTGAACTTGGAGCCCGGGCCTGTTTGGCTTCTACTGTAAATGAACTTTCCCCGGGGATGGATAAATTAAAAATAGGAGAGCTTTATCCCCTTGATGAATCCCTGGGAAGAGAGCGCCTGGAAAAAGCCCTTGAACTGATTGAAAAATGGGAAACAAAGGGTGAAGGTCGATTAACCTTTCTCTTTGGGCCCCAGGGTCCGGACATGTTAGGGGAAAAACTGCTGGGAGAAATCAAGGATTTGAGTCGGAAGTACGGTTACAAAATTCACATGCATGTAGCCCAGGGAGACAGGGAAATTGATCAAATGGAAAAACGCTACGGAGTCCGCTCGATTCCCTTCCTGGAAAAGCAGGGGCTGATTGACGAGGACCTGATAGCAGTTCATTTAACCGAAGCAACAGATTTAGAAACCCGCCTCCTGGCGGAAAAAGGTGCAAAAATGGTTCACTGTCCGGGCAGTATTGGGATAATTGATGGCCTGGTTCCTCCGGTTTTGGAATTTTTAGAAGCAGGAGGCCAGGCAGCCCTGGGAAGTGATCAGGCCCCGGGAAATAATTGCAACAATATGTTTAACGAAATGAAAATGGCCTGTGTTTTGAACAAGGTGAAAAAAGCTGACCCCAGGGTAATGCCGGCCTGGAAAGCTTTGCGCATGGCTACAATTGAGGCTGCAAATGTCCTTGGGCTTGAAAATACTTTGGGTTCCCTGGAACCGGGGAAAAAGGCAGATTTATTAATAATCGATCTGAACCAACCCACCCTGGTTCCGGTTCTTTCCAATCCGGTTCGCAATATTGCTCCCAATCTTGTTTATTCAGCCCGGGGCAACGAGGTGGAAACAGTGCTGGTAAATGGTGAAATTGTTGTGGAAAAAGGGAAATTAAAAAGAATGGATGAAGAAGAAATCTGCAGGAAAGCCAACAGGGCTGGGGTTGAACTTGCGGAAAGAGCTACAGGGGATATCCTTTCCTCGGCCAATGAAATGGTAAAAATGATGGAAAAAGGTTATCTTTAAAAACAGAGCCCGCCGGAAAATATTCGGCGGGCAAAAAATATATCTTGTTTAAAAATTTGACATTAAAGAATATGCTTTATTTATCGTATCTGTAATAAGTGGTTTTATCGCTAAGTGGCTCTACCTTTCGCTTGGGCATTTTTTCGTGGATTAACTGGGCTAAACGGTCGGGATAATCGGTGATTATCCCATCTACTCCAGCCTTTAAAAGGCTATACATGTCATCGAGATTGTTAACAGTAAAAGGGTTAACGAAAAGTCCGTTTTTGTGGGCTCCTTTCAGCAGTGCGCCATCAACTCCCATCCAGAAGGGATGAATCCCGTCCACTTTTACTTCGGAAGTGTATTTCCAGGGTTTATACATCCGGGCGAAAAATAAAAGTGCTGTTTTTATATTGGGATTGTGTTCTTTAACTGTCAGCAGGCTGGGATGGTTAAAAGATGAGATGATAACCTGATGGGCCAGGCTAAATTTTTCCACCATTTCAATTGCTTTTTTTTCCAGGTTGGGATATGGGATGATTCCATTTTTTAATTCAATGTTTAAAATAATATCCCGATTTTTAATCAGTTCCAGGAGATCCTGCAGGCGGGGGATTCCTTCTCCCCTGAATTTTTCTCCTTTATGTCGACCTGCATCCATTCGGGATATTTCATTCCAGGAGAAATCCTTTACTAAACCACGGTTCCCCGTTATTCGGTAAACTTCTTCGTCGTGAAAAATAATAATTTCTCCATCGGCGGTTAACTGGACATCACATTCCAATCCTGTTGCCCCGTTGGCCAGGGCTTCCCGGAAAGCGAGCATAGTGTTCTCCGGAAAAAGGGAAGAGAAACCGCGGTGAGCGATAATTCTGGTTGTCATCATTTTGCCTCCTTAAAAAGACGGGGTTGCGCAGTCAGGTGAAAAGAAGGAGATGGTTGACCCCTTTCGCAAGTGATGGTAAACTAAAAGCGAATAAGAGGTTTGGGGGTATAGCTCAGTGGGAGAGCGCCTGCTTCGCAAGCAGGAGGTCGGCGGTTCGAATCCGCCTATCTCCACCAATTTTTGGGGCTGACCCCCTTTTTTTATCTAAAATACCTTGTAGTAATTTATCCCTTTTTTCTAATCTTATTATCTAAAGTATTAAAGGCGGTTTTAAAAAGGCTAAATAAGCCCCAGCCCAGCAAAAGACCGGTAAATGCATATATAATTCCTTCCATGCTTGTGGGGATTCCCGGGGTGTAAAAAGTTAGAGTTTGCCTTGCAATTTCCCAGTCTGCCTCCTGGAAAAAAATAATCCACCTGGTGAAAGGTCCTGCTTGCTGGAGCTGATAAAAAGAATTCTCGATATTCTCAAGGCGGTTTAAAAGGCCTGCAATAACTTCTCCCGATGTTTGAAAAACTCTTTCTTCTGCGGTCAGGTGCTGTCTGATATAATCCTCAAAACTTATTCCCAGGGATTCGGCTGCCTGTTCATATTTATTGATTGCCCTGCGGATTTCCTGCAGGTGTCCTCCCAATCGCTGCAAATACTGGCTGAAAAACTGGGGAAACTGAGCCATCCCAACTGCTCCGAGGATAGAGATTAAACGGTCAGCAATACCGGAGAAAAAGGCGCTAATTTTTTCAAAAATTTTCTGCATCCATTTTTCCTCCTCTTATAATATGAGGATTACGTCAAGGGATAGTTTTTTCCTTCAAAATTTATGATTAAAAAATGGAAGGAGGGCGCAATATGGCTTGGGATGGAACTATTGTGTTTTTTGGAACGGAGAGCCTGGAGGACAATGCTGTTTTCTACAGGGATATCCTGGGTCTTAAATTATTTAAAGACCAAGGAGTATGTCGTATCTATGAAGTTCCAGGAGGGGGATTTCTGGGTTTCTGCACCCACCTGGAAAAAACTCAGAAAGGGAAAGCCCCAATAATAACTCTTCTGGTGGACGATGTTGACCACTGGTACCAAAAACTTGTTGACTGTGGTTGGGAAGTAGAGGAGGAACCCCAGCACAATCCGAAGTTTAATATCTATCATTTCTTTACAAAAGATCCGGATGGTTATTCGGTGGAAATCCAAAAATTCCTGTAAAAAAGGGGGAGTGAGAACACTCTCCTTGTTTATTGGCCTGGTCCCCGAACAAAAAAAGTCAACCTTCGTTAAAAAGAACAACTTAAAGAGGGATGTAAGTAAAAAATACCCAAAAACCCTGCCATGAATTAAAATTCAAAATTTTTAAGAAGGAATCCGTCTTTTTATATTGAAAAATAAATTGAGGAGGGAGACTGTTAATAATAATTTTAATTTAAAAGGGGGAAATTTTAAGTGAAAAAATTAGTGTTGTTTCTTCTGATCATGGCGCTGGTTCTCCCGGCAACCGCTGCCATAGCACAGGAAGAGCCGGTTGAAGGTGGAACTTTCCACCGGGGTATGGTTATCAGTCCCCGCGGAATGTTCAACCCGATCCTTTATACTGAGGTTTATGACGGAGAGGTTATTTCGGCTGTTTATGATGGTTTGATTACCATTGACCGTGAGCTGCAACCTGTTCCTCAGATAGCTGAAAGCTGGGAATTTTCTGATGATGGGCTTTCCCTGACTTTCCATTTGCGGGAAGGGGTTAAGTTCCACGACGGCGTCGAGGTTACTGCCCGGGACGTTGAGTACACCTTTAAGACCATCCTGCATCCGCACTATACAGGCGTACGCTACGGGACTTTTGCTGTTATCAAGGGTGCTGAAGCCTACCACGATGGTGAAGTTGATTATGTTGAGGGAATTGAAGTAATTGATGATTACACAATCCGTTTTACTACCGAAAGAATTCATTCTCCTCTTCTGGCTGAGTTCACCTATGGTATTCTGCCCTCCCATATTCTTGAGGATGTTCCCGTCGCCGAATTGGAAGCCCATGAATTCAACCAGAATCCAATTGGGGCAGGGCCCTTTGAGTTTGTAGAATTCCGCCCCGACCAGTATGTTGTCCTGGACGGCTTTGATGATTATTACCAGGAAGGACCCTACCTGGATCGGATGGTTTACCACGTAATCGACGACGAAGCCCGCCCGGTTTACCTGCGGCAGGGCCGGATCGATTTTGTCGGAATTTCTTCTGAGCAAGTTCCCATGGTAGAACAACTGGAATTTGTTGATGTCTACGACTTTGAAGCAATGAGTTATAGTTATATCTGCTTTAACCTGCGGCAGGAACGTTTTGATGACAAGCGAATCCGCCAGGCTGTTGCTTATGGATATGACCGCCAAACGGTGGTAGATATTATCCTGGATGGTTATTCCAAGGTTGCTAACGCACCTATGCCCACTGTATCCTGGGCTTATACTGACGAAGGCATTAACGAATATCCCTACAATCCTGATCGTTCCATTGAACTAATGCAGGAAGCCGGCTGGGAACGCGGAGCCGACGGTGTCTGGGAAAAAGACGATATGCGGATGGAATTTGAGTTTATTTACACTGAAGCAACAAGGGCACAGGAGCAAATGATGATGCTCTTCCAGCAGAACATGGAGGATATCGGCTTCAAGGTTGACCTGCGCCCCATGGAATTTTCCGCCGCTGTTGACCGTATTGATGCCCGTGAATTTGATGCCTTTACCCTGGGTTGGTCTCTTGGCGTGGACCCCGATCCCTACGGAATCTGGCATTCAACTTCGGTATGGAATGATGCCGGCTGGGTCAATGAGCGCTCTGATGAACTCATTGAACAAGGCCGCACTACTGTTGACCAGGAAGAAAGACAAGAAATTTATGCCGAGTGGCAGCGTTTGATGAACGAAGAATTACCCAACGTATTCTTCACCTACACCGTAAACATTTCTGCGATCAACGAGAGAATCCAGGGTGTTGACCGTGATCCAGGACCACAGGGATTGTTCTGGCCCGAGATCCTCAATCAGCTCTGGATACCTGCAGAACGCCAGTAAAAAAGGTTAAAATCAAAAGAAAAGATATCGGAATGGCAGGCGGTATCCGTCTGCCATTCCCATTAATTAGCTGGAGTGATGGATTATGATGACTTACCTGATCCGGCGAGTTCTTTTTCAAGGGATCCCTGTTTTACTTGGTTTTACCTTTTTGGTTTTTTTGATGATCAATTTTGCCCCCGGAGACCCGGTAACCCACCTGCGGGGAGTTCCCGACCTAGATCCAAGGGTAATTGAAGACCGAAAAGCCCAGATGGGCCTTGATCGACCTTTAGTTGTAAGGTATTTTGATTGGCTAGGCCAACTGCTGCGGGGAAATTTAGGGCGCTCTTTTGATAGTGCCCGAAGACCTGTAGGGGATTTGATCCAAGAACGACTCCCGGTTACTATTTTATTATCAGTTTCGAGTATAATTATCGGTTGGGGGATAGGTATTCCCGTCGGAATTTATTCAGCCCGACGACAATATACCCTTTCTGACTATACGATTACCTTTATGGCTTTTGTGGGGGTTTCTATTCCAAATTTTTTCTTCGGAATGATTTTGCTTTATATTTTTGCCTTGATTTTAAATGTTCTCCCGGCGGGGGGCTATTTTGGTCCGGGAGAAGAGTTTACCATTTTAGGAATGCTTAGCTATTTAGTCATGCCCGCTTTTACTCTGGGGCTGGCCAGCATCGCCAGTATTACCAGGTATATGCGGAGCAGTTTGCTGGAAGTTATCCGCCAGGACTACCTGCGTACCGCTCGAGCCAAAGGTTTGCGGGAACGGGTAGTTATATACAAACATGCCCTGCGTAACGCCTTAATTCCCATTTTAACCCTGATGGGCTTTATGGTTCCGATTATTTTCTCCGGGGCTGTAATTACCGAACAGGTTTTTTCCTGGCCCGGGTTGGGCCGAATGGCCATTGATGCAACTCATCAGCGAAACTATCCGGTAATGATGGGTATAACCCTAATGTTTGGCATCCTTACCTTTTTGGGGAATGTAGTTGCAGATGTTGCCTATGCTATTGCCGATCCCCGAATTCGGTATGATTGAGGAGGGAGATCAAAGTGGCTGAATATAATGAAGAACAGGTAATGTCCAGAAGAAATATAGAATCTCCCTGGGCGGTTGGCTGGCGCAGGTTCAAAAAGAACCGGGTTGCTTTGCTCGGGGCAATTTTTCTGTTTATTTTTGTGTTCGCTGCTGTTTTCGCACCAGTTTTAACGCCCTATGACCCTACGAGGGCTGATTTCTTAAGGCGCAACCAGGCGCCTTCCAGTGAACACTGGCTGGGTACTGATGAAATGGGACGAGATGTCCTGACCCGGACTCTTCATGGAGGCAGGATTTCTCTTTCAGTGGGATTGGTTGCAGTATCAATCATGATGATTATTGCGCTTATCCTGGGGTCAATAGCGGGGTATGCTGGAGGTTTCACTGACACGGTAATAATGCGACTTGCAGACGTTTTTTTGAGTTTCCCATTTTTGATCCTGGCGATTACTGCCTCTGCTCTTCTTGGACCCAGTATCTATAATGTTATGATTATCCTGGGCGTAATATCCTGGCCGGGTCCCTGTAGGCTTTTAAGAGCCGAATTTTTGAAATTGAAAACCCAGGACTTTGTCCAGGCAGCAATAGCCCTGGGAGGAGGCCACAGACGGATTATTTTGATCCACCTCCTGCCCAATGCAATTCCACCCCTTTTGGTTGCTGCAACACTGGGAGTGGCCAGCACAATTATTGGGGAAGCCGGCTTGAGCTTTTTGGGACTCGGAGTTCCCCCGCCGGCACCTTCCTGGGGAAACATGCTTAACTCGGCTCGAGCACTGCATATAATGGAGGGTATGCCCTGGATGTGGCTGCCCCCGGGAATCGCGATTTTCCTTGCAGTGCTGAGTATTAATTTCCTTGGCGACGGTCTGCGCGATGCTCTTGACCCCAAACAAGAATGATAGGAGGCATTGAAATTGATTGAAAGCAGGGATTTCCCCAACCCCAGGGTCAAACTCTACCACTTTGTTGCAAAAGAAAAAATAAATGATGTTCTCCAAAATGGATTAAAGCCGGAGAAACCTGCTTATATTCTGGATTCAGAACTTCGGAAAAAACCTGCAATCTTTTGCTATTTACAGCCTGAAGATGACCTCTGGGGCCTGGCAAAGAATGGTGGTTATGCTTTATTAGCGGTCAGGGTGGACCCCCGTTTATGCACTGTTGCCGATCAGGCCTTATTTTTCGAAAGCTGGCAGTGTTTGAATGGGGGAGATACAGTAGGTGAGGACTTAGAAAGAGCAATGGAGTTTGTTAAACAATATGATCAACAGGCTTTACCCCTAAAAATATACCGCCAGGGGATGCTGCAGTCTCCTGAAGTTCTGGTCCGGGGAACAATTCCTCCCCATGAAATTGAAAAAAATTAAAGGGACAGGATATTCTGTCCCTTTAATTTGAAAAACTTTATTAACCCTGGAAAATTCCACTTAAATGTTTTAGGTTAAATCGCCCCAAAAATCCCCGAATTATTAGCGGGGACCTTCTTTTTAATAATCCACAATATTCTCTTTAAAGTTCCGAATGCCTCCCCGGGGATTTTTCACATCCCCCAGGTAACGGGGAATAATATGGATATGCAGGTGGAAGATGGTCTGTCCTGCAACCTCACCCAGGTTTATTCCAATATTAAAGCCGTCAGGGTTATATTTATCAACTAAATATTCCCGAGCTTTTTTGATCAACTGGTGTAGGGCCAGTATTTCTTCCTGAGTTGCGGAAAAAATATCGGGAAAATGTCTTTTTGGAATGAGCAGCATGTGGCCCTGGTTGACCGGGTACTTATCATAAATGGCAAAGGCCATGTCATTCTCCAGGATGATTTTTCGCCGGGGATAATTACAGAAAACACAGTCTTTTTTCATAAACTGCCTCCTCAATTAGACGGTGGGTAAGGCTGGGTGTTCATTTTTTCAACTGAGACGATATAGGTAAAGCCCTTCTGGTTTTTCGCAGTTATTTCCCCGTCAATTTCAGCGATGGCTGGGAGCATATCTGGGATTGTAACATTTGTTAAATTAAGGCGGTTCAAATCCTCGGAAATCAAAACGAGAAAATTATCTTCGTATTCAAGCCTGCCCTTAACCTGGATTCTGTCGCCCGTTTCCAGGGAGGGTAAAGGTTTGGGGTGGCGGAAAATATTGCCCAGGCCCCGGCCGTTGTGAAAGATAAGAACGGGTTGGGAATTTTCAAGTTTAATTTCTCCCCATAACTGCAGGGTGGTTCTTTCAGGTGGAATCCAGTCCAGAACCTTTCCCCGGACATGGATTTCGTGACCTTCCTGTTGAAGTATTCCCTGGACTTCGTGGGGTTCAAGGCGGGGGTCCCTCTGGTATGTTCCACTAAGGCGGATCCTCCGCCCGACGAAGTTTTCAGGGTCTTGAAGAACTGAACCTATGGTAGTAAAGGGATAAACAGATTCTGTGGGAGCGCAGCCTCCAAGGATAAAAAGGGCAATTAATATTGACAGATATTTTAACTTCATTTTATCACCTACTATTACCACGTTTTCCCAAACGATAAAGCTTGTTATCAACTTTCTTTTTCCACAAAACCTTCTTTCTTCCTTCAATGGTGTACAAAAAATATAAAAAGGCAGGACAGGGGGGGAAGATGAAGAAATAGAAAAATAGTGAATACCGTTTCTATGGGGAGGATAAAATAATGATGCCGGAAAAAAGAAAATTTGGTCAACTGCTGCGAAGAGAAATAAAAAGCCACCATCACCTTTTTGATAGGGATACAGTCAGTGGGCCGGAATGCCGAAATTATGTTGATGATTTGGATAGGATCTGGGACGAACTGGGTACCCTAACTGAAAATTTTAAACTGGAAATTTTAGAAGGGAAAAAGATTTGTTTTTTAAGAACCATAAGCCGGGAAGAGAGGAAAGAATATGAACTGGCCAGAGTTCCTCTCGAAACCGGCAGAGAAACGCAAGGAGCGGACCTGCTTCAGCTAACCTGGCTTTTAATTCTTGAATCCTGGGATCAACTATTTGCCCGCAGGCTGGAAAAGGAAAAGGGAGAGATCCACCTGGACTGGCTAATTTCTTTCCAGGAGAAGGAGTATTCCAAATTGATTGAAGAAATGGAGGGAAAAAAAGATGAGTGAACATGATAGTGAAATGAAAAAAATGAGGGCTTTTGCGGAAAAATATGCGGAAAAAGCGGGGTACAGATTAAATCCCGATCCTGAAATAGTTGATATGATTCTCAAGGGCCTTGTAGAAAACAAAAAACAATACGGTCGGCAGTACTGCCCGTGCAGGACAGTTACCAGGGACAAGGAAGAAGATAGGAAAAAGATCTGTCCCTGCCACTGGCACAAGCAGGAAATCGAAGAGGATGGGATGTGCCACTGCCAGTTATTTGTTGCTCCGGAAAAAAAAGATTGAAAATTAGCTCTCCCTAGCATAAAATATATAGAAAACCTGCAATAGTCAGGGAGGAAGAGACATGGATCTTTTTATTTTTAACACCAAGACCAGAAAAAAAGAAAAGTTTCAACCTCAGAAACCACCCTGGGTCGGCCTCTATACCTGTGGCCCCACCGTTTATGACTATGCTCATATCGGTAATATGAGAGCATACGTTTTTTCTGATATTCTCCGGCGGGTCCTGGAGTTTAATAATTATAAGGTTCGCCACGTTATGAATATTACAGATGTGGGGCACCTGGTTTCCGATGCGGACGAAGGTGAAGACAAGGTGGTCTTAGAAGCCCGTAAACAAAAGAAAACACCTTATGAAATTGCAGAATTTTATACTGAAGTTTTTTTCACCCATTCTGCCCAATTAAATATTAAAGACCCAACAATTGCCTGTAAGGCTACGGACCATATCCAGGAAATGATTGATTTTGTTAAGGTTTTAGTGGATAATGGTTGCGCCTATGAAATCAGTGATGGGATATATTTTGATATTTCCACCTTCCCCAACTATGGCCAATTATCGGGAATTGATCTCGAGGAACAACTGGAAGGGGCCCGGGTTGAAGTTAACCCGGAAAAAAGACACCCTGCAGACTTTGCCTTATGGAAAAAGGCTCCCCAAAACCACATCATGCAGTGGCCCAGTCCCTGGGGAATGGGTTACCCCGGCTGGCATATTGAGTGCTCGGCCATGGGCTTAAAATACCTTGACGATTTTTTTGATATCCATACCGGTGGAGTGGACCATATCCCCATTCACCATGAAAACGAAATTGCTCAAAACTGGGGTTTCAAGGGCAAGGAAATGGTGAAATACTGGGTGCACAGCGAGTTTTTGCAGGTTGACGGGGGGAAAATGGCCAAAAGCCTGGGTAATTTTTATACCCTGGATAATATTGAAGAAAAGGGCTATGACCCCATATCTTTCAGATATCTTCTTCTGAATGCCCACTACAGGAAAAAAGTTAATTTCACCTGGAAAGCCCTGCAGGGAGCCCAGAAAGCAATTGATCGATTAACCGAACATTTTCTTAAATTTAGAGAAGCTCCGCCAAAAGAAGGCGGTGAACCCCGGATGGAGGTTTATAGAGAAAGGTTTAAAGAAGCCGTTAATGACGACCTGAATGTTCCCCGAGCTATCGGTCTAATCTGGGACGTCCTGCGGGGCGAAGAACCCAGCCAGAATTATCACCAGTTTCTTCTTGATTGTGACCGGGTTCTTGGGCTTGGTTTGGCGGGGATGGAAAAACGGGAAGAGGAAGAGATTTCCGATGAAATCAGGGAATTGATTGAACGGCGTGAAGAAGCAAGGAAAAAGAGAAACTGGGTAGAGGCTGACGCCATAAGAGATCAACTCCTTGAAAAAGGGATCCACTTGATGGACACTCCTGAGGGTGTTCGCTGGGAAAGGATAAAAAGGGGAGAAAAAAATAATTAGTTTGGAATTAAGAAAGGGTCCGGAATGGACCTTTTTTGTTTTAAAGTAAAAGGGAAAAATGAAAAAAAATAGAAGATATTGGGCAGAAGGAGGGAGGGGAATAAATGGGAGAGGGAAAAATTTTGACCAGGGCACCCCAGGAAAATTCCGGGGCAGAGGTTCTGGCTACCGGCAATGAGTATCTGGCGCTACCTGCCCTTTTTCAGCAGGGCCTTGTGGAAAGCGTCAACCTTTTGAGTGAAAAGGCCCGGGGCCTGTTAGAATTTCGCCCCGAGGCGGGGAAATATTTCCTTGTTCCCTTTTGCCGCCAGCAGGATCGAGTTTTACAACCAAAAAAATGGAACTGGAAACAACTTGATCACTGGATCCCAGTCGTTGAAATCTCCTGTCCGGGAGGTAAAATGGAAATAACCTACCTCTTTCCCCCTGAAGAAAGGGGAGGGGTGATAGTATTTGGCTATAAAAATGAAGGTCTTTTTGCCCAGAATATTTCCCTTGGTTTTAAAGGGAACTGGGTGGGCTGTAACCAGACTATCTACAGATCACGCCGAATTTCGGGAGAGAAACGTATAGTTCAGGATAGCTGGACTCAAACGCTGAACCTGGAGTTTTCCAGTGGACTATCCCTTGGTGCCCTTGCAATGAAGGGTGGAGAAGGAGGGGATCGGATCCAGGTTGGTGGGGGAGAAAAAACAAGGCTACTGCAAGAAGGGGAAGGTATTTCAACAGGAAGAGAAAAAATTGAGTTTGTCCTGGAACAGGATTTTTTAGTTAATCCCGGGGAAAAAGTAGTCTGGCCCCTTTACCTTGCCGTGGGCGCTGATCCTGACGGGGCTGCAACAACCTGTATTCACCTGCAACGACAGGGCTGGAAGGAGTTGCTTTCAAAAAGCAGGGACTGGCTCCAGGAAAGGAAAGTTTTAGCGGGTCCCCCTGCTCTGGAAAGAAAACTAAACTACAATCTTTTTTTCAACTATTTTTACGCCCAGGGGCGTTCTATTGAAAAAGGAGAGCTCCACCTCCTTACTTCCAGGAGCCCCCGTTATTATGTGAGTGGTGCATACTGGCCAAGAGATTCGCTTCTCTGGAGTTTACCGGGTATTATTGAAATAGACCGGAACAGGGGAAAAGAATTATTTAAGCTTGCTGTAAACAGGCACTGGAATGAGGGAGGGACCCACAGCCAGTATATTACCGGGGGAGAACTATATCCCGGTTTTGAGGTTGACCAGCTTTGCGCCTATTTTATTGCCATGGAAAGGTTTTGGAAGCTTCCTGGAGGCAAATTGCTTGTTGGGGGAATGCCGATTAATAGCATGGCAAAGGATTTTTTCCGCTGGTTATATGCCTGGAAACACGAGGATGAATTTCTTTTTGCAACCTTCCTTGATCCTGCAGATGACCCTCCCACCTATCCCTACGTTACTTACAACCAGGTTTTGATCTGGCGGGTTTTGGGTTTTTTCAGGGAACTGGCCCGAGCCAATTTACTGGGTCTTCCGGTCTCCTGGTTAAAAAGGCTGCGGGAGGGAATAGAAAAATCTATTTACGACCATGCAGTTGTGAAAACTGATGACCAGAGAGAGATCCTGGCCGGGACTTTTGACGCCCGGGGCAACCATGAACTTTATGAAAACCCACCGGGGGCTCTTTCTCTTTTGCCTTACTGGGATTTTCTGGATATTGAAGATCCGCTTTACCAGAATACGATGGAATGGATCAATTCCTCGCAAAACCAGTATTACCTGGAAGAGGGAAAATTCCCTGGAATTTCTTCTGCCCATGCTGACGGAGCCTGGGTTTTAGCTGCAGTAAGCGAACTTCTCTCGGGTTACCGGGCAGGTGAAAACAGGGAATGGTTAATGAGAGCGGCCCTTGACGGTGGACTTGCCTGCGAAACTGTTGATACCCAGACAGGAAAAGCAAAGACAGGTCTGGCTTTTGCCACCTGTGCGGGATTTCTGGGTTATGCTCTGGCTATTGACTGGAGGAGGCAGGCGGATGAGCAAAACTGATATAGGAGTAATTTCCTGGGAGAAACAACCCCCAGGTTTTGAGAGCTATCTGCAAAGGGCAAAGAGCGAAGTGGAGAAATTAAAGGGACAGGGGGTTGAACTGGTTCTCCTGCCGGGAAACACTGGGGGAGAAGAGAATATAACTGCAGAAGACTGGTTCTCCATCCACGGTGAGATTGCAAAAGATTTTAATGTATTCCTTGTTCCGGGTCCAATTAAAAACCCTGCAGGGAAAATGGTCAGTGTAATTTTTGATTATTCGGGAAATGAAATCGGGATACAGGCTGAAATCGGAAGCAAAAAAAAGGGGGATATAAATATTTTCCCCACTGAACTGGGCAACCTGGCCCTGTCATTGGGTAAGGATGTTTATACTCCCGAATACGGGAGAGTTCTTGCCGGGATGGGGGGCGACATTGTTCTGGCTCCTTTAGTTGACCGGGAAAAACTGGGAGGCTGGCGCTGGGAATTGTCTGGTTTGTGGAGAGAAGTCCAGCGAAATCAGTTCTGGGGTGTTGAGGCTGGATGTAAATCCCGGCCGGGAGCGGTTTTTGCCCCCTGTGAAGCCACAAAAGATAGGACGGGGATTCTAAAAAAAGGCTGGGGTTCAATCAGGGCCTCTCTTGAAGAGAAAAAAAGGGAGGAAGCCCGGCAAATTTTTCCTGTTGGTTCCCAGTTAAGCTCTCCAACGGTGGAAAATTTCCTGGAAAAGCTATCCGGAGGTGGTCAATAATGCTGCCTCTGGTTAAAGCCTTTTTGCAGTGGAAAACCAGGGCTGGTGCAATCAAAAAAGCTCTGGCAGACAAGAAATTTCCCCCCTGTCCTCCCTGCCCTGCTCGAGAAGAATTGAGAGTTGCCTGCTCCCAGATGGAATTAATATCTGCCCGCAATATTAAGGAATATGTTGACTGGCTTTATCAGCCGCTTTTGGAAGCCCAGAGAAGGGGTAATCAGCTTTTTCTTTATCCCGAATATGTGACTCTTCCCCTTTTGGGGTTGCTGCCCGTAATTGGGGCGGAAGATGAAAATAAACTTGATCCAGGAGAAGTTTTCAGGTTTGTGGCCCCCTATTTTAGCAAGGTTTACCACGAGGTCTTTAGTGTCCTGGCCAGGAGAGCCGGGATATATATAGCCGCGGGGAGCATGTTTACCGTCCAAAAAGGTAGATTATTTAATACTGCTCACCTGTTTGACCCTGAAGGAAAATTAATTCTGGCCCAGAGTAAAATGAACCTGGTTCCCCTGGAAAATCAGTGGGAGGTAGAAACAGGTTCAGAGCTGGAGGTAATTGAGATTGCCGGTGGGTGGCAACTGGCCATGCCGGTTTGTATGGATGCATCTTACTTTGAAATTTTTCGGCTGGCCGGGGCCCGTGGAGCGGACCTGGTCCTGGTTCCTATTGCCGATATTAATCCCGATTACAGTGAGCATATGGCTCTGCGGGGGATCTGGGCCCGGGTCCAGGAGGAACCAGTTTTTGGAATAAAAAGTGCTCTTGTAGGGGATTTTTTTGGTTTTAAGTTTACCGGGAAAGCAGGGATTTACGCTCCCGGGGCAATTACCCCTGATGGGGAGGGGGTAATTGCGGAATCAAAAAATCCCGAGCAGGGAAATCTGGTTCAGGCCAAACTTTCCCGGGCTTTACTGGAAAAAACCAGGGCTAAAAAGACCTCTCTTCCAGCAGAGCTATACAGGGATTATCTGACAAAAAGCTATGAAAAACTTCTTAAAATAAAATAAAGTGAAGTAATAATTGCATAAGTCTGCAAAAAGCCTGCTCAATTGAATAGACGGGCTTTTTTGTTCTTTAATAGCTTTTGCCAGCCCCGGGAAAAACAATTAAAATAAAAGACAAAGAAAGTCAAAGTCAAAGTCAAAGTCAAAGTCAAAGGAGGGGCTGGTCTTGGATACCCTGGTAACCAGGATTGAATATTATCTGAAAAAAATGCTGGGAAAACAGGGGCGACTCCGCATTCAACGGAATGAAGTTGCCGCCCGCTTCGATTGTGCGCCTTCCCAGGTTAGCTATGTTTTACAAACCAGGTTTTCCCTGGACCGGGGTTACCTGGTCCAGAGCCAGCGAGGCGGCGGGGGTTATGTGGAGATAGTAGAAATTCCCCGCGAAAAAAGGAAAGAATACCTTTCTCGTTTGCATAACTCTCTTGGAAGTGGAGTAACTCAACAGGAAGCACTGGATATTTTACACCGCCTGGAGAGAGATAAACTTTTAACCAGGAGAGAATGTCTCCTGTTACAGAATATAGTCCGGAGGGATATTCTGGATATATCGCTCCCCCGCCGGGATATTTTGCGGGGCAAAATATTGAAAAGTGTTATTGAAAGTCTTTACTGGAATTTACACAAGGAGGGTTGAGCCATGCTTTGCCAGGAATGCGGTAAGAATAAAGCGAATGTTCACCTGACCAAGATAGTAAACAATCAAAAAACTGAAATTTATCTCTGCCAGGATTGTGCCCAGAAAAAAGGAGAATTCAGTTTTGCCGAGGATCCCCTCTCCCTGCATAATTTTTTAACCGGGTTTTTGGGCGGCGAGTATCCCCAGCAAGAAACTCCTGAAGGAGGATTGGTTGGAGTTTCCGATTGCCCGAATTGCGGACTCTCCTACAGCGAATTCCGGGAAAAAGGCCGCCTGGGCTGTGCCCGGTGTTTTGAAAATTTTGAAGAACAGTTAACTCCCCTGATTAAAAGAATCCACGGTCGCGAGGAACATCGAGGAAAGTTGCCTGCTCGGACCGGAGGACTGATCCGTAAAAAGCGAGAAATTGAGAAAAAGCGTCAGGAGATGGAAAAGGCTGTCCGGGAGGAAAATTTCGAAGAAGCTGCTCGAATTAGAGACGAAATCAAAAAACTGGAGAAGGAATTGGAGGGGTGAGCAAAAATGTCCCTGGATAAAAGAGTTCAATCAGAACAGAGCAAATGGATGCAGGGTAAGGGCCCAATGAACGATGTTGTAATCTCCAGCCGGGCCAGGCTGGCTCGTAACCTTGCTGATTATTCTTTCCCCAGCCGCGAGGATGCAAAACAACTCCATCAGGTCAGGGAAAAAGTTAAGCAAGCCCTGGGGGAGTTACAGTATAAATTGGACTTTCTCCAGATGGAAGATCTTTCTGAACTGGAAAAAAGAGGGCTGGTGGAAAGGCACCTGATCAGCATCAATCACGCTTCCCAGGGCCCTGAAAAAGGACTTGCGATTGACGAAGACCAGATGATAAGTATTATGGTCAACGAAGAAGACCACCTTAGAATTCAAGTTCTTTTCCCAGGAATGCAATTGCAGGATGCCCTGCGCTTGGCCGAGGAAGTGGATGACGGGCTGGAGGAAAAATTGGAATATGCCTTCCAGGAGAAATGGGGCTATCTTTCCTGTTGTCCTACCAATTTAGGAACAGGTCTTCGGGTTTCAGTAATGGTTCATCTGCCGGGATTAGCATTGACAGGAAACCTAAAGCAGACCCTGCAGCTGGTTACTCGCCTGGGTTTGGCTGTGCGAGGTCTTTACGGGGAAGGAAGCGAATCAGCGGGTAATATTTTTCAGCTTTCCAATCAAACCAGCCTGGGATTAAAGGAAGAGGAAATGATAGATAATATCTCTGGAGTTATTGAACAGGTAGTGGAGCGAGAAAGGCAGGCCAGGCAGTTTCTATTGCGGGAAAGGGAAATCGATATAAAAGACCAGGTGTGGAGAGCATACGGTGTTTTAGCTTATGCCCAGAAGATGACCAGCGAAGAAGCAATTTCCCTTTTATCAGACTTAAAACTCGGTATTGACCTGGAAATAATTAAAGAGATAGATCCCACAATTTTGAGCCAGTTAATGGTTTTAATTCGCCCGGCAACTCTGCAGAGAATAAATAACAGGGAACTGGATGAAATAGAAAGAGATATCAAGAGGGCGGAATTAATTAAGAAGAAGCTTGATGGAGGTGTCCAAAATGTTCGGTAGATATACAGAGAGAGCACAGAAGGTGCTAATGTTAGCTGAGAAAGAAGCCAGGCGCTTAAACCATAATTATATAGGAACTGAACACCTGCTTTTAGGATTGATCCAGGAAGGGCAGGGAGTAGCAGCAAAAGCACTGCGGTCCATAGGAATCAACCTGGACCAGGTTCGCCAGAGCGTAGAACGGTACGTGGGGGAAATGGAAGCAGGGCAGAATCCCGAAATTACTCTTACCCCTCGTTCCAAGAAAGTTTTGAATCTTGCTCTGGATGAAGCCCGCCAGTTAAACCACAATTATATAGGAACTGAACACCTTCTCCTGGGTTTGATCAGGGAAGGTGAAGGGGTTGCGGCCAGGGTTTTAACAGAGCTGGGAGCAGACCTGGAAACTTTGCGCAATGAAGTAATGAGCCACCTGGGTGGAGCTTCGGGGGAACAGCCTGCCCGGAGCCAGACCAAATCCAATACACCCACCCTGGATGAGTTTAGCCGTGATCTTACCCAGCAAACCCAGGACAACAAATTGGACCCGGTTATCGGTCGTTCCCGGGAAATCGAGCGGGTCATCCAGATTTTGAGTCGGCGAACCAAGAATAACCCGGTTTTAATCGGGGAGCCCGGGGTAGGGAAAACGGCGATAGCCGAAGGCCTTGCCCAGAGAATTGTTGAAGGGAACGCACCGGAAATTCTCCTTAACAAGAGGGTAATTCTGCTTGACCTGAGTGCAATTGTTGCGGGTTCCAAGTACCGGGGTGAATTTGAAAAGAGAATGAAATCCGTAATGGAAGAAATCCGTCAGGCCGGAGATGTTGTATTATTTATCGACGAGCTGCATACTCTGGTTGGAGCAGGAGCGGCAGAGGGAGCTATAGATGCGGCCAATATTTTAAAGCCTGCTCTGGCAAGAGGAGAACTGCAGTGTATTGGGGCAACCACCCTTGATGAATACCGCAAGTATATTGAAAAGGATTCCGCCCTGGAAAGGCGTTTCCAGTCAATAATCGTAGAGGAATCCACCCCTGAAGAAACAAGGAAAATCCTGGAAGGCCTGCGCGACAACTACGAAGCCCACCACCGGGTTAAAATTCTTGACTCTGCCATTGAAGCCGCAGTAAATCTTTCCCACCGTTATATCACAGAACGTTATCTTCCCGATAAAGCAATTGACCTGATTGATGAGGCTGGTTCCAAGGTAAGACTCAAAGAGAACACAAGGCCTCCGGAAATTAAGAAACTGAACGAAGAACTGGAAAAAGTGGAACATGAAAAAGAAGAAGCAATTCGTTCCCAGGAGTTTGAAAAAGCTGCTCAACTCCGGGACCAGGAAAAAAAACTTAAAGAAGAACTGGAAGAAAAGAAAGAAGAATGGGACAAGCAAAAGGGGCGCGATGAGTTAACCGTAGACGAAGAGGATATTGCCCAGATTGTCTCCCAGTGGACGGGAATTCCCGTAACCAAGCTTGCCAGCGAAGAAACCCAGAAACTGCTCCACCTGGAAGATGAATTGCACAAGAGGGTAATCGGCCAGGATGAGGCAGTCACAGCAGTTTCCCGTGCCGTCCGCCGGGCGAGGGCGGGGTTAAAAGATCCCGGCCGTCCCATCGGTTCATTTATCTTCCTCGGACCTACCGGTGTAGGTAAGACGGAACTGGCAAGGGCCCTGGCCGAAACACTTTTCAACGACGAAAATGCCCTGATCCGGATCGATATGTCCGAATATATGGAAAAGCACGCCGTCTCCCGCCTTGTTGGTTCTCCTCCGGGTTATGTAGGGCACGAGGAAGGTGGCCAGCTTACCGAAAAGGTAAGGAGGCGTCCTTTCTCCGTTGTTCTGTTTGACGAAATTGAAAAGGCCCACCCGGATGTTTTCAATATCCTGCTGCAGATCCTCGAGGATGGGAACCTTACTGACACCCACGGAAGACGGGTTGACTTCAAAAATACTGTAGTAATTATGACCTCAAACGTGGGAGCAACTTTAATTGAAAAACAGGGTGGAGTTGGGTTCCAGCCTGTTGATGCAGAAGAAGACGAGCAACAACTTTACGAGAAAATGAAGGAAAAAGTCACCAGCGAATTGCGCCGGACCTTCCGGCCCGAATTCCTAAACCGGGTTGACGAAACCATTGTATTCCATGCCCTGAACCAAAAACACATTGAGCAAATAGTGGACCTGATGCTGGAAGAACTCCAGGAACGTTTAACCGAACAAAAATTGAAACTGGATGTTACCCCTGAGGCCAAGGTTCACCTGGCCAAAGAAGGTTTTGACAGGCGGTTTGGAGCCCGACCTCTGCGGAGGACTATCCAGCGGTTAATTGAACATCCACTGGCAGACAAAGTTCTTGCTGGAGAATTCCAACCAGAAGAAACAATCAAGGTTGAGGTCGCTGACGGCAAAATTAAATTTGATAAAAAAAGTGCCTAGACCTTGTAAGAGGGCGAAAAACTTGCTATAATGAAGAAGGACGCGAATATCGGGAGGCCCTCAATGAAAAAGGGAAAAAACAGCTTTGTCTGTCAGGAGTGTGGCTACAAAAGTATTAAGTGGCTGGGGCAGTGTAGTTCCTGTGGAGCATGGAACTCGTTTGCATCTACCAGTGAACTTTCTGGTCCCCTTAGCCAACCTAAATCAATAGATGAAATAACCGGGGCCCGCGAAGAACGCCTCCCCTCCAGCATCGGCGAACTTGACCGTGTTCTGGGGGGAGGGCTGGTCCCCGGTTCTTTAATTTTAGTGGGAGGAGATCCGGGAATTGGCAAGTCAACCCTGCTTTTGCAGGTAGCAGGAGGAATGACTTCGAATGGCCCGGTTCTTTATGTTTCGGGAGAAGAATCCCTGGGCCAGTTAAAATTAAGGGCCCAGAGGCTTAATATTTCTGGAGGTGTCCTTAAAGCTCTTTCCCTAACTGACCTGGGGGCTCTGGATCAAATACTGCAGGAACTCCAACCGGGGATGGTTATCATTGATTCTATCCAGACAATGTCTTTTCCCCATATAGATTCCATGCCTGGAAGCGTAAGTCAAATCAGGGAAGTAGGCTCCTATTTTCTCCGTTATTCCAAAGAAAATGATGTCCCCGTTTTTCTTGTGGGTCATGTAACCAAGGATGGTTCTCTGGCCGGCCCCAAAATTCTGGAGCACCTGGTTGACTGCGTTCTTTATTTCGAAGGTGATCAGCATTATTCTTTTCGAATTTTACGTAGCATAAAGAATCGCTTTGGCTCGGTTAATGAGGTTGGAGTTTTCCGCATGGAAAACGCCGGTTTGCTGGAGGTAGCAAACCCTTCCTCGATTTTTATTGAAGAGAGGCCAAAACAGGCCCCCGGTAGTGCTATCTTCCCTTCCATGGAGGGAAGCAGGCCGATAATGGTTGAGGTTCAGGCTTTACTCTCTCCGACTACTTTTGGTCAACCGCAGAGAATGACGGCAGGAGTTGACCACAGGAGGGTTTCGATGCTGATGGCTGTCCTGGAAAAAAGAGCGGGTTTGGAAATAGGCTGGCAGGATGTTTATGTGAATGTCGCCGGAGGGATCCGGTTGAGCGAGCCTGCCGCCGACCTGGCCATGTTTGCTGCAATGAGCAGTTCTTTCCTGGAAAAGCCGATACCCGATGACGTTATTCTCTGCGGGGAGATTGGGTTAACCGGTGAGTTGAGAGGAGTTCCTCGCCTGGGGGAAAGATTGCGCGAGGCAGAAAAAATGGGTCTGAGCAGAGCATTATTGCCTGCCAGGGCCAGGGTTGAAACCGGTATGGAAGTTGTCCCTCTGGCATCAGTCCAGGAGTTGATCCAGTATCTTTTTGTCGAATAAATTTTAGGGAGGTGCGTATTTTTGGATGGAAGGGGCATTGCCAATAAAGCATTTTCTCCAATATTAAAGCTGGTTGCCCCGGGGACTCCTTTGCGAGAAGGGTTAGAGAATATTCTGCGGGCCAAAACCGGCGCCCTGATTGCACTGGGTGATAGTGAAGAGCTTTTGGGTATTGTTGACGGGGGTTTTAACATAAATTGCGAATTAACCCCAGCCCGACTTTACGAACTGGCCAAAATGGATGGAGCCATTCTTTTAAGCAAGGACGCAACCCGGATTCTGGTGGTGAATGCTCACCTGGTTCCTGATCCATCTCTGCCCACCGATCAAACCGGAATCCGACACAGGACTGCAGAGAGGGTTAGCAAACAAACCAGGGAGCTTGTTATTTCCATCTCCCAGAGGCGGGATATAATTTCCCTTTTTTATGGTGAAGAACACTATATTTTGGAAGACATAAGGGTGATCCTTGCCAAGGCCAATCAGGCCCTGCAGACTCTGGAAAAGTACCGCAATGTTATGGATCAGACAATTACCAACCTCAGTGCACTTGAATTTGAAGATATGGTTACGGTTTCCGATGTTGTACTGGTAGTTCAGCGCGCTGAAATGGTCCTCGATATCCAGAGAGAAATCGAGAGGTATGTAAATGAGTTAGGCGATGAAGGCCGTTTAATCAGGATGCAGCTCGATGAACTGGTTGCCAATGCCTGGGAAGAAACACTTATGATTATCCGGGATTATGGAGTGGACGAAGAAGGAAACGAACCGGTGGATGCCGAAAGTATTCTTAACGAGCTCCTTGAATGGACCAGCGAGGAATTGGTTAATATGCCCAATATCAGTAAGGTTCTTGGACACGGTGGAAACATTTCCTCGCTGGAGAACCCTGTTTCTCCCAGGGGTTACCGTCTCCTGAGGAAAATCCCGCGCCTACCGCTCCCGGTAATAGAAAACCTCATCCAGGAGTTCGGTAGATTCCAGGCCGTTTTAGGGGCCAGTATCGAAAAACTGGATGAGGTTGATGGTATTGGCGAAGTCCGGGCCAAGGCCATCAAGGATGGCCTGCACCGGCTTAAAGAGCAGGTCTTTTTGGACCGGCAAATTTAGCGAAGATTAAAAATGCCCAGAGTGGACATTCGGTTTAATTCTTTTTCCATTATTTCCGATAGGTTTAAATCCAAAACATCGCAAAGGGCTGCAAGATAAAAGAGCGTTTTCCCAATCTCGTCATCCAAAACTTCGCGACAATCTTCGCACAGCCGTCCCGACAGGTGATTATCCATATATTCCTTCATCTGGGTGAAGCTAATATCATCTGGCATTTGCTGTTTTTCAGCACTCACCTTTAAACAGCCGCAGCTGGTGATTGACTTAACTACTGCTCGGTTGGTCCTGCTTGAAGCTTCCTGTAGCTTGGATATAATATCCAAAACACTCTGGTGGCGGATAAGATACTGGGAGACAATGTCCTGGAAGCGACAACATAGTTCTTCCCTGGCAGTTTGATCCTTGGGATCTGTCATTCTTATCTCCTCCTCGGGACGAATTAACTTCCTAATATTAATTATAGTCATTCCTTCATTGCTTTGTCAAGTTAGCGGCTGTTTGACCCCCCAGGGGGTAAATGTTATAATTATTAAGCATGATTATTATGGAGGGGTTTCCATGTTTGAAGTTGGGGACAGGGTTGTCTACCCCATGCACGGGGCCGGGACAATTACTGCTATAGAAGAAAAAGAGTTTTTAGGTGAAACGAAAAGATATTATATCATGGAGATGCCCCTTGGTGATATGCGGGTTATGGTTCCCATGGATAAAGTAGATTCACTCGGTTTGCGATATATTATCTCTGCGGAAGAAGCCCGGGAAGTTCTGCGGGAACTCTGCCACGATCATGAGCAGGGAAGTAAAAATTGGAACCGCCGCTACAGGGCCAATGTTGAAAAAATAAAAACCGGAGATATATTTGCAGTCGGAGAAGTAGTTCGCAGTTTAAGTAGAAGAGAAATGGAAAAAGGCCTCTCCACTGGTGAAAAAAAGCTTTTAAACAATTCACGGCAGATTTTGGTTAGTGAACTTGTTCTTGCCCAGGAATCTTCGGAGGAGGATGTCCTCGAAGAACTGGAGAAAATATTTGCTTTGGACTAAAAGGGCGTCAGTTCTAGGTTGGCTTTTTCCCTTCTTTTTTTTACCCATTAGTCCAAATAAAATGGACTTTTAAAAGTTTTATCAACTAATATTTGGACTGCTTGTCCTCAAAAGGAGGATTACGGCCAATGATCGGAAGGAGGTGAGGGCGAATTGAAAGTCCTCAGGGCAATTTTCCGCCTGGTTTCTGCTCTTGTTGGAGCAAGCATCGGGCATCAGGTTTCCCTGATTTTTGCACCACCAGGAGAAGATGTCCTTTGGGCGCCGGCGGGAATTGAAATTGGAAATATTCAGCTTTTTGGAATCATTTTGGGAGCATTGATTGGTTTTATAATTTTTCCCCTTGGGGCGGAGCAAATTGTTAAAAGCCTTTTGCGCCTCGAAAAACACCTGGCTAAACTTCCAACCCAGGAAATTGTGGCTGGTTCACTCGGACTTATAATTGGTTTATTAATTGGTTTATTAATAGTTTTTTCCTTTCCAATCGATTCTATTCCCACTTTTGGCATATATATAAGGTTATTTATTAATTTATTCACTGTTTACCTGGGGGTAAGCCTGGCCCTGCGGAAAAAAGAAGAAATAGCAGCTTTCTTTCGGCGGGTTCCTTCTCCAACCGTGCGTAAATCACCGGAAAAAGAAGAAAGCTTTTCCCCGAAAATCCTCGATACCAGCGTAATAATTGATGGACGGATCGCCGATATTTGCCGCAGTGGTTTCCTGGAAGGAACCCTGGTTATCCCTGAATTTGTTCTGGAAGAACTCCGTCACATTGCAGATTCCTCTGATTTGCTCAAGAGAAACAGGGGGCGACGGGGCCTGGATATTTTAAACAGGATTCAAAAAGACCTTGATGTTAAGGTAGAGATAATCGGAAAAGATTTTGAAGATTTAAGTGAAGTTGACAGCAAGCTGGTTCGACTGGCCCAGAGCACTGGAGGAAAAATTCTTACCAATGACTTTAACCTTAATAAAGTCGCCGAGCTTCAAGGAGTTGAAGTCCTGAATATTAACGAGCTTGCCAATGCGGTGAAACCTGTTGTCCTTCCCGGTGAAGAAATGGTGGTAAAAGTGGTTAAGGAAGGAAAAGAACAGGGGCAGGGTGTTGCTTACCTTGATGATGGAACCATGATTGTTGTTGATGAAGGGAAGAAATATATTAATGAAGAACTGGAGGTTTTAGTTACCAGTATTCTTCAAACCGCAGCGGGCCGGATGATTTTTGCCAAACCCAAAAAGGACCACCTCGTGGAAAGGACCGTTAATCAATGAAAGCTGCGGTGATTATCGCTGCTGCCGGAAAAGGGCAGCGCATGGGTTGCAAAAAACAATATTTATCTATAAAGGGCACGCCGATGCTGATCAGGGCTACTCAGCCCTTCACCGGGTTGTCCTTTATTTCCCAGATAGTACTATGTGTTCCCCGGGAAGATAAAGGGTGGGTGGAGCGAGAACTCCTTCCTCCCTTTTCTTTGCATCCAGCCCCGGTGGTTGTGGCGGGGGGCAGGACCAGGCGGGAAACCATTGCCCTGGCTTTGGAAGAACTTGGCTCCGAGATTGATATTGTTCTTATTCATGATGGAGCCCGGCCTAATCTATCAGAGAAGCTTGTAAAAGAAATATACTCTGAAACCAGGAAAAAAGGCGCTGTAATTCCCGCAGTCCCGGCCCGGGATACTGTAAAAGTTATTAACAGGGAAAAAAGAGTGGAAAAAACTCTGGACAGGGAACAGCTTCGTCTAATCCAAACCCCGCAGGGTTTCCAAAAAAAGCCGCTCCTGGAGGCATACAGGAAAGCAAGGGAATCTGATTGGGAAGTTACTGATGATGCAGCAATAATGGAGAAAGCCGGCCATCCAGTTTTTATAATTCCCGGAGAGGAGAAAAATATTAAGGTGACCACCAAAAATGATCTGGATCTTTTCTTTCCCCGTGAGGAAAATCGAACCGGTCTAGGAGTTGATATTCACCCCCTGGTTCCAGGCCGAAAATTGATTCTTGGGGGGGTTTTGATCCCTGGAGGAAAGGGGTGTGGAGGTCATTCTGATGGAGATGTCCTTGTCCATGCTCTGATGGATGCTCTATTGGGGGCGGCTGGTCTGCCGGATATCGGCCATTTTTTCCCGGATACCGAGGAAAAATACCGGGGGGCTGACAGTATTGAACTTCTCGGAAAAGTAGCTATGGTTTTAAAGGAAAAGGGCTGGCAGCTAAACAACGCTGATTGCACTGTCATTTTGGAAAAACCCAAAATTGCTACTTATATTCAAAACATGAAGGAGAATATTGCTCAAACCCTGGATGTCCTTCCCCAAAAGATTGGGATAAAGGCAACCACTGCAGAAAAGCTTGGTTTTATTGGGCGGGGTGAAGGAGTTTTAGTCCAGGCCGTAGCTACAATAAATCGTGACATGAAAGAGGGAGGTAATTCTGGTGAGTGTGAGAGTTAGGTTTGCCCCAAGCCCGACGGGAGAAATTCATATTGGAAATATAAGGACAGCAATTTTCAACTGGCTTTTCGCCCGCAATGAAGAGGGGACTTTTATACTTAGAATTGAAGATACGGACAGGGAACGTTCCACCGAGGAATTTAAGGAGATAATTTTTCGAGAACTTGAGTGGCTGGGGCTGGATGTGGATGAAGGTGTTGGTGCTGGAGGCGGGTATGGTCCATATCAACAGATGGAGAGACTGGAAATTTACCGGGAGTATGCTCGCATACTGGAAGAGAAAGGTCTTGCCTACCCCTGCTTTTGTTCCCCGGAAGAACTGGAAGCTGAAAGAGAAAAAGCCGTGCAGGAAGGCAGGGAATCTCGATACAGTGGAAAGTGCCGGACCCTTTCCCCCGAAAAAAGTGCCAAAGCTCGGGAGCAGCAAACCCCCGAAGCCCTTCGTTTTTATAACAAATTCCAGGGACCAGTTGCTTTCAGGGATATTATCCGCGGAGAAATTTCTTTTGCCGCTGAAACCCGGGATGATTTTGTCCTGATGAAATCAGATGGTTCGCCAACATATAATTTCGCCTGTGTTATTGATGATTATAAGATGGAGATCTCCCATGTTATCCGGGGAGAAGATCATATCTCTAATACACCAAAACAAATCCTGTTATATAAGGCCCTGGGCTGGGAGTTGCCTGAATTTGCTCATTTACCGCTTATCCTGGATAAAAACCGCAAGAGAATGAAGAAGAGATCCGGGGAAGCAGAAGTTTTTATCAGCCGCTACAGGGAAATGGGCTATCTCCCAGAAGCAATGCTAAATTATCTTGCCCTGTTGGGCTGGTCTGATCAGAGCGGAGAAGAAGTTCTCACAAGCGAAGAATTAATCGCCGGTTTTTCTTTGGAGAGAATAAAGCACAGTGGAGCTATTTTTGATCGGGAAAAACTGGACTGGATGAATGGTGTATATATAAGGAAGTTAACTCTGGAGGGCTTGAGAGAAAAAGCAATACCTTTTTTCCGGAAGAAAGGTATTGACCTCGCTGGTAAAAAAATGGATTACCTGCTGCTTGCCCTGCAGGAAAAAGTTTCGACTCTCCAGGAAATGGGGGAAATGGGTGCTGAGTTCACCGGGGACCTGGAATATGAGAACAGGGAAAAGGCAAAGGAAATTTTCAGCCAGGACCAGGTGGATGAAGTTCTAAAAGCCCTGCAGGAAAAACTTAAACGGAGAAAAGAAATTGCTCCCGAGGAAGGGAAAAGTTTCCTGAAAGAAATAGGAAAAGAATTGGGGTTTAAAGGTAAACTCGTTTTCCAGCCAGTTCGCTGGGCTCTTACAGGCAAAGGTTCTGGCCCGGACCTGAATTATATTATGGCTTTTTTAGGGCCGGGGGAAGGAGTTAACCGCCTGGAAAAAGCCCTTGAATTGAGAGAGGATTGATTGTAATGAGTACCTATTCCCAGATGCATATCGAAATCCTGAGTCACACCCCTGACCCGGAACGGGTAGTTGCCCTGGCCGCCCGCCTTTGCTATTCTCCGCTGGGCGGGGAAAAATTAAAGGATGCCCTGACTCAAGAAAAGGTAGAGAGGCTGCTGGAAAGTGTTCTGGGGATGGGCCATTTTTCCGTCCTTGAACATGTTACCTTCACCTTCCTGATCGAAGGAGTTTCCCGTGTAACTACTCACCAACTGGTCCGGCACCGCATCGGTTGTTCCTACTCACAAAAATCTCAACGTTATGTGCGGGAAACTGAACCAGAATTTGTGGTTCCCCCAAAAATTGAAAAAGATCTGGGAAAAAAGGAAATGTTTTTAAACTCCTGCAGAGAAAGCTTCACCGCTTACTGTGATCTGGTTGACAGCGGTGTTCACCAGGAGGAAGCCAGGTACCTCCTTCCCCAAGCTCTGGAAAGCAAGATTGTGGTAACAATGAATGGCAGGGCACTGCATCACTTCTTCAATCTTCGCTGCTGTAACCGCGCCCAGGGGGAAATCAGGACAATGGCTCAGAAGATGCTGAACCTGGTGAAAGAAAAAGCACCCATCCTTTTTGCGACAGCCGGAGCAGCCTGTGCAAGAGGGCCCTGCCCGGAAGGGGATAAATCCTGCGGGCGGTGGCGGAAGAAAGGTGAAGTTAATGGAAACCATTAGTGGAAGAAACCCGGTCCTTGAAGCTTTAAGATCGGGCCGGGAAATTAAAGAGATATTTATCCTCCGTGATGGTCGGGGACCGGCAGTTGAGGAAATTAAAAGAATGGCCGCCCGAAAAAGAATAACCCTGCAGAAGGTTGACCGGAGAAAACTTGATCAGATGGTTACAGAGAACCACCAGGGTGTTGTGGCCCGGGTCAGGCCCCGTTCCCCCTGGAAAATGGAGGATATATTAAATAAGGAAGATTTAAGTTTGATTATTGCCCTGGACCAGATCCAGGATCCGCAAAACTTGGGAGCCATAATTCGTTCAGCTGCATTTATCGGAGTTGATGGAATTTTGACTCCAAAGGACCGTTCTGCTCCTCTTACTGAAACAGTGCAGAGGGCCAGTTCTGGCGGGTGGGAGTGGGTTCCAGTCGTAGAAATTACCAACCTGGCCCGAACAATCGACGAGTTTAAGGACAGAGGTTTCTGGATTACTGCCGGAGAACAAAACGCTAAAACTCAGCCCTGGCAGGTAGATTTTACTTATCCAACCCTGATTGTTATTGGAAGCGAGGGAAAAGGTGTTCGCCCCCTGGTCCGGAAAAAATGTGATCACTTAATCCGAATCCCCGGAATAGGCAACCTGGAATCTTTAAATGCTTCGGTGGCTACAGGGATTATCCTATATGAGATTATGAGGCAGCGAAAAATGGAGCAGGAATAATGTCTTGACGATTTTTATGCTAATAAGTATAATATAAGGGAGACTTTGGACCGAATTTATTCTGGGGGGTATATTATTGAAGGGTAATCTGCAGCAGCAGAAGGGAAAAAAGGTTTTATGTTACAATGAGCGGTGTGATGACGAGCTGGTTGAATTTTGCCATCAAGGAGATTCATACGCCCTCGATCATTTAATCCGCAAATATAAAAATTTTGTGAGAGCCAAATCAAGATCTTATTTTTTAATTGGAGCCGACCGGGAAGATATTGTCCAGGAGGGCATGATCGGTTTGTATAAGGCTATCCGGGATTATCGGCCTGATCGCCTTGCTTCTTTTCGGGCTTTTGCCGAATTATGTATTACCCGCCAGATTATTACTGCTATTAAAACTGCAACCCGCCAGAAGCATCAACCCTTGAATTCATATGTTTCTTTGAACAAACCAATTTATGATGAAGAATCCGACCGCACCCTTTTAGATGTTCTGCGGGGAAGTAAGTTAACCAATCCCGAAGATTTATTTATAAGCAAAGAAACCTACAGTTTAATTGAAAACAAGATTACCGAGATGCTCAGTGAACTGGAGATGAATGTTCTCCAGGAATACCTTGACGGAAAATCCTATCAGGAAATTGCCGATCACCTTGACCGCCATGTGAAATCAGTTGACAACGCACTGCAGAGAGTAAAAAGGAAACTGGAAGTTTTTTTGCGCAAGCATAATATTTAGTTGTTCTGAACTGTTAATTTACTGCACAATTGTGTAAAAGGAGGACGAAGAATCTATGGCCAAAGCTAAGTTTGAAAGAAAGAAACCGCACGTTAATGTGGGAACCATTGGACACATCGACCACGGAAAAACTACTCTGACCGCAGCAATTAC
>Ga0207421_10001156_pt1 | contig 34309 bp, 31 predicted proteins | sample SodLakKL_010_SED_4_FD_187542 | JGI IMG/M metagenome (GOLD analysis project Ga0207421, IMG submission 187542) | Alkaline sediment microbial communities from Lake Tanatar, Kulunda Steppe, Russia - 8KL_010_SED (SPAdes) (version 2) | ecosystem: Environmental > Aquatic > Non-marine Saline and...
ACCTGCCGGTGCATCTCTTTTACGGCTGCACGCGCCACTTCCGGGTAGGTGCTCTCCGTCATGTAGAACTTCGAGAGATCCGGGTCCCAGAACTTGAAATCGGGCATGTAGATGTCCACGATATCTTCCATCAGCTTCAGCGAGTGGATGGAGTCGTAGGCGCTGGTGTTGTACACAATGGGCAGACGCAGCCCCTTTTCGATGGCGGGCGGTATCGCCTCCAGCACCTGCGGCACCACGTGCTCGGGAGTCACAAAGTTGATGTTGTGGCAGCCCCTCTCCTGCAGCTCAATCATCATACCGGATATATCTTCGGCGGTTACCTGTTTTCCGGCTCCATCCCACGAAAGCTCGTGGTTTTGGCAGAACACGCACTTCAGATTGCAGAACGAGAAAAAAATCGTGCCTGAACCATTCCAGCCCCTCAGGCAATCCTCCTCACCAAAGTGCGGGAAGTAACTGCCAACCCAGGCGTGGCGTCCGGTTCGGCACTTGCCGTGTTCGTCCTTAATTCTGTTTACATGGCAGTCGCGCGGACACACATCACAGCTCTCCAGAACAGCCAGCCCCTCTTCAATCCTTTCTTTGAAAACGGACCGGTCGCTCTCGTAGAGCTTCAGGTAGGCAGGCACAAAATTAGCCCGGTTGAGTTTCCACCTGGGTTCAGTGAGATGTCTGGGCATTTGGTTGAACATAAACAAAACAGTATTTGCAGGAGTGCTTGAGGTTCTGCTTATATAACTCAATCCGGAATATCGTATTGCCTAAATTGATTCTCAGAGCAGGTATCCAGGTTAAATGCAAAAAAGTACCGAATCGCTTCTTGGATTTTGTATGTTTTGTTGACTTTAATTTTCATACGTGCAATTGGCATAAGCAAGGTTTTTTGACCAGGTCAGTTCCGGATGTTCACCAAACGTTCCTGACGGAACGTGGAACGCGATAGTTCGTATCGCTGCTGTTACCGACCAGATGTCCCTATGAGGGACATTTTAACTGTGGTCTGTTCCTGACTATTGCAGTAGCCTGTGTTTGATTGAAATTCCGTCCTGTTAGGGACGATTGGTCGGTAACCCAAAAGTTGGTGACCATGCTCTCTACGTTCCGTCAGGAACGTTTGGTGAATCGAAGGTATCTATAACTGCCGGGAAGTGGATGAACTGACACCCCTTCCATCAGCATATGGAACCATTCCGGGCACTCATCAACACAGAGCCATATTTAGAACTCAGTTCGGAATATTTTTTGCAAAATAAATTGTTTCTAAAAAGATTGTGGTTAATTAAGGACACATAGGATAGAAAGATCAGAAAGTACAAAGTTCTATTTGCGTCTCCTCGCGCCCCGGCGATTATCAAACCCGGTGGCCTGTAACAGGCAGAGCGGATCAAGTTGCCGGATTAAAACTGTTTTTCAAGAAATGGATAAACACCTTTACTTAATAGCCCTGATTCCTCCAAGTGAGATCCGTGAAAGGGTTCATGCCCTGAAGCTTGAAATGAAGGAGCGTTTTAACGCCAAACACGCCTTAAAAGCCCCTGTGCACATCACGCTTCAAATGCCGTTTCGCATGGACGATGAAGGTGAGTCAACCACAATCAAGCACCTGGAGAGGTTTGCATCAGGGCAGAAGCCATTCTCCATAGTTTTGAATGGATTTGATGCATTCGAACCCAGGGTTATCTTTGTTAAGATTGAAAATCAGCGGCCAATAAAAGAGCTGCATCAGCGACTGAAAAGGGTTTTGATCGAAGATCTGAATTTCCCTCAGAAAAAGGTCATTAATGAGCTGCATCCGCACTTGACCATTGCAACCCGCGATTTAACCGAATCAAATTTCTACACTGCCTGGAGTGAATTTAAAAACAGGCCGTTTGAAGGAAGTTTCAGGGCTGATTCGATCTCTCTGTTAAAGCACAACGGAAAGAACTGGGATATCTACAAAACCTTTCCATTCCAGGACGAGTAAACATTTAGAATTAAATACCCTTTTTCAGTTTTAGCATCCGGGTTATGAGATCCTGCTTTTGCGGTTTAACCTCTTCATCCATTTGGGAAACGTGCTTTACGTCTTCAACAGAATAGAATGCATTTGGAGCAAATTCATTTACAATACCGGCCAGTTCCTGCCAGCGTTTTCGCTTGGCAATTGTAAATACAATTTTGACCGGGCCATATTTTCCTTCACCATTTGCTGATGTAACCCGGAAGTTTGCCTCCTTCAATTTTTCCAGGAAAACTTCACTGCCCTGCCCCACTATGATGCGAAACATCTGGATACCCATCTTCATCTTCTCCTCGATATACATACCTATAAAGGTACCTGTGGCGAATCCACCGGCGTAGGCTATGTAGTTCATCCAGTTGTCAAGGTTTTGAAAGATCTGGGCTACAATAATTATCCAGATTAAGACCTCAACAAACCCGAGAAGAGTAGCCTTGCCGCGATAGCCCTTCGACACAAACATAATCCGGATTGTACCCAAACTGACATCCAGAATCCGGGCAAAGAAAATAAACAGCGGAACATAAACTTCAGGAATAATATCAATCAAAAGTAAAAAGTTTACAGGATTTAAGATTAGGGTCTACCGTGCGCTTCTTTTCTGTAAAATAGTCCTTTAGCGGCAATCCATGAATTACTATCCATTTATAAAAAAAAGGATGTCATCTTTTCAGTTGACATCCTTTTTTGTGCGGAGAGCGAGGGATTCGAACCCTCGATACCCTTTTCAGGGTATACTCCCTTAGCAGGGGAGCGCTTTCGACCACTCAGCCAGCTCTCCGGGTAGTCTAAATCAATAGTAGTAATCTATTTTTTGGTAGCCTCAAATATAGTAACCTTTAGCCGGCCTTTGCAACCTGCATTTAAAGAAATATCACTCTTTCTTTTCGCTTGGAATATAAATTTGTGCCAGGTTTCTTCCCTCCTGCGCGTAATCCAGTCCATAACCCAGTACAAAAAGATTGGGAATTTTAAATGCTACATAATCAATCTGTACATCGTGTACGGTAGCGTCGCTTTTATGGAGCATGGTTATAACGGTTAAAGATGCCGGATCAAACTGTTTTAGCTTATTCAGCAGATACTTCATGGAGAGACCTGTATCAATAATATCCTCTACAAGAATAACGTGCCTTCCCTTTATATTTGCATCAATCTCTTTCAAGTCGTACACCTGTCCGGAGGAGACTTTTTCATCACCGTAACTGCTTAATTTCATGAAGTCTACCTCGCAGGGAATACTTACGTGCCGCATCAGGTCGGCAAGAAAAATATATGCGCCATTCAAGACACCGATAAATATGGGCCTTTTATCACTAAAGGATTTACTGAGTTGATTGCCGATCTGTTTGATGCGCTGCTGAATTTCTTCGTGGGTTAAATACACCCTGAACTCTTCGCCGTTTACATTTACATACTCCGGTTGATAAAGATTCATAAATTTACTTTTTGCGAATGGTAAGGACAGTTTTGGTTTGATTTGTACAGCGCACTTTTTCGGATACAGTTCCCAGCTGGTTGTCGGCTGAGAAGTGCGGGAATATAACAGCACAGATAGTGCCGTCAAAAGATTCCAGAACTTTGGCCTCACTCTTTTTTGAGGAAGAAATTTTACGGTTGGTCAGATGATCTGAAATTAACTGGCTTCCATCCATTCCAAGAGGTATTATTTCATCCCCATTTTGCCACTCTCTCAAAGTAATTGGAAATGAAATTTTCTCTCTGTCCAGATATAATACACCCTGTTGATACTCCCCATGAAAAGGCTCTGTACTCAGATTCAGATTGCCTGCCTCAATTTCTCCCGAAAATATATCAATGGTGTTAATTTGCTCTTTTTCAGCGTCCCTCTTCTTTTTAAACAGGATAAATTCATCCCGATCTCTCTCTAAATGCAGTTGATTTGAGAGCTGCAGCGATTTACCGGACTGCAATTGCTCCAGCGATTCAACACTCGAGAAAAAAGATCCCCCGGGCATCTCATCAACTCCGCTTTTTTCAATAAATCGATGAAGTATCACCGGCTTTATCACATCAGGCAGCGCCAGGAATGCATTGCGGATCAACCTTTCGGGGTGTTCAGAAACTCCTGATAAAATATGATCCGACATAGACTCAAATTCGGAAGCACGGCCGGGAATTTTCAAAAGATTTTTTTTCCAGCCGGGGAAAAGCCTGTCGAGTTCCGGAAACCAGCTGTGTCTTAAAAAATTGCGCGCATAGGTAGATTCTTCGTTGGAACCGTCAATCCTGAAGGGAATGTTGAACTCCTGGACAAACTGAATGATTTGCTGCTTTGAAATACCAAGCAGAGGCCGGAAGAGATCACCTTCCAAAATTTCCATTCCTCTCCAGGATGACGTTCCCGCACCCCTGAGAATCTTTTGTAAAATGGTTTCAATCTGGTCATCCTTATGGTGAGCGGTTGTGATATAGTCGGCTTTGTACTCCCGTTTCAAGTCGTAAAAGACCTGGTAGCGGCGTTGCCTCGCCCACTCCTGAAAGTTCTCTTTTCCCGCTTCTTCAGGGTCAAACCGCACAGAAACACACTCTATTTCCCACATAGAACAAATTTGCTCTACCAATTCCTGATCAAGATCGGAAGCTTTACCGCGAAGCCCGTAATTACAGTGAACAGCAACGGTTTTTACTCCTGAACGATGCAGCAAATAGAGTAACAACATCGAATCAGGCCCCCCGCTAATACCCGCAATTACCCGGTCTCCATCATCCAAATACTTCTCAACCTGAAGTTGAAATTCATTTTTTATTTTCGATAATTCTGACTTGCTCATGTGTGAAGGTATTTACATCCAGCTCCTCATTCAAGGTTAACAACTCACCTTTTTCATTAACTCCCAAAAATTTAAACGTACCCGGTAAAATTTCTCCGTTTACTTTAAGCGTTACCCAATCGCCATAACCGATCATTTTGCGGTTAATCTTGTTATGAAGTTCACTGTTTTGCTTGTGCCACTGCATGTATAGATCCTCTGTGCGAACCAGAATCTTTGACAACAGCTGTTCGTGAATAATCGATTCGCCGGATATATCAGAGAGTGAAATCGCATTTTCTGATAACTCCTGTGCAAAGTTTTTTTCCCCAATGTTTATTCCAACTCCTATTAAAACGCGGTCGGGCGTTGCCCCCATAAACATACACTCGGTTAGTATTCCGGCAATTTTCTTTCCGTCAATAACAACATCATTGGGCCACTTAATTAATGCTTTCTGACTGGTATAATCTTCAAGAGCCTCGCATACTGCCAAAGCAACCGCAACCGTGAGGAGGGTGAGCCTGTTGCCTGTGGGCGGGCATAATCCAAGTGTAAAGGTGAGATTTTTACCGGGTGATGCCAGCCATCTGCGCTGATATTGTCCTCTCCCTTTTGCTTGATGCCTGGCAAGCACCACCATTCCATGCACCAGTTCCCGTGAGGGGATCTTCTTCAACCAGTTATTTGTAGAATCAACCTTATCGATGTAGATAAATTCACTTCCAAGCCAGGAGGTTCGGAGATTGTTTTTGAAATAATCTACATCGAAAGGTTTGTCCATAGATCTACTTACCGGTTATAAGCAGGGAATCTTCGGTCCCGAATTCATTTGGAATATAATCGTCCGCTGAATCATCGTTTTCCCATCTTTCACCATCTATAAGATATTTAAAGCGATATTTACTTTCAGGTTCAAGGCGCAATGTAGTTTCCCACCTGCCATCTTTCTTCTTCAGGCTATCGGAATTGGTGTCCCACGCATTGAAGTCTCCTGCAACCTTCACATCTTTATTCGCCCATTCAGCCGGAACCTTAAATGTAACCTTACATACTGTTCTCTTTGGAGTAAATTGTTTCTCTATCATAACATTTAATTATTAAGTGATCTGTTTAAAATAAAGTGAAAGATACTTAATTTTATTATGCTAATAAATGAACATGGCAATTATTCCTCAGTATATATTGCATCTACATTTAAAATAATTAATCATTATCCTAACTTAAGCTTTTTTTATTAATCGTGAAACCGTTTCCCGGATAAACGATAAAGCTGTTCTTCCATCGGGAGTTAAACAGTTCTGTATTTCAGATATTCTGAAGCCAATAGGGGTTCGAAATTACTCTCTCTGAAAAGCATCGAAAAGAGCATGAATTTCACCGGGAGTTTCAGCCCGGTTTACACGTCTGCTTAACTGCTCCATTTCGTCAAGAGTATGATTACAAAGTAATGATTTTACAGAGAGGATTGCATTTGTTGTCATACTTAAATCCTTGATTCCCATGCCGAGCAGACATGCAGCTGCAGCAGGTCTCGACGCCATCTCGCCACACACAGATACCGGAATACCATGTTTATCGGCTCCATTCTTGGTCATTTTTATCAGCTTCCATATAGCAGGATGTAATGGTTCAAAAAGTGACGATATTTTTTCATTCCCACGGTCAACGGCCAGGGTATACTGAGTTAAATCATTCGTTCCAATACTGAAAAAATCTGCTTTAGCTGCTGCCATTTCAGCCATTAGAGCAATGCTTGGCACTTCCACCATTATTCCGATAGCCATCTCTGCGTCGAATGGAATATTGCTCTCTGCCAATTGTTCTCTTACGATGCTGCAATGATGCTTCACTTTATCAATCTCATCTATACAGGAGATCATGGGAATCAACATTTTTATACGTTTTGGATACAATCCGGACAGCCGATAGATCGCTTCTATTTGCCTTCTGAGCAGATCGCTTTTATCGAGCAGCATACGAACTCCCCGCCACCCAAGAAAAGGATTGGCATCCTCTTCCACCTCATCGAGCAATTTGTCACCCCCGGCGTCGAATAGTCTTACGGTAACAGCTTCCTCTCCTGAGGCATCTACTACCGAGCTGTAATATTCAACCTGGTCTTCAACATTGAACTCTTTTTTTTGAAATAGAATGGTTTCGGTTCTGAGCAGTCCGACTCCTTTTGCGCCATACGCTTTAATTCTTGGGAGTTCTTCCAGGAATTCTACATTAGCCCTCAGAGAAAATTCAGAACCGCATTTCGTTTTATGTGGCTTTACAGCGATTTTCATCCCCTGTTCTACGTGCATCAAATGCATTCTTTCTCTTTCCCTGTAACTGTTCACTTCAACCGGATCAGGCCAAACAACAATTTCTCCGCTCGACCCGTCCAACACCACATTTGCGCCGTTATTAATATTGAGTGGCCTCCACTCTACGCCTACTATACATGGAATTCCAAGCGATTGACAAAGGATAACGGCATGAGAAGTTAGCCCGCCTCGCCGCATTACAATTCCCTCAATCTTGATTTGGCTGAGCTTTACCATAACGGTGGGAGATATTTCAGAAGCAAATACAACAGCCCCATCACTCACGTCCAACTCTCGTTTCTTATCTTCGGCTGCTTCAATTAACTGGTCGCGGATTGAGACAACATCAATGGTTCGATCATTCAGCCATTCCGACCCTGATGCCTCAATAATCTTAATATATTCGTTAAAACTGCTGAATATGGCATAAACTACACTGTCATTTTCCTGCTCTATTTTTTGGTGAATTGACAGGTGCAGTTCCGGATCATTTAAAATCAGAAGCTGAGCTTCGATTATGGCTGCTGCATCAGCTTCAGCAATATTTTTCAGTTCACTATACTCCTCAGTTAAAAACCCTACTGCCCTCTCAAATTTGGCGAGATGATTTTCAACTTCGGAATCATCAATCTTTTCAGGCCTTACAGTTATTTTTGAATTTTCTAAAATCCATACCTTGCCAATACCCACTCCGGCTGAAGCCGCTATTCCTTTCAGATGACAGGTGCGAGGTTTTTGAGTCATGATGACTCCATTTCAAACTGATTATCAAACAGTTTCGCAATCACATCTGCGGCCTCCTCTTCGTCGGGCCCCTCCAAAAGAAGTTCCATTTCAGACCCACACTCTGCGGCAAGCGTCATCACCCCCAGAATACTTTTGCCATTCACCTTAAATCCATACATGCGTATATAAAAATCCGATTTAAATTGAGATGCCGTTTTTACCAAAACTGAGGACGGACGGGCGTGCAGCCCCTCTTCATTTTTAACCTTAACTTTTTTTATAACCATGGAGAAAGAATCTTCAATATAGTGCTTGAGAATCAGTATTTGATGCACCCTTGCGAAAACCGGCACTGGTTTTATGTATAAAATCGATGATATTTAACTATTCCGCGCAGGATACTCTTTTTTTCAGCAATAGGATGAAAATAATAAAATTGAGTGTACTCTCTATTAAGATATCTGAACTAATTCCATCCCTTTACCTGATGAGTACGAATTGAGGCTGTCCAAAAAGATGCATTTGATTTATGGATCCCTTAATAATTAAAGTTTACTTCGTGTTGCTTCTATTTAAAGTAAACTAAATAATTTAAGTTATGCTGGAGGCAAATATACTTTTTGGACAGCCTCATCTCACCAAGGCATTTTTTCCTCAGCTTTACTGTGAATTACCCGGGTTAGAAGAGCCTGAGCAGTACACCATTCAGTACTGAGATAAAGAACCCAAACAGAAGAGCCCACCAAAAACTTTTAATTTCAAACCCTTCTACAAGTTTATCTACAATCATCAAAATCCAAGCGTTGATAACCAGAACGAACAAACCGAGCGTGAGTATGGTTAGAGGCAGCGTCAGAAACACGATTAACGGTTTGATAAACATATTGATAAGGCCCAGAAGAATGGCAACGCCCAGGGCCGTCAGGCAGCCTTTAATTTTAACTCCTTCAAAGAGATGGGCTCCAACGAAAATAACAAGGGTGTTTATGATGAGTACTTTTAACATCGGGTCAGGATTTTATTACATTTCTTGCGCTTACGAGAATTAAACAAAAAAGTTATCTGAATGAACTGGATACACCGCGATACATTTGACTCCTTATCCACGCTGGAACTGTATGAAATTCTGAAATTGCGTCAGGATGTATTTATTATTGAGCAGGGTTGTATCTATGAAGATATTGATAATTTGGATCAAGCCAGCGAGCACCTGGTATTGAAAGAGCAGAACCGTGTGGCGGCATATGCCAGAATTGTACCCGCTGATGTGAAATATAAAGAGTACTCAATAGGCAGAATTGTTGTGAATCCCGCATTCCGGGGGCGCGGACTTGGAAAAGAGATTGTTCTTAAATCACTCGAGCTTTTAAAACAGAGGCAAATTTCTGTAGTCCGAATTGAAGCACAAGCCCATCTCAGAAAATTTTATCATGATCTGGGATTTAAAGATGATGGCGAGATCTATGAGCTGGATGGGATTCTGCATATTGAAATGCTGAACCGGTTAATCCCCTGACTCTCGAATTTTCTTTAACTCCTCAATTGATTTCCGGCTGAGTTGCCAAAGTTTATCAATCATCTTCTTAAGCTTCTCTGTATCGGGCGAATCCAGTTTACCCTCCTGTTCAATAATACCTGCAAGATCAAAGGCTTCTTTAACCCCTACGTAATTAAAGGTTGGCTTCAGTGTATGGGAGCTCATGCCCATCTGTTTAAAATCCTTATTTTTAAAATGCTGCTCCAGTTCATCCATCATCAAAGAGGTTTGGCTGATGTAGATATCTATCATTTCAATCAACATCTCAGAGTCACCCCCCGACATTTCTCTCAGGTTATTTAAATCAATCAGTCCGCTTTTATCGGTTTTATCCAAAGATGTAAACAGTGCACTTTGATTCTTCTTCCTGCCAAGATGTGACTTCACAATTGATAAAAGTTCTCTTCTTGTAAAAGGTTTAGCAATGAAATCGTCCATTCCCGCATCTTTACACTCACTGATATCACGTTCCAGTACAGAAGCCGTAATGGCTACAACGGGAATTCCGCTTTTCCGTTTATCTTCCAGGCTGCGAATTTTTTTGGTTGCTTCAAGTCCTCCAATTCCCGGCATATGAACATCCATCAATATGATCGAATAGTTGTTTTGTTCGATGAGCTTCAGGGCATTTTCACCGGTTTCAGCTTCATCCACACTACAGCCCAGCTTTGTAAGCATTCCATTTACGATTTTCCGGTTTACAGGATAATCGTCTACCACCAAAACAGAAACACCTTTAAAGACGGCCGATTCATTATCAGCGGGGGTTTTTTTATCATCAGATAGCTTCAGCTCCTGAGATTTCTCAGGAAGTTCAAAAGGAATCGTTACCGTAAATATGGTTCCTTTTTTATCATTCTTTTCAACAGCAAGTTTTCCATCCATTCTTCCCGTTAGCTGATTTACAATAGAGAGCCCAAGACCGGTGCCGCCATATTTATATGTTGTGGATTTGGAAGCCTGGTTAAAACTGTCGAAAATGTCATACAACAGATCCTCCGGAATCCCAATGCCGGTATCCTTCACTTTTACCTCAATTGGGATTCTTCCATCACGAAACTTGAGGGTCCTTACCAAAACGGTTACGCTGCCGTCTTTTGTAAACTTAATGGCGTTGCCTATCAAGTGAATCAGGATTTGGCTGAAACGCACCATATCTCCCACCAATACTTCAGGCACTTTATCCGATACGATGTGATTAAACTCAAGGTTCTTCTCATCTGCCCGGTCTCTCAGGGTTTCCATCAACTGAGACAGCTGTTTCCTGATTTTGAATTTGCGCAATTCCAGCGTTAGGGCACCCGATTCTATAAAGTTGAATTCGAGAATATCATTGATGATTGCAAGCAGGTTGTCGGATGAGAGAATGATGTCTTCGATATACTCTTTCTGTTCATCGCTTAAATCGGTCTCTTCAAGCAGCTGAGCCATACCCATAATAGCGTTCAGCGGCGTTCGCATTTCATGGCTCATATTTGCCAAAAAGCGTTCTTTCATTTTCCTGGATGATTCCACAGTGGCAAGAGCATCCTTTAGTTCTGTCTCTTTTCGTTTTCTGCCGGTAATATCTCGTAGAATTACCACAAAAGAATCTTTTGGACGCCGATCACTTTCAAGAGGCACGGCTTTCAACATCACCCAAAATGGCACTCCATGCCCGGCTGTGCATAAAAGCTCTTGTTCATATGTAGACCCATTCAGAACGGCCTTTACAATTTCATCGTAGTGATGCTCTTGTTTGTTTTTTAAAGAGTGAAGTATAGGATCTTTACCAATTACTTCGTCAGGTTTAAAGTGAGTGAGATCGTAGAAGGGATTATTGGCATAGACTACCCTGGGATTGCCATCAGCAAACCTGTAAACCACGCAGGCATCGTAGATGTGGTTAACCAGTGAGGCGAGTAATCCAGAATTTGTTTTTAAAAATGAGTTTCCATCCATTACTGTTTTCCAAAAGTGAGCTTACGCAGTAATTTAATGAATGGACTTGAGCAATTCCTTTCAGCCTTCGTATAAACTATTTTTTTAACCGGTAAATGCAACAATGGCGATCACTACAAGAAGAGCGACCTTAAAGAGTAATGATTTCCAATTTTTCATCAGGGAACACTTTAATCATTCAGACGTTATTAGACAAGTACAATGTAGGTACAAACTTATCATGACAACTTCAAGTTATCCACAATTTTTTTTTGAGTCTTTTACAACTTAATGAAACGTGGTATTTCTATAAATAAAGAGAATTTTAACGCTGTTTTGTTACAAATTAGCTGCACGTTTCTGAAAATTTCAATACTTATCCACAATCACCTAATGGATTTGTTCTTAAGACGGCGCGAGTTACCTACTACATTTATTGAACTTAAAGCCATTGCTATTTCGGCAAGTACCGGATGCATCCATCCAACCATCGCAACCGGGATCATGACAACGTTGTAGAAAAATGCCCAAAAAAGATTTTGGCGAATTTTTTTAAATGTCTCTTTACTGAGTTTCAGCGCGCGTATAATCGCTTCCGGATTTCCATCAATGAGTATCATACTCGCCGACTCGATAGCGATATCCGTTCCGGTTCCAAGAGCGATTCCAACATCAGCCTGAGAGAGTGCCGGGGCATCATTAATACCATCACCAACCATGGCAACCACTTCTCCCTGTTCCTGTAATTTTCTGATGATGTTTGACTTCTCATCAGGCTTTACTCTTGCATATACTCTATCTATACCAATTTCTTCGGCAATCAGTTCAGCCACTTTCTGTTGATCACCCGTCAGCAATACCGTTTCATATCCCATCTCCTGAATTTTCCTGATTACTGCCGGGCTCTGCTCCTTGATCGTATCTTTAATTCCACAGATGGCTTTTACCGAATTATCCACAACCATGAATATCGTTGTATGGCCTCCTTCAAGAAGACGCTCAGAGCTTTCACTTACTTCTGAAGTAATTCCAACAGAGAACTTTTCAAGCAGTTCCATATTACCTGCAAGAATGGTTTCTCCGTTGATGGATGCTTTAACCCCCATACCCGTGAACGATTCAAAGGCGTTAACCTCAGGTAAGTCTGTACCGCCTGCAAAGTTGATAATCGCCCTGCTTATTGGGTGTTCGGAATTGCCCTCTGCTGCGGCAATCTTCTGCTTCAATCCGGCTTCGTCTGCACCATCAAACGTAATCCACTCTACCACTTCCGGCTCTCCTTTGGTAAGCGTTCCGGTTTTATCAAATACAAAAACCGTAACCTCCTCAAGCCTTTGAATAGATTCGCCCCTTCGAATCAGAATCCCATTTTCGGCACCCATACCCGTTCCTACCATCAATGCCGTTGGTGTAGCCAATCCCAGGGCGCAGGGACAGGCAATAACCAACACGGCCAGCGCCACAAAAAATGCCTGGCTCAATGGTTCAAGATCCGTAATTATCCATGGTATAAAGCTATCAGCCCAAACCAAAACGGGGCGCAGTGTTTCGGGAAAGAGCAGCCACACCGTGAACGTACTTACTGCAAGCAGAAGAATAACCGGCACAAATACGGCAGTTACCCGATCGGCGAATTCCTGAATTGGAATTTTGGATCCCTGGGCCTCCTCAACCAGGCTGATCACCCTGTTAAGAAAGGTCTCTTCACCCACATCTGTGGCTTTCACCCTTATTGCCCCCTCTGTGTTGATGGTGCCGCCAATCACTTTATCGCCTTTTCCACGCACCACCGGCATCGACTCTCCTGTAACCATCGATTCGTCTACCGAGCCTTTTCCGTCAACAACTTCCCCATCGGTGGGGATTTTTTCACCGGGCCGTACCAGCATCACATCGCCAGCTCTTAATTGCTGTATGGAGATCTCAATCTCCTTCCCATTTTTGATAATACGGGCGGTTTTAGCTTCAAGAGTTAACAGCTTGGTGATCGCTTCCGATGCGCGGCCTCGTGCTTTAGCCTCGATATAGCGCCCGGTTAAGTGAAAGGCCATAATCATGGCTGCGATACCGGCAAAACTGTAAAACTGCGATTCATAAAATCCCAGCTCAAACCCGAGGGCCATAAAGCCGGTAATTAAAGAAGCTACCGTACCCAGCGCAATGAGTACATCCATGTTGGGCGTCAGATTTTTCGACGATTTAATTGCGCTTAGAAGTGTTTCAAAACCCGGGCTAAAAAGCACAAATCCTGCTCCCGCTACCATGGCCAGTTCCATAATGAGGTGGTCGGTGAGATGCACCCCCAGAACCATATCCAGAAACATCCAGACCATAAGCGGAATCGTAACGCTCCAGCTCAGAATCACCTTACGCCGGGCGCTGCTCAACTTCTTCTCTTCCCGTTCTCTCTTTTGTTCTAACCGGTTACCGGCTTTTTTTTTTGATGCAGCACCTCATAGCCGGAATCTTCAATTCTTCCGGTTATCTCATCGATATTGGTCAATGATGAATCAAACTCCACAAACGCTTTCCCGGCAGGCAGATTTACCGTTGCATTCAAAATACCATTACCACGCTGGATCGCTTTTTCGACCGCGCTTGAGCAACCGGCACAGTGCATCCCGCCGATTTCAAGAGTAACAGACTCTTCTCTATTCTCTTCTATATCAAATCCTGCTTTTTTAACCGCTTCCCTAATCTGCTCCATTGGCGGTTCATTACCTTCATAATGGATCTCGGCCGCTTCTGTTGTAAGCTGTACATTGGCATCTGTGACACCCGTCACGTTTCTCAGGGCTTTTTCCACAGAGTTTGTACAACCGGAGCAGTGCATGCCGTTGATGAGGAGCCGGATTTTTTTTGCTTTATTGTTCATATCGCTTCTTTCTGATTGTGAAGTCTGTTAAACTCAAATAGACAAAAGACTACAGAGGTCTATTATCACTTTGAAAGATAGGCCGGCTGTGTAGAAAGAGTGTAATGACCGGTGAATGAAGATGTGTAAAACTTTTGGTTAATACTGGTCAAATGTTTTACGAGAGTAGCTATTTTTCTTCAGGTACTCTGTTACCGTATCCCCTGTAACTTTCTTAAACTGGTTAGACAGGTACTGGACACTACTATATTTGAGTTTCCATGCAATCTCGCTCAGTGTCCATTTCCGAAAGCTGAGCAGCTCTTTAACTCTCTCTATCTTCAAGCGGATCAGGTAGGTTTCAATGGTATCGCCCGTGTGGTCTGAGAAGTTTTTACTCAGGTAGGAGTAGTTGTAATTGGTGTTTTCTGACACAAAAACCGACAATTTCTGAGGGTTGGACTCTGTCTCCAGATGCTCGATATATTGAATCAGTGACGATTTGACAACATTCACAAGCTCTGTTTCACGATCGAAAATAAGCTCAAACCCCTTATCGCGAAGCCGCGAATCGAGTTTATTGAGCTCCTCTTCACCGAGTGTTCTTTCCAATTCTGCCCGGCCCAGCTCTATATGAGCATCAGGTATATTTAAGTCATTCAATATCCCCGATACAGACTCAATACAACGGGGGCAAACCATATTTTTTATTGAGAGCTTCATGGATCACATAACAGGTTTAACCCACAGTTGCGTTTCCGAAGCTACTCTACGGTAACGCTTTTTGCGAGATTACGGGGCTGATCAACGTTACATCCCCGGTTCACCGCAATGTAGTAAGAAAGAAGTTGTAAAGGAATTACCGTTAATAGTGGTGAAAAACAGTCAACTGTTGAAGGTATAGAGATCGAGAATTCTGAGAGATCTTTTACGTCACTGTTCTCACTGTTCATAATTGAGATAATTCTTCCTTTACGGGCTCTTACCTCTTCAATATTGGAGATCATCTTGTCGTTCGTATGGTCGGTGGCGGCGATAACAACAACCGGCATCATCTCGTCAATCAGTGCAATAGGGCCGTGTTTCATCTCTGCAGCGGGGTATCCTTCTGCGTGAATGTATGAGATCTCTTTTAGTTTCAGTGCTCCTTCCAGCGCAACCGGGAAGTTATAGCTTCTGCCCAGGTAGAGAAAGTTAGGCGCATAGGTAAACAAACTTGCCATCTTCTTAATATTTTCGTCACACTCCTTCAGAATCTGATCTACTTTATCGGGAATAAGGGAGAGTTCTTTAATGTATCTGGCAGCTTCTTTTTTGCTGATGGTTCCCTTTTTCATTCCAGTGGCAAGGGCCATCATAGTAAGAACCACAACCTGTGCGGTAAATGCCTTGGTAGAGGCCACACCAATTTCAGGTCCCGCATGGGTAAACACACCGGCATCGGTCTCCCTTGAGATGGTGGATCCTACAACATTGCAGATTCCTAAAACTTTTGCACCCCGCTTTTTTGCTTCACGAAGCGCAGCCAGGGTATCAGCCGTCTCTCCGCTTTGTGAAATAACCAGCATCACATCTCCTTCACCAATAAGCGGATCGCGATAGCGAAACTCAGAGGCGTACTCAACTTCAACCGGGGTTTTAGCCAGGTGCTCAAACAGATACTCGCCAACCAGGCCGGAGTGCCAGCTTGTTCCACAGGCAGCTATTACGATTCGTTTGGCATTAACAAGCTCCTCCATCACATCTGCAATTCCGCCGAGCTGAATGGTATTCTCTTTAACATTCACCCTTCCGCGCATACAATCGGCAATTGATCGCGGTTGTTCAAAAATCTCCTTTAGCATAAAATGCGGATAGCCTGCTTTTTCAATCGCATCAATGCTGATAGCCAGCTCGTGTACCTCTTTGGTGAGCGCAATGTCATCAATCGTTTTTACTTCATAGCTGTATTTATCTACCACAGCCATTTCACCGTCATCGAGATATACAACCTTATTGGTGTACTCAACTATGGGTGACGCATCGGAAGCAATAAACATCTCATTCTCTCCCACGCCCAGCAGCAGGGGTGAACCTTTCCGGGCAATAAAGATTTTATCCGGGAATTCGATATTTACAATCGCCAGGCCATAGGTTCCAACAATCTGTTTTAATGTGAGCTGAATGGCCTGCTCAAAGGTAACATCCTTCGAAGTGGTGTAGATCTCCTCAAGAAGCTGAGCTATAATTTCTGTATCGGTCTGGCTGCTAAAGGTTCGGCCGCGCTCTATCAGTTTTTTCTTTAGGGAGGTGTAGTTTTCTATAATACCGTTGTGCACTACGGCAATATTTCCCGACTGGCTCATGTGTGGATGTGAATTGACATCATTAGGTTCGCCATGGGTTGCCCACCGGGTATGGCCAATTCCAATGTGCCCTTTCAGCCCGTTGGCAAAGATCCCCTTCTCCAGATTAACAACTTTACCCTTTCCCTTCTGGATGCTCATCCGGCCATTCATAATGGCTACTCCGGCCGAATCATATCCTCTGTACTCAAGCCTTTTTAAACCCTTTACAAGAACTTCACCTGCTTCTCTGTCTCCTACGTATCCAACAATACCGCACATATTTTATACTTTCTAATGGTTTATAGTTATTCGCTCGAATTTGCTAAGTTACGAATCCATTAATCAGAATAAAGAAAGTAATTAACAATGAGTATTAGATATTGCTTATTTGAAGATGAGTTCCTTGAGAATTTTCATCCTCTTACATTAACGCGTCCGGTTTACGACTTAAGGGTTGGTATCTTTACACTTGCAGAGAAATGGAAATATTCATTATCCCTGCCTGAAGAGCTTAATGGACCTCTCAGGGAACATTTGAAGGGTGTATTTGAAGAGCCGGAAATGACCGGCAATGAGGATGCCGCAGTGTGGATAAATCCCCGTTTTATACCTGATGGAGAGCTAATCGATCAAATTAGAAATCTTTCACTTAATGACGCACTCTTTTGTGAAGAACAGCTCATTGCCGCTCATGTTGATCTTCCAACTCACAAACTGTGGATGCAAAAAGGTATCGACGCATCTAAACTCACTAAACAAAAGCTGAAGCCGGATGGCTTTATCATCTTAAAGAACATTTGGGAGCTGTTCCAGATCAACGGTGATGAGATTGAAAAGGATATCAAGCTTTCAAAAAAAATCGCCTATGGGGATGAGGATATTTTTCCTCAAACCATCTTCGATAAGCCTGAAAATATCTATATCGAAGAGGGAGCTGTCATTGAGCCCGGAGCCATGCTTTTGGCCGCTAAAGGATCCATTTATATCGGGAAAAATGCACATATCATGGCAAATTCCATCATACGCGGACCTTCAGCCATATGCGAAAAATCGGTGGTTAAAATGGGAGCCAGAATCTATGAAGACACCACAATCGGGCCCGTATGTAAAGTAGGCGGCGAAATCGCAAACACAATTTTCCACTCCTTCTCCAATAAAGCACACGACGGTTACACCGGTAACTCTGTTTTTGGCCAGTGGTGCAATCTTGGTGCCGACACCAACACCTCCAACCTGAAAAACAACTACAGCACGGTTAAAGTAACCGACTGGAATTCAGGAAAGGAGCTTGATACGGGCCAGCAGTTCATCGGTACCATAATGGGTGATCACAGCAAAACCGGGATTAACTCCATGCTCAATACCGGAACACTCTGCGGAGTTTGCTGTAATCTCTTCTCAGACGGTTATCCGCCAAAGTTTGTACCCTCATTCAGTTGGGTTAGCGACCATAATATCGTGCCCTACCATTTCGAAAAGGCTGTTGAAGCGATGGGTAAAATGATGGAGAGAAGATCTGTACCACTCACCCCTGCATATTACAGAATGATGAAGGCCATTTTTGAATCGACCAGTTTTTAAAACAGGAATAGGGGTACGTGGTTTCAGGTTGGTCATTGGGATGTTGAATTGGAATATAGATGCAGCTGTGCCATCGTCATTAAAGTTATCGCGAATTCTAAGCCTGATTCTCTATGAGTTAAAGAAAATCATTGCGGCATTTTTATTTCATCATTCAACCTATGTAAACCACCCCTGCTGAATAATATAAAGTTAATTTAAAGTGGAGCTATGCTACAGCGGTTTGTGAATTTATCACAATTCGGGTTATACCTTGGTGTAATCATATTTATCGCTTTTTTACTCCTCCCTGCCCCTGAAGGCATGAGTGTTGTTGCCTGGAAAACAGCCGCCGTGGCGATATTAATGGCAACCTGGTGGATCACGGAAGCCATACCCATTTCAACTACTGCGCTGCTGCCCATTGTGCTTTTTCCGGTACTCAATATAGCCCCAATCGGCGATACCACAGCCCCTTATGCCAACCCGTTGATCTTTCTGTTTATGGGTGGTTTTATCATTGCTATTGCCATGCAGCGCTGGGAACTGCACAAACGAATTGCGCTTCGAATTGTCAATTTTGTGGGTGTAAAGCCCACCTCTATCATTATAGGATTTATCATCGCCTCTGCTTTTTTAAGCATGTGGGTTAGCAATACCGCTACCGCATTGATGATGCTTCCCATAGCCATCTCCGTGCTGCAATTTGTTGAGAAAAAAAGTGACAACACTGCTGCACCGGTAACCAATTTTGAAATTGTACTGGTTCTTGCCATCGCCTACGCCTGTAATATCGGCGGGATTGCCACTCTGATTGGAACACCGCCTAACGCGCTGCTTGCCGCTTTTATGCTCGAAAGCTATGATTATGAGATCAGCTTTGCGAAATGGATGCTGGTTGGCGTACCGCTTGTTCTCATTATGCTCCCGGTGATGTACCTGCTTTTGAGCAAGGTTATCTACCCGATTAAAATAAAAGAGCTGCCGGGCGGGCAATCCGTTATTGAAACCCAGCTGAAAGGACTGGGTAAGATTACCAAACCTGAAGTAAGAGTAGCCATTGTTTTCGTTACAACGGCACTTCTCTGGATCTTCAGGCCGCTTCTATCCGGTATTCTTCCCGGGCTTTCGGATGCCGGTATCGCCGTTACAGCCGGAGTTGCACTCTTTTTAATACCCACCGGGTTGAAAGATGAAAGTATGCTGCTGCGCTGGGAGAACTTGAAGGAACTGCCCTGGGGCATCCTCATCCTCTTTGGCGGCGGCTTGAGCCTGGCCATGGCTATTACCACTTCAGGTCTTGCCACCTGGATTGGAGAAACCGTAAGCGGACTTGACGCCCTGCCAATTATCCTTCTTATATTTCTTGTAATCATAATTATTGTATTTCTTACAGAGATCACCAGTAATACCGCTACCGCAGCCGCATTTTTGCCAATTCTGGCTTCTACAGCAATTGGTATCGGGCAAGACCCTATGCTCTTTGTACTGCCGGCGGCCATTGCTGCCAGCTGCGCGTTTATGCTTCCTGTAGCAACGCCTCCCAACGCTATCATTTATGGCAGCGGCAAAGTTACCATACCACAGATGGCAAATGCAGGGATATGGCTCAACATAATCGTCTCCGTACTGTTCACCATTGCCAGTTATACCATCTTTGCCTATGTATTTGGAATAGAGATCGGTGTTGTTCCCGACTGGATTCCATAATCAAACGAATTACCCGTGAAGTATTTTATTTTATCCATTTTATTACTGTTCATCGCCGGGCCGGTTCATGCTCAGAGTAATCAGCTTTTTGAATTGCCCCGGCTAAGTTCTCCCATTACCCTTGACGGAATGCCGGATGAACAGGCCTGGCAAGAGATCCCTCCTCTGCCACTCACTATGTACCAGCCAGTTCATATGGGACAGATGACGGAGAGATCAGTTATAAGAGTGGCTTACGATGATAAGTATATTTATGTATCCGGCAAACTCTACGACTCGGAACCTGATAAAATCGTGGCCAATACCATGTATCGTGACCGCTATAGCGGTGATGAGACGTTTGCCATTATTCTCGACTCTTTTAACGATGATGAAACAGCCCGCTGGTTTTTTGTCACCCCAACAGGAGTCAGGGTGGATCAGCTGGTATCAAAAGATTCGGAAGGTGACGGATCCATTAATCGAAACTGGACCACACACTGGGACGCTGCCACACAAATTACTGATGAAGGATGGTTCGTTGAGATGAGAATCCCCTTTTCGAGCCTTGGTTTCAGGGATTTTAACGGTGAAGTAACCATGGGAATGATCGCCTACCGGTGGATTGCCAGAAAAGCTGAAAGACACATTTTTCCCAATATTTCACCCGACTGGTCCCGGGGTTTTACCAAGCCATCGCAGGCTCAAAAAATTCGGATTACGGGTGTAGAATACAGCAGGCCGCTGTATATTACTCCATACGTGCTGGGCGGTTTTGAACAGATCAATCAGCTCAACAGTGATGCCGCTGCCTATTCGCGCCAAACAGACTATACAACAGAAGCCGGGCTGGATATCAAATTCCCCGTTACCGGAAACATGAATCTTGATATCACCCTGAACACCGATTTTGCCCAGGTGGAAGCCGATGAGGCGCAGGTGAATTTGTCACGGTTCCCACTGTTTTTCCCTGAAAAAAGGCAGTTTTTCCAGGAGCGGTCTGATATTTTTGATTTTAACCTGGGCGGCAATAACAATCTTTTCTACAGCCGCAGAATTGGCTTGCAGCAGGGTCAGCCAGTCCGGATTTATGGCGGAGCAAGGCTTGCCGGCCGGACCGGCAAATGGGATGTTGGCGTACTGAATATGCAAACTGAAGCGTTTTCAAAGCTGGACCTGCAATCCGAAAATTACGGAGTATATCGTGCCCGCAGAGATATCATCAACCGTAACTCCTATGCCGGCGGGATGGTAACCACACGGCTGGGCATGGACGGATCGTACAATGTTGCGGCCGGTACAGACCTGATTTACAACTATACCGGAAATCACTATATCGACTTCAAATACGCTGCTACATTCGACGACCGTTTTGAAGAGAATTTTAACCCGTTAACAAACGGAATTGTCCGGCTTTTCCTCCAGAAGCAGACCTCCAGCGGCTTCTACTACCGCTTTACCGCAAAGAGAGCCGGCGAAAGATATATCCCCTCAATGGGTTTTGAATCACGCTTTAACTACACCCTTATCGATGCCCGGCTCTCCTATGGCTATTTCAACTCCGTAGAATCACCTCTCAGAATCGTAACACCAACTGCGCGGTATTTTGTAAGCCTGCGAAATGAGGATAATAGTGTGGAATCGATGTTGGTTGAACAGCCCTGGAGTATCGATTTTAAAGATGGTTCCAGCATGAGTATTACCGGGAGCTGGTGGTTCGAAGATCTCCGGTTTCCCCTGGTTTTCAGTGACCGTACATTTGTTGAGCCCGGCAGCTACACATTTTACGGAGTCGGCTTCAACTACAGTATGAATAGCGCAAATCGATTGAGAACCAGCCTCTCGGCCGGTGTGAATACCTTTTATGATGGCACCCAGATCTCACTTGGCATTTCGCCCACCTGGAATCAGTCGCGGCACTTTGAAATCAGCGGCGGCATTGAGCTGAACCGGCTCGATTTCCCTGACAGGGATCAGAGGGAGTACCTCAATGTATTCAGGCTGCGATCGCTCATTGCTCTAAATACACAGGTTTCCCTGCAGCTGCTGTCGCAGTACAACTACCTCTCCCGGCAAATCGGCACCAACGCCCGCTTCCGTTATAATTTCAGAGAGGGCAATGATTTCTGGATCGTGTACAGTGAAACCTCCAACACCCATACCGATCATGTGACCCCTGCTCTGCCGCGCTTCGACAACCGGGTGGTTCTGGTAAAGTATACCTATACGTTTCTTTAGAGGCTGAGTGTGATGGATACTAGTTTAAAAAACGCTTTAAAGGACTCCTGCCGATAACAGGGATCCTCTTTTATCCCACGAAGCGAAGCGTAGTGAGATCCTTTGGCATAGCCATCCCTTACGGGGCGACTCCATTCTACTTCGCTAGCGCTCGCAGAATTTCGCTCAGGATGACAGGGGCCTTGGCAGGGTAAACCCTTAACTCATTTTCTCAAGTTTTCTGAGCGTATTTGCGATAATTGCTCTTGTAACAGGCTTTACAAGATATGCCAAATAGTCCGTCTCCTCTGCTCTCTTCCTGTGATATTCATCAGAATTCCCGGTATTGTAAATAAGAGGAGAAGGCCTTTTTTCCTGGATCTTCATGGCAGCGGTTATCCCGTCCATCTCACCATCCAGTGAGATATCCATAAAGATCAGGTCCGGTTTTAATTCTGTAGCCAATTGTATGGCCTCCTCACCAGACTTGGCCTTGCCAATTACGGTATAGTGCAGGCTGGTCAAAATTTTATCCAGCATTACGGCCTGGAAAAAGTCGTCTTCTACAATTAAAATAGAGAAGAATTTAAGCTTAGATTCTTCCAAAATAACACCCATTAAAAATTCTCCCGGTTATCACAACGTGTGATAGTATTCTACAAATAATGTACCGTCTTTCAAAAAATATCGCAAATCCTATAGTGCCACCGGAGTATCATAAATAACAGGCTGCCAATTATTCTAACAAAACAAAAAAAAATTCTGCAAAAGCAACCCTGCATTTAGATAACCTGTATAGACAAATAAGATGCGGGTACTCGATAAATGATTCAGTTAACTAAGAAGAAGTTGAAATGAAAACTACCCATAGGATTACATTCTCACTATTATCCACAATTACTTTAGCACTCTTTTTTATTGCTTTTGGATGTGGCGAAAACGCAACTGATCCCGGTTTCGGGAATGGAAACGAAAACGGAAATAACGGTGAAGAGCCAGGGCCAGATGAAGTCTGGATGGTCGGCCAATCCTTTAATCCGGCCACCCTGGAAGTAGAGATCGGGACCACGATAACATGGGAAAACAGAAGTGAAGAGGTTCACACCGTTACCAGCGGTTCAAACAGAAATCATGACAATCTATTCGATAGCGGCAATATCTCGCCTGGTGGCACCTATACCTATACCTTCGATGATGCCGGCACGTTCGACTACTTTTGCATACCCCATACCGGCATGAATGGCACGATCATTGTCACTGACTAGGACTGGAGATATCTCGTGTATATTCACCTGCTGCTTTCACTACTGATGGTACATTGTTTTTCCGGTATTCCGGCATCTCAATGCCTGATCTACATGACCCATTCCGGTCATGCTGAATTTACATCACGCGTGCCACTTCATACGTTCACAGGCGAATCAAATCATCTAACCGGCATGATCAATTATGGGGAAAACATCATCGATTTTTATCTGGACCTAAACACGTTACGCACCGGCATCGACAGGCGCGACAGAGACATGTTTCGCACCCTGAATGTTGATGAATACCCTTTTGCAGAGTTTACCGGAGCTTTTGTATCCCCGCCGGAACTGGGGCTTGATGAAGTACAAGCCGTTGTTGCAGCCGGAGAGTTCACAGTCAATGGAGTTACCCGTGAGATTCGTATTGAGGGAAAAATTCAGAATAACGGAGACGAAGTTGTTCTGGAAGCGGACTGGAAACTTCTTCTGGAAGATTTTGAGATTGAACCTCCCGGAATCCTGTTCTACCGGGTTGATGATGAAGTGCATATTCAAATTAAAGTAGTTCTTGAACGTCAAAATAGTGAAGGGAATATTATTAATAATTGAACACCGGATGACAAGATGAAAATTTCAGCATCATTTGGATTACTAATAAGCACCATTACTCTCATCCTATTGCAGGATGTGACCCATGCGCAGCTTCCCCGTGAGCGCGTCGAGCTTGATGAACCTGTGGATAATATATTTTGGGCAACCTCAAATATCGGTGTCAGCACGGTTAGAAACCTCTCTGCCCGGAATCTGAATACAACTATAATTCACACATTCGGGCTGGTAAATGGCGGGGTTGAGCAATTTTTCGGGCTGGATGACGGAGCCAATACGCGAATTGGCCTCGACTACGGAATCACCGACCGTCTTTCGGCCGGTATTGGAAGAATGACCAGAAATAAAATTGTGGATATACGAGGAAAATTCAACATCCTCAGGCAAACTACAAGCGGCAGCACACCGGTTGATCTTGCTCTTAAAGTTACAACCGGTATAAACACAACGCCGGGTATCGGGTTTGATTTTTCAGACAGGCTCAGCTACCTGGTTTCTGTCATGGCTGCCCGGAAGTTTAACCAATTCAGCCTGCAGCTCACTCCAATGCTTGCACACTTCAACACGGTGTCCCCTGGTAATCCAAATCAGCTGATCGGGTTGGGTATACTGAGCAATTACGAATTGAATGACCGATTTTCAATAAGCGCAGAGTATTTGCCGGTAATCGGAAAAAGAAATCCAGGGACCCGAAATACACTGGGTGCGGCACTAAATATCGATACGGGCGGACACATCTTTCAGCTCTTTTTTACCAGCTCACAATGGCATGGAGAGCAGTATATCATGGCCAACAACCGCGACCGTTTCCTGGATGGTGATTTCCGGTTTGGCTTTAATATTCACAGAGTTTTTGGTTTAGGCAGATGAGAAGTTTTGAAACGCTTTAACAATATTAGGAATTGGGAGGCAACCCTTTACATCAATCTCTTGTATTGCTAAATAGGGTATAGATGTAAATCACTGTTTAACCATAATTCCGCCGAAACCAAAATATTCTTGCTAGGCAAAATTATCAAAGGATGCCGGAAACGGAAAAGAAGGAGCCAAAAAGAGCTCTACGAAATGTTCTATGCCTATGGGTTGAGCATAACGCTCCGGTATGCCAACTCACGGGATGAAGGAGTTGAAATCCTGAATGATGCCTTTATGAAAGTGTTTGACAATATCCGTTCATATGACACCAATCGACCATTTAAACCCTGGTTCCGCCGGATCGTAGTCAATACAGCAATTAATCATTACCACAAAAACAAAAAACAGCGAGACTGGCCGGAAGTTACGCTCAGTGAGAATATCCTGAAAGAACAAGAGAACATCATAAGCGGCATCACTTACAGGGAGATGATTGAGATGGTTCAACAACTGACGCCTGCATACAGAACTGTTTTTAACCTCTATGTGATTGACGGATATACCCATCAGGAGATCGCGAACCGTCTTGATATTGCCGTGGGCACCTCAAAGTCGAACCTGGCCAGGGCAAAACAGAATCTTAGAGTCATTTTGGAAAAAAATTTAACAGAACACAGATACGATGGCCGATAATAAAAATCATACCGACCAACTCGAAAGGCTTTTTCGAATGAAGGCTGAAGATTATGATATCCGTTTCCGGGAGGAGGACTGGAATAAACTAGAGCCGAAACTGGATCTGCAGGATGCCCGGATCGCCTACAGGCGAAAAGTGCGTTTACTGGCTGCTGCTTTATTTTTGGTCGTTTCCCTGGTGGGTTATTTTACCTATGATAACTACAACCGACTGAATCAGATCAGTGAACAGCTCACCGATGAGCAGTTAGCTGTACCACAACTGCCGCCCGTGATTGGTGAATTTCCATCTGCCGATTCAGAAACGGATGAAGCTGCAGCACCAGAAGCTGCAGCCGCCATAGATCCCCTGGCTGATCTTCAATCAGACAGAACCGGAACCGGGGATGTTGACCCTGCAGCTTCAAATCAAACCGCAATAGAATCAATCGATCCGGAACACACAGACCATAAAACAGTTCCGGTTAGCCGTGAAGGTACAGGCTTAGTTGACATCAGCCGGCTGGCCTATTCCCAATCAGACATGAACAGGAAGGCTTTACATCCTGCCTCAATGGGGCAAAGAGCTGTCCATCAGCCTGAAGATATCATATCGCCGGTAACTGTATCTGAAGCAAAAAAACTTGTCCAAGCTTCGCCGGTTTATGAGACGGTGCGTGGTGAAGATCACACTTCCCGGTTCAGTTTCAACCTAGTTACGGCGCCCGACATGAGCACTGTAAGTTCTTTATCAAATTTTAGCGATCCCGGGTATAAATTTGGAGTTACCCTTGAATACTCACTCACTTCAAGGCTGTCCATCTCAGCCGGAGTTCTGCAGACCCTTGTAAAATATTCGGCACAAAGCAGCCAGTATAATCCGCCGGTCTACTGGGCAGGCGGTATCTCTCCGGATGAAATAACAGCAGAGTGCCTGCTATTTGACATCCCGGTTACAATGAAGTACAATTTTCTGAATTTTAACCGTTCAAGGTTTTTCGCCACTGCCGGACTCTCGTCCTACTTTATGCAGAGCGAGGATTACTTCTTCAGCTATAATGAGGAAGTACCCGGACAGGCAGAGAGCTGGAGCGGGCGCACCGGTACCCGCCACTGGTTGAGTAATGCGGGGTTTTCAATCGGGTATGAATTCGATATTCGTTCCAACTGGAGTCTGCGTGCCGAACCATTTATGAAAATACCGTTAAAAGAGGTAGGCTGGGGCAATGTAAAGCTCTATTCCACAGGGAGTTTTATCTCCCTGAATTACAGGCTTTGAGCAGACACATGCAGGCAGTGTTATCGCTTCATGTATAAAGGATGTGCACTGCGAATTAAATTCCAAAACACTACCCTCTCCCCTATAGCTCTGAACGAAACTATGCATGTTACCTGTAAAGAAGATCAAATACGATCAGCAAATCAGCGTTAAATAATCAACTTGAGACTGTTTATATAGATTGTATTTTTTTACAGCCTTGCAAATAACCCTGAAAATGTTAGATTGAACAGACCATGAGTAATCCAATCACTATAGAAAACCTGACTACAAACGAGAAAATAGAACTCATGGAAAAACTATGGGCGGATCTTTCCGCATCGCCGGATTACTCACCGCCGGCTTGGCACGGAGAGGAACTAACCCGGCGAAAGAATGCAGTGGAAGAAGGCCTTGAGACCTACACGGACTGGGATAAAGCGAAAGAGGAGATTCGAAAAGAGATCTCATGACCATTAGCATTCTTGGCCCGGCAAAGAGAGATTTAATAAATGGGTTTCATTTCTATGAAAAACAGCTTCCGGGACTTGGCAGTTATTTTCTGGATTCAATTTATTCTGATATTGATTCATTAGTGATCTATTCAGGTATTCACCCAATCAAATTTGATTACTACTGTATGTTATCAAAGCGGTTTCCATTCGCCATTTATTATAAAATAGAAGAAAATAATGTATTCATTGATGCCATTCTTGATTGCAGGCAAAACCCTGATAAAACAGAAAAGAGGTTAGGCGGTAATCCTAAATAAAAGAACGCCGCCGAAGCGATTATTTTAACTATATAGTTGATTATTTATAGATATTTGAACTATATTAAACTTTATAGTGTTATAAGATTCGAGAATAATAAACATTTAAGTGACCAAGCAAAGTGATGTCGAACAGTTTCTAAACCAATTCAAAATAAAGCTGAAAGTATTTGATGTGGTCTATATTGGCCGTGACAAAAATGCCCAGGCATTACTTGATATGGAATGGGTCCCGGCAGCACGTACTAAAATTCTTGAAAACCTGGAAACCGATGATTACAGTGAAGGCCCATTGGAAGAGACTATACATGGAGCCGGAAACATGTGGGTATTCGGTAAGAAAATTTCAGGAAGCGAGATATACATCAAAATAGCGATGGGTCAACAGAACAACAGCGTAATTTGCATCTCTTTTCATAAAGCGGAACAACCGCTTAAATACCCGTTTAAAGAATCGTAACATTGTTTATCAAACCGTGCCTATGAAAAGTCCATTCACCGGTGGCGAAACCGAACTCGTTCGCGAACCGAAATCTTTAGAGTTCAGGAAAGAATCATTTGAAATTATACATCACTCATACCGATGTATAGATACCGGAGAGTATTTTACGAACGATGAGCTGGATCAGGTGAATATCACCCAGGTTCATAATAAGTACCGAGAGAAACACAACATTCCGTTTCCCGATCAAATTATTTCAATTCGGGATAAATACGGGCTTTCAGCTGCTAAAATGTCTGAAATTTTAGGCTTTGGGATAAATACATATCGTAATTATGAAGGCGGGGAAGTACCACAGGCTTCGAACGGAAAATTGATCAAACTGGCAGCAAATCCAGAAAAGTTCAAAAGTTTGGTAGAAATAAGTGATGGCTTATCTGAAAAAGAACAGAAAAAATTATCAGATAAGATTGATCTGATTATTGAGCAGGAAAAAGATTCTGATGAAAGATTGTTGAAGCAGCTATTGTCGTATAAATTTCAAACACCGAATGTTTTCACAGGTTATCGGGATATACAATTTGAAAAATTCAGCAATATGATCATCTATTTTGCTGAGACCCTTCAACCATTTAAAACAAAATTGAATAAGCTTCTTTTCTATTCTGATTTTCTTACTTACAAAAAAACAGGCTTTTCAATTAGTGGGTGTAATTACAGGGCTATCGAATTGGGACCGGTTCCTAATGGATATGACACTTTATTCGAATATTTTAAAAGGAATGAGCTTTTTAATATTGACTATATCGAATTTGATAACCGGGAAAATATAGGAGAACAGTTTGTTCCTAATCCTCAAAAGGCATTTGATAAAGATCTATTCACAAAAACTGAAATTGAATGTTTAAATTGCATAGCTTCCTTTTTCAAAGATGCCAGCAGTGAGGATATCATCGATGCAAGCCATAAAGAAAAAGCCTGGGAACAAAGAGAAAAGAAAAAAGAGTTGATTGAGTATGATTATGCTTTTGATTTGAGTATCAATTAAGAGCAGCTTTTCTTTATCTCAATCCAAACCCCATTTAATTCTCAAGGTTAAACGAATAACCTCCGCAATCCTCTCAGGAAATCAACTCCCTCACCTTCAAGTCCAACTCTTAAGAAACATCAAAATCAATCCACACAACTCAAGCCGCTTACATTTGAGCGGTCTATCAATCTGTCGATGGTGTAGGGTACATTAAAAGCGTGTGTCCATCCGTAAATCCGCATTCCACCTGAAAATGTCCAGATAGGATTTCTCCCCCTGAATGAAGGGCCCTCTCCTGCCGAAGGGAGGTTGCTTACACTTTCAAGTGCCTCGGCCAGCTCGCCCTGGGTACCGTAAAAATCCCATGGGTTTTCCAGCTCATCCACAAGCAGATGCCGCGACCGCTCGCAGGCTTCGATAAAGAATTTATCGTTACCGGTCAGGTCATAGCCCACCAATAGCGGATGGATGCTGGAGAGGTACGACTCCATGTCGTGATCGAGCGGACCCACATTGTAGAGGCTGTGGGCATTATCAATCAGTGCCTGCTCCACTGCAGGACTATCGAACATCTGCTGATATTTACTCAATCCGTGAGATATATAGTTTTGAGAGTAACCATACCGGTCGATCGCCATGCGTCCACCCTGGCGCGCCTGGAGAGTAAGCATTCGATCTACCCTGTCATTCAGTTCATCCAGGTACACCTGCTCTTTGGTGGCGTCATACAGCTCTGATAAACTCCAGACGGAGAGATAGAGCCTTCGTCCGGTGAGGCCATGATCGCCAAATATTCTGCGCACATAGTAGTCGCCGGTTAGCCGTGCTACGTCCAAACCGCGATGGTATCCATCCAGGTAGTAGGAGGCAATCCATCCCTGAACCCAAACGTGTGCCGACAGCTTAGAGGTCCACTGCTGCATCGAATGGCGGCGACCGATACCCACGTAGGGTGATATCTCATCCTGCATCTCGTGCTCAAACCAGTCGAGAGACCGGTTCGTATCGCCGCGATACCAGTTTGGCCTTGGCCAGTGGGTGTTGTCTACGTCCATAGTATGGCGACTCATTGCTTTGGCCATATTGTAGGTTTCGGCATCACCGCTTCTCATAAAATTGAGCCACCACTGGTAGTCCATGGCCGGTTCATTATTAGCCCACTGAAACCAATTGTTGTTGAAGTAGTAGTTTTTAAAATCGCCGTAGTCGAACATGCCGTACCAGGGTTCCCAGTTCTGGTTAAACAACATCCAGTTCAGCTTATAGGCAACACTGCGCTCGAGCGACTGGAAATTGTGATCTGTACCGGCAAAGCTGCCATAAACATTTGAGTTGCTGTACCATTCTGCACCCGCATGTGCAACGGGTGGATTCAGAATATGATTTGCCTGCTTCCTTACCTCTTCAGCGCTGTCATCTCCGCTGTGAAAGTTTAAAACCAGTTCTGTTGTCTTGGTAATTCCCCGGGCAAAGTTGCCGGTCATTCCGGCCTCTATATCGGTGTTGGCCCGTTCAAAACTCATGGGTTCTTCATTGGGCGACCAGGTGTAGGCGTGCATCAAGTTCTTATCCAAATCAACCACAAGCTCATTGGGATACTCCTCCATCATATTGCGCAGTCCGATGGTTACACCCCATTTGTCATCAGATAGTGAAATCCAGCCTTCAGCTTTTTCTGCTTCCAGGGCTGTTTCACCGGCTTCAAAGGTTGCCTTAAATCCACCGATTCGTTCATCCTTATCGGATGTGGCAACAGGTGGTATGCGGGTTGGATCAGGGCCGGTTTGAAAGAGTGAAATTCTCTCTTCACCGTTTACATCGTGTTCAATATAGTTGGTACTGCCCTCTTCCCACCAGCTTCCCTCGAGCAGAGCGGCTTTAACTTTTTTAGCTCCGTCAAGATGGTACTGAAGCCCAAAACCCATAGCTGAAATGCGGTCTTTTGGCTGGGTGAGCCCCTCATCACGCATTCGCTCCTCTTCAGAAATAAGCAGTTCCGTTTGGGTGGCAATATCTTCATGCTGACGGCCATTAAGTGGTTCGCTCTTATCCGGTATACCGGTATAGGTAATGGTGTGAAGCACTTTTACATAGGGTTTTCCGGCGTAAGCATGAATATAGGTTACAAATGGTGCATTTTTATGATCATCCCTGTCGTACTCATACTCCCCTTCAACACGAAGAATGGCGTGCATGGGACCGGACCCCTTCTCTATAAAGTGCTGATGGATAACTGCCCGTGATGTATCAACCCCGGCATCATCGAGAAGGTCTAAAAAAGTGCCGCGCGCATTAATACCTGATGCGATCAGGTGTTCCTCCCTGAATCCATCCATCTCAGGATTATACTGAATCCGGTCAATAAAACCGGATCCCCCCTTATCCACTCGTAGAAAAAGCGGTCCTGTATTGATTTCAGCGAAACCATTTACCCGCTGATTGTTCTTAAATTCTATGGGATTTTCAGTAAACACAGTTTGCCGCACATTATTTCCATACTCTACCCGATACTCTTCAGATTCATCCGCAAAGAAGAACACCCACAGCCATTTAATACTTTCATCGGCCGGTTCCCATGTCGTAACTTTCGTTTTTTGTGATGCAATTTCCTGCCCTCTGCTGTTCAGCACCCGAACGTGGTCGGGTGAGTGCAACGCCCCCTTTGGGAATGGCACTCCAAATTTGACGGGTGCCCCCGGTTCCGCTTGCTGAACAGTAATCGTGATACTGCCCGGTGCGCCGGGTTGTTCACCGCATCCAAATAAGGCAACCGATATCGATAAAAGGGTAATTAGAAGAAGCTTTTTCATTTCTCAGTTTTATTCACTTTCAGATGATTGACACAGAGTGCAGCTGCTCCCAAAATTGCAACGTGTTCAGTTTTAGATACACTGATCTCTACGTTACTAAGAGAGTTCGGGTAACCAAAACTTTTAAGTTCACGATAAAAACCGTCCCGAAACAGAGGGAAAGCTTTGCTTACCGATCCCCCTAAAATAATGGACTCCGGATCGTAGGTATAGAGTACAATTTTAATAGCCTCGGCAATATGTGTGCCCAGATCGTAAAATAGTTTTTTGGATACCGGATCATTATTCAGTGCTTTTTCATAAATATCTTCACCATTCACTCCCACCAGGCGGCTGAAAAACTGACCGCTGCAGTAGTGTTCGAGAATAGACTGCTTATAGGGGATCATGCCAAATTCTCCGGCACCGCAATTACGTCCCTCATAGATTTTTCCGTCTATAATAATTCCTCCGGCAAAACCTGTTCCGATAATGATTCCAATCATGTTCTGTTTTCCACGGCCGTCGCCATACATCCACTCCCCGAGCGCAAAGCAGTTGGCGTCGTTGTTGAGGTAAACCGATTTTCCGGTTTTTTCTTCCAGAAGGTCTTTCAGATGTACTTTTTCCCAACCGGGTATGTTCTGAACATCGTAAACAATGCCTTCGTCCGGGTCGACAACGCTGGGGACACCGATACCGATTTCTGCGGTACCATTGTCAACTTCCAAAATCATATCGTTCATCATATTAAGAATCGACATAACCGATTTATCTTCCGGCAGCTGTCTCTTTTTCAGGTCGACGCATTTACCGTCTTCAACCAGGCCTACCCTTAAGTATGAAGCGCCAAGGTCGATTCCAATTACTGATATATTGTCTAACATAGAGAGTTTCTCCTTAATGAAATGGGCACAGTTTGGGCATGAGTATGCCAGTCTGTTTCGTTGAGGGATAAAATAAGCCGGCCGACCGCCAAGCCGACCGGCTTAGGTACGTTATGAAGTTGTTCTTAATTGCCTAACATTGGGAAGATCATTCGAATCTCCTCTTCAGAAGGATATCTTCCATATTCTGCAATTTCAAAGGATTCAGCGTATCTGAATTGAGCAGCTGTCTCAGCGTCATACCACTTTTCAAGACCGGATCTCTGCTCAGCAGACATTTCACGACTCATCCATCGGCTGCGAAGCCATTCAACCCTTTCGTCCGGATCTTCAGGTACTTCATCCAGTCCGCCCCAGGTCCATGGAAGCCACTCATACATTTGAGAAGTGTGAGCATCTAAACCTTGAATCTTAATATCCACATATTCATCAATACCTACCACAATATCATGACTGAAAGGAATGGGTTTGGTGAAGCGGTCCTGCATATAAAGAAAAACGGGGTTATTGGGAACAGGTTCGGTGTCTGGCGCAACGTTTGGCACGATAACCATGTATGATGCATCGATTACCAATTGGCCTGCATTTCTATGATCTGGGTGATAGTCGTTTGGCCGCAAACCCAATACCACATCGGCGTTCCAATCGCGTATTGCACGAATTACATCCATACGGATATGAAGGTCGGGCATGAGTTCTGCATCATGATTGTCAAAAACCTCATACTCTTTAAGCCCGAGCCTGCGGCCGGCTTCTTCAGCTTCTGCCCGTCTGATTCTTGCCAGTGCACCACCGCCTTTTTCATGGTGGCCGGCATCGCCATTTGTTAGAGAAAGAAATTTGACTTCATGGCCCATTTCAGCCATCATGGCTGCCGTTGCACCCATTTTTGATTCGGCATCATCCGGATGTGCAAAAATAGCAATCACTCTTAGTGGCGTATCTGCTGATGTGTTGATTTGTGCTTTCGCGATGCCTGAAAATGCAAACAGCATCAGGCAAAGAATTAGTATGTACTTCATTTTTTACTCCATGTATGAGGTTAAAAACTTGACTGTTGAAGCAGGAACAGCACAAAAGATGCTGTTCCTATTTCTGATTTAGTTGATTTTATTACAGCGGGTTTTGCTCAAGTTGTCCCGGAGCCGCATCCAGTTCGCGCTGCGGAATTGGAAAGAGTAAGCGAACGTCATTTTCTGACACGTTTGGCAGAAAGTTCGCCATTACCGTCGGTGCCACGCCAAAGCGGAGCAGATCGGGCCAGCGTTTGTTTTCACCCACAAATTCACGCCGTCTTTCCAGAAGAAGTGCATCTGCAAAAGAGAGACCCTGAGCCTGAGCAGTGGTATTTAATCCCGCACGCTCTCTCACCTCATCGATGAGACCCCACGCTTCCTGTGTGTCACCCAGTGACTCGGCAAGCATCAAAAGCACATCTGCATAACGGAATACAATGAAGTTTACATCCGAATCGAATACAATCGATTGAATTGCATCATACTTACTCAAATACTCTTCATCATCTTCAGTTAAACCGAAGGATCCACCCATGCCTCTTTCGTCGTCAACGTCGAAAATAGTGAGTACATCATCGGTTACGCCCTGGGGTACATTTCCGTCGCCCACCCCGCCTGAAAGTGCCAGATCGGGAGAATAGTACTCAGTAAAGCCGCTTCCTGTCCCTGCACCGCCCGATTTATACTGAATCTCAAATATCGATTCGATATTGTTCTCATTTGATGGGCCCCAGATATCTGCATAGTCCGGAACCAGGTCATACTGATTTGAGTTCACCACCCGGCGGAAGGCAGCTTCAGCCTG
>Ga0207421_10001157_pt1 | contig 34303 bp, 30 predicted proteins | sample SodLakKL_010_SED_4_FD_187542 | JGI IMG/M metagenome (GOLD analysis project Ga0207421, IMG submission 187542) | Alkaline sediment microbial communities from Lake Tanatar, Kulunda Steppe, Russia - 8KL_010_SED (SPAdes) (version 2) | ecosystem: Environmental > Aquatic > Non-marine Saline and...
GGATCACCCACGGCCCCTCCAGTTTCTCCGCTGTGAGTTCGCGGAAGCCTTCGGCGGCCTCGTCGCTAATTTCGGGCTGTTTCCAGACCTGCGGCGAGGTGGTGAAAATCTGGCCGCAGTTGCCGCCAAAGGCGAGTTGGCGGTCGACGGCGTTGCGAATATCGCTGTATTCGGGCGTCGACGTATCCGACGAGACGCGCGAGCCCGAGATCGAAACGTGTGCACCGACGTTCATACTCGGTGGTAGGTCGACAGGCTTCAAAGCGACTTCGATCTTTTTTGTTCCGGGTCGGGTACTCTCACGCAGAGAAGAAGCAACAATAATAAGTGAGAAGTCTACTCTCTATGAGTAGCCACAGCTTAATCAAAACATATGACATCAAATTACTGTTGTAAGGTTGGTCGTATTATAGCTAAATATGAGCTGTCAACGCATGTCGTGTCGGATGACATCAATACAGTACTGAGAGACAAATGGCTTGGCGAGGGGATGCAACCGAATACGGCTCTTCGACCGCTCACAGAGTGGGTTAACCAGAAATTACTGCAGTCGGTATACACTGAACACAACAGAAAAGCGATTGAACCACAGCTCCAAGCGGAGTACGACGCTATTGTTGGCGATGATGCAGACCGTCGACGGCTTATTCTCGAAGATCTCGAACAGGATGGTATTGACGCATCGACGGTGGAAGCTGATCTGATATCTACGTCGTCACTGTATCGCCACCTCACAGAGTGTTTAGCGGTTACGAAAGAAACCAAGCGGGGAAGTAGCGACACTGAGTGGGAAAAAGATAAAATAACATATACAAAACAGCGAGCAAAAAATCGTACCGAAGAGGTACTTAAAACGTGGGAGAACAAGGGCGAACTCCCGAATGCGACGGAGGCGACAGTCTCAGTCGACATATATATCGAATGTCCGGTTTGTGCAAAGAGAACAACTGTTATGCAATCTCACAATCGGGGATATATTTGTGAGGACCATCTGCCCACTGAGACACGTACTGAAACCGAAACTCGGTGAGCGGTGTTACGCTAAAAGGAGTGTGGAACTGAATAGAATAAAACACGTTTTCTGCAGTCACTACGCGGGAGGATACAGTCTCAAACAACAGCGTATTTTATCATGCTTGAACGCTGAGTTGTGTTCGTTATGATGTCGTTTACGATCGAAAACATAGCTGGCATACGATCCGGTTCAGCAGTCGTCGAGCCAGGGTTGAATATTGTCCAGGCCTCGAACTTTCAGGGGAAATCGAGTTTCATGTCAGCTATTCAGGCCGCGATGGGGTCGACCGGCCACTACACACCGCATCCGTTGACAGAGGGCGAAGACTCCGGTACAGTCACAGTACAGGTGGAAGACGAATCATACAGTGTGAATATAACGCGAGAACACACCAACACGGTCCGATCCGGGAACCCGTATTTGTCGGATGAAACTGACCAACTGTGTGCTCGACTGTTCGCATTCCTTGGTGAAGACAACCCGATCCGAACGGCAGTCAGAAACGGCGCAGACCTCACAGCGTATCTGCAAGCGCCGCTTGATATCGAAGATATCGACGCCCAGATTCGGGCACTGAAACAGGAGTTAGCAACCGTCGAAACGCAGATCAGCGACGCACAGGAGGCGGCGGCCGAACTTCCGTCCGTTCAAAAAGAGGTTACGCAGCTAGAAAACGAGCTTGCGGAACTCCGAGAGCACCGCAATGAGCTACAGAACGAAACGGTCGAGAGCACACAGCGGGAGGATACGCTTAGCGACCAACTCAGTTCCGCGAGGAGCAATCTCCAAACCGTCACCAACACAATTAGCCAGTTGGAAAATCAGATCGAGAGAAAACACAACCAGGTAGAGGACAAACAGTCGACGCTTGATGAACTCGACGTCCCATCCGAAATCTCCGAATCAGTAAATGTTGAAGAGAAACAACAGAGGATTACTGAACTACACACTCATATTCAGCTTATCGAGGACCTCTACCACGCGAATCGGAACATCCTCGAAGACGGCGATCTCGATCTCATGACAGATGTCAGCCGGACTGTTTCTGGTGACGAGATCGCCTGTTGGATCTGTGATGGAAAATCGATGAAGGCCGAAATGGAGGCCAACATCGAGCAGCTTCAGGACACCGTCAGCAAACTACGAACTGAGAAAACAGCGCTTACGGACGAGATCGCCGAGTTCGAAGAAACGAAACGAGAGATCAAACAGAAACGAGAACAGAAAGAACGACTTGAGCAGGAAATCAAACAGCTCAACGCAGCGATTCAGGACCTGAAAAGTGAACTCCAGCACAACAGCTCGAAAAAGGAGGAATTGGAGCAAGCGGTCTCCACGCTTGTCGACAAAATAGCTGAAACCGAGAGCCAGCACAACGAAGCGCTGACCGATGTGAAGACGGAGATTCGAACGAAAGAGTCCCAGCTCGAACAGAAGCGTACCAAACTCCAACAACTCGACGAACAAAAAGCCGATCTCGAAGCGTTCCGTGAACGCAAATCCGAGTACCGAGATGATATCGAATCGTTACGGAACCGAAAAATCAACACGCAGTACGAACTCAAAGACGAGTTCGATACTGCGATGACAGAGATCATTGACCGGTTTGCCCCCGGGTTCGATCATGCTCACTTTGATATCAAAACCGACGTTCAAGGGGAGGTCGAAGGGTTCGAACTCAACATCGCACGGGGAGGCCAGACGACAACCGTTGATGCCCTCAGTGAAGGCGAAGTCGAACTTATCGGTGTTGCTGTCGCGCTTGCAGGCTACCGTGTGTACGATGTGGATGACCGTGTCCCGATTATCTTGATCGACGGGATTAGTCAACTTGCCTCACAACATCTCCGAAGCCTCACCGAATATCTCGAAGATACGTCGGAGATACTCGTTACGACCGCCTACCCCGAAGCTGGCGAGTTTGATGCAACTATTATTTCACCCACTGACTGGGATGTCGTCTCAGACAACAAACAAACAGCCACCTAACCATCCGAGAGTAACGGCAGATTTGAAACAAAGTACTCTGTTTCATAGAGGCACGATTTGTCCGGTCCGATCAACGAATGGCTGAAACAGCGAACCCTGTTTCACCAGCCCAACGAAACGTTCGTTCATAGCGAACAGCTGTGGTTGCTGTCCGACTGGGCTATTGTTGGTGGCCATTTCCTCTACAATCAAAACGAAGTTTGCAGCGTGTTAGCGAACTGAGTCAAGTAGGAGCTTCTGTTCGACACGTTTGACTTCGTGTTGGACATCCCGAACGGCATCGATGTTGGCACTCACCGAGCTAATTCCCTTCTCGACGAGGAACTTCACCATTGCTGGCTTCGAGGCGGCTTGCCCACAGATACTCGTCTCAACGTCGAGTTCGCGGCAGGATTCGATAGTCGACCCGATCAGCTTTAGCACACTGGGGTGGAGCTCGTCGAACCGCGCTGCGACGTGTTCGTTGTTCCGGTCGACCGCGAGCGTATACTGGGTGAGATCGTTGGTGCCGAACGAGACGAAGTCGACGCCAGTGGCAGCGATCTCTTCGATGAGCAGCGCGCTGGCAGGCGTTTCGATCATCACACCCCACCGAGCCTTCTCGGGGTCGATACCGACTTCTTCCATGAGCCGCGTAGTCCGTTCGATATCTTCGGCGTCGTTGACCAGCGGGAGCATGAGCTCGACGTTGTCGTACCCCATCTCGAACAGCCGACTGAACGCACGGAGCTCACAACGGAACGGATCGGGGGTGTCGAGACTCCGGCGAATCCCCCGGTAGCCCAACATCGGATTGTGTTCGTGTGGCTCGGCCCCGCCGCCGTCGAGCTCGCGGAACTCGTCAGTTGGGGCGTCGAGCGTCCGCGCGCGAACCGGTCGCGGATAGAACGCTTCGGCGACCGCCCGAATCCCGGCAACGAGCTCGTCGATGTAGGCCGCCTCTCCGTGGTCGTCGATATACCGCCCTGGGGTCTTGCCGAGTGAGATCACCATGTGTTCGATTCGCAGCAGGCCAACACCGTCGGCACCTGTTGCGGCTGCCCGTTCGGCGGCTTCAGGAATCGAGAGATTGACTTTGACTTCGGTGGCAGTCATCGGCTTGACTGGTGTCTGGGGTCGCACCGCTTCGATCGGGTCCGGCTGGATTGTCGACTCATCGCCGTCAGTACCACCCTCACGCACGATTCCCATCGCTCCGTCGACGGTAACGAGCTGCCCGTTTTCGAGCCGCTGTGTGGCGTTCTGGGTGCCGACAACCGCCGGGACGCCCATCTCTCGGGAGACGATCGAGGCGTGGGAAGTCATTCCGCCCTCGTCGGTAATGATCGCTCCGGCGCGCTTCATCGCCGGCACCATATCCGGCATCGTCATCTTGCTGACGATGATATCGCCCTCCGTGACCTGATCTAACTGATCGAGCTTTGTGACGATCCGAACGGCCCCTGAGCCGGTGCCGGGGCTTGCGCTCACGCCACGGACGATCACGTCGTCGGCTCCGTCCGTTGCCGCGGCGTGCTCGGGTTCGTCCGTCCCACTGATCGTCGTAATCGGCCGCGACTGTAGCATGAACACCTCGCCATCGCCGGACTGCGGCTGGCTGCCAGATGAGCTCTGCTCGTCGCTGTCGACGATGGCCCACTCGACGTCCTGTGGCGCGTCGTAATGGGCCTCGACACGCTGGCCGAGTTCGACGAGTCGTTCGATCTCCGTGTCGGAAAGCACACGAGCCGTCCGGTTGGCCTCCGGAACCGGCTGAATCGCTGTTTCGCCCGTGTCTGGGTCTTTGACCAGCTGCTGTTTCTTTTCGGCAATCGTCGACTCGACGACGGTCGCCGTCTCCGGATCGATGACGTAGTGGTCCGGTGATACTGTGCCCGAGACGACAGCCTCGCCGAGCCCCCAGGCGGCCTCGACGATCATCTGTCGGTCGCCCGTCGAGGGGTGGCGAGTAAACAGCACACCCGATTTCTCGGCGTCGACCATCTGCTGGACGACGACCGCGATGTCGACGGCGTTGTGGTCGAACCCGTTGTTGTTGCGGTAGTGAACCGCGCGTTCGGAAAACAGCGACGCCCAACACGCAGTGATTCGTGTGATGAGCTGCTCGTCGGTAACGTTGAGATAGGTGCCGTGCTGACCGGCAAACGAGGCGTCCGGCAGGTCCTCTGCGGTTGCCGACGAACGAACAGCAACGAACGGCTCGCGGTGGGGGGGATCGTCACCGCCAGCGAGCGACCGGTAGGCTGTGAGAACCTCCTGTCGAACTGACTCCGGGAGTGGTGTCTCGGTGAGCAGGTCCCGGGCCCGCGAGGCCGCCTCCGCGACGCCGTCGGCACTGTCGAGCGCTCTGAACAGTTCCGCGTCGATTGCCGTGCGCTCGAGGAACGCTCGGTAGGTGTCTGCGGTGATGACAAACCCCGGCGGAACAGGGAGCCCAGCCGCAGTGAGCTCTCCCAACGAGGCTGCTTTGCCACCGACCGTATCGATATCAGTCGACCGTACGTCGTCGAGCCACTGGATACTCATTGACTGTATGACTCCTGTTCTGTGGCGGGGTTATGAATCTATGGTTAACAATAATGTTGGACGAAAAGACACTCAGAACCGAGTGCTGTGACAGGGTTGTCGACAGTGGCTGCAGAAAGCGGTACGGTCGTCTCGTTCACCGGTTCGCTGTTGACGAATCCATACGCAGTTCTGGGTAGTAATCCACGACTGTTGGGACAAAAAAGAGCAGTTTGTGTGGGCTATCGGTAGCCGCTCAAACGGTAATATCAGTATATAAACTCACGCATACGCAACGTATGAGGCAGTATCTGAACGCATCTGTAGAATACAGCTGTAAATGATTGTAGTAATTCTCCGTGGATGATGTGTAATTAGTTTAGACATGACATGTAATCAGCGTATGGCAGAGAGAGCTTTGGACTGGGATGGAAACGTCCGCCGAGAGAATACAACTATGGCGAAGGTTCGCCAGCAACGAACACTACCCGTTGTGAGCGAGCCCGAGTGTCGTTTTTGACCAAACAACAGTTTCTCTCCGTTTTTCGCGAACGAACAGCTACAGAGCAGAGTTATTACTTATTGTTCATTATAGTTCTTCCGGCAGGGAAGACAGCGTGCTGGCGGATTGTATCGCTCTTGATCGATCGACGAGACGGTGGTGCCGATCTCCAGAGAACGTTTCTGTCACAGGTAGCACGCTGTTCGCTGTCGACGAACAACGCTGCGGAACCGGCAGCTGCCAGCTCACGGTCAGTCGACGCAGGCCACACCAGTACAGCCGGTCGCGGTCCACACGCTGGTGTCACGTGTCGAGACTGGTGCCCGGTTTGGGGACGTGGGTGTCGGTGCCCGCTTGTCGCGTGAGGGTATCGTTTCAGTTGTTATGTATGGTGCCGCTGGCCGCTTTTCGAAAAGGACGACTTACTCTATATCGCGTCCCATAACCGTAACAACGGGTCGATCTGCCCCAAGCAAGACCTGTTGTGTCGTACTTCCGAACAGTGCCTTCCCAACTGGTGACCGCTTTTGGCCGCCGATCACGGTGTACCGAGCGTCGGTGTCGTCGACGTACTCCAGAATTTCGGCTGCAGGTTGTCCGATGAGACCGACTGGAACAGTCGGCCTCTCGACGCCAGCAGCCGCCGCGGCGGCAACAGCCTCAGTCTGCTGTTTGACGGTTTGCTTCGTGGTGGCGGCCTGTTTTTTGTCCGAAAGCGAGTCGTACGACTGCACGTGGACCACGTGCAGCTCGTCATCAAACGCGTCTGCAAGTGCGACTGCTTCCGAAAGGATCTGTTCATCAACGTCCGCGTCACTGATTGCTGCGAGTACGACCATACATCTCTCCGTTGTGGTGTACTGGAATAAGTGTATATGTCGACTGTACTGTTAGGAGTACGCAATGTTCAGTTCGAGCTCGTTTGCCGTGCCAAGCAGTAGATCGATCATCTCGTCGTGGATTCGTTCGGCTTTCATCCGGTGTCTCGGCCCGGAGATACTGAACGCGCCGACCGGCACGCCATCCGGTTTCATCACTGGAACGCCAACCGACCAGAGTCCGCTGATCGACTCTGCTTTGTTCTGGCTGTAGCCACGCTCGCGGATCGCTTCGAGGTCCTCGAACAGCGATTCACGCGTTGTATGTGTGTTGTCCGTCTCCCGTGGCAGCCCCCACTGCTCGATGATCGCCTCGATTCGCGCTTCGGGCAGCTGTGCCAAAATCGCTTTCCCACCCGCACTCGAGTGGAGATACCGCCGTTTCCCGACGCGGCGGTCGGCTTGCACAGCGTGTTCGCCCTGTTTCGTATGAATGTAGATTGCACGTCCATGTTCTTGGGCGAAAAACTGGGCTCGTTCACCGGTTTTCTCCGCAAGCTCTTCGACTAGCGGCTCGGCCAGTTTGTACGCGGGCTTGCGCGTGCGAACGTACTCGCCGAGATCCAGGAACTTGAGCCCAACCTGATACTGCGTGCCCTCCTGGACGACGTACCCCAACTCGCGGAGTGCAGAAAGCTGCTGATGGACAGTACTTTTTGCCAGCTCCAGCTCTGCAGCGAGATCAGTCAGGCGTGCCCCGTCGCTGGCTTCGAGCGCCTCGATAATACGAAACGTCGTCCGTGTCGACTTCACCGATCGATTCTTCGTGTTGTCGTTCATCAGTTGTTCGTTGTAAGCGAACAAATAAAAAGGATGCTCCGATCTGTGGATCGACGTGAGCTACGGACGGAGCAGACCGACGAGCTCATCGGCGCTCCCGTCGGCTTCCAGCGAGTCGATAACAGCAGCCAGCTGGGCGGTCTCGTCGTCGCTCAGCACAGTCAGCACACATTCATCGAACTTCGCCTGCAGCCGGTCCTCGCTGACTGGGTTGTTCGGGCTGCCCGGATGGTGTTTGACTTCCGTGACGAGCGTCTCGCCGGCTGCTGTTTCGACAGTGACGCGAGCCCCGTAGCTCGCGTAGTGGGCGTCGAAGAGGTTCTCCTCGAACGAGCGGTCGATCTTGGCGATAACCTCCTTCGTCTCGGGCTGGGTGACGTAGTCGTCGGTGAACTCGTGGATGCCCGCCTTTCGCTCGCGAAGAATCGCCGCCAGGCAGAACTCGATGGAGAACTTGGCCTGAAGCGCGTCGCCCGGATCGGCGTGATGGAGCATCTCGGAGGCCGCATCGTCGAGTGCGACCGTGATGCCGTCGACCGAGTCGGGCGTGAGATCGTGGTCGATCACGAGCGTTCGGAGCCCATCCATCGCGGCGTGGGTGATAACGCCTGATGGGTGGGGTTTGAAGCCGAGATCCATCACTGCCCAGTTCTCGCCGAGCCCCTCGGTGATCTCGGCTGGATCGTACGAGCCGTCGGTGGTCATCACTTCGCCGTAGCCGATTTTGCCCTCCAAAATGGCGTCGTCCGACGTAAAGCCTTCAGCCGCCAGAAGTGCCGACCGAACACCGATTTCGGCCGCGTGGCCCGCGTGCAGGGGTTTGGTCATCGTCCCGAAGTTCTTTTTCAGGGCCGACGAACCGGAGGCGACGATGCCGAAGGCGGCGACCGTCTCCGCTACCGAAAGATCGAGCAGATGGGCTGCGGATGCGGTCGCCCCGAACGAGCCAGCCGTTCCGGTGCTGTGCCAGCCGTTCTGGTAGTGGTTCGGATACTGGCTGTGGCCGACACGGAACGCTGCCTCACAGCCGACCGTGTAGGCAGTGATCAGGTCTTTGCCATCCGCGTCGGCAACCTCGCCCGCTGCGAGCGTCGCGCCGAACACCGGCGAGCTCGGATGGATGACGATTGATTCGAACGTGTCGTCGTAATCGATGGCGTGACCGAACGCCCCGTTGGCGAGTGCTGCCCCCGTCGGACTCGCCGTTCCCCGGCCGATTACGGTCGACTCCTCGCCGCTCATACAGCGGTCGACGTAGCCCATGATCTGGTCGCCAACCTCGTGGTGCGAGCCGTAGACGGCGACGCCAAGGTAATCTCGAATCCCCGTTTTCGCGTAGTCGACGGTTTCTGGTGGAATGTCTTCGTATTCGGTGCTAACGGTGTACGCTGCAAGCGCTTCTGTCTCACCCATACAGCTACTCTACGTGGAGACGTACATAAATATACGTGTACGACTGTGAAAGTATAAAACGAATGTCGTGAAAAATGGATTATCGCAGGACAACAATGAGCAGGCCGCCGGCAGCAAGCACACAGACGATCAGCCCGAAGGCGACGACAAACCCGAAGACATCGGACAGATAGCCGATAACCACCGGGGCGACGCCGCCGATTGCGGTCATCCCTGTTCTGACGATTCCCAGCGTCCCGCCGCCGATTTCGGGCGGGATGAGATCCATGAGGTAGGAGTCACGTACTGGCCGAAAGCCGTGAAAGCCGATCCCCGTGACCACCGTCAGTCCGAGAATAAGGACGACCGAATCCGTGATCAGCAGGGCGACCAGCCCGCCGATCATGACGCCGAACAAAAGCAGCGAGATGGCGAGTTTGCCGACCCTGTCGCTCGCGCCGCCGGTCACCGTCTGGCTCACGCTAGCTGCGAACAGGAGACTGTAGGCGATGCCCGCAATGCCCGGCGACAGCCCCTTTTCGTCGGCCAAAAACAGCGGAAAGAACGCCGACAGCCCGTTCCACGAAAAGGTAAACAGCATGGTGACCGCCAGAAACAACAGCAGCTTCCGATCCGCGAAGATCGTCATATAGGAGTGGTCGGTTCCTTCGTCGGTGTCGGATTCAGTGGCTTCGACGGTGTCGACTTCGGTTGCCTCAGAAGCGTCGACTTCGGTAGATTCGACGGTGTCGACTTCGGTAGGTTCGGCAGCGTCCTGTTGGTCGCGTCGTTCGTACCCCTTGTTCGGATGGGCGCGGTAGAACAACGCGGCAGCGAGGAGGATACTCACGACAGCGCCGATGAAAAACACGCTCTCCCACGGCAGCACGCTCGCAAGCAGCCCGACGACGACAATCGGCGCGAGCATCCCGCCGAACTGGCCGATGGTGTCCATGATTCCGAGGCTGAGCCCCGTCCGTTCGGGGTAGACGCGCGAGAGATAGGAGATGGCGACCGTTTTGTGGATGCCTGTGCCGAGGCCGATTCCGACTGCTGCGATCATAATAAGCGTGAATGTCGGCGCGAGGCCAGCGAACACTGCGGCCAGCGCAAACAGGAGCGCGCCGCCGGCCATCACCGACACCTCGTGGAACCGGTCGCCAAGCCAGCCGCCGGGGAACTGCATCGCCGAGTAGCCGAACATCAACAGCGTAAACAGCAGCCCGGTTTGGGTGTTCGAAACACCGTACACCGACTGAAACGTCCCGAACAGCGGCGGGAAAATAAAGCGAAGAAACTGCACCATAAACCAGAGAAACGCGACCAGAAAGACGAGGTCGTAGATTCGCAGAAAGCGACTGACCGATCCGAGAGATGGACGAGACAGTGAGCGTGACATACGCCCACAATTCAGTCCACTGATTTATGCGTTTCAGTTGGGATTCATCGCCCGAGCAGTATTGCCAACAGGGGCTGACCCCCCACAAGAGAGCCGAGCAAAGACGAACAAAGGGGAAACCGACTGGCGTGTGGCGGGCTGTCGAGGCGTACATTTATCAGGTCCTCCCAACAGCAGACTGTATGGACCTTGAGTTAGTCGACAGAACGGCGTTCGTTGCAGCCTCAAGTCAGGGGCTCGGCTTTGCGAGTGCGGCCCGCCTCGCCGCCGAAGGCGCAAACGTCGTCGTCACCTCTCGGAGCGCCGAGCGAGCCGACGACGCAAAGAACCGACTCTGCGACGAACAGGAGTTGGTCGACCCCGAACAGGTGCTCGCGCTGCCCTGCGATATCACCGACAGAGCCGAAATCGAGGCCGCCATCGCCGAGACCGTCGACACGTTCGGCAGTCTCGATATCATGGTCAACAACCACGGCGGCCCACCGGCGGTCACCTTCGATGAAGCGACCGAAGCCCAGTGGGACGACGCCTATACCGGTGTGATTAAGAGCAACGTGCTGCTCTCGCAGGCCGCACTGCCGGAGCTGGTCGACAGCGATATCGGCTCGCTGATCACCGTCACAAGCGCGTCGGCCCGCGAGCCGCCGGAGAACCACGCGATTTCGAACGTGTTCCGGCTCGGACTGTATGGACTCAGTAAAACGATCGCCAAAGAGTACGCCCCCGACGTGCGGGCCAACTGTGTGACGCCGCGGTTCATCATGACCGAGCGAATCGAGTACAAGGTCGAACGCCGGGCCGAACACCGCGGGATCTCCATCGAGGAGGCCCTAGAGAGCCGAACCGACGAGGTGCTGCTCGACCGACCGGGCCAACCTCAGGAGTTCGCCGACGCGGTCGCGTTTCTCGCGTCACCGCGTGCAAGCTACGTCACTGGCGAAGTGTTCCGCATCGATGGCGGCTGGCTCGATGGGGTTATCTAACCGACAGTCCACACCGGACAACAACCTGTAAACGAAACCATAATTATCGATAATTATTTTAGTGTCGGCAGTAGCGAGTTGAGTACGGATGAAAATCACAGAGGTAGAAACAGCAGTTTTGGGTAGCGCTGTCGACGCCGCGTCGCTGCCAGCGCAGGTCGGTGCCCGCGAGTTGGACATTAGCTCCGTCGTCGTTCGGGTACACACCGACGACGGAATCACCGGGCTCGGCGAATCGTTCTATCGCTCGAAGGAGAACAACATGTTCCTCGCCGAAAGCATCGAGGCGATGGGTCGACACATCATCGGCAAAGACCCCCAGGACGTCAAGGCGATCTGGCACGAACTGTATCTGCACGTCAAACGCGCCGGGGCATACGGCGCGCTGTCGGCAATCGACGAGGCACTCTGGGACATCAAGGGCAAGGAGGCGGGCAAACCGGTCTACCAGCTGCTCGGTGGCCAGACCAATGAAGTCAAAGCCTACGCGACGTTCCCAGTCGACAAAACCGCCGAGGAGCTGATCGACTACGCCGACTGGCTCTCCGAGAAAGGGTTCCAGGCGATGAAGATCGGTGCGGGCTACGGCGTCGAAGAGGACCGCCACCGCATCAAAACGATCATGGACAACATCCCGGACAACTTCGGGCTGGCCATCGACTCGAATACGTCGTACAGCTACAACGACGCCGCGAAGGTCGCCAAAACCGCCAGCGAGTACGAGATCGAGTGGTTCGAAGAGCCGATTAACCATATGGACATCGAGGGCCAGGCCGAACTCAACCGCAAGTTCACGGTACCGATTTCGGGCTACCAGACTCACACGCCCCACTACCCAGCGCTCGAACACCTCAAGGCCAAGGCGTTGGATATCTACCAGCCCTCGGTCGACTACGTCGGCGGGATTACGGGCGCGATGCGCGTCGCAGGGCTCGTCGAGGCCTTCGACAAAGAGCTCGTCCCCCACGCACTCGGTCCGGCGATCAACTACGCCGCGAGCCTGCATGTTGCCGCCGCAAGCCGCCAGTGTCGCCTGATCGAGTTCGCCGTGCTCGACGACGATCTCGAGGATCCCGGCACCTACATCGCCGGCCCGTACATCGAAAACGACGACGCGATTCACGTCGACGACGGCGGCACCATCGACCCACCCGAAGAGCCGGGTCTCGGCGTCCGCATTGACGAGGACGTGTTCGAAGAGTACCGCGTCGACTGAAGGCTCACGCCCAAATCACAGCCGGTTGCGGCCGTTTTTCCCGTTTTTTGTCCAGTAGTGGAGGCCAGATATGTATAATAATTAATGATAATCTATATGTACGGTGGGGGATGTAGTCAAACTGTATGACTGGTACTAACAGGCGTCAGTTTATCAAACTGACAGGCGCAGGAATCGGCGTTACAGGACTTGCGGGCTGCCTCGGTGACAATGGCAACGGTGGATCCGACGAGTATCCACCGAACGCGATAACGTTTGTCAACGCGTATTCGGAAGGCGGCGGTGTCGACACCAACTTCCGGCAGCTCCAGGAGTACTTCGAGGGACATCTCGGAACCAATCTCAGTCCTGACTACCGGTCGGGCGCGGGAACACGGACCGCCGTGACGACGGTCGTTCAAGACCAGGAAGTGCTTCGCATTGGCGGGACGCTCTCGCCGGCGACCCCGGCTGCCGTCGCCGTCGACGAGACGGAGGGCACCGAGCCACAGTTCACACTCGATGATATCCAGCCGCTGGGGACGCTCTCGGGCGAGGCCGCGGTGATCCGGGTTCGTGAGGACGAAGACCGGTTCCGGACGATTCAAGAACTCGTCGACTACTCGGTCGACAACAGTATAACGGTCGGCGCGTCGGGGCCGACAAACCGGAACGTGCTGTCGGTGATTCAGCTGCTGGAGGCGACTGAAGCCGATTTCACCATTGTCCCGTACGATGGCGGTGGCCCAACCGAAACCGCGCTCCTTCAGGGAGAGATCGATGTCGCCGCACGTAGTCTGTACAACAGTGCGGGAATCGCGGACGACTCACACTGTCTGTGTATCTACGCCGAGGAGAACCCCGAACCGGATCTCACAAACGACGCACCGCCGATCAACGACGAACTCGGAACGGACATCGATTACGCGCCATCGGACGGAACGCAGTTCTACTACGTCTCGGCGGCCGCCGCCGAGGCATACCCCGACCGCTATGAGTTCGTCCAGGAGGCGTTCGAGAACACCCACAACGACGACGACTACCGGGCCGATCTCGAAGCGATCGGCGAGGATGGCAAGCTCGTCTGGAACTCGCCCGACGAGACCGACGAGATCCTCGAGAGCGCCTACCAGACGTATCTGGACTTCGCTCCGCTGTTCGATCAGTACGTCCAGTCGTGAGACCGAGCTGAGCCGACGGTCCTTATTTCTGTTTGACCATCACAAACCACACAAATCCACAATGACATCAACAGAGGCCGAAGAAGGGGCCACGAACCGTCCAACGCCGTCGACGAGCGCAGTCGCACTGTTTCGGCTGGCGTTTCCGCTCGCTGGGCTGGTGCTCGCCGTTCTCTACGTCGAGAGCACCTACGGGCGGATCCGACTGAACAACCTGTACTATCCGTACTTCGTCATCGGTGTGCTTGGCGTTCTGACAGCCACCGTGTTCGCCACCGAGCTCCGCCAGCTCCTCGAGTACGACGGCGAACAGTCGTTCGTCGAGTCGGTTCGGGAGGCGGCCTTCGAGTGGCGACGATCAATCGGCTTTACGGTCGTCGCAGTCGCCTACCTGTGGCTGATCGAGCCGCTTGGGTTTTTCCCCGCTACCGCGCTCGGCATGATCGGTGTCATGCTTGTCGGCGGACGGCGAGACCCTCTCTGGATTGCGATCTCGACGCTACTCATCGTCGTGTTCGTCTACGTGATGTTCGTCCAGATCATGGGGCTCCGGCCACCACGGGGGGTGCTTGGGCTATGAGCTCGACACGAACCACCCAACCGCTGGACGCTGGTGAGCGATCGTCGACTGTGACAGCAAGCCCACACGGAATGAGGGAGGAAGACCGATGACACCGCTTCAAGTCGACATTATTACGCAGGCGCTCGGCGTGCTACTGACGCCCGAAAACATCGCGTTCATCGCTGTCGGCGTCACCTTCGGCATGCTGGCCGGATCGATCCCCGGCTTTACGGGCACGAACACGGTTGCGATTGCCCTGCCGTTTACCCTGCCGATGACACCCGAGATCGCACTCGTCACGCTGTCGGCGATCTACGTCGGGGCCAACTACGGTGGGGCGATCCCTGCGGTCCTGATCAACACACCCGGGACTGCAGGCGCGACTGCAACGGTCTTAGACGCCTATCCGATGTCACAGAAGGGTCAGGCGTCGAAAGCACTCGGGATCTCGATCGCCGCGAGCGTTATTGGCGGATTGATTTCGGCGGTTATCATTCTCTTTATGCTCCAGCCGATCGGCGAGATCGCGTTTCTGTTTACCAACCGAGAGATCTTCGTTCTCGGCATTTTCGGGCTCACTGCGGTCGCCGTCGCAATCGGTGACAACATACGCAAAGGCCTCGTCGCGGGGTTCATCGGCCTGCTGATCGCGGCGATGCCCGTCGACCCCACCACGGGCCAGCGGCGGCTCGATTTCGGCTTCTTTGGACTGTACGACTCGGTGCCGTTCGTCCCGGTCGTCGTCGGGCTGTTCGCCATCTCCGAGCTGTTTTATCTGATCAACAAGGCAGCCATCAGCGAGGACAACTCGGTCACCACCACCTACCGCGACATCTTCGAGGGGGTCAAGTACGCGATCACGCGGCCGATTGCAGTCGTGCGGTCGATGGGTATCGGTCTGATTATCGGCTCGATGCCCGGCGCGGGAACGTCGGTCGCCAACTTCGTGAGCTGGGGGGCGGCGAAATCGATGTCGGAGAAACCCGAAACGTTCGGCGAGGGCAACCCGGACGGTGTGATCGCCTCCGAGGCGTCCAACAGCGCGGTAACCGCCGGCTCGCTGGTGCCGACGCTCGCACTCGGGATTCCGGGCAGCGGGACGACCGCGGTGATGCTCGCCGCACTGCTGCTCCACGGGCTTCGACCCGGACCACAGCTCATGCAGGACTTCGCGCTCGAAGCGAACGTGATCATCCTCTCGCTGTTGGTGGCGAACATCTTCCTGCTCGTGGCCGCACTGGCGGTCTCGAAGTATCTCGTTCGCGTTGTGACGATGCCGGCCAACCTGATTGTGCCGGCGATCTTGGCACTGACCGTGATCGGTGCGTTCGCCATGCGCAGCAGCATGTTCGATGTCTGGCTGATGTTCCTGTTCGGGATTATCGGCTTTGTCATGCGGGAGAACAACTACTCGTTGATCCCGCTCATCCTCGGGATTATTCTCGGGCCGATCATCGAGGGCTCGTTCCTCCGGAGCATGCTCGTCAGCGGCAACGATCCGCTCTACTTCTTCGGAAGTACGATCGCGATCCTCCTGTGGGTTCTGACGGTGCTGGCACTGTTCATCCAGCCGATCTCGAACGTGGTTCGTGGGGTGATCGCCAACCGGACGGACCTCCTGAACTAGCAGCGGCGGCCCGGCTGGGCAGTCGGGCCAGAGATTGCGGGCAGACATCGACACAAAAATACACGGGCTCGAAAAACACCTGACAATGGAAACACCCACCGCACAACAGATCCCGATCAACGCCTTTGCGGGCATCTTTCTGACCGCAACCGGAGTTGGCGTGCTGCTTCTCAGCCAGGATCTGCTGCGGTCGGCGCTGTTTTTCGGCGTCGGGCTGTTCTTCCTGATGCGGGCACTTGCACAGCACAGACATGGTCCCGACGGCACTGACTGAGAGTCCAGTTATGAGGCACCCCACAACGGACGCTCACGACCCCCGTCGACACCAGTTCCGACAGACACCATGACGACGCCACCGTTCGGTCTCACAAGCGACGAGTGGCGGTTCGGGCTCGTCATCTCGTCTGTCCACGGCATACAGCATCTGTTTTATCGGCTGTTTCCACCACTCATCCCGATTCTCGTCGTCGGCCTTGATGCCTCGCTGTGGCAGCTCGGGCTGCTGGTCAGCATCTATCTGTTCGCTGGCGGTCTCAGCCAGGCACCGATGGGTGTGTTGGTCGACCGGTTCGACAGACGGTACATCCTACTGGCCTCGATTGGGTTGATGTCGGTCGGCTATCTCGTCTTCGTGCTCGGCTCCGTAGCCGGCTCTACGCTTCCATCGATCCAGCTGTTCGGCCACGTCTTCACCGGAACCTACCAGATCATGGCTTTCGGGATGTTCATTGCGGGCGTCGGCTACAGCGGGATCCATCCGGTCGGCTACCCGCTCATCTCGGCGAACATCGGTCACGAAAACAAGGGCAAACTGCTTGGGATGTGGGGCAGTGCCTCGAAAATCGGCGACACAGTCGCCCCGCTGCTGATCGGTGGACTCATTCTGGTCGTCTCCTGGGAGTCGATTCTAGTTGGGGTGAGCCTGTTCGGGTTCTGCTACGCTGGGTGGCTCTGGCTGCGCATCCAGCGCGGCGAGATTGAGACACGCCCGCCGTCGACCCACCACGTCGAGACAGCACCCGCTGACGCCGACGGCCAGGGTGGCGTGACAGCCACCCCACGGCAGTTTCTGGTTCCGATGTCGACGATTCTGCTTGCGTTTTGTTTCATTCTGTTTGCGACAAACGGGCTGATCACGTTCACGCCCGTCTTCGTCACTGACGTGTACGGCTACTCGCTGTCGGTTTGGGGCGTCGACATCCCCTCGGAGTCAGTCGCAAACGCCTACTTTTCAGTGCTCCTTTTGAGTGGAGCCGTCTCCCAACTCGGCGTTGGCGTTCTCGCAGATCGGTTCGACTACCGGCTCGTGTTGCTGGCACTCCTCGCGTCGACCACCGTTGGACTGGGAGTGCTCTCGCTCGTGACGCTCACGCCACTCCTCTTGCTCGTCGTGTTCGCACTCGTCGGCGGCTGTCTGTTCGGCATCAACCCGGTCCGCGACGCGCTGATAAGCGATATCACGCCGGCGGCGTACGAGGGGCGGACGTTCGGCTCCTTTTGGACGATCGCCCTGCTCGTCAGCTCGGCCTACCCGCTGGTGATCGGCTATCTCGGCGATACGGTCGGTATTCAGGCGAGCTTCCAGTATCTCGCTGTCGGCACGCTCGCCGGCATGGTCGGAATCGGACTGCTCTACAGCCCGCGACTCTACCGTCGACGTGCTCCTACCGAGTCGACCGACGCGTCGGATGCCGAGTGACTCCGACCGAAAAGTCGACACAGCTGACCGAACGAACGCTATGTTTTTCACGATTGAACAGCAGGGATACGTATGACTACAGAATACAATCCTGGACTGGATGGAATCGTCCTCGGCCCGACCGCACTGAGCGGTGTCGACGGCGAAGCTGGGGTGCTCACCTACCGTGGCTACCCGATCGAGGAGCTTGCCGGATCGGTGAGCTACGAGGAGACCGTGTATCTGCTCTGGTACGGCGAACTGCCGACAGCCGCGGAGCTCGATCGCTTCTCGCAGCAACTGGTCGCCAACCGAGCGTTGCCCGAGCCACTCCCGACACTGCTGGCCGCGTTGGTCGAGTCGAACGACGAGCCGATGGACGCGGTTCGCACCGCCGTTTCGGCGCTCACCGCAAGCGATCCACACGCAGGGGACGCCGCCGGCAACCGCGAGAACACCGAGACCGCCGCGATCCGGCTGACGGCTGTGCTGCCAACGATCATCGCAACCTACGTCCGGCTCCGTGACGGCAACGAGCCGGTCGACCCACGCGACGATCTCGGCCACGCCGCGAACTTCCTCTATATGTTGACCGGCGAGGAACCGGACCCGGTCGTTGCTGACACGCTCGATATGGCGCTCGTGCTCCATCTCGACCACGGGATCAACGCCTCGACGTTCTCGGGGAAGGTCAACGCCAGCACGCTGGCGACCGTCTACAGCTCGGTGACCGGCTCGCTGTCGGCGCTGTCGGGACCGCTTCACGGTGGCGCGAACGCCGACGTGATGCGGATGCTCCAGGCCGTCGACGAAAGCGAGAAAAGTCCGACCGAGTGGGTCGACGACGCCATCGCCCGCGGCGACCGGATTCCCGGCTTCGGCCATCGGGTCTACCAAGTCAAAGATCCCCGCGCGGTTGTCCTCCAGGAGCGATCGAAAGCGCTCGCCGAGGCCGCCGGCGAGACCAAATGGTACGAGTACAGCACCGAAATCGAGGCCTATCTCGCCGACGAAAAGGGAATCAAACCCAACGTCGACTTCTACTCGTCGAGCATGTACTACGTGATGGATATCCCAATCGATATTTATACGCCTATCTTCGCCATCTCGCGGATGGCCGGCTGGCTGGCCCACCTCTTCGAACAGTACGAAGACAACCGGCTGATCCGCCCGCTCGGCGACTACGTCGGCGAGCACGGCAAGACGGTCACGCCACTCGACGAGCGATAGCGTACACAGTCTGCCTTTTAACGGAGAGCTGCAACTGGCCAACACGCCGGTTCATTTTATAAGTCAGTCAGGGTGACGACACGGATACTGGAGGAGTTTATAAAGGATAAATAGAGTCGACAATCGCCTATCAGGAGGCGAACAACTCACATACTGTCGTTGTGAACAATCAGTCGATGACTGCGAAAATCGTGAGCTTTCGATCAGTTGATCGTATTGACTCAGCGTTCGACAGCGTCGACCTCGATGTCGTCCCGAAAACCAAGTACACCGACGCCGAGCTGATCCAGTACGCCGAGGGGGCCAGCGGGCTGTTCGTCCACTCGGAAAACGACTACACGTCGACACTGTTCGAGGCTTCTCCGGACCTGCGCGTCATCGGTCGACCCGGATCAGGACTCGACAACATCGATCTCGACGCCGCAACCAAACACGGGGTGGTCGTCGCCTTCACGCCGGGTATGAACGCGGTTGCGGTTGCGGAGTTCGTCGTCGGCTCAGTGATCTCGCATATTCGTGATCTCCACGAGGCCAGCGATCACGTCCGGGCCGGCGGCTGGCGGTCGCCAGACTGGTGGGGGACCGAGCTCCGCGACAAAACGGTGGGTATCGTCGGTCTCGGCGCAGCAGGCTACGAAACCGCCAAGCGGCTCGAACCGTTCGACGTTGAGTTCCTCGTTGCCGACCCCTACGTCGACCAGGAGCGAGTCGACGAAATCGGCGCGCGACGGGTCGAGCTGGACGAGCTGCTTTCGGCGTCGGAGTTCGTCAGCCTCCACGTCCGGCTCACCGAAGAGACAACAGGGATGATCGACGCAGCGGCGTTCGACCGGATGAAGGAGACGGCCGTGTTGATCAACACCGCGCGCGGTCGGGTCGTCGACCACGACGCGCTGGCCGAGGCACTCACAACGGGGACAATTGGCGGCGCGGTGATCGACGTCTACCCCAGCGAACCGCCGGAGCCGACCGATCCGATCTTTGACTGTGAGACGGCGTCAGTGACACCCCACTTGGCGGGCGCAACGGTGGAGACACGGACCGAGATGCTCGAAACCACCGCGAAAAACATGCTCCGGATTCTGAACGGTGAGGCCGTCGACCACCAGTATATCGCGAATCCGGCAGTCCTAGAGTGACAACCGACGGGGAGCATAGCGCGGGAAGTTACTCGGTGGTGAGTTAATTTCATCACTTAAACCACCGAAACAATTATACAGAGGGTTGCTGCATATACCATCATGATACGTGTGGGAGTGAATGGGTACGGAACCATCGGTAAACGCGTTGCCGACGGTATCCGTCTCCAGCCCGACATGCAACTCATCGGCGTGGCGAAAACTCGTCCGAACTTCGAAGCCGAAGCTGCGGTTCAAAAGGGGTACGCGCTGTACAGCGCGATCCCCGAACGGTCTCGTCTGTTCGACGAGGCCGGAATCGATCTCCACGGGGAGGTCGCGGATCTCGTCAGCGAGTGCGACGTGATCGTCGACGCCACCCCCTCCGGCGTCGGTGCGGAGAACTGTTCGCTCTACAGAGAACACGACACGCCAGCGATTCTCCAGGGTGGTGAATCGCCCGACACCGTCGACGAGAGTTTCGTCGCCCAGGCGAACTACGACGACGCCGCCGGCGCGGAGCTGCTTCGTGTCGTCTCCTGCAACACGACCGGCCTCTCGCGCCTGTTGGAGCCGATTGACGGTGAGTACGGCGTCGACAAAGCTCGGGCGACACTCATCCGCCGTGGTGGCGATCCCGGCGAGACGGATCGCGGGCCTATCAACGACATTCTGCCGGACCCGGTCACGCTTCCCTCGCACCACGGGCCTGACGTCCAGACGATCTTCCCCGATGTGGATATCGACACGCTTGGCGTCACGGTGCCAGCAACGCTCATGCACCTCCACAGCGTGAACCTCACGCTCGAGACCGAACCATCGGCTTCGGCAGTTGCGGACCTGCTGTCGAGACAGTCGCGACTGTTCGTCGTGCCACCGGAGCTGCGTATCGACGGCACGGCCGCGCTCAAAGAGTTCGCCACGGACGCCGGTCGACCGCGGGGAGATCTCTGGGAGAACTGTCTGTGGGAAGAATCGATTGCCGTGGAGGGCACCGATCTGTATCTGTTCCAGTCGATCCACCAGGAGGCAAACGTCGTCCCCGAAAACATCGATGCGATCCGCGCGCTTGTCGGCCGGAAATCCGCCGCCGAAAGCATTGCACTGACCAACGACCGACTCGGAATGACCACCGCTCGCCAGCACATACAGTCACCGCAGCACCGCACTCCCCAGCCCGCGGATGACTAACCACGGATAGCTCTACATGGACAGGTCGACCCGATTTTCGGTTTTTAATAGTAAATTTATACATACCTTTTTGAGTCGTGGACAGAAGAGGGTAGTATGGGAATGGATGACGACGCGAGAGAGTACCACCGACAGGAGCCGCCAGGCAAAATAGAGATCGCGACAACCAAACCAACCAACACACAGCGGGATCTCAGTTTGGCCTACTCGCCGGGCGTTGCCGCGCCCTGTGTGGATATCGCAGATGAGCCTCGGGACGCCTTTCAGTACACGGCGAAAGGCAATCTCGTCGGCGTCGTCTCCAACGGGTCGGCGGTGCTCGGGCTCGGCGATATCGGCGCGCAAGCCTCCAAACCAGTGATGGAGGGCAAAGGCGTCCTGTTCAAACGGTTTGCAGATATCGACGTGTTCGATATCGAACTCGACCTCGAGACAGCCGACGAGATCGTCGACACAGTCGCGCCGATGGAGCCGACGTTCGGCGGGATCAACCTCGAAGACATCAAATCACCCGAATGCTTCGAGATCGAGCGTCGACTCGGCGAGCAGATGGATATTCCCGTCTTCCATGACGACCAACACGGGACCGCCATCATCTCGGGTGCAGCACTGCTCAACGCCGTCGAGATCACGGACAAAAACCTCGAAGACCTCAACATCGTCTTCTCGGGCGCGGGCGCGTCGGCGATTGCGACCGCGAGGTTCTATCTCTCGCTTGGAGCCACGAAGTCGAACATCACGATGTGCGACTCTTCGGGGATTATCACGACCGGCCGGAGCGACGAGATCAACGAGTTCAAACAGGAGTTCGCCCGCGACATCCCCGATGGCTCGCTTGCCGACGCACTCGAAGAAGCCGATGTCTTTGTCGGGCTCTCTGTCGGCGGTATTGTCTCTCAAGAGATGGTCCAATCGATGAACGACAATCCGATCATCTTCGCCATGGCAAACCCCGACCCCGAGATCACCTACGAGGACGCCAAATCGGCCCGCGATGATGACGTGATTATGGCGACCGGTCGGTCGGACTATCCGAACATGGTCAACAACGTGTTGGGCTTTCCCTTCATTTTCCGCGGCGCGCTCGACGTGCGGGCAACCGATATCAACGAAGAAATGAAGCGCGCAGCGGCAATGGCACTGGCTGAGTTGGCCCGCCAGGACGTGCCCGACGCAGTCGTCAAAGCCTACGGTGACGAGCCGCTCCAGTTCGGCCCCGACTACGTGATCCCCAAACCGCTCGATCCGCGCGTGCTGTTCGAGGTTGCTCCTGCTGTCGCGCAGGCCGCCGTCGACAGCGGTGTTGCGCGCACCGAGATCGACATTGACAGCTACACCGAAACGCTGGAAGCCCGCCTCGGCAAATCCCGCGAGATGATGCGGATCGTGCTCAACAAGGCCAAAAGCGATCCCAAGCGGGTGGCGCTCGCGGAAGGAACGGACGAAAAAATGATTCGGGCAGCCTACCAGCTCGAAGAGGAGGGAATCGCCGAACCAGTACTGCTGGGCGACGAAAGCGAGATTACGCGGGTCGCAAACAAACTGGGGCTATCGTTCGAGCCGGAGGTCGTCGACCCACAGGAACAGTCGCTTGCGACGTATGCCGACCGACTGTACGAACTGCGTCAGCGCAAAGGAATCACGCGGGGCGAGGCGGCCGATCTCGTCGAGCGGGATACCAACTATCTGGGCAGCGTCATGGTCGAGATGGGCGACGCCGACGCCATGCTCACGGGACTCACTCACCACTATCCGTCGGCACTGCGACCACCGCTGCAGGTAATCGGCACAGCCGAAGATGCCAACTACGCCGCCGGCGTCTATCTGTTGACGTTCAAAAACCGCGTCGTCTTCTGTGCGGATACAACCGTCAACCAGGACCCGGACGCGGATGTGCTGGCTGAAGTAACCAAACACACGGCCGAGCTCGCACGGAGCTTCAACATCGAGCCGCGGGCCGCAATGCTGTCGTACTCGAACTTCGGCAGCGTTCGCAACGAGGGAACGGCCAAGATTCGGGACGCCGTCGACCAGCTTCACACGGATTCATCCGTCGACTTCCCTGTCGACGGCGAGATGCAGGCCGACACAGCTGTTGTCGAAGAAATCGTCGACAGCACGTACGGCTTTTCGGAGCTTGATGGGCCGGCGAACGTGTTGATCTTCCCGAACCTCGAAGCCGGCAACATCGTTTACAAACTCCTCCAGCGGCTCGGTGGGGCCGAAGCTATCGGCCCGATGCTCGTGGGGATGGATAAACCGATTCACGTCCTCCAGCGAGGCGACGAAGTCAAAGACATCGTCAACCTTGCCGGTGTCGCCGTTGTCGACGCACAAAATCAGTAGCCAGGAGCTGCAGCCAGTAGTCGTCGTGAGAGAGTCGACGGCGGATTAGTTTTCGTTCCAGATTTTTTCGGGCATCGGAAGCCCCTCCCACAGCGCCGGGTCGAGCGGGGTGTCGAGATCGATTGCAAGGACTTCTTCGAGAACCCACTCGAGTTGGCGGACGTGCTGTCCGGTGTGCCATGTCGTTCGCTCGAAGAATGCGTGTTTGCTTGGTTGGCCCCAAAACACGTCGGCTGTTTCGGACCAGTCACAGGTTTGGCCAGCAGTCTCGAACCAGTCGTCCAACCGACCCTGAACCGACGAGCCGTAGGTTCGCAGCGCGGTCTTCGAATAGTGGTCCCAGTGGTGCTCCATACGCGGCACGCCCTCCATCGGCACCCCCGCTTCGTGCATCAGAAAGACATCGGGAAGGCTGAAGATGTGCTGGACGAGGTCAGCATAGCTCCGCGGTCGGTTCGGGATGTGGGTTTCCAACTCCTCGTCAGGCAGCAGCGGGAGATACGTTTGGGTAGTTTCCAAAAGGACAGTGAGCCGACGGTACAGTTCGTCGACTGGGAGTGGTTCTGCGTCGTATTCGATGCCGACGAGTTCGGCGACGTTCGCCAAATCTTTGCCGTCTGCCCACTCTTCGCCGCGTCGCACGATTGGCACGTGCTGCGGAAGCCCCAACTGGGCCATCTCATCCATAAGATCCGGGTCGACGCCCTGAATACCGACGCTCGATTCGGTCTCCGGATCGGCCGTCGATCCGCCCTTTTGAACGACGTTGTGCGAGACAAACGACAGGTCATTTCGCTCCAAAAACTCTTTCACGCGGAGACAGCTCGTGCAGCCGGTTGCCCAGTACAGGTGGACTGATGTATCTGTGACGCCCATTATCAGCAGTAATGACTCCCGGACCTGTTAAAACTATTGTGTAAAATACAGAGTCATAAACTGCACAGCATGTTTTGTACTGGTAGTGGTCGACACGGCGAGCAGTTCTGCGGTCGACAGCAACAGAGCCCTGTACCGATGATACCAGTCTTGTATCTCATGCACCAGTAGATTTAATATATTGGGGAACGGCAGTATATTTACTCATAGATACTTCTTTGTTCTAAATTTAGGTAGAAGAAGGATGTCGACTACTACGCCAGCATGGGTTTGCGGTGTCTCTGGTGTCAGAACAGCATATGACGTTTATCGCTCGCTTGGATCGCGCCGAACCCACTCTGCATCACCGTACCGCTCGGCAACTCGCTCGCGAGCTTTTTTAAGTTCCGCGTCAGTCCAAGAGCCCTCAGTGGCCCCACACCACTCCGCCAGCGCGGCTTCGAGGGCCGCGACTGCGTCTGCCCGACTACAGTCGGCCTGCTCGTCGACGCCTGTCACCCGGTTGCTGAACGTCTCCGGGTCGGTCGGCGGGTCGACGAACGTCGAGAGATGCCGATCCGCACCGACGCTGTAGGTGAGCGAGCCGTGCTGGATCACCGCGTCCTTCCGGCGGTACTGGGCGTTGCCGCTGATTTTTCGACCGCCGGCGACGATGTCGTGGGCCGGGTGGAGCGCGCGAAGATAGCACGCGGGGGTGTAGAGCGCGCCGGCCTCGCTGTCGACGAAATTCGCGTCGACGCCCATCCGCTCGAAGGCGTCCAACACCGGCTCACAGAGCTGGTGGTACGCTTCCAGAAGGTCGCTCGGAAACTCCTCGGCCGGTGCGGTGATCGAGTACGAAATGTCACCAGACGTGTCGTGGTAGATGCCGCCGCCGCCGGTCTGTCGACGGGTGACGTCGATCCCCTGCTCGCGGCAGGCCGCCCAGTCGACCGTCTCTGGGTCTTGGTGATACCCCAACGAGAGACAGCCGGGCTCCCACTGATACACACGAACGGTTCGGGGGCCGCCCGCGGCGGCGGTTTCGGCGGCGATCTCGTCGAGTGCCATCTGCATGGGGCCAGAGCGGGCCTCCTCGCGGATCAGTCGCCACTCCCCGGTTGGGGTGTGATCGGTGGCTTCGTCGACCGAGTCGGACATAGCTGTACAGTTCTCCCAGCGAGCCAAAGCGGTTGTGTCCCTTGTTCGCTTATAAGTAGGCGTCGACTATTCAGGTGTGGATCATCCCGCCGTCGACCAGAATCGACTCCCCGTTAACGTAGGAACTCATATCACTAGCCAAAAACAGCGCGACGTTGGCGATCTCGTCGGCCTCGCCGAACCGTCCCGCAGGAATCGTCTGTTTGATCAGTTTGGCGTTGACTCGACCCCGAATACCGTTCCCGAGCGCGGAGTTGGCTGTCATCTGTGTGTTGCTGAAGCCTGGATTGATCGAGTTCACCCGAATGTCGTCGCCACCGAAGCGGTCGGCCAGCGCGTAGGTCAGCGTCCGCACGGCGGCTTTTGAGGCGCAGTACGTCGAAATCTCGGCCATCGCCCGGTAGGCTCCCGCGCTCGACATGTTGATAATCGTGCCGCCGCCGGTTTCGACCATCTTTTTGCCCGCCGCTTGGCAGCCGAAAAAGACGCCCTTGACGTTGATATCCATCAGCTGTTGGTACTCGGCTTCGGTGACCTCCAGAAAGTCGGTCTCGTTGGTGATGCCCGCGTTGTTCACCATAATGTCGATTCCGCCGAGTTCGTCGGCGGCGTCGACGGCAACCACCAAGTCGTCGGGTGAGGTGACATCGCAGTCGACGAACTCCGCCCGCCGGTCGGTCTCGCGTTCGATCAGTTCATGTGTTGGCTCGCCGCCCTCGCGCGGCTCCGTGCGAATGTCGGCGACGATGATGTCCGCACCATGGTCGGCGAACGTCCGCGCGATTGCCCGACCGAACCCGCTTGCCCCGCCCGTGATCACTGCCGTCTGGTCCGTCAGTAGGCTGTCCATACCATCAGGTAGCCAACCGACTAATTAGTCTTTTATAACTATTATAAACGACAAATGAGTTGTCGACGATAGTCGACTCCGTATCGTTGGTGTAGTAAAAGACGACTAACGCCGGGTAGCAACTACCGACGGCCTACAGCCACTTGCTGACGTACGGGCCATCTTGGACGTAGTCCAACTTCTCGCGGTAGTACTGGCGAACCCCGATGCCGGAGATCACGCTGAGTTTGTTGTAGCCCGCCTCACCGGCCAACTCCTCGGCTTTTGCGAGCAACTTTTTCCCGTAGCCGCGGTGCTGCCAGTCGCGGTCGCCGGCTTCCTTGCCGATCCCGGCTTCGCTGCCGTAGACGTGTAGCTCGCGGACGATAGCTGCGTTCTGGAGCTCCCGTCGCACTGGATCGTTCGGGAACCGGAGTCGACAAAACCCGATAAGCAGATCCTGAACAGGGTCCTCGAAGCTGATGAAATGTTCGGTGCCGCCACAGACCTCGTACGTCATGATGTCGAGTTCGATGTCGTTGACGTTCGGATCGGCCTCGTTCATCCCGACCTCGCGGGCGCGGATGTCCCGGATCTCGATTCCCTTTTCATCGGCGCGCTGGGAGGCCAGCTGTCGGAGATTCGACTTCCAGACTCCAGCGTCGATGAAGTCCGCCGGGATGTCGCGCTGGACGCGCTGGAGGCGGGTGTATTTTGGAATCATCCCCATGATTTCGCTGATGAGTTCGGCGGCCTCCTCGTTGTTCAGCGGTTCGTACTCGTCGCGCCGCCACATGTCGTAGGTGACCGTATCGCGGACGATGAGTGTGGGATAGATCTTCAGGTAGTCGGGTTTGTAATCCGAATTCGAGAAGAGTTGGCGGAAGTCCTCCAGACACATTTCTTTGGTCATGCCTGGCTGGCCGGGCATCATGTGGAAGCCGACTTTGAATCCTGAGTCTCGGAGTCGACGGTTCGCGTCAATCGACGCCTGGTTGCCATGCCCGCGGTGCATTTCTCGGTTGATGCGCTCGTAGGTGGTCTGGACGCCGACCTCGACTTTCGTCGCGCCGAGATCCAACATTCGATTGATCTGCTCGGGATCACACCAGTCGGGTTTCGTCTCGAACGTCGTCCCGATGTTACGGATCTCGTTGGTCTCGTTTTCGGCGATCACGTCTTCGAGATATGTAAATTCGTACTCGTCGGGGTCCTGAGCGAAGCTCACACCCTCGGCGGCCTCGGGGTCGCTACTCAAATCGTAGTCGTTCATCGCCTGGAGTGCGCGCTTGACGAACCATTCTTGGTAGTCGTGGCTCCGGGCGGTCATGGTGCCGCCCATCAAAATCAGCTCGACCTTGTCGACGGGATGTCCAATCGTCCGGAGTTGGTGGAGCCGCAGGGTGACTTGGCCGTACGGATCGTAGTCGTTTTGGACGCCGCGGGCGGCCGCCGGCTCTTCGCCCGTATAGCTCTGGGAGGAATCGAACTCGCTGGCTGGCCCGCCCGGACAGTACAGACATTTGCCGTGCGGACACATGTGTGGCGAGGTCATAATCGCCACCGGTGAGACGCCCGAGGCCGTCCGGACCGGTTTGCGCTTGACGACGGCTTTGACCGTCTCGCGGTGCTCAGTTGGAGCGTGTTCGAGCAGCTCGGTGTTTTTTGGAACCTTGGGTGCCGAGAACTCCGAGCAGACCGCAAGCTTGGCGGATTCGAGGTCGTCGCGGTCGACCTCGCCGTCGATGATTTGGTCGACGAGGGCCTGACAGGCCTGTTCGAACGGGTCGGGCTCGGCGACGGTTTCGGAGCTCATTGGGCCATCACCCGGACGATACTCATTGTCCCTTCTCACGCTTTTTTGCGGTTAAGCGTGTCGCTCGCGGGCTACGCCGTGGCTTGGCCTTTAATAACGAACACCGGGATCGGTGCATTCTCGACGACGCGCTCGGAGACGCTGCCGAGTGCTTGGAGCTTCTCGCGGGGGGTTTTGCCGTCGGTGCCGATGACGATCACGTCGGTGTCAGTTTCGTCGGCGTGGCGGACAATTTCCTTGTCGGGCGTGCCGCGCCGGATGGCGGTTTCGACCTCGATATCCTCTGCGGCGGCGCGGTCAGCGACGACCTCAACGGCTGTTTCGCCCGCGGCTTCGAGATCCGCCTCGACCTCGTCTCGGTCGTCTGGGTCGGCCGCGTGGATCGCGCGGGTGTCGACGACGTACAGCACTTGAATTGTTGCGTCTGTGTCGCTCGCCAACCGGAGGGCATGGAGGAGCGTCTGCTCTACGGTGTCGCTGCCGTCAGTTGGAACCAGCACCGTGTCGTACATGATTCAACACAGGGAGGCGGGTTGCTTAAAAGGTACCCTTAGCCCAACCTACAAGCCGATTCGACCCGTATAGAACACATGGGACGCGAACTGCCGAATCCACCCCAATCCGGTCTGTTGAACGCGGTTCGGTTCGGCGACGATACCTTTCGATTTATCGAAGCAATGCAAGGGCGATTCGAGGACGCTGCGGCGGTGCCGATTCCGGGCCGCGCGCCGCTCGTGATCGTCACCAACCCCGAGTTGGTCCACGACGCGCTGTCGCGGCCCGCGGAGTTCAGCCGTGTGCCAGCCAGCGGTCCGGCCGCACTGATCGCCACACAGGGGTTGGTCCAAAGCGAGGGCGACCTCTGGAGCCAACAGCGATCAATCATGGGACCAGCGTTCATGGGCCCGCAGGTCCGGGCATATGCGAACACCGTGGGTCGACGCGTCGAGACGCTGGTCGACGAATGGTCGACCGCGATTGGCGAGGGCGACTCCATCACGCGAAACCTCCACGGCGAGATGACCGCGCTCACCGTGCGGGTCGCCTCCGAAATCTTACTCGGCGAGGATATTGGCCGCGAGCGCGCCGAGCAGTTCCACTCTTGGATGCAGGTCGCTGGCGATGAGTTCGAGTTCAGTCTTGACGCCGTCACACCCGAATGGGTCCCAACCCGGACGGATCCCGAATTTAAACGGGCCGCCGAGGGAATTTTGGGGCTTGCCGAGGAGTTGATCGAGCGTCGACGCGCCGATCTCGCCGAGCGTGGCCCCGACGACGACCAGCCGCGGGATATGCTCTCGTTGCTTATCAAGGCCGAACGCGACCCGGACGTCGAGTACCCCGACAACCAGATCCGCGATGAGGTCGCAACGTTTCTGATCGCTGGCCACGAGACCACCGCGCTGTCGCTCACGTATACGCAGTGTCTGCTCTCGAAGCATCCCGAGGTTCGCCAGCAGGTCCGCGAAGAGGCCAATCAGGTAATCGGCGAGTCGACGCCGCAGTACGACCACGTGTCTGATCTCGAATATACTGGTCGGGTGTTCCAGGAAGCGCTGCGGCTCTACCCTGCAGCGTGGGCCGTCTTCCGACAGGCCTCGGCCGACGTACGGCTTGGTGAGTACCGCGTTCCGGAGGGGGCGGCCGTTATCATGCCGCAGTGGTCGATCCAGCGTGATGGGCGATATTTCGACAGTCCCGAGCAGTTCGATCCGGATCGGTGGCTTGACCGCTCTGCGCAGTCGGTACCGGCCTACTTCCCGTTCAGTAGTGGCCCCCACGCCTGTATCGGTCGACAGTTCTCGATTACGGGTGCCCGACTCGCGCTGGCGACGATTGTCCAGTCGTTCGATGTCGACGTCGAACGTAGCGCGTTGAACGATCTGCGAGCGACGCCGACGTTGCGGCCGGGTGGGCCGATCGAGTCGACGATTACGCCAGTTGAGTGAGCAAGTCCGGCGAAGTAACTGTTAAGACTGTAAGTCCTGTACGTGCTGGCAGAGCCTATGTCGGCAGACAAACGAATCCCGGTTACCGCCGAAACGCACAGCGAACTGCACGAACTCAAAGAGCCCGGCCAAACGTATGACGATCTCCTTCAGGAGATGGCCCAACAGCGTCGACGCCAAGAGTTGGAACAACGGTTTCAGGATCTCGAAGACGCAGACACCAGCGAGCTGACCGCACTCGACGATGTCTGAGTACGAGGTTTTGCTCGGTGATGACGCCCGTGAGTTTCTGTCCGTCGCTGATGAGAAAACAACCCGCATCTGTACCGAGAAGCTTCGATACCTTGCCGACAATCCATATCCCGGACGTGGACACGGGGACAAAGAAAAGCTCCCTATCGATGGTCGACGTGAACGCTATCGACTACACATCTCTCGCACGTATACGGCGATTTATACTGTTCTAGAGGACAAAAAAGAGGTGCGTGTTCTGGAAATCGTCCCGATTGATGAGGCACACAAACGGTACGGATTTTGAGCCTCTCACGACTATAATCGAGAACAGTCGACTGGATTCTGTGACCTGACTGCCGGTGTGTTTTTGTGTGTGTCTTTCGGATGTACACACGTATGTCACAAGCCGACGCAAACGACAGCGACCCTGAAATCGACCGGATCAACCTCCGGATTTCGCGGCCATTCTTGGAGGTCGTCGACGAGACGTGGCGCGAGCGTGGGTTCAACAGCCGCAGCGAGTTCATCCGATACGCGCTTCGGGACTCGGTAAATCACCCGGAGGGAGCTGGTCTCTGGAAGGATATCGCAATTAGCGAGGCCCAACTCGACGAGACTGATTCGATCCCCAGCGACGAGATCCGATCACAGTACGGTACAGATGACGAGTAAGGGCGAGTGGAACTGGGTGTTCTCGCCGCGAGCCGAACAACAACTCGGCCAGCTACGGCCATCGACGCAACAGCGAATTATCGACAAACTCGACGATGTCGTAACCTCCGAATGGCGCGAACCGACTGCGTTTCTCGAACCGCTACAGAACTCACCGTTTCAAAAACTTCGCGTCGGTGACTATCGGCTCGGCTGTCGAGTGTTGAACGAGTCGCAGACGATTCGTGTCGAGAGTATTCGAAAACGCGAGGGAGCGTACAAAGGCGACGACTGAGTTGTTCGAAAGACTGTCCTCTCTGACTACTGTTCGATTCGTGACTCTGCAAGTCGACCAGGCGTCCACTCGCCGTCGAACTCCTCGTGGAGATACTCCCGAGCGTTCTCGCCCGAATAGCTGGCGACAATCTGGCCGTCGCCCTCCAAGAAGTACTGGTAGGTCGTCAGCCCACCGAGGCCGACTGGCCCGCGGGCGTGGATCTTGCCCGTCGAGATGCCGACCTCCGCGCCGAGGCCGAACCGATAGCCGTCCGAAAACCGCGTTGAGGCGTTGTGGAAGACGCTCGCCGAATCAATCGCCTGCATGAAGACGCTCGCGGCATCCGCGTCCTCGGTGATGATCGAATCGGTGTGTTTCGAGCCATAGGTGTTGACGTGTTCGACCGCCTCAGTGAGTGAGTCGACGACTTTCAGCGAGATTTCGAGATCGCCGTACTCACTGGACCAATCCGCATCGGTGGCGGCATCCATCTCCACAACCTCGCGCACGCGAGCATCGCCGCGCATCTCGACGCCCGACTCGGCGTAGCGGTCGACGATTTCCGGGAGATATTCGTCGGCCACTGATTCGTGGACGAGTAGTGTTTCGGCCGCATTACAGGCGGCGGGGTACTGGATTTTGGCGTCAAGAGCGACCTCGGCGGCCATCTCCAGGTCGGCCGCATCGTCGACGTAGACGTGACAGACACCTTCAGTGTGGCCCAACACGGGAATCGAGGTGTTGTCCTGGATGTATTTGACGAACGCCGAACTGCCGCGCGGCATCAGCAGGTCGACCGAGTCGTCCATGCCCAGCAGCTGGGTGACGTCCTCGCGGGCTTCGATCAGTTGGGCCCATCCATCGGGCAGGTCGGCTGCTGCCTCGACGATGATGTCGTACAGCACGCGGTTGGAGGCGGCAGCCTCGCTGCCGCCCTTGAGGATAACCGCGTTGCCGGATTTGAGACTGAGTGCAGCAATCTGGACCAGTGCGTCGGGTCGAGACTCGAAAACAGTCCCGAGTACGCCGATTGGCACGGCGCGTTTGTACAACTCAAGGTCGTCATCAAGCCGGCGGGCCTCTAAGGTTTCGCCGAGCGGGTCGTCCTGGCCGGCAACGCTGCGGACCATCTCGGCGATGGACTCGATTTTACCTTCTGAGAGGGTGAGTCGGTCGACGAGTGCCTGGGTGTACTCGCCGGCTTCGAGCAACGCTTCGGCCTCCTCGACATCTTCGGCGTTGGCCGCAAGGATCTCGTCGCTGTTGGCCTCGATAGCGTCGGCAATCGCTTCGAGCGCGTTGTTTCGCTGCTGTTCGGAACACTGTGCTAATTCGAGTGCGGCGCGGTTTGCTTGCGATACTTTTTGTTCAGTTGTTGGCTCACTCATTGTGACCACCGTCGATGGGGACGAATATGGTTCCCACTGGTTTGCCAGTAGCGATTTTCTCTAAGACGTCGGGTTCGGTCGACTGCGCGATGACTGCAGGAATCCCGTGTTCGCTCACCGTCCGTGCGCCTGTTACCTTCGTCTGGATACCGCCGAATGCTGCGGCCGCACTCTCATCAACGATGGCTTCGACCTGATCATAGTTTTCGCCGACGGCTTCGATTAACTCGGCTGTCTCGTCTTCTTTCGGGTTGCCCGTATAGACGCCGCCGACATCAGTTAGTGTGACAAGCAGATCACAGTCGACACCCACCGCAATCGACGACGAAAGCATATCGTTGTCGCCGATCCGGAGCTCTTCGGTGCCCACCGCGTCGTTTTCGTTGATAATCGGGACAACGCCCCACTCCAGCAGCGTTTCGATTGTATTGCTGAAGTTCGTAAACCGATCTGGGTTCTCGAGGTCGTCCTGCGACAGCAGGATCTGGGCGACTTTGTAGTCGTAGCGCTCGAAGCTCTCGGTGTAGCGGCGCATCAGATGCGACTGGCCCACCGTCGAGAGTGCCTGCAGCTCTTCGATCGTCTCGTGGCCGTTGCCGATCCGACCGCTGCCGGCACCCACCGCACCCGACGAAACGAGAATGACCTCCTTGCCGCGATCCAAGAGGTCGACCAGATCGTCGACCAGTTTGTCGAGTTTGGCGTCGTCGAGATTCGAGTCGGCGTCGGTCAGCGAGTTCGTGCCGGCTTTGACGATCACACGACCGGCGTTGGCTGCCTGCTTTCGGGTTGCCTCGACCGTTTCGCGGTCGACTGTCGCGACCTCACTCATCGTCTGCGTCCCGCGCCAACTCGTTCGACCGCTGTTCGGCGGCAGCGACTGCGGCGGCGACCTCCTCGTCAGCGTCGCCGGCCCACAGCGATTCCATCCCCTCTATCGTGGTGCCCTTCGGCGAACAGACCGCATCAATCAGATCCTCGATGGATTCCTCCGATCGGAGGACGGTCTCGGCGGCTCCCTTGAACGTCTGGGCGGCGAGCGTCCGGGCGTCCTCGGGGTCGAGACCGCCGTCGACGCCGGCCTCGGCCATCGCGTTGATGAGATAGAAGACGAAGGCTGGGCCGCTGCCGTTGACCGCGGTGGCGATATCCATCTGTGATTCTGGGATTTCGACGAACTCGCCGACTTCGCTGAGGATTGCCCGGACCTCATCGGTGATCGTTGATTCGGTGACGGCGGCGGCCATCATCCCATACTGGGCGGCCAGATTCGGCATGATTCGGACGACGCGGGCGTCGGTGTGAGATTCGATGATGTCGGTCGAGACGCCCGCTGCAATCGAAATGAGAGTCTGGTCAGCAGTGAGATCGAGATCAGACAGGATTGGGCCGACCAGATCCGGTTTGACTGCCAAGACGACGACATCCGCCTCAGCGGCCACCGACGAGTCGGTTGTGGTTTCCTCACAGTAGTCCTCGATTGTGGCCAACACCGATTCGTCGACATCGCAGCCGATCACATACTGCTCGGAGCCTGCGAGTCCCTTGATAAAGGCCCCGCCCATATTCCCG
>Ga0207421_10001158_pt1 | contig 34303 bp, 32 predicted proteins | sample SodLakKL_010_SED_4_FD_187542 | JGI IMG/M metagenome (GOLD analysis project Ga0207421, IMG submission 187542) | Alkaline sediment microbial communities from Lake Tanatar, Kulunda Steppe, Russia - 8KL_010_SED (SPAdes) (version 2) | ecosystem: Environmental > Aquatic > Non-marine Saline and...
CCGAGGCCAAGGCAAAAGCCGCCCGCCCGCTGGTGGAGAAGATGATCACCCTGGGCAAGAGGGGAGATCTACATTCCCGGCGCAGGGTGGCAAGTTATGTAAATGACGATTCCGTGGTCAAGAAAGTTTTTGATGTTCTGGCCGAACGGTACGCTGACCGACCCGGTGGCTACACCCGGATGCTAAAGAAGGGTCCGCGCCGGGGAGATGGATCTCCCATGGTGATTGTCGAGCTGGTGTGATGCTGTAAGGAGTGCTGCCGCAGTGCCAGAGACTCCGTTAATTGAGATGCGGGGCGTCAGCTATTCTTATCGCCGGGGCGAGGCCGCCGAGGTGGCCGCACTGCAGGACATCGACCTGCAGATCTGCCCGGGCGAGTTTGTGGCTGTGGTGGGTGCCAATGGTTCTGGCAAGTCGACCCTGGCCAAGCTCATGAATGCACTGCTTCTGCCCACAGAGGGAGAGGTTTCTGTATCCGGTCTCTCCACGCTGCAGGAGGAGTATCGCTGGGACATCCGACGAAAAGTGGGGATGGTATTTCAGAATCCCGACAACCAGCTGGTGAGCACTACAGTAGAGGAGGAAGTGGCCTTCGGCCTGGAGAACATCGGGATTCCGACCGATGAGATGCGGCAGATTGTGCCTGAGATGCTCGGAGATGTGGGCATGGGATCCCACCTGCGCGACGAGCCGCACAACCTCTCCGGAGGCCAGAAACAGCGGGTGGCCATTGCCGCGGTGCTATCTATGGCCCCGGATTGCCTGGTTATGGACGAGGCCACATCCATGCTGGACCCGCAGGGACGGGCCGATGTACTTGATGTGACTCGGCGGCTGTGTCGCGAGCGGGGCCTGGCGGTTATCTGGATATCACACTTCATGGAGGAGGCGGCAGAAGCGGACAGGATAGTAGTTCTCAATCGGGGTGCAGTTGCCGCCGACGCCGCGCCGAGACACCTTTTTGCCGGCGCGGTTGAACTGGAGGACATGGGACTGGATACGCCCGCAGTGACGCAGTTGGCCGGTGAAATGCGCAGCAGGGGCTTTTCGATCCCCGCCGGTATCACCGAGACGGACGAGCTGGTGAGAGCAATATGCCAATTGTATTTGAAGACGTAGATTACGTATACGACCCAGAGACACCCTGGCAAACCACTGCCCTGCGGGACGTGAGCCTGCGGATTGAGGACGGTGAGTTTGTCGGTATTGTCGGGCCGACAGGATCCGGCAAGTCCACACTGGTGCAGCATCTCAACGGGATCCTGAAGCCCACGTGTGGGCGGGTTCGGGTGGACGATATTGAAGTGGGCGCAGACCGGGGCAGGATGAAGGAACTGCGGCAGAAAGTGGGGCTGGTCTTTCAGTATCCCGAGCATCAGCTTTTTGAAGAGACCGTCCGGGATGATATCGCCTTTGGCCCCAAGAATATAGGCCTCAGTGAGGACGAGGTGCAGCGCAGGGTGCGTTGGGCCTGCCGTGCGGTGGATCTGGATGAGCAGATCCTCGATCGTTCGCCGTTCGAGCTGTCGGGTGGGCAGATGAGGAGGGCGGCTATCGCAGGTGTGCTGGCCATGAAGTGCCGGGTCCTGGTTATGGATGAACCAACTGCCGGCCTCGACCCCCGCGGGCGCGCCAATATGCTGGATCAGATGCGAAGGCTGCACAGCGGCGGCATGACGATAATCATGGTGTCGCACGGGATAGATGATATAGCCCAGATCGCCGATCGGGTGATTGTTATGAACGAGGGCAGCATCGGTATGCAGGGAACGACGCGGGAGATATTCCGCCGGTACGAGGACCTGCAGGCCCTGTCGCTGCAGGTTCCCAGGACCGCGCAGATCATGCGGAGACTGCGCGAGGCCGGGATTCCAGTGCCCGTGGATGTCCTTACGATCAACGAGGCAGCCGATGCCCTTGCGGAAGTACTGAGGGGGAAGAACTGCGGTGCTGAAGAGCATAACCATAGGTCAGTACATTCCCGGTGAATCGATCATCCACAGGCTGGACCCGCGGACCAAGATCCTGGGCACTCTCGGTTATGTGGTGATCCTGTTTGTGCTGCGGGGCCCGGCGGGATATGCTGTCATGGCAGGGATCACCGCGGCTGTTGCTCTGCTTGGACGAATCCCGGTCAGGATGCTCCTGCGAGGCCTGCGACCGGTGCTCATAATTATTCTATTTACAATTGTGCTGAATATGGTCATGACTCCCGGTGAGACCGTCTACCAGCTCGGTCCCCTTGATGTGACGGACGAGGGAATCGTGCAGGCTGCGACAATGTCGATTCGGGTGATTCTGCTGATTATGACCACATCGATGCTGACCTTGACAACTGCGCCCATAGACCTGACGGATGGAATAGAGTACTTGTTGGGTCCTTTTCGTCGTCTCGGAGTTCCGGCGCACGAGCTGGCTATGATGATGACCATTGCCCTCCGGTTCATACCGACCCTGGTCGATGAGCTGGAGCGAATCATGAAAGCGCAGATGGCCCGCGGGGCTGATTTTGATACGGGCAGTTTTCTGGACCGGGCAAAGAGCATGATTCCGCTGCTGGTGCCGCTGTTCATCAGTGCATTCCGCCGCGCCGATGATCTCGCCCTGGCCATGGAAGCCCGGTGTTACCGCGGCGGGGAAGGGCGCACGCGTTACAAGGTGCTGAAAGTGAGCACTCCGGATTTTTGGGCCGGCGCATTTCTCGTCTGCACCTTCGGTGCGGCGCTATGGGTGTGATGCCGGTGCCCGGGGTGAAAACGGTAAAGCTCATCGTGGCGTACGACGGGGGAGAGTTTCACGGGTTTCAGCGCCAGCGGGAGGAGCCGACCGTCCAGTCGGTGCTGGAGAAGGCTCTCAATGACATAAATGGTGCCCCGACGACGGTGCGGGGGGCGGGACGAACCGATGCCGGTGTCCATGCCTGGGGACAGGTGGTTGCGTTTTGCCCCAGGGTGCAGATTCCGGAAGAGCGTTGGCCCCGGGCCCTGAACCGCTTGCTGCCCCCGGCGTTGCTGGTCCGCTCAGCGGAGCCTGTGGGCGGAGATTTTGATCCGGTGCGCGATGCGAGATGGAAGCATTACAGATACGAGATGAGCTGCGGGGCTATGCCGTCGCCTTTTGAGTACCGTTACGTACACCAGGTACCAGTGGACATCTCGGTGGCTTCCATGCGCAGGGCTGCCCGCCTGCTCATCGGGCGGCGGGATTTCGCGTCCTTTCAGGTCAGCGGGAGACCCGCAGCCAGCACCGTGCGGAGGATGTACCAGCTGGGTGTAGTCAGGCGGGGCGAGCGCATTATTGTGGATCTGGTAGCGGACGGCTTTCTTTACAAGATGGCGCGCAGTATAGTGGGGACACTTATTGCGGTCGGAGGTGGCCAGATGGCCCCGGAGGATATGAGGCGGATCCTCGATGGCCGCGACCGATCCCTCGCAGGCCCCACCGCGCCGCCGCAGGGCCTGTGCATGATGCGGGTGTGCTATGGCGATGCAATTGACGTTATGCGATGCAGTCGATAGAATCGGTGATGTGCTCTAAGCACTTCGTGCAAGAGAGCACAGAGTTTTGGGGAGGGGCACATGATGGATCGAACGTATATGGCTAAAGATGGTGAAGTACAGAGGAAATGGTGGGTCGTCGATGCGAGCGGGGTACCGCTCGGGCGAATCGCCAGCCGGGTCGCGCATGTGCTGCGCGGCAAACACAAGCCCACGTTCACCCCGCACGTCGATGTAGGAGACCACGTCGTGGTGGTCAATGCGGGTGAGGTGACGTTGAGCGGCCGAAAGCCGGAGCAGAAGATGTACTACAGGCACACCAGGTATCCGGGTGGACTCAAGAGCAGATCCTACGAGGAGCTGTTGGAAGAGGATCCCGAATTTGTGGTGGAAAAGGCGATCCGCGGTATGCTGCCCAAGAACAAGCTGGGGAGAAAGATGGTCAAGAAGCTGAAAGTCTACGCCGGCCCTGATCACCCGCATGAGGCGCAGCAGCCGGAAGAACTGGAGATCGAGCTCTAGAATGATCATACAGAGAGAAAGGGGGGTTGAACATGGCAGTGATGCAGCATCTGGGAACAGGGAGACGTAAAAAAGCAGTCGCGCGCGTACGTCTGGTGCCCGGAGACGGGCGAATAGAGGTCAACGAACGCGACTTCGAGGAATACTTTGCCCTGGCTACCATGCGCGAGCGCGCCCTGGCTCCGCTGCGCCTCGCCGACCGGACATCCAAATACGATGTTCTGGCCCGGGTGGAGGGTGGTGGTATTTCTGGTCAGGCCGGTGCACTGCGGCATGGGATTGCGAGGGCGCTGGTCGAGGCTGAGCCGGAACTCCGGCCCAGATTGAAAAAGGCCGGGTTATTGACCCGTGATCCGCGCATGAAGGAGCGCCGCAAGTACGGCCTCAAGAAGGCGCGCAAGGCACCGCAGTTCTCCAAGCGCTAGTTCTTCGAACCTGGTTCATCCTCATGGTCGGAAGCGAAGTAGCGCAGTATTCCTATGGTGATGGCCCAGGCAACCTTGCGCTGGTAGTGTCGGTCCGCCAGCAGTTCGGCATCGCGGGGGTTGCTCAGGAAACCCACCTCAACATTTACTGCGGGAAGGTGTGTCTGCTCCAGTATGTACTGGCCGCGCGAGATGTTGATATCCCGGTCAGTTTCTCCGGTTATGTGCACCAGTTCCCGCTGAATGCAGCGGGCCAGCTGTTCGTTACCTTGTGCCCGGTCAGGGCGATAGAACACCTGTGCCCCGCGCCACCTGCTGGATGTGATCGCGTTGGCGTGCAGACTTATGACGACGTCCGCGCCGGATGCTTCGATTATCTCGCTGCGTCGGTGGAGATCGGCCCGTTTTCTTTCTGCCAGCGATGCATCCGGCATATCACTCAGATCGGCGTCGGCCTCACGGGTCATGATCACCGTGCATCCGGCGTCCTGCAGGTACGCGCGCAGGGCCAGCCCCACATTCAGCACCACATCTTTTTCCCTGATCCCGGCCGAGGAGATGGCTCCCGGGTCCGGGCCGCCATGCCCTGGGTCAATGAGAACCAGCCTGGTCCCGAGAGGGGCGGCAACCGGCAGGTCGGGTGCATTCGGCCCTTCGGGTACATGCTGGACGGATCTTGCAATCAGAAGCGCCACCAGCGTGCCGGTAATCAGACAAAGGTAGAGTATACGGCGAGAAGACGCAAGCTGGTGCTGGAGTCGCACGGCTACATCCTTTCCACGGCGGCATTTTCGCTATTTATGTCTATGAATTGGATTTGCTCCCTATACGGTTGGCTGCAGGTGATATAATACAGGCAAAAGGGTTGCATGAGCGAGGTGGCTGATCATGAACCATGGTGTCGTTGCTGCAGCGCTCGTTCCGCACCCACCCATTGTGATCCCCGCTGTGGGTGGTGCGGAGACCGAGCGGGTTTCTGAGACGCGGCGAGCAATGCATGATTTGGCAAGCGAACTCGGCTCTGTAAATCCGGACTGCGTCGTATTGATAGACCCGCACGGCCCGGTCGGGTACGATGAAGTGCCCCTGGTCCGGGGGCGGAGCGCCCGGGGAGACCTCGGCCAGTTTCGCGCCCCGTCGGCGGCCGTGGACTGGGCAATGGATGTCCAGATGACTGAGAAACTGGCGGACATGGCCGCTGAGACCGATCAGGCGGTGCGTGTACATGACCCGGGAGAGGAGCATTTTCTGAGCCATGGTGCCGTGGTTCCCCTCTATCTCCTGCAGGAGGCCGGCTTCACGTCATCCTTGGTTTACGCGGGAAACCCCCTGATGCAGCGTGATAATCTTTGGTCCTTTGGTCGTCTGGTCGCGCGCGCGGCGGAAGAGGCCGATAAGAAGGTGGTGGTCATCGCCAGCGGTGACCTCTCCCACCGGCTTTTTCGCGGGGCACCTTCGGGATATCATCCTGACGGCGAAAAGTTCGATCGAGTTATTGTCGAATCGCTCAGCTCCGGCGATGCCGGGGCGGTCCGGAATCTGCCGGAAACCCTGGTGGAAAATGCGGGGCAGTGCGGCTACAATCCGCTGCTGATTGCCCTGGCTGCCCTGGGTGATGACGTCCTCTCCGGCAGTGTCCTGTCCTACGAGGGGCCCTTCGGTGTGGGTTACGCAGTTGCCCATCTCCAGCCGGAAGTCCAGGGGGAACACAAAAACGGCCAGGTCGACCCGGTGCAGCTTGCCCGCAGATCCGTCGAACATTACCTTTCTCATGGCAGGATAATGACTACTCCGACCGACCTCTCTCCGGATCTGAAGCGGGAGGCCGGGGCATTCGTCACAATTAAGGAGGATGACCAGCTGCGCGGTTGTATTGGGACTGTGCTGCCCACGAGATCCTCGCTGGCGGAGGAGATCATACACAATGCGGTGAAGGCGGCGACCCGGGATCCGCGCTTTTTGCCGGTGAGCTGCGGCGAACTCTTCGAGCTGCGGTTTTCCGTGGATGTCCTGGGTGCTCCCGAGGAGGTGACCAGCCTCGAGGATCTCGACCCGGCACAATACGGTGTCATCGTCTCGCGCGGCACCAGGCGAGGTCTGCTGCTTCCCAACCTGGAAGGGATCCATACGGTGCGGCGGCAGCTGGAGACTGCATGTCACAAGGCAAATCTCTCACCCGATGATCCGGGGCTTGTGATTGAGCGTTTCAAGGTCACCCGCTATACGGAGTCCTGAGGGGGACGACAGCAATGAGGACAGACGGCGCACCCCGGGCGGCCGAATACGCCCGCCCGGGAGGAGATGAATCGGTGCAATGTGAATTATGTGATCGGGGCTGCTTGATTGTCCGCGGTGGAACGGGATTCTGTGGTGGCCGACGAAACATCGACGGCCGACTGGTGCCGGAGACCTACGCCAGGGCGGCATCAGTTGCCCTCGACCCGGTGGAGAAGAAGCCGCTGTATCATTTCTACCCGGGATCAACGGTGCTCTCGGTGGGAACGTACGGTTGCAATCTGAATTGCTCATTTTGTCAGAATTGGCAGATTTCCCATCCGGAGGACCCTGGCTCGATGCAACTGGTCGACCTTCCCCCTCAAAGGGCGATTGAGATGATCGGGGAGTACGAGTACCGGGATTGCATCGGTGCGGCCTTCACCTACTCTGAACCTCTGGTATGGTACGAGTATGTGTTGGATACCTCAAGGCTGCTGCAGGAGGAAGGACTGCGCAGCGTACTGGTTACCAACGGTTACCTTCGTCCAGAACCCTGGAATCGTCTGCTGCGGTATATAGATGCATGTAATATCGATGTAAAGGGGTTCAACCCGGCGTTTTACCGCACGGAGTGTGCCGGTGACCTGGAGGTGGTGCGTCGCAATGTGGAGGCAGCCGTCGATGCAGGAGTTCACGTTGAGGTGACCACACTGCTGGTTCCCGACGGAACTGACGACCTGGAGGAGATCTCCGACCTGGCGGCCTGGCTGGCCAGATTGAATCCCGAGCTTCCCCTGCACCTGAGCCGCTATTACCCACACCGCCGGATGCACCGCCCGCCCACGGCGGTGGAGACCCTCTTTGCCGCCCGGGATGCGGCTCGCGAGAGTTTGCACCACGTCTATCTGGGTAATGTCATGAGTCCAGAAGGCTCTGATACCTTCTGCGCCTGCTGTGGTGCGAAGCTGTTGAGCCGGAGCGGGTTCCGGGTAAGGCATGTGAGTATAGCGCGCGGTGAATGCACCACGTGCGGTCACCGGTTGAACGCAGTTTTGTGTGCGGATTGAGCCGATGCCAAATACTTGTACTGCACCGCACAAGAGGATAGACTTATTGTGGTGCGGGGGAGACACATTCTGCGATAAAGGGTGTGGTTATTGTGGGCGGGGCCCCGGAGGACCGCAGTACAGAGGAGATCTACCAGCGACTCAGGGACGAGGATGTGAAGCTGACGAATCAGCGCCGGCTCATCGTAAGGATACTCGCCCAGTGTCAGGATGATCATCCCTCGGCCGATGAGCTGCACCGCATCGTGCGCGAAGAGGATCCTGACGTGGGGCTGGCCACGGTCTACCGGACCCTGGATCTGTTGGAGAGGCTGGATCTGGTTCAGACGCTCGATGTGGGTGACGGTCGCACGAGGTACGAACTGGCCACGGGTCTCCATCAGCATCATCACCTGCTCTGCCTGCAGTGCGGGAAAATCGAGGAGGTGGACCAGGACCTCCTCGGGGCGGTGGAAGATACCGTGGAGAAACTCGCCGGTTTCCGGGTTGTCGATCACGAACTGAAGATGTTCGGGGTGTGCTGCGACTGCGAGCCGGAAGAGCAGAACGGTTGATGTGAGGTGACAGGCGATTATGGACTGGCGATTGCTGGCTTCGGCCTTTGGGTTGGTATTTCTGGCCGAGTTAGGGGACAAGACGCAGCTGGCCACCATGATGCTGGCGGCGCGGACTGAGTCTCCAGTCAACGTGTTTCTTGGGGCGATGTTGGCCATGCTCGTAAATGTGTCCCTGGCGGTCATGGTCGGGTCAGTACTGGTGCGGGTGATTCCGGAGGATTACATCCGTTACGGTGCCGGTCTGCTGTTCTTTGTCCTCGGTGGACTGATGCTGCTGGGCCGTTGGTAGTTCGCCCTCATTTGCGCTTTGCATTTCAAATTCACTATAATGAGAGAAAATATGCGGCAATCAAAGTGCGCCTATAGCTCAGCCGGATAGAGCACCGGCCTCCGGAGCCGGGTGCGCAGGTTCGAGTCCTGCTAGGCGCACATTTTTTTGCTCTGACCCACCGCACGTACGGTGCGGTTCGATAGGAGGACGCTCTTCGTGCACGTCATCATCGCCGGTGGGGGGAAAACCGGCCGCAGACTCGCCCAACTTTTTCAGAACCACCGCCGACACAAGGTAACGCTCATAGATTCCAACCCGCGCCAGTGCGAGCGGATTTCCGAGTTATTCCCCCGGGCAGACATTGTCCTTGGGGATGTAGCTCACCCGGGCACCTTGCGGGAGGCCATGAGCCGGAATACCGAAGCCTTCGTTGCCGTTACCGGGGAGGATCATCTGAACCTTCTTGCCGCCACTGCCGCGAAGAAAATGGGTATAGGCCGGATCATCCTGCGTATCGAGGATCCCGGTTACCGTGAGCTGGCCGAAGTTACTGAACTCGGTGATGTACTTGAGCCGGCCATGTCCATTTCAGCTCAGGTGGTGACCCGCTTGGGTGGTGTGGATATTGCCGAACTGATCCACAGCAGCTACCCCCACACTGAGCTGATGCGGGTGGTGGTGACCGATGATTCACCGCTCGTGGGCCTGTCACCGGATGCTGTGGTGGGACATTACCGGAAGAAGGTCTATCCAATACTGGTGCTGCGAGGCGGCGCTCATCGACTACCCAACGATGTAGAGGCTATCGAGAAGGGGGACGAGATCCTGCTCTGGCAGCAGGGGCGCTGACTGGCGCCCGCCGCGAAAGGTACGTTCATTTGTGAAAACCGTGCGAAAGAGATCACTACAGCTGACCTACAGATCCTTTCTGTACATCGTCAAGTGGACCGGGCTGTCGGTGCTGGTGGGTGCGACAGTCGGACTTGCAGCTGTCGCTTTCATTGGAGCGCTGAACTGGGGAATTGATGTACTGGGGCCACTCCGCCGGGGTCATCTCGTGTATGGGCTGCCGATCATCGGCCTGTTCCTCAGCGGGATTATCACTTCTACTTTTTCCCCCGTGGCGGCCGGCAGCGGGATTGATGCCATCATCCGCGCTTACAATCACAGGTGGGGAAAGACCAGCTTGATTTCCGTCCCGGTGAAGCTGGTAGCCAGTGTTTGCACCATTGCTTTTGGCGGCTCCGCCGGACGTGTGGGGCCCACGGTACAGATGGGTGGTGGTCTGGCATACTGGCTGGGACGTGCCCTGCGGTTGAATCTGCGCGACATGCGCAAGGTTGTCCTCTGCGGCATAGGTGCAGCCTTCGGGGCGATCTTCACTGCGCCTCTGGCTGGAGGGGTCTTCGGGGCAGAAGTTCTTTACCGGGATGATGTGGAGTACAACAACTTGTTTATCAGTTTTATATCCAGCATCACCGCCTATTTTGTCTATTCTGTTCTGTTGGACAAAGACAGACTTTTTGCCTTTTCGCCACCGGCAGAATACACCTTCATCCCCCATCGTGACATCCCATACTTCGTCCTGGCCGGTGTCGTCGTGGGCCTGGTGAGCCTGGTGTTCATAAAGTGCCTCTACGGAATAGAACACCTTGCGGAACACGTGTCGATTCCCGCCTGGGGAAAGACCACCCTGGGAGGGGTGATGACCGGTGTAACGGCCATATTTGCCACCCCGCTCATACTCGGGACCGGCGTGGAGGTACTGAAGATGCTGACAGTCGAACGAGTAGGGGTCGGTTTTCTGGCGATTCTGCTGGTGGGCAAGATCGCCGCCACCTCCTTTGCCATCGGATCCGGAGCCAGCGGTGGACTGGTCGGGCCCTGTCTGGTCATGGGCGGCATGACGGGTGCGCTGTTGGCCGGTCTGACGGGATATCCCGGATCTGTGGTGGTAATTGCTGCGGGCAGTGTGGGTTTTCTGGGAAGTGCAGGGCATATACCTATTGCCACTACCCTGCTGGCGGCTGAGTTGTTTGGCATGGAAGTCCTGAAAGCAGCGACCATTGTGTGCTTTATTGGGTCGTGGATTGCCAGGGATGACACCATGCTGCGGCAGTCACTGGTCAGTCGTGCTATGACTCAAAAGGCACCGCATCACTTTGATGAGGAGCCGCTTTGAATGCGGGACATCTCAAGACCGTGAACTCGTATCCGTCTGAGGGGGTGCTTTTTGTGAAGGAGCATCGCGTATTTACCGGCGGTCACATTTACACCCTGGAGGCCGAAGGCGGCCAGGCAGAGGCGCTGTTAGTTCGGGGAGACGAGATTTGCGCCGTGGGCCGTGAGGACGAGATCCGCGCGGCTGCAGCGGACCTGCCGCACGTTCCAGAGGAGATCGACCTGAACGGTGCGGTGGTGGTGCCCGGTCTGGTGGATTCGCACACCCACTTCGCCTCATACTGCGAGATGAGCCTGGGTGTGGACCTGACCGGGACCGAGACCCTTGATGAGGCCCTGGAGCGAGTGCGTATGCTGGCCGCTGAAAAGGGGGTGGGAGAGTGGATCCGTGGGTGGGGATGGAACAAGAACCTGTGGGATGATGATTCCTTTCCTTTGCGCTCAGACCTGGACCGGGTGACGCGGGAGCATCCGGTTGCCCTGACCAGCAAGGACGGCCACGCCATGTGGGTCAATACCCCGGCCCTCTCACAGGCGGGGATCGATGAGAACACGCCGGATCCTGCCGGAGGGCGGATTATCCCGGGTGAGGATGGTCGGCCCTCCGGCGTTCTGCTGGAGACTGCTATGGATCTCATCCAGCAGGTGATATCCCCGATCTCGTTGGGAGAGATGAAGGAGGCCCTGATGCAGGGGCAGGCCGAAGCTCATTCTCTTGGTCTCACCGGAGTGATCACCTGTGAGGGAGCTGAGGCTCTGCGGGCGCTTTCCGAGTTGAACCGCGAGGGGAAGCTGACCTTGCGGATCAGAAGCACCCTGCCGGATGCTGCACTCAATGCCGCAGGTACCGTGGGGCTCACTGCCGGCATGGGAGACAATTCTCTGCGCATGTTTGCCGTAAAGATCCTGGTGGACGGGGCGCTCGGATCACAGACGGCCTATCTTGCATCCCCCTACAGCAGCCGGGATGATGGCTACCGGGGCGTACCTATCTACACCGAGGATGAACTCTCGGATACCGTCCAGCAGTGCCGGGATCTGGGCTTTCCTGTGGCCGTTCATGCCATCGGTGATGCCGCGAATCACATGGTGTTGAACGTACTCGAGCGTCATCCACCACCTGATGGACTCCGGGACCGGATAGAGCACGCCCAGCTTCTGAAGCCGGATGACATTTCGCGCTTTTCTGAGCTGGGAATCGTTGCATCAGTACAGCCCGCGCACCTGGTGGCTGACCGGGATCTGGTGGATAGGCACTGGGGAGAGCGAGGGCGTTATGCCTACGCTTTCGGCTCTCTTGCCCGCGCAGGGACTACTCTGGCTTTTGGCTCCGATCTGCCGGTAGACGTAATGGACCCGCTGGTGGGGCTGCAGGCGGCCGTGTGGCGCACCGGAGACAGGCGGGGGGCCTGGTACCCCGAGCAATGCATACCTGCCCGCGAGGCAGCGCGGGCCTACACCTGGGGCTCGGCGTACGGTGTCGGCGAAGAGAGGCTGCGCGGTCTGCTGAAACCCGGCATGCTGGCAGATTTTTCAGCTTTTGATATGGATCCTCTGAGAGCGGGGCCAGAGGAGGACTGCACCTGCTGCATGACCGTGGTCGGCGGTGAGGTAGTGTACGATGGGCGCGATGTCCCCGATTGCTGCGCGCGCACATGATCTTTAGGTTTTGGGCAATCTCTATACCCGGGGAATCCGTGGGGGTATGGAGGCGTCAAAATGACCGATGTACTCATTCGCGCAGTGGTAGCAACGGCGGCGGCCGGAATTGTCAGCGGTCTGGGGGCGCTGCCACTGCTATTTATTCCAGATGTTCCCGCACGCATATACAGTACACTGCTGGGTTTCTCCGGCGGGGTGATGCTGGGCATGGCCACCCTGGTGCTGCTGCCGCGGGCGGCAGACGAGGGTTCAGCGGCTGCGGTGCTCTCGGGAGTGGTCGCCGGGGCGGTATTCGTGCTGCTCATGGAGTGGGCTTTGCCGCACCTGGAGCCACATTTCGGGGCACACAGTTTCGATCCCGGACTCCGCGATGCCCTGCTTCTTGCCGTTGCTATTGCCATTCACAATGTGCCGGAAGGGCTGGCAATGGGTCTGGGTTACGCGACGGGAGAAGAAGGAGTAGGCCCCAAGCTGGTTGTGGCGGTGGCCTTTCAAAACATACCTGAGGGGCTGGCGGTGGCTCTTCCGCTGCGGAGAAATGGGGTCAGGCCAATCGGGGCGGTAGCTTTTGCCGCGCTGTCCGGTCTGACTGAAGTGATCGGGGCGACCGTGGGCGTGGTGTGCGCCGGGTTGATTGATGCGCTGCTGCCCTTCGGTCTGGCCTTTGCCGCCGGGGCTCTCATTTATGTCATGGCAGACCAGCTGATCCCCGAAGCGCATGATACCGCTCGCGGCAGCCTACCGGCCTGGGGAACAACTACTGGCATCCTGTTGGTGTTGGCACTGGGCTGGATCTTCGGACTCTCTCTCTGATCTTCTTCTAGTACATCGGCCACTCGTGATATACTGATCGAGGTTGATGGTGTGGCGCATCTCGGGAGTATGCATTCCACGTCTCCCCGTAAGTGGGTAATGCGGGCCTCAGGCCGCCGGGAAGGATGGATGGCGATCTGAAGAAGTTGAGGGTGGAGAGTGCGCGCAACACCGCGTTTTTCGTGCATTTTCTGCCCGTTTGTATGATACGATGTTGGAAGAAAGTTGGATGCTCGGCGGTGTCGGCCTGTGGCAGCTATTGAGGCGATCACCGGGCCCGATTCCGCTGAATCTCTTCTTCTGCGGCACGGGAAGCGGACAGTAACTGCGTCGGAGGAATGTTCGGGTGCGGGCGGAGCTGCGCGTCGGTTGAGCACCGGATGACAACACTGGACGAGAAGGAGGATTTCAGGTGTCTTCAGTCGAGAAAATTCGTAACGTGGGATTGATTTCACACAGCGGTGCTGGCAAGACCAGTCTCGCGGAGAGCATGCTGTATCTGTCCGGGGGTACGAACCGGTGGGGCAGCGTGGATGATGGCAACAGCATTCTGGATTTCGATGCCGAGGAGAAAGACCGCCAGGTGAGCATAAACGCTGCAATCGCCCCGATAAGCTGGCGGGATCACGACATCAACATCATTGACACGCCGGGATACTTCGACTTTGTGGGAGAGGTGCGGGCGGCGCTGCGTGCCACTGACATGGCCGTGGTGACCATTGAAGCGGTCTCTGGTGTCGAGGTGGGAACTGAGCTGGTGTGGGATCACGCAGACGAGTACGAGATGCCGCGGGCCGTCTTCATCAACAAGCTGGATCGGGAGAACGCCGATTTCTTCAAAGTTTTTGATCAGTTGGATGAGTATTTTTCCAGCAATTTTGCACCGATGCAGCTTCCTTTGGGCGAGGAAGAGGACTTTTCCGGGATTGTTGATCTTCTCAATATAAAGGCCTACACGTACGATGAAGAGGGTGGAGCACAGGAGACCGACATCCCGGCGGATATGATGGACGAGGTGGAGGAGTATCGTGAGCAGCTGCTGGATGCGGTTGTGGAGCGGGATGACGAGCTCCTCATGATGTATCTCGAGGGTGAGGAACTGGATCCGGATGCCCTGAAGGGAGCGATCCGAGGAGCCATCATAGACGGAGAGGTGGTTCCAGTACTGTGCGGTTCGGCCGCGTCCGGGGTGGGCGTCGTAACCTTCATGGACGTCATTTGTGACTACTTTCCCGCGCCGTCGGATGCTCCACTTCCCACAGCTGTGCACCCGGACGATGGTTCCGAGGTCGAGATAGCGGCAACCCCCGATGCTCCCTTTGCGGCGCTTGCGTTCAAGACCATGACCGACCCCTATGTTGGCCGTATGACGCTGCTCCGCGTGGTTTCTGGACAGGTGAAGGGAAATTCCGAGGTCTTCAATTCGTCCCAGGGAGTGAAGGAGAGTCTCGGGCAGCTCTTCGTTCCCAAGGGCAGCGATCAGATCAGCATTGAAGAGGCGGTTGCTGGTTCGATTGTGGCCGTGGCCAAGCTGCAGGAGACCGCAACGGGTGATACCCTGTGCAGTAAGGAAGAACCCCTGGTTCTGCCGCGAATCGAGTTCCCCGATCCGATCTACCAGGTTGCACTCAGACCCGAGTCGCGCGGAGACGAGGAGAAGATCGGCTCCGGGTTGAACCGGCTGCTGGAAGAGGATCCCACATTTACTATGCAGAGGAATGCTGAGACTAACGAGCAGATCCTCTCCGGCATGGGAGAGATGCACGTATCGGTAATACTGGCCCGGTTGGAGCGGAAGTTCGGGGTCAATGCACAGATATCCCCACCCAAAATTCCCTATCGTGAGACCATACGCGGGCAGGCCGAGGCGTATTATCGTCACAAGAAGCAGACCGGTGGCCGGGGACAGTTTGGCGAGGTCGAACTGCGCATCGAACCGCCCACCGATGATGAAAGCTTCGAATTCGTGGATGAGATTTTCGGTGGTGCGATTCCAAACCAGTTCATTCCCGCCGTGGAGAAGGGGGTCGTGGAGACCATGCAGGAAGGTCCCCTCGCCTCATACCCGGTTACGGACGTACGCGTGGTGTTGTTCGACGGCGGCTACCACCCTGTGGACTCTTCGGAGCATGCTTTCAAGGCGGCCGGATCACAGGCATTCAAAAAGGCCTTCCTTGATGCTGAGCCCGTACTGTCAGAGCCCATTATGGATGTAGAGATAAGGATCCCGGAGGAGCACATGGGTGATGTGATCGGCGATCTCAACCGGAAAAGGGCCAAGATCCAGGGAATGGAGCCGGAAGGACGGAGTCAGGTCATCAGGGCGAAGGTTCCAGCGGCAGAGATGACCCGTTATGCCATTGATCTCCGGTCGATTACCCAGGGTCGGGGCACATACACGCTGGAATTCTCTCATTATGAGGTAGTCCCGCAGGAGGTGGCCGAGAGAATCATTGAGGAGGCGCAGGCCGGGGACGAGGACTGATGCCCGGCTCGTCGGAGCAGGCGGGGGACCGGAAGATGTGAACTGTATCCGGTCCTCTGCTGCGTCATGAGCTGTTCACCTGATATCATCGGTTGTTGCGCTTGTGCGGGAAGTGGCGATCCAGGTGTCTCCGTATCAGCTCATGCGGAGTCTCCCCCGTCTTGAGATGATCGGTGCAGCCTTGGCTCCGCTCCTTCTCTGCCCGGCGCAGGCGGTCCCGGAGACGGCGCAGTTTTTCCCGGTCTTCCTCCGAAAGGGGCGGTGACCTCCTGTCCGGTTTCTGCTCTGTCTTATCTTCTGTACCGAGGTGCCGCATGACCCTGCGCAGGAAGCACCTGCGTTCGGCGCCGACCCAGACATGCCCCGCCGGGATACGAAAGATCTCATAACCCTGGCGCCGCAGGTGCGTTTCTTTTATGGCGTCCCGTCTGCGGCCGGACCGACTGAGATGATGATAACCATCGACCTCAATGATTGTGTGATTGCCTATCAGGAAATCGACCTCGTAATGCCCAATGTTGACGTTGGATTGTGCGGGCAGATTACGCGCCTGCAGGGCAAGCCTGAGGCGCTCCTCGGTTTTACTCCTGACCATATGCATCCCCCTGCGACCAGTCTATCACTTCCTGATGCGGGCCGGCATCGCGTTACCTGTACGGCGCGGTGTGAGTAACATTGATGTGGGGGATTTGGGTATTTACACCGTTGTGGCGGGGGTGTATAATGACCCAGTGAAGGTCAGAGAAGATCAAACAATCGGGAGTGGCCGCCAAGATGCCGACGCTCAGTGATGCGATAGAACGCTATATTCGAGAGCTTTTGACGAGGAATGACGATCGTATTCTGGAGATCCAGCGAGCGGCTCTGGCCAATCGTTTTCGCTGTGTTCCGTCACAGATAAACTACGTATTGAAGACCAGATTTACGCCGGAACACGGTTACATCGTCGAGAGCAGACGTGGCGAGGGAGGCTACATCCGGATCATCCGGGTCGAGTCTGTGTCGCGGCGGGACTTACTCATGAGCATATACCGGGCCGCCTCTGATGGTGTGGGCCGGGGGCAGGCCATGGGATACCTGCACCGCATGCGCGAGGAATCAATAATCACCGAGCGGGAGGCACGGTTAATGGCGGTGGTCCTGGTCCTCGACCGAATGGACCAGGTGGAGGTATCCAGGCGCCAACGGGGTAAGATCCTGCAGAAGTTCATTGAGGTGATCCTGGGTGTTTCGATGGGAGAGAGAGCAGACTAAGCACAAGAGAGGGAGGATGCTATGGCCATGCGCTGTGAGCGGTGTGGCGAGCACGAGGCCACCGTGCGCATAACCAGGATACAGAACGGAGAGAAGCAGGAGATGCACCTGTGCGCCGACTGCGCAGCAGAAGAGGGATATTTCGCGTGGTCGTTTGAGCCCCAGTTTCCTACTCATGGACTCCTCGGAGGCCTGATGGAGGGAGTTTCCGGGCGGAGGAGAGTGGCCGTTCCCGGTTCCACCAGGTGCGAAAGGTGCGGGCGAACGTACCGTGACTTCGCCCAGACCGGGTTTCTCGGGTGTGCAGACTGCTATGAGGTCTTTGACACCGCAATTGAACCTCTTATCAAACGGATGCAGGGAGGACCGGAGCACCGGGGTAAGACTCCCCGCGGAAGAGAACGCTCGAGTGGGTCACAAGCCGGAGGGATGGACGAAGCCCGGTCGGAAGGCGGGACTGTATCGGTCGAGGTTCTGCGGGAGGAACTGAAGGAGGCAGTGAGCCGCGAGGACTACGAGAGAGCTGCCGAGCTGCGCGATCGCATACGAGAATTGGAGGCGAAGGACGATGAGGGGTGAGGAACCTGATTTCGTACGACGCCTGAGCCGCTGGATTGAAGGCAACGGTTCCGCCTCTGACATAGTCATCTCCAGTCGGGTCCGGCTCGCCCGCAATCTGGAGAAGGTGCCGTTCCCCCCGGTCATGGAGCGGGGGGATGCTGAGGAGGTTCTGGAAGCGGCGGAAAGAGCTGCCCGCGTCCTGCAGTGCCGCATGGAGGGAAACTATGACTACTACCCTCTAAGAGACATGACGGAGCTGCATCAGTGGGTGCTGGTGGAAAAGCACCTGATAAGCCCCCAGCTGACCAAGAGCTCGGCTTTGAGCGGCGTTACAGTGAGCGAGGATGAAGCAGTGAGCATCATGGTGAACGAGGAGGACCATTTCCGGATCCAGTGTCTGTTCCCCGGGTTGAATTTGCGCGAAGCCTGGGAAACCGCCGACGCGGTGGATGATGTGCTGGAAGAGGTGGTGAGTTACGCGTACGACGAGAAGCTGGGCTACCTGACCACCTGTCCCACCAACCTGGGCACGGGCATGCGGGTGTCGGTGATGACGCATCTACCTGGCCTGGTGATGTCTGAAATGATCGACTCGGTGATCTCCGGGTTGTCCAAAGTGGGTGCGGTGGTGCGGGGCCTGTATGGTGAAGGTTCCGAGGCCCAGGGCAACCTGTTCCAGATATCTAACCGCACTACTCTCGGACACGATGAGGCCACGATAGTGGAGGACATGAGCGCAGTGCTCCGTGAGGTGGTGCAGAAGGAGCGCTCGATTCGCGAGACGATTTACCGGCGAGATCGTACGAGCCTGGAGGACAAGGTTTACCGGGCGCACGGTCTGCTCACCAATGCCCGGATGATGAGTTCTGAGGAGGCAATGCAGCTACTGTCAATGCTGCGTCTGGGAATAGATATGAACATCCTGTCGCACATCTCACCTGTCGTTTTTCAGGAGCTGACGATCCGCATGCGTCCCTCGATGATTCAGAGGGAGGCCGGTGAGTCCCTGAAGCCGGAGCAGCGAGATGTACGCAGGGCGACGCTAATGCGCGAACGGATCACGGGACAGTAAATCTGACCGCTCAACGGTCACATGAAATGGAGGGAGAAGCTCATGTTTGGACGTTATTCAGCCAGAGCGCACAAGGTTATAGTATTGGCGCAGGAGGAGGCCCGCCGTCTGAATTACAACTACGTCGGCACCGAGCACCTGCTTCTCGGTTTGCTAAGAGAAGGCAACGGAGTTGCGGTGCAGGCGCTGGAGAATCTGGGCATTGACCTGGAGACGCTCACCGAACAGGTAGAGCAGATGACCGGCAAGGGAAATGCCCCCGCCACGGGACAGATTGGCTTTACTCCGCGGGCGAAGAAAGTGGCCCTCGAGCTGGCGCCGGAGGAGGCACGGCAGATGGGCAACAATTATGTCGGTACCGAGCACCTGCTCCTCGGGCTCATCCGTGAAGGAGAGGGCGTAGCCGCCCGGGTTCTTCAGAAGATGGGCGCCGACCTGGACAAAGTGCGCAAGGAAGTAATCGAGCAGCTGGGCGGAGAGACCCGGCCGCAGCAGCCGAGTGCATCGGGCAGCAGTGAGGAGCCAACGGGTGAGCGCTCCCGGACGCCTTCACTCGATACCTACGGTCGCGACCTGACCAATCTGGCGCAGGAGGGCAAACTCGACCCGGTGGTTGGCAGATCGAAGGAGATCCAGCGGGTGATCCAGATACTCAGTCGTCGGACCAAGAACAACCCGGTGCTCATTGGCGAGCCCGGTGTGGGCAAGACTGCAATCGTGGAAGGACTCGCCCAGCGCATCACCGAGGGCAAGGTTCCGGAGCTGCTGAAGGACCGGCGCGTGGTGGCACTGGATATGGGGGCCCTGGTTGCAGGTTCCAAGTACAGGGGAGAATTTGAGGAGCGCCTGAAGAGGTTAATGACCGAGATAACCAAGGTCGGAAACGTAATCCTGTTCATCGATGAAATGCATACCATAGTCGGCGCCGGGGCGGCCGAGGGCGCCATAGATGCCTCGAGCATTATCAAGCCCGCCCTTACCAGGGGCGAGATGCAGGCCATCGGCGCGACGACCATCGATGAGTACAGGAAGTACGTGGAGAAAGACGCAGCGCTGGAGCGGAGATTCCAGCCCATAATGGTCGAGGAACCTTCCATGGAGGAGACGGTGGACATACTGGTGAGCCTGCGCGATCGCTACGAGGCGCATCATCGCGTGGAGATAACTGATGAAGCCATCAGTGCGGCCTCGTACCTGGCCGACCGATACATTACCGACCGCTTCCTGCCGGACAAGGCGGTAGATCTGATGGATGAGGCGGCCTCGCGGGTTCGACTTGACGCCTATGTGGCCCCTCCCGAGATGAAGAAAATCGAAGAGGACCTGCAGGAACTGCAGAAGGAGAAGGAAGCGGCCGTTCAGGGTCAGGAGTTTGAAAAAGCCGCAGAACTGCGCGACCAGGAGCGTAAGATGAAGGAGAAGTTGGAAGAGACAAAGGAGCAGTGGCAGCAGGAACAGGTCAAGAGTAAGCGGATCGTAAATGAAGAACACATTGCATCCATCGTTTCGGACTGGACCAGCATTCCGGTTTCCAAACTGACCGAAACGGAGACTGAACGTCTCAGGCACCTGGAGGATATACTGCACGAACGTATTGTCAGTCAACAGGAAGCCGTAAATGCCGTCGCCCGGGCGGTCAGGAGGGGGCGCGCCGGACTCAAGGACCCGCGGCGCCCGATTGGCTCGTTCATCTTCCTGGGACCGACCGGCGTGGGTAAGACTGAATTGAGTAAGGCCCTGGCCGAGTCTCTGTTCGGGGATGAGGATGCCGTAATTACACTGGACATGTCAGAATACATGGAGAGGCACACTGTGTCACGGCTGTTCGGTGCCCCACCGGGATATGTGGGCTATGAGGAGGGTGGCCAGCTGACAGAAGCCGTCCGCCGCCAGCCGTACAGCGTGGTGCTCTTCGATGAGATCGAAAAGGCACACCCGGAAGTCTTCAACACCCTACTGCAGGTTCTGGAAGAGGGACGGCTGACAGAAGCGCGCGGGCGTTCCATTGACTTTCGCAATACCGTGTTAATCATGACCTCCAATGTGGGAGCAGAGCTGATACGCCGCGAGAGCGCGGTGGGCTTTCGGGCCACCGAGGACGAGGAGGGCATCGATTACGCATCAATGCGGGATAAGATCATGGAAGAGGTGAAGCGCACTTTCAGGCCCGAGTTTCTCAACCGCGTGGACGACACCATTGTCTTCCGTGCCCTGACACACGATGACCTGCAGGAGATCCTCGAGCTGATGCTCGCTGAGGTGGCAGATCGTATCGAGGATCAGATCCAGCACATGTCACTGACGGGCGCCGCCCGGGCGGCCATAATTGATGAGGGCTATGATCCCGTATACGGGGCGAGGCCGCTGCGCAGGGCGATTGTACGTCTCCTGGAGGATCCGCTCTCTGATGCACTCCTGGAGGGCAGGTTTGACCAAGGTGAGGAAGTCGTGGTGGATGCCGATGAGGACGGGAAACTCGTCCTCATGAAGAAGGATGAGGCAGACGAAAGAGGAGTAGAGGCGGAACCTATTCGTAAGCCCACGACAAAGCAGGATATCCCCGGCGAAAGCAGCGAGCAGAAGATCAGTGCTCCCACAGGTGAGGACGATGCTGACGCGGCGGCGGATGATGCCGCAGACGATGGACAGCTTGAGGGCGATGGATAGCAGTATATGGCAGGGGCGCCGGATATCCCGGTGCCCCTGAAAAACACCGACGGCGCGCCCAGGGTGCGGTGGCAGTTCGCCGTCGGGAAGCACTTAAATTACGACAGGTTAAAGACACCGAGGGTCTTCAGTCTCTTGCGCTCTTTCAAAAGGATGTCATATAAGTTCAGGTCGTAGGCGTTACAGAGGGCGGCCAGGTAGAAGAACTGCAGGCCAATCTCGTTCTCCAGTGTCTCGCGGCACTCATCACAGAGCTGCCCCTGAATATGATTGCTCATGAAGCGGGGCAGATCCTGTAGGGATATGTCCTCCGGTATTTTTGGTTTTTCTGCATCAATCTTCACGCAACCGCAGCTGGTTACGGCCTTGCACACCGCCCTGTTGACTCTAGCCGCAGCCTCGTGATGCTTGGCCAGGGTATCGAGGATGCTTCGATGTCGCATGGTGCAATCGGACACTGCTTGCTGGAAATCATCGCTGAGGAGATCTTTCATGAATCCGCCCCCATCCTCTGATGGTGATTCTGCAATTGTTTCAGAAGTGCGGCTCACGATTGATTATACCGCTAGGCCGTAATTGTGTCAAAGTTTTGCACCGTGAGTACCATTGAAATTGTGGATGCGTGCGTGGTATCTTTTTTCCATTAAATGCGCATGTGTCTTGTGTGAGTGGACAGTGGGGGTTCTTAGGTGATAGCTTTATCGCAATGAAGATCTTCCGCGACACGAAAATATGCACGCGACACGAAAATATGCACCAGATTAGAATAGCATCTGCCAAGCTCTGGGTATGATATGCTTACATTGCGAATGGAGGTGAATGTCTTGAACCAAGGACGACGTGACGCGTTTCAGGTTGTTATCCCTCGGCACATACGGATCTGGATGGGCGTTGCCGGATTTCTGGTCGCAGCAGCGGCAAGCTTCTGGGGTATCGAATCGGTGGAATCTGTGGTCGACGTGCCCCTCAGTTTGTTCCAAGTTATCGGTCTGATTATCTTCGGTGGACTAGCCGGGGCCGTGGCGCTCGCGGTGATCACTCCTGCCGCACTGCGCGGGATTGTCGGCCTCGGCCGTTGGATGGAGACCAGGCTCACCGGAGTACCTCTCAGTGATATTCTGGTAGGTGTGTTCGGACTTATATTTGGCTTGATAATTGCCAATCTCTTAGGATCTGCCCTTTCACAGCTTCCGATCATCGGTGGTGTGGCTACTACCGCCGGTGCCATCCTGTTCGGGTATCTCGGTTGGGTAATAGCGGTCAACAAAAAGCCCGATCTGGTTTCCTGGGGCCGGGCTATTCGCTCCAGTGCAGGTGACCTCGCTGATAAGCGTAGCGCGGGAAGCGACCCTGAAAACGAGGGTCCTGCTCGTAACTCAGCCGGCACGGTCAAGGTGGTGGACTCCAGCACCATCATAGATGGTCGGATCGCCGATGTGTGCCGGTCCGGTTTTCTCGAAGGCCCCCTGCTCATTCCGGAGTTTGTGCTGGAGGAGGTTCAGCGTATTGCCGATTCCTCCGATCCAATTAAACGCAACCGCGGCCGGCGTGGCCTCGACATCCTCAACACCATACAGAAGGAAATGAATGTGGAGGTACAGATACATCACTCCGACGGCAATGATGAAGGAGAAGTAGATTCCCGGCTGTTGGAGTTGGCGCGCAGGCTGGACGGAAGCATCATCACCAATGATTATAACCTGAATAAAGTTGCCGGACTGCAGGGGGTGGAGGTGCTCAACATCAACGAGCTGGCTAATGCCCTCAAGCCGATGGTTATTCCGGGTGAACAGCTGACAATCAGGTTGATCAAGGACGGCAAGGAGCCGGGTCAGGGCGTTGGGTACCTGGATGACGGCACCATGGTCGTGGTGGATGAGGGCAGAACGCACATCGGTGAGGAGATTTCCGTGTCTGTCACCAGCGTGCTGCAAACCTCCGCCGGGCGGATGATTTTCGCGCGGCCGGAGGACCTCGCCAACGCTGCTCCCTGAGCTGCTCCAGCCGTTCGATTCCCGAGAAAGGCTGATGTGCTGTGAGCATTTCTTTTATCATCGCCGCGGCGGGTCGGGGGGAGCGACTGGGTGGCGTGGACAAGCCGCTGCTTCCGCTGGCGGGCAGACCGGTCATAGTTCATTCGCTTGAGAACCTGTCGGAGATGTCTGCAATTTGTGAGATTGTGGTGGTGGGCAGGCCAGAAGTGCTTCCCGCGATGCAGGATGCAGCAGCTCCTTTCGGCCAGAAATGCCGCGTCGTGGCCGGAGGACAAAGCCGTATTGAGTCTGTATACCGCGGGCTGCAGGCGCTTACCTGCCCGCCCGATCTGGTGGGGGTGCACGACGGCGCGCGACCGCTTGCCCCTCCGGATCTGATCCGGAGGGTGGTGGATGCGGCCGGGCGGAGAGGGGCAGCCGTACCAGCACTACCGCTGGCAGATACCGTCAAGCGGGTCTGCGACGATGAACCGGGGATTGAACGCATCTGCACCACTTTATTCCGTGAACAGCTACGGCGGGTGCAAACGCCGCAGGTATTCGAACATAAGATGCTACTGGAGGCATATTGTTCTCTCAGCCCGGGTGATGCCGCTCAACTGACGGATGATGCATCTGTTGTTGAGCGCGCCGGCGGTGAGATATACACTGTGTTGGGTGACGAGAGGAACATCAAGATCACCACCTGGGAGGATTATGCCCGTGTGCGGTGGGTCGCCGGCCAAAGGGGGGACGCCCCTGGCGGATTGAACTTGCGAGTGGGGGTGGGATACGATAGTCACAGATTTTGCGCTGGGCGAAAGCTGTATCTTGGCGGTGTTGCCATTGCCCACCGGCTGGGACTGGCCGGGCATTCCGACGCGGATGCGGTCCTTCACGCCATATGCGATGCCCTCCTCGGCGCATGCGGACTCGGTGACATCGGTGAGCACTTCCCACCCGGTGCCCCGCAGTTCAGGGATGCATCGAGCGCAGGACTGCTCTGTGAGGTGGTACAATGCGCCGCCCGGGCGGGATGGAGACCGGGGAATATCGACGTCACCATCATCGCAGAAGAACCGCGCCTCGCACCGTACATCGGGGATATGAGGAAGCGGATCGCGTCAATTACCGGTCTCGAAGAAGAGGCGGTGTCCGTCAAGGCCACCACTGCGGAGGAGATGGGCGCAATCGGGCGCAGCGAGGGGATTGCCTCCATTGCAGTATGCAGCGTATTCGGGTGAATCGCATTATCTGCAGGTGCAGAGCCTAAGCGGAGGATAGGGCTGTATGCCCACGGAAAGGGGAAATCCTGCCGTGTCACCGCATTGGATACGAGGTTTTCGGTGGGTGGCGATGGTAGCAGTGATAGTTCAGCTGTTCGTACCTGTCGCCCCGAGTTTCGCCATCGACGTCGTGAATCAGGTGGAGGTCACTCATCGCGACATAAAGGCGGAGACCCTAGACTCTGATAACGGTGAAATCTCGAAACTGCGCGTTGATGAGGAGATCGTGGCCCGCATTAGGGCTCCATATGGGGGAATTACTGCCGCCGGCCGCGGCGAAGTTGCTGCCCGGCGGCTGCGCGCTCTTCTGGGTGAGGAGCAGGCTCTGGAGAGCATCCGTCCTGAGCGTCTGGACAGCGAGTCTGTTGCCGTGGTAGCCGATGGCCGGGTAATTATCACCGCCGACGGCACGACCGCAGAACACAATGAGACCACCCGATTCGGGCTGGCGCGAGTCTGGAGTGAGCACCTGCGGGGGGCTCTCGGGCTGCCCCCGCTCAGCGAAATACCGGCTGATTGGGCGGACTGGAAAGAAGATGAAGAACCCGATGGCGGAGACCCTGACGTTATGGTGGCATCGTGGTACTCTGATCGTTTTGCGGGCCGGCGAACGGCCAGTGGAGATATATACGATCCGGAGCAGCTCACTGCCGCACACAGGAGCCTGCCGTTCGGTACGGTTCTCCAAGTAACGTACCCCGTCACCGCGGAGTCGGTGCGTGTGCGGGTGAACGACCGGGGACCGTTTGTGTCCGGGAGGGACCTTGACCTCTCCCGGGCGGCGGCGGTTCAGCTCGGAATGGCCGGTGCCGGAGTCGTGGAGGTTGAGGTGTCCGTGCTGGCGGATTGACAGAGTAAAGTGTGTTCCCGCCGCGGCATCGACCCGGCCCGGGGTCAAGCGGCGGGACACCTTCTGAGCATCTGGAATTCAGTTGTTATCGACGAGGAGGTGGCAGCGATTTGAGTCTGCGAGTCTTCAACACCCTGTCCGGGCGCAGAGAGGAATTCACCACCAGAGATCCCGGTACGGTACAGATGTACATATGTGGTGTTACCCCGTACAGTGATACACACTTGGGCCATGCTCGCCCCTCTGTGTTCTGGGATACGGTGATCCGTTACCTACAGTACCGGGGTTATCGGGTCAGGGCAGTGCAGAATGTCACTGATGTAAATGAGAAGGTAGCGGCGCGAGCCGCTCTGGAGGGCGTGAGCGAACGCGAGCTGGCGGAGAGGTACCATGACGATTATGACGAGATCATGGATGAGCTCGGGGTAGCCCCGGTAGACGAGTATCCGTGGGTGTCCGATCACATGGATGACATCATAGCCATGATTGAGGGACTCATAGAGAAAGGACATGCCTACGAGATCGACGGTGAGGTCTATTTTGATGTGCAGACCTATCCTGAATACGGGAAGCTGTCCGGCCAATCCAAAGACGAACTCGTCGCCGGTTCCCGGGTGCAGGTGGATGAGAGAAAGAAGCACCCCGCCGACTTTGCGCTGTGGAAGAAGGCACCGGAGGGCATGGAAAGCTGGAGATCTCCCTGGGCCCCCGGCAGGCCCGGCTGGCATATCGAATGTTCGGCAATGTCTCTCCGTTATCTGGACTTCGGGTTCGATATGCATGGCGGCGGAACTGATCTGATCTTTCCCCATCATGAGAACGAGATCGCGCAGAGCGAGGCCCACCAGGGTGATGAGCCCTTCGTTCGGTACTGGATACACCATGGCATGATTACTGGTGAGGACGGGAAGATGTCTAAATCCCTGGGCAACTTCGTTACTGTACGGGAGCTGCTGGACGAATTCCGTGCCGAGGTCCTGCGTCACTTTTTGTTGAGCGGCCATTATGGAAAACCGCTGACTTACAGCCGGGAGCGGGTGACAGAAACGAAAAGAGCATGGAAACGCTTTGTTAATTCCGTACGGGGCCTGCGGGAAGTTCTTGACTCTTCGCCCCGGGAGGAAGTTCTGCTGGCCGAGGAGGAGGCCGAGCCTATCTCGGCCTGGGCGGAGCGCCTGCGCAGTGATTTCTGCGCCGCCATGGATGATGACTTCAACACTTCGCGTGCACTCGGGGCCCTCTTTGAGGCGGTGCGGGGAGCAAACTCAGTGATTAACGCTCCCGACTTCGTATTGAGCGCGGAGGTATACCGTGCGCTTTCGGACCTGTATGACCAGATCGAGATCTGCGCCCGGGTACTGGGCATCTGGCCGCGGGAGGGAGCCCGGCCCGATCAACAGCCCGCCGGCGTGCAGGCGCAGGACATAACCGATGATCTCCTCGAACTCCTGGTCCATGTACGGGAGACTGCACGCGAAAGCAAACTGTTCGATCTTGCTGACGAGATTCGTGACGGTCTGAAGGAGCTGGGCATCAAGTTAGAAGACACCCCGGAGGGTACGAGAATCAGGAGGAGAGATGACCATGCGGGTTGATGTGATTGACCACACCAGGGATCCAGACCGTACGGTGGCCGTGGCAGCTCGTCTTTGCTACTCGCCGGCTGAGATTGCGGACTTGGGGGAGATCATGGATGAGGAGGAGACCGCCCGCATGATCCGTATGCTGAGAGAGCGCGGTCACATGTCGCCGCTTGAGCACGCCAGCTTCACTGTGGGTATAGAAGGATTGAGCCGGTCCGCCTCGCACCAGCTGGTTCGGTCGCGCATCGCCAGTTACTCCCAGCAATCGCAGCGCTATATCAGCCAGCGGGGTTTTCGCCATGTAACACCTCCCTCCATAAAGAGGGATCCCAAGCTGGAAGAAGATTTTCGCCAGCACATGGCGGAGTCGAGGCAGTTATATGAACGACTGCGCGAGGCCGGCGTACCGCGGGAAGACGCCCGGTTCGTTCTGCCGCAGGCGACCGCCAGCAGTATCGTTATGTCCAAGAATGCGAGGGCGTGGCTTGAATGGTTCGAGATACGGATGTGTACCCGTGCCCAGTGGGAGATCCGGACTCTTGCGCAGCGCATTCTGGACGAGCTCCATCCCCTGGCACCGCATCTTTTTGCCAATTCTGGGCCGCCGTGTGAGGTGAAGGGGCTCTGTCACGAGGGTGATCACTCCTGCGGTCGCATCGACCAGGTGATTATGGATCGCCTGCCTTATCGAACCGCCAGGACCGGGCCGCAGGACTGTGAGGAAGGGTGAGTTGATCTGGCGGAAGAGCAGATCGTAGGTTTGAGACCGGTTGAAGAGGCCCTTCGCGCCCGCCTCCGTCCCGTGCATCAGATTTACGTGGCGCGGGGCAGTGGGAGCGGTATGCGGCGGCTGGCCCGCCTGGCCCGTGCCGCCGGAGTGGATTTGCGGGAGGTCTCGCAAGACTTCTTGGCTTCCCGTGCCGAGATTCGTGTGCATCAGGGAGTTCTTGCGCTGGCGCGCCCCTACCCGTACCGTTCGGTAGATGGGATGATAGATCTGGCACGCAGCAGGGGAGAGGAGCCTTTTCTTCTGGTTGCGGCTCACATCCAGGACCCGCAGAACCTCGGTTCCCTGATCCGCAGTGCTGTCGAGGCCGGAGTGCACGGGGTGATCCTGCCGAAGCGCCGCGCCGCGCCGGTGACCCCGACGGTGGTTAAGGCTTCGGCCGGGGCGACAGAGCACATGGCAGTTGCGCAGGTCACGAATCTCGTGCGCACGGTTCAGAACCTGAAGGAACGCCGGATATGGGTGTTCGCTGGTGACCCGGACGGCGGGGATCTATACGACACAAACCTTTCAGGGGCGGTGGCCCTGTGCGTGGGGTCAGAGTCGACCGGTATTCCCCGCCTTCTCAGTGAGACCTGCGACGGGCTTATCGCCATCCCCTCGAGGGGTGAGGTCGGGTCTCTGAATGCTTCCGTAGCCGGTGCAGTCATGATGTACGAGGTGGTCAGAAGGCGCCGGTTTGAGGGACATGCTTGACCTGCTGCCATCCTGACGAGTATAATGTGCATTGTCCTAATAGGTTGACATAGCCCAGTTTTGCTGCTTGCTTCAGTTTAAAAGACTTGTTGAATTACATACAGGGTTCATTGACCGCCTTTAGCTGACACGAGCGGGCGACCTTTCCCTTTTACTGCGAAGTGCAATCCCCGTTGCGTGTCGCTGCCCTGGAGTGGAGGAGGATATTGGTGAGTAGGTACCCTCATCCCGAGTTTTATCCTTCGGAATATGAGGCAATGGTCGATGAGGATCTGGTAGAGATTGCGCGGGCAGGAAGCAAAAAAGCCCTCGAGTTTTTGATGTACAAGTATAAAAACTTCGTTCGCGCAAAGGCGCGCAGCTATTTCCTGGTAGGGGCAGATCGAGAGGACATCATCCAGGAAGGCATGATAGGTCTGTACAAGGCGGTCCGCGATTTTCGGCCTGATAAGCTATCTTCATTCAAAGTTTTCGCCGAGCTGTGCATTCAGCGGCAGATCATCACCGCTATCAAGACTGCCACGCGCCAGAAGCACATTCCCCTGAATTCCTATGTTTCCCTGAATAAACCGATCTATGATGAGGAATCGGATCGGACATTGATGGACGTGCTGGCGGGAAGCTTAATCTCTGATCCTGAGCAGCTCATAATTTCGCGTGAAGAGTTCGACCAGATCGAGCAGCGAATGGGGGAGATGTTGAGCGACCTGGAGTGGCAGGTTCTCATGGCTTACCTGGACGGGCGTTCTTACCAGGAGATTGCTCAGGAGATTGGACGCCACGTCAAGTCGGTAGACAACGCTCTACAGAGGGTAAAGCGCAAGCTGGAGCAGTTCCTTCTGGAGGCTGAGCTAAGAGACGAGTGAGCACCCTGTCCATCGGCACTCGTGTCAGGCAGCAGGTTGGCAGGCGTAATTCCCGGACCCCGTGCCGGGTTTGTTATGTTTGAGACCCGGGGCTGAACTGGAGCGCTAGTTTTACTCCTCTTCGACGGGCGGTCCCGCGCCGGGGGCCTACAGAGGTTGCGCTCCTGCTGGTGTGGACTGTACGTGTGAGTGTAGGGCGCTTTGATCCGGGTTTTCGCGCTGGCTCCGGGATTGCCTCTCAATGAGAATGGATGGCACCTGCTCGGGGTTATGGGTGGGAAGGAACCTCTTTGAATGTCTCCTCTCTCAGAGCAACTACTCGCGCGCGGGCACCTGAGCACCGCGGTGTACCAACCCTGCCTTCCTGCCTGTCAGGCTGATTTGCATGCCCAGCTGCTGCAAAATAGTGCGGCGTATCGTCGACGCCGGAGACCGCTGATGCCGGTCGATCCGGATAAGGCCGTACCCGGTGAAAACGGCCCCGACGACCGATCTGCAGAGGGCGGCAGCAGGGAGCCGGCGACGGCTGAATGTGAGCACGACAGGACCAGGATGTGCGGCTTGCGCCACCAGGTATCATCCGACACGGCCTGGCTCTCAGTTCGGGCCGGAAAGCATCCGGGTCAGCGAAGTAAGCCGATCCTGGCCCGCACATCCTGCATGGTCTCTTCCGCCAGAGCTGCTGCTTCCTCGCGGCTTCGTTCCATGATCCTCTCCAGCAGCTGAGGATTTTCCAGCAGTTCGCGGCGTTTTTTGCGAATGGGCGCCAGACTCTCGATAATTGCCTCGGCCGTCGCTTCCTTCAGCTGCACGTAGCGGATGCTGCGGTCCTCGTACTGTTGCTCGAATTCACTCGATATATCGTCGCCTCCGAAGCACTCCAGTAGCAGGAACAGGTTCGCCACTCCCGGGCTCATCTGTCCATCAGCGGGTGGACCGGCATCGGTAACGGCGCTCATGATCTTCCCACGTATGTCTTCCGGTTCTTCTCCGATCCCGATGTAACTCTGAGGGCCCAGGGATTTGCTCATCTTCTTTTCCGGCTCAGTCAGGCTCATGATGCGGGCCGTCTCGCGGCGAATGCGGGCCTGTGGCTCGGGGAAGGTCTCTCCAAAAAGATGATTGAATCGGCGCACAATCTCCCGTGTGAGCTCCACGTGCGGTTTCTGATCGTCACCCACGGGCACTCTGGTGGCCCGGTAGACCAGTATGTCGGCAGACATGAGGACTGGATAGCCCAGGAGGCCGAGGTGCAGGTAGTCTGGATGCATGTCTGCTTTTTCCTTATATGTCGGCACCCGCTCCAGCCAGCTCAGGGGCGTAATGGTGCCGAGAATCCAGGCCAGCTCGGTGTGCTGAGGGATCTGCGACTGCACTACGAGCATACATTTTTCCGGGTCAATGCCGGAGGCCAGCAAATCAATCAGCATGTTTCGCGCATCTGCGTTAAGCTCTTCGGGGTCGTACGGTGTGGTCATAGCGTGATAATCTACGATAGCGTATATACAGTCGTGTGTATCCTGCATGCGCACCCAGTTCTGCACTGCGCCGAGGTAATTGCCCAGGTGCATCCGACCGGTAGGCCGCATCCCGCTGAATACTCGCTCTTTCTCCACGGTAATCACCTTTCACTCAGTAGCTTGATCCCGCTCTTTAGCAAGCCGGTAACGTCTTCACCTCTTTGGTATTTATACCACATAGCGCCCGCGATACAGAAGGGAGAGGTGGTGACGCGTCAGCCCAGCTGTCCCCCGTGCTGCTGCACAATGGAGCGGACATCAGGCAGCTTTCGGCGGAGGGTGTACACCACGAGTATGGAAGGTTCCGGCCCGGCGGTCTCATACACCTGAGCCATTGCTGACAGGCTGCAGATGAAGGCGCCGAGTGCGGCACCGACCAGGGCCGCAGCCAGATATACGGGAAGCGTACCCCCGGCGAAGGCCGGGGACAGCAGTGAGAATGTCACAAGCCCGGCCCGGTGCAGGTGAACCAGCAGGACTGCAAGAAGGGCGCCCACACCAGTACCGAAGGCAGTTCGCGCTGCCTCGCGACCACTGAGGAAGAGCTCGCTTCCGACTGCCTGTGTCGGGTCGGGAACCCGGGGAAGCACCTGCCCAGCACCTGCTTCATAATCTTCGACTCCTTCAAGGGCCTGAAACGCTGCATTTTCCGTGTCAAATACGGCCACAACTTTGCTCACTGGGTTTCCTCCCGTTTGCCGGCGAGCAGCTCGTCGATCATCTGCTGCACATTGCCATCGATGTCAGATTCAGAGCCCACTATCCATCCCTGGTTAAGGCGTTCACCTGCTATCGGGGTTGGAGCGGGGCGTAGGGTGTCGAGGTAGTGGGCTACGGGCTCGGGTACGCTGTCCGGCAGCAGCTGCAGTAGAGGGCCGTGAGCCCCCCGGCGGGTGAGGTTAGCGGCCAGGACAGCATCCAGGGGATGACCGAGAAGGGAGAAAGTGAAGCCGCGCCCGGGTGTAGTGATGCCCCAACCGCACGGATTGCCCGCAGCATCCGCACTGTGGTGTTGGGCGGAGGCGACGGCGAGTTCAACGGGATCGGCTCCTGACGGCCCGTCGACCGTTCCATATGCGGAGAGTTCCTCCCGGATTTCATCGCGCAATACGCCGGCAGGAAAGAAGATTCTGACGTGAGCTCCTGGTTTGCGCCCCGACAGTGCCTCCATGGTGGGGACGGGCAATGAATCTGCCTCGGCGAACAGAATGGGGGTTCCAGAATGTGCCGCCCAGTCAGCGGCCACGACGGCTGATGCAGGATCGTCAGTAGGGACCAGAGATACCTGGGGGAGCTGCTCACCCCGGAGGGAGGTGAGATAGGCATCAATGGTTGCTGCCAGCTCCTCAGGCGAATCGCTGTGAAGGTGACGATGTCGCATTTGCATCGCTTTGAGCCGGTTGAAAATCTCGACGCCGGCGTCACCGACCACGATGACCTGTGTCCCTCCATCCCACGCAATGCCCCGGGGATCAAGGCGCTTTATCTCGCGTGCGAGAGTATCGGGCATGGCATCGGGTGGCGTAATCAGGAGAACACCATCCAGTGGATCGCAGATGAGCGATGTTGCCGCCAGGGCGCTCCGCCAGTCATTTGCCGGGGCGAGGATCACGGCTGCCGGCCGGCCGGAAGGTCGCGCGATGGAGCTGACACGCAGAACGCGCTCCCATAACTCATTTCCTCCTGCGCGACCGGTCAGTGCGGTGTGCAGATCACCGTCTGTCGGTTCAGGCCCCGCCCCAATAGATGAGGGGATCATGGTCAGGGCGGCAAGGGCCAGGACAATCAGGGCACCTGTGGTGTAAGTGATGGCGCGCAGTCGCCGCAATTTGATGTGGTAGTCGGTCTCAACCAAGTTCGTCACTCCAGTGTTCCGAATTCCATTGCCCCGGTCATTATCCAGTACTGCAGGGGATAGGTCAGGATGGCCGCCAGCAGTGCTGCAGCCGACGCCGTACCGTACCACAAGACAGCGGTAGGCGGTGCAGGGACCGGCAGCAGGTCCCACCTGAGCCACCGCAGCACGAGGGCAAATACTGCTGCCACGCCGGTGATAGATATCACGGTTGCGGGAAGAATTCTCTGTACGCGCGTCCACAACCCATCAGCCGGCTGCGCCAAGAGAGAGGGTTCGATCAGCAGTAAGCTCATGAGTAGAGCGAGGAGATAGCCGACTGCAAGTGCGCGGATCTCCGGTCTCCCGATAAGCGCAAACGGCGGTGGAAGAATCCAGAGCTGGCGTCCCAGAGCGGTCCAGAGCAGTGCGGTGAGTACCGCAAAGGCGGTCAGTAGGCTTGCAGTTTTACAGCTGACCGTCAGCGCCTGGGTGGCATGGCAGGTGCGCTGCCTTGTGGTGACGGGTGGTCGCTCGCCCTTCTGTGCGATGAAGTATCCCGCCACACCGAAGAGTCCCAGGACGAGAGACGAAAGGACCCAGAGCAGACGGACAGGCTGGGCCATGTCCGGTCTCCGTACTGAGCTGTGGATCCACACCCAGACAGCCCCGATTAACGCTGTTATCAACCATGCTCCCGCCAGGACATCGAAAGCGGCAACCTGCCTGACCTGGGCTGATGCTGCCGCGTTGATCCGGTCCAGATCACTCTGAACTTCCCCACTTACCGCCTCTGCGTCACCGGCAATCCACGCAAACTGGCGCGGGCCGTGTGACGGGTTGGCCGAGCCGGCTGGCCCCAGTGCCCACAGGAATGATTCCATTTCTGGGGGAAGTGTTTCCGCGGAGGTGAGCAGGATTGGGCCACAGGGACCGTCCGCCGACAGCTGTGCCGTCGCCAGCAGCTCCCCCGGACGCGCATTGCTGCCCACGAAGTATGTACAGTCGCCGTCCTGCGGGGTGTCGCCATCCCAGCCCATCTGAGTTCCATCATCATGAAACCTCGCCAGTGCCAATGCCTGATCCTCCGGGGTGGGGCCGGCCACCCGCACGGCCTGGCCAAAGCGGCCGAGTTCTTCCAGTGCGGTGTTGCTCGCAGCGGTGCGCGGACCCAGCAAGTAAAGGTTCTGCGTCTTATGCGGGCTGAGGACTTCCTGTCGATCCCGCAGGTGATCTGCCACCTCGGGACAGACCGCATTCCTTCCTATTGGAAATACCGCATCGCCAGTGCGGGCAATCCAGGTTCCTGCTGTGAGGGCGAAATCCATATCATTCATGGGTACCATGAGGACCCGTTCCGCGGTCCCCTTTTTCTTGCGCAGATGTGCATCGACGGCCACGGCCAGTTCACCGCCTGTGCCGGTGAAACCTTGGGTGTCAATGTATGACTCCAGCTGCTCTGCCGCGCCCTCGGGAATGTCGCCAATGGGGGTTAGCCGGGGATCTTCGCCCGCCAGCACATCAATAGCATTCAGCTGTTCTTCCGTCAATGGTTCGTCTGCGTCTACTATGATGAGTCCACCATTTTCCGGTGGGCCGCACATACGAAGTGCAAGAAGGGCCGCCAGGGGATCATCGGCGGGGACGACGAAAAGCT
>Ga0207421_10001159_pt1 | contig 34299 bp, 26 predicted proteins | sample SodLakKL_010_SED_4_FD_187542 | JGI IMG/M metagenome (GOLD analysis project Ga0207421, IMG submission 187542) | Alkaline sediment microbial communities from Lake Tanatar, Kulunda Steppe, Russia - 8KL_010_SED (SPAdes) (version 2) | ecosystem: Environmental > Aquatic > Non-marine Saline and...
CAGGATCAGCGGAGGGAGCTGCAGCCCGATCGGCACCGGCCCGAACGTCCCTGGCGGGGACGGTCCGGACCCCTTCCTCTCGCCACCCGACCCGGGCCGCCGGATCAGGGCCCAGGCGACCCGGAGCAGGTAGACCGCGGTCACCGCGGTCGAGAGATCGATGACGAGCGACCACCACCACTGCCCGCTTCCGTCGCTGACCTCGACGAGCAGGGACTTGGCGACGGAACCCGCCGTGTAGGGCAGCCCCACCAGGCTGATCCCGCCGATCAGGTAGGTCAGCCCGATGACCGGCAACGCCCGCGCCGTCCCGGCGAGCCGGGCGAGGTCGTCCCCACCGGCGCCCCGGTGCAACGCTCCCGCCCCGAGGAACAGTGCCGACTTCGCCAGCGCGTGGGCCAGGATCAACGCTCCCGCCGCGACCATCGCCGCGGTCATGTCGGCGGATCCGGCCGCGACATCTGCCCGGACGTCCACCGGGTTTCCCCAGCCACCCAGGCCTCCCCCACCACCCAGGCCTCCCCCACCACCCAGGCCTCCCCCACCACCCAGGCCTCCCCCACCACCCACCGGGAGGGCGGCGGGGACGATCAGCACGAGCAGACCGATCTGGCTGACGGTGGACTGCGCGACGATCATCTTCAGCCGCCGCTCACGTAGCGCCCGCCACGCCCCCCACACCAGGGCGCTCGCTCCGAGGACGCCGACGGCCTGGGCCGCCACCGGGGGGACCGCGCCGGGCCACACCTCGAACCACACCCGCAACAGCACCGCGAGCCCAGCCTTGACGACCAGCCCGGAGAGCATGGCACTGACCGGTGACGGCGCCGAGCCGTGCGCGTCGGGGAGCCAGAAGTGCAGGGGGAACAGCGCGGTCTTCATCGCGAGTCCACCGGTGGCCATCAAGGCAGCGGCGAAGCTCACGACGTCGGGGCTGATCCGCTCGGCGAGCAGCGGCATGGCGAGCGTGCCGGCCGCCCCGTAGAGCAACGCGATCCCGACCAGGTACGCCGCGGAGGCCGCCAACCCCGCCAGCAGGTAGCGCAACGCGGCCCGCAGGTTGCGCGTCTGTCCCGGCAGCGCCACGAGTCCCACGGCGGCCAACGTCACCAGCTCCAGGGCGACGTAGGCGTTGAACAGGTCCGCCGCGACGAAGGTCGCCTGCATCGCGCCCCAGAGCACGAGCCACAGCGGCCAGAACGCCGCCGCTTCGGACCAGTCACGACCCGCCGGCCGTGCGAAGTACGGAACGGCGAAGATGCTCGCGAGCAGCCCGACCACCGCGGTGGTGCCGACCAGCAGTGCGCCGATGCCATCCGCCCGCAGCTCGATCCCGAGCGGAGCCGGCCACCCCGACAACGCCACCCGTTGGACGCCTTCCGAGTTCACCGCAGCCACCAACCACCACGCCGAGGTGGCGCTCGCGACGGCACCGAGCAGGCCGACCGACACCACGCGGCGATGGCCGCGCATGGCGAAGGCCACCAGCGCGGCGGCCAACGGCACGACCACCACCAGCACCAGCGGCGAGGGGGAGGTCACCGGTCCCCTTCGGCAGCCCGTCCGCCACCGGACGCGGACCCGGACTCGTCGCCGAGCCCGGCGTCATACACCTCCAGGGCGTGCAGGCGGCGGATCAGCGCGGTCCCCGCTCCGGTCGCGGCGACCGTCACGACGATGCCGGTGAGGATCATGGCGTGCGGAACGGGGTCCCCGGCCGGGTCACGTGCCGCGACGCCACCGAACAGCAGCAACGCCCCCGCCCCCATCACGTTGACCGCGATGAGTTGCGCCAGAGGTCCGCGGCGCACGATCACGCCCACCAGCCCGAGCACCACCAGCACGACGGCGGTGAGCGACAGCAGACGGAAGGAGGCCACCTCAGCGCCCCGCCCCGGCAGCCCGGGCACCGAGGAAGACGACCGCGAGCGCGTAGGCCACCGCGACCGTCACGGCGAGCTCCACGACGACGACGATCACCGCGGCGGCGGTCCCGCGGTAGGCCAGGGGCGCTCCGACGACCGCCGTGCCGACCACGACCACGACGAAGGCCGCATGGGCGACCGTCAGCAGCGCCGTCTCGAGGTGGAACGGCACGGTCGCCACCCCCGAACCGCCGCTCAGCCACACCAGTAGCGCGGCCCCGGCCAGCACGGCGGCACCCTGGAACGCCCCGCCCACCGTGTGGGTCCCGCGTGAGACGAGGAAGACACCGATCATCACCAACACCGGTGCGAGCAGGTGGACGTAGCGCGCCTGGAGCGGTTCGGGACGCCGAGGGGGCACGACCCCCGAGACATCCGCGCGTCGGGCCACGAGCAGCACGACCATCGCCGCGGCGAGCACCACCACGATCTCCAGCCAGGTGTCGTAGACCCGGTAGGAGAGCAACACGGCGGTGACGGGATGATCGACACCGGTGGCTCCCAGCCGTGCCCTCGCACGATCCGCCACCGGAGCGGGCTCCGGTGGCACCGCCAGCACCGCCGCCACCAGCACCGCGACCAGCACCAGTCCGCCGATCACGGTCACCGTGACCCGCACCCGGTCGAGCGTCGCCGTCCGCGTCCCGGAGCTCACGTCCGTTCACCGGGCGGGTCCCCGTCTCGCCGACGCCGGGCGAGGGCGGCGTCCAACAACAGCACCCCGGTCACCCCGCCGCCCACCGCCGCCTCGGCCAACGCGATGTCGGGGGCGGCCAGCCGCACCCAGGCGAGGGCGGAGAGCAGGCCGAAGACCACGAACAACAACGCGGCCCGGACCGGCTCGGCCGCGAAGATCGTCGCCGCGGCACTCCCGATCAGGCTCACCGCCAGGAGGACGTCGAACAGCAGAATCGGCACGCGTTCATCCCCTTCCGGCGCGGTCGAGGTGGTCGGCGATGAGGTGGGCGGCGGTGGTGGCCGCGGCGAGCGCGAGCCCCCAGATCAGCAGCAGCTTCGCCGCGATCCAGGGCGACGCGGATGCGAGGGCCAGCCCGATCGTCACCAGGCCGAGGCCGAGGTTGTCGGCCTTGGTCAGCGCGTGGAGCTGCGTGTGGGGATCGGGGAAGCGGACCAGGCCCACGGTCCCCGCCGTGAAGAAGCCGGCGCCGAGCAGCAGGAACCCGGCAGCGACCACCTCGACGGCGTTCACGGTTCGGTCCGTCCATCGGTCCGCCGATCCGGGGTCCCCGGCGGCCTGTCCGTCCGGCCCGGCAGATCACGGTGGACCAGGACCACCACGATCGAGATGGCCAACGCCACGAAGACCAGCGCCGCGTCCCGCAGCGACGGCTGCCCGAGCGGTTCGGCCAGCAACAACAGGATCGCGACCCCGGTCGTGCCGAACAGCAGGGCCGCCAGGGCGAGTCCCCCGGGCTCGTCGGTCCGGGAGGCCTTGATCAACCCCACGACGATGTTGGCGAGCAGCACGACCGCGACGACGATCCGCAGCTCGGTCACGCCACCTCCTCCGGCTCGGGCGGGTCGGCGACAACGCCGGGGGCGGACCTGTCCTCTACCCCGACACGCGCGAGCCCGCGGGACGATCCGCGTCACCGGTGACGCTAGGTGCCCCAGCTGGACGCGAGACCGCGAGCACCGTCGGAGGACACCGGACCTCGGTGCAACGGTTAGGGCTCGTCGGACCCACGTATCGGATCAGCGTCGACCCTCGGCGCCGGAGCAGCGTCGACCTCGAGGGCCAGCAACTCGTGAGTCGGTGGGTGGGCCGGCGTCGTGTTACAGCTCATCGTGCGCGGCACGGGATCCACCCCCCGGCGCACGGTCGCCAGCGCCTCACGGCCGTCGGCGAGCGCGAATCGTACGTGGTGGTCGTCACCATCTCGATGGACGCCCAGAAAGCGCACGCCCTCCAGCCGCTCGATGGCCAACGTCTCGCGCGTCAACAGTTCCGCGGCCTGGGCCACGAACGGCAGTGCGGAGCGGCCCCGGCAGTTGGGCGCCAGGACCCGTCCGGCCTGGTGGGCGGCGACCGCGGCAACCGCGGTGTCGGGATCGAGGTGGCCGTAGAAGATCCCGTCCGGCAGGCACACCAGGTTGCCCGCGAACCGGTCGCCGCCGACGTGCGAGCACTCCCAGGTCCGCTCCGGAAGCAGCTCGTCGAGTGCCCGGGCGACCGGCAACCCGTACTCGGCGCAGCAGGCGTCGTGCTTGCCGTTGGTGCAGACGAGGTAGACCGGCTCGAGGAGGCGCTCACCTCCGATCGAGGTGCCGGCGGCCACACCTGCCAGGTCGAGCTCCAGCAGGTCCTCGACATGGTCGACCACCAGCTGCTCCAGCCACCCACCTCCACCGGGCAGGCTGACCCCCGCCATGACCACCCGCCGGGTCCCCGGTGTCCCTCCCCCACCCGTCCGTCGCAGCAGGAGCACCCGGGCGGGCAGCGAGCGACTCACCGCCTCCAGGTGCTCGGCGACCACGGCAGGCAGGTCGGATTCGCGTATCGCGTCTCGCCCCCAGGGGCCCGGCTGTTCGACGAGCAGCCATCGACGGGCACGCGACGCGGTGCCCGCGACCGGCTCGTCATGACTCCGGGAGATCGCCGTGCAACGATCAATCACCCGCGGCACCGACCACCGGATCGGCCCTGCGCGGACCGCGGTCGAGCGGGACGTCCGGGACACCGCGCTCGATGGTGAACAGACCCTCGCGCACCAACCGCCGGCACAGCACCAGCCGGCTTGGAGCGTCCAGGAACGCATCGAGATCGCCGGGACGCAACCCGGCGCTCACCACCATGTGCTCCAGTGCGGGGCCCAGCGCTGCGGGCATGCGGAGCACCCGGTCGCGCAGCACCACCTCGACACGGCCATCACGCTCGGTCACGGTGGCCGCCACGCTCGGCCGACGGCGCAGAGCGGTCCGGTCATCGAGGTGGTCGAGTTCGAGCAGATCGCGGAGCCCGCCGCTCAGGTCGGGCGTGCGCGCCGACCAGAACCGCGCCGCCCGACGGGCGAGCACGCGTTCGGGTTCCGGCGCATCGGCAAGGCGCGTAGCGAGCCGGACCATCCGGGCGGACAGCTCCGGGGCGATCACCTCCGGCGACGACGCCCAACCCGCGGGCAACGGCTGATCCAGGTCCTCGTCGTCGCGCAGCAGCTCGTCCATGACCCGGGTCACCACGTCGCGCCAGGTGATGGCCCTGACCCCGAGCGTCAGGTGCAGCGACGGCGTATCCACCGTCTGGGCGGCGTGCCGGGTCCCGGCGGGCAGGTAGAGCACGTCGCCCGGTTCGAGCTGCAGGTCCCAGACCTCGTCCGCGGGGACGTTGCCCGGAGGGTGGACCACCCACCGTTTGGTCCCGTAGGTCTGCACCGCGAAGACGTCGTGCGGGTCCTCGTGCAGGTTCAGCCCCTGGGCGATCGGGGGCGTCAGGTAGGCGTTGGCCTGGACCGGGTGCGTCAGGGTGGTCTCCAGGTCGCGACAGAACGCCGCGACCGGCGCGAAGGAACGGTGCAGCCCCTGCAACACCAACGTCGCGCCATCGGCGACCGCCGCCAGGACCGCTCCGACGTCGACGAGGTCCGACACCGGACGGGACCCGATGCGTACCTGGCGGGTGACCTCCGCGATCGGCAGCGTCCGACCCTGCTTCACCAGCCGGAAGGCCGGGGCCCGCAGGCCGCTGGAGGCCACCAGGTGGTCGACGTCGTCGAGGCTCAGCAGCCCGGCCGGACCGGCCCAGTCAGCACCGGCCGGCACGAACCGGGGCACCCGGCCCCACGAGGCGTCCAGGAACCCGGCCGCGTCACCGACGAGGCGGCTGAGCGCTGGTGCGTCGACCACGGGTCAGGCGTCGTGGGCGTCGGCATCCGCACCGTCGGACTCGGAGCTGTCCGTCGCGTCGCCGTCCGAGCTGTCCGAGGCGTCGCCGTCCGAGCTGTCACTGTCCGAGCTGTCCGACGCGTCACCGTCCGAGCTGTCCGAGCTGTCCGAGCTGTCCGAGCTGTCCGAGGCGTCACCGTCCGAGCTGTCCGTCGCGTCACCGTCGGCCGCGTCGACGGCGTCGCCGTCGTTTGTGGCCACCGGTTGCGACACGCCGCCGGTCGGCACGGTCTCGATGTCCTGGTCGGTCAGTCCTTCGACGCGCATGGGGAGATCCTCCGCGGCTGCTCTCGGTCGGCGGCGGACCGGCGCCTCTCGGCGACAGCCCGCCGTCCGGGGGTCGCGCCCCACCCTAGGCCATCACCCTGCGGGGCCACCGGCCATCGGTCGGGGAGTTGGTCGCCCGCTAACGTGCGGGTCCGCCGACCCGGGAGCCGACGGTTGTCACCCGACGACGTTGCGTTCATGTCCGCGACCGACCTCGCCGAGCACGTCCGCGAGCGCGAGGTCTCCTCACGGGAACTGGTCGATGGCTACCTCGAGCGGATCGAGCGGATCGATCCCGACCTCGGCAGCTACGTCGAGGTGCTGGCCGACCGGGCCCGCGCCGACGCCTCCGCCGCTGACGCGAGGACGTGCACCGGCCAGCCGCTCGGCCCCCTGCACGGGGTCCCGGTCTCGATCAAGGACCTCCACTTCCTGGCCGGCTCGCGGACCACGATGGGAACCGCCGCCTTCGCCGAACATGTCGCGATGTTCGACGATCACAGCGTGGCGCGACTGCTCGCGGCGGGGGCCATCCCCCTGGGCAAGACCAACGTCTCCGAGTTCGGCACGATCGGTCACACCGACACCGCACTCCTCGGCCCGTGTTCGACGCCGTGGGCGCCGGGCCGGAACGCCGGGGGCTCGTCGGGGGGCGCCGGAGCCGCGCTGGCAGCGGGGCTGTGCGCGTTGTCCCAGGGATCCGACGGGGCGGGGTCCATCCGGATACCGGCGGCGGTCAACGGGTTGGTCGGGCTCAAACCCGCACGCGACCGGGTGTCGAACGGCCCGATGATCGGCGACACCGCCTTCGGGCTCTCCACCGCTGGTGCCCTGACCCGCACGGTCGCCGACGCGGCGCTCGCCCTCGACGTCCTGGCCGGCTACGAACCGGGCGATCCGGGTCGGGCTCCTGCGCCGCCGCACCGCTGGAGCGACGCGCTACAGCCACCGGCCGGTGCGCTGCGGATCGGCGTCAGCCGGCAGACACCGTTCAGCCCCGACGGGCTGGACCCCCGTGTCGCGGTCGCGCTCGACCACACCGTCGCTCTGCTCGCCGGGCTCGGCCACGAGGTCGAGGAGGTCGAGATCCCGATCGCCGACGACCTACCGGAGCTGCTGCTGACGATCTGGGCGGCCAACCTCGCGGCACAGCCGTTCGATCCGGCCACCTACGAGCCGGTCAACCGCTGGCTCGCGTCCGTCGGCCATCAGCGGGCCGCTGCGAGCTACGCCGCCGCCCAGTTCCAGTTGCAGCTCAGCTGCCGGGCGGTCATCCGTACCACCCACCACCTCGATGCCCTGCTGCTGCCGGTGCTGACCGGGCCGACCCGCTCCAACGGCCACTACGACGGTTGGGACGGCGAGGCGGTGTTCCGTGACCAGACGGCGATGGTCGGGCTCACCCCGCTGGCCAACCTCACCGGTCAGCCCGCCATCACCCTGCCGCTGCATCACGACGCCGGGGCCGGACCCGTCGGCGTGCAGTTCGTGGGCCGCCCCTGGGACGAGACCGGGCTGCTGCGGTTGGCCACGCAACTCGAAGAGGCGGCTCCGTGGGCGAGGCGTCGCCCGGCCCTCGCGGTGAGCGGAGGCGGCGACCCGGCCCGGTGAACGCCGGCTGCGGGCGGTGCGCCGCGAGACGATCGCCACCCTCGTGGTCGGGCTGAACGCGGGAGGTCGTATCCTTGGCGGCCATGCCTCCTTTCGCTGCCGCAGTGCTCGTCTTCCTGTCATCGGCCGCCGTTCTCGTGCTCGAGATCCTGGCGGCCCGGTTGCTCGCGCCCTACGTGGGGGTCACGCTCGAGACCTATACCGCCATCATCGGGGTCATCCTCGCCGGGATCGCGGTCGGCTCGTGGTTGGGCGGCAAGGCCGCCGATGCGCGCGACCCGCGGGGGCTGCTCTCGCCGCTGCTGATCATGGGCGGTGCGCTGGCGTTCGCCTCCATCCCGGTCATCGACCTGCTGGGGGCCTCGCTGCGCGGCGGTGGCCCCGTCGCCACCACCGTGCTGACCGTGCTCGGGTTCTTCCTGCCGGCGGCGGTGCTGTCGGGCGTGACCCCCGCGGTGATCAAGATCCAGCTCGCCTCGCTGGAGGAGACCGGTCGCGTGGTCGGTCGGCTGTCGGCGCTGTCGACCGCCGGCGCCATCTTCGGCACGTTCTTCACCGGCTTCCTGCTGGTGGCGGCGTTCCCGACCCGGCCGGTGGTACGCGCGACCGCCGTCTTCCTGATCGTGCTGGGGGTGGGCACGGCCGTCTACCTGCGCAGCGGACGCAGCGTCACCGCCGGCGGGATGGTCGCGGTGCTCGCCGCCGGGACGCTGTCGTTCGTCTCGCCGCACCCGTGCGAGTACGAATCCGCCTACTACTGCGCGTTCATCGTCGAGGAGGGCGACACGGGTCGCGCCCTGCACCTCGACACCTTGCGTCACAGCTACGTCGACCTCGCGGACCCGTCGCACCTCGAGTTCCTCTACACCCAGTGGTTCGGTGACACGATCGGCACCGTCGCGCCCGACGGCGAACCCGTCACGGCCCTGCACATCGGTGGCGGTGGCTTCACGATGCCGGGCTACCTGCGCTCGGAGCATCCCGGTTCCTCGTCGACGGTGTTGGAGGTCGATCCGTTGCTCGTCGAGCTGTCGAAGGACCAGCTCGGACTGGAGCTGGGCGAGGATCTGGACATCCTGACCGGCGACGCCCGCGTCACGGTCGCCGAGGTGCCCGACGACACCTACGACGTGGTCATCGGCGACGCGTTCGGCGGCGTCGCGGTGCCATGGCACCTGGCGACCGAGGAGTTCAGCCGGCTGATGCGTGAGCGCATGACCGCCGACGGCGTCTACATGATGAACGTGATCGACTACGGGCCGCGCGACTTCCTGCGCGCCGAGGTGGCCACGCTGGGGGCGGTGTTCGAGCACGTCGCGGTGATCGGTCGGCCCGGGGCGTTCGGGGGCCTGGGCCGGACCGGCCCGGACGGGCAGCAGCAGGCGCCGGTGCCCGACGAACCGGTCGGCGGCAACCACGTGGTGATCGCCTCGGACCAGCCGCTGCCGATCGATGCGTTGTTCGCGACCAACCGGGGCCGGGCGCGGGTCGATGTGATCCTGCACGGCGCCGCGCTGCAGACCTTCATCGAGGGGGCGCCGGTGCTGACCGACGACCGCGCTCCGGTCGATCAGCTCCTGACGCCCCGTCCACCCGCAACCGAACGCCCGATCGCGTGACCGCGGACCACGACGCGCGACGGCGGTGCACGATGCGTCCAACCGCACCCGCCGGCACGAACCTCGAACCCCGCAGCAACAGGAGCCGTCCATGACCGATCAGCACCCGCCCAGGATCGTCGTCATCGGTGGCGGCTACGCCGGGAGCCACGCCGCCGTGGCGGCCCGGCGGGCGGGCGGCGAGGTGACGGTCGTCGATCAGGATGGGCTGCACGGCTTCCTGCCGCGCCTCGCGGGGGTCGCTGCCGGTCGGCTCCGCGCCGGTGACGCACGCACGCCGCTCGGCGAGTTGCTGGGCGTCGAGGTCCAGCAGGGTTCGGCCGAGCGCCTGGACGTCGACCAGCGCCGGGTCGAACTCGCCGACGGCGCGGGCGTGCCCTACGACGGGCTGGTGGTCACGGCCGGGTCGCGCACCGCCCGCTCCCCGGTGCCCGGTGCCGACGAGCACGCCTGGTCGCTGCACACCCCCGATGATGCGCTCGCGCTCCGCGTCGCACTCCGCGAGACCTCCCACCTCGTGGTCGTCGGCGGAGGCGCGACGGGGGTGCAGCTCGCTGCCGAGGTCGCGGCGGCGCATCCGACCATGACGGTCCGTCTGGTCGAGGCCGGCTCGCGCCTCCTGCCGGCCGAGCCCAGGATGCTCGGCAACAGCATGCGACGTCTGCTCGACGACGCCGGTGTGCAGGTGCACCTCGACGTCCACGCGTCAGCCATCGATGCCGACGGTGTCGACCTGGCGGACGGACAGCGCCTGGACGGCCTGGTCGTGTGGGCCGGCGGGTGGGAGGCGGATGCGAGCGCGTTGCTGCCGCGGGCGGAGTTCCGCGACGGTCGGGTCGTGGTGGCACGGGACCTGACCGTCACCGCCTACGACCGGGTGCTCGCGGCCGGTGACATCGCCGCCCACCGCGACGTGATCGGACGGCCGCTCGCGATGTCGGCACAGATCGCGGTCCAGGCCGGAGCGGCCGCCGGGGCCTCCGCGGTCGCCCTCGCCCGCGGCGAGCGCCCGACGAGGGCGCGGTTGTTCGAGCTCGGCCGGGTGGTCGATCTGGGCGACCGCGGTGTCGGACGGGTCGGACCGGTCCCGCTCGGTTGGGGACCCACCGCACGCCTGGTGCCGCTCATGCACCTGGCCATCGACCTCCGTCATCTGGCGCAGTTGGGTGGCCCGTTGACGGCCCTGGCCCACGCCCCGGGCCGCGGAGGCCACCTCGACGTCGGGGGGCACCGCGAGCCGCTGCGGGCCGTCGGCTGATCATCGTCCGGCGCTGCCGTGCGGTGACCCGCGGACAGGGGCCGCTCGCCCCTAGCCGCGACGCGACCCGTCCGCGACCGTGGTCCTCTACCTGAGGATGACCACCCGTGTCGCGTGGTGTCCGACGACCGGAAGGAACGAGATGGCGCGTCCCGACGAGTCGCCCACCAACCGAACGGCCGGGGCTTCGACCGAGCAGCTCGACGACGAGCCGACCATCACCCACGACCTGAGCCTCGGCGATCCGCTCGGCGGACCAGCCATCGACGTGCGGTCCCTGGACCTCGCCGGTGACGCCGTGATCGTCACCGACCTCGACGGGACGATCATCGACGTCAACGACGCGTTCGTCCGGGTGACGGGCTACTCGCGGCAGGAGGCCATCGGCCAGACCCCCCGACTGCTGTCGTCGGGGTTCCAGGACGAGGCCTTCTACGCCGATCTGTGGGACACCGTGACCAGTGGCCGGGTGTGGGAGGGCGAACTGATCGACCGGCATCGCGATGGCACACTGCACACCTACCACGCGACGATCAGCCCGGTGAAGGACCCGGCGGGACGCGTCACCCACTTCGTCGCGGTCGAGCGCGACATCAGCGGCGAACTCGAACGTCGGGGCGCCCCCGGGTCGGCCGGGTTGATCCACAGCGACCTCACCGGTTCGTGCGTCTACGCCAACCGGCGGGCCGCGGCGCTCTTCGGGGCCGAGCCGACGGCGCTGCTCGGACGCGGACTGCTCAAGGCGTTGGAGCCCGACGATGCGGCGCAGTTCCGCGAGGTCGTCGGTCGTGTCGCCGAGACCGGTCGCACCCACCGGCTGGACGTGCGGACCCGCGAAGCCGGCGGCGGCTTGCTCCACATCGATCTCGCGCCGCTGACCGTTCCCTCCGGCAAGACCATCGGGGCGGTCGGCTCGATCGAGGACCTCAGCGAACGCGTCGCGGTCCACCGCGAACTCGATCGACGCGACGCGCTCATCGAGAGCGTGCTGGACGCGCTGCCCGACGAGGTGGCGGTCGCTGCCGACGACGGCACCGTGCTCGCGGTCAACCGGGCGTGGCGCGCCGCTCGGGGGCGGGACCCCGAGGACGCGATCCTGGCCGCCCGGGTGGGCGACGACGTGGAGGCCCATGCCCGCCGGGGCGCCGACGGCGGTGACCGGCACGCCGCCGCGCTGCTGAAGGAGCTCCACCGCCGACGGACCACCGGGGAGCATGCCGGCGTGACCGGGACGGGCGGGCCCTCCGGATCGGGCGGCTACGCCATCACCCCGCTCGCGTGGGACGACGGTGGGTACGTCCTCCGGCGCCTGACCAACACCTAGGGGAGCGGCGGCAGCAGGCGACCGGCCGGGGAGACGTCCTCGGGACCCCGCGCCTGCGGTGGCGAGCGCTCCAGGAAGTCGTCGAGCAGCTCGGGGGCGGTGGCGCGGTCACGCGCGTTGGCCAGCCGGTAGGCGGAGTAGCTGCGCCCGGCCAGGACGTAGCCGCGTTGTCGCCCGTCCAGCTCGCGCAGATACGGGTCCTCACGCGGGGGCACGGCCTGCTGCAGCTGGTCGTAGAACCGCTCCCTCGCCTCACCGACCAGGAACTCCGACTCCCCCGCCCGCACCGCCCGCTGTGTGCGGGGCGCCTCGTACTCGACCAGGGGCCGCGTGTCGGTGTTGATCTCCCGGTCGGCATACAGCTGCGACGCGGTGAGGTTGCCGGCGTACATCCGCAGCGCCACCGCCTCGAAGAACGCGTCCGGGAGCGGTTCGACGGTCGTCGGCTCACCGAGCAGCTCACGCCCCCGCTCGGCGAGCACGGTCGGGTCGAGCGGCTGCGGGTCCTGCTCCCCGACGAGCGCCACGATCGAACGCTCGGAGAACAGGTCCCCACGCCACACCGTCACCCGGTCGAACGCCTCGTCCATCGTCCGGCCGATGATCCCCAGTTCGTTGTCCGAGGCCTGGTAGAGCGGCATCCACTGCACGTAGCGGCCCCCGGGCAGCAGCCGTTCGCGTGCCGTCTCGTAGTGCTCGAGGGTGAAGAGGTTGCCGGTGCCGGCCTCCCACGGGACGAACAGGTCGCTGATGATCAGGTCGTAGCGGTCGTCGCTGCGACTGAGACAGGTGCGCCCGTCCTCGGCGATCACGGTGGCCCGCGGGTCCTCGAACAACCCACCGGTCCAGGGCCCGAAGTGCGCCTCGGCCACCCCCACGACGTCCCGGATGAGCTCGCACACCACGAGCTGTTCGACCGGGAACCGCAGGCCCGCCCCCGCGGTGATGCCGGTGCCCATGCCGAGGTAGAACACGCGAGCCGGATCCGGGTGGCTCAACATCGGGATCACGCTCTGGTTGCGTTCCGCGTCGGCGCCGCGCGTGCCGCCGAGCGTGTAGTGGTTGTTGACCCGGATGGACAGATCGGCGTTGTGGTCCTCGATCACCGCGACGGTCGCCTGCGGGCCCTCACGGACCTCGACCAACGATTCGGTGCCCGCCGGTGACAGCCGCACGACATCCAACCCGGAGGGGCTCGTGGCCACCAGCGCCAGTGCCGTGACCCCGGCCGCCGCGGCGAGCGCGACCCGCCGGGTGGTGCGCCGGCTGAGCGCGACGGCCGCGACCAGCACGGGATAGACCGCCGCGAGCAGCAACAGGGTCCGCCAGGCGCCGAGGCTCGGCAGCAGCACGAACCCGGCGGCGAGCGAGCCCAGGATCCCACCCGTGGTGTTGACCGCGACCAGCCGCCCGACCGTGTCCCCCGCGCCGGCCGTCCGGCTCTGCAGGGTCCGCAACAGGTAGGGCAGCACCGCCCCCAGCACGATGCCCGGCAGCAGCATCACCACGACCGCGACCCCGACGACCGCCACCACGTAGGGCCCGAAATCGAGCTGCGGACCGAGCAGCGTCAACCCGTCGGTCCGCGCGGTGAACAGCCACGGCGACACCGCGATCACCGCCGAGGATCCCACCAACAGCACACCCAGCACGACCTCGGGCGTCACGGCGCGCAGGCGGTTGAGGGCGTTGGCCAGCGCCGCCCCGAGCGACAGCGCCAGCAGGAACGTGGCCAGCACCAACGCGTAGGTGTAGGCGGAGTTCTGCAGCACCTGCGAGAACAGCCGTGTCCACACCACCTCGACGGCCAGGGTCGCGAACCCGGACACGAACGCCGCTGCCCAGATCAACCCGGTCGGGATGGCCGGTGGCGCGAGCGGGTCGACCCGGCCGGATCGCGGGGGACGTCGAGGTGGCACCTCCCCCCCGTCGTCGGGCTCCCGGGCCGGCGTGGCGGCACCGGTCACCGCGGCCGGGGAGCGGACGGGTCGCCGCCCCCGGCCGAGGAGGATGGCGCTGAGCCCCACGGCCAGATCGATGCCGACCGCCAGCAGGTAGGCCCCCCGGAACCCCAGGGCCAACGGCAGCACGAACCCGGCGGCCAGGGCGCCCGTGGCCGAGCCGAAGGTATTGACCGCGTACAGCGTGCTACCGGTGGTGCCGAGCCGCCCGGGGTCGCGGATCAGGTGTTGCGCCATCAACGGCAGGGTGCCGCCCATCAGGAACGCCGGCGGCAACAGCACCACCGAGGCCACGACCGCCTTGGCCACCGTGTCGAGCGCGACCGAGTCGCCCACCACCGCGAACACCGCCGGGTAGAGCGCCACGTAGGCGTCGATGAGCAGGAAATAGCCCAGCGCCGTCGCGGCGACCCCCACCTCCAGGATGCCGAACCGCTGCAGGCTCGAACGCAGCTTCGGCGCACGGCGCCCCCAGAACCACCCACCCCAGGCGATCCCGGTGAAGAAGATCGCGATGGTCAACGCCGCCGCCTGCGCGGTGCTGCCGAACAACAGGCCGAGCTCGCGCACCCAGAGGACCTGGTAGACGAGTGCGGCGAACCCGGAGGCGAAGAACAGGGCGATCAGCCCCACCGCGTGGCGGTCGGCGCCGGCGGCGATCGCGCTGGCCCTCGGCGACGCCGAGGGAGCGGACGAGGCCGAACCGACCGACACGGGACCCCCGCGTGTTCCCGGGCCTCGCGTACCTCGCGACCCGGCAGATATGAGACTGATTCTCGGACGGTTCCCATACTACTGCTCGACGCGCAACGCCCGGACCCCTGGTCAGATCGCGAACCACCTGGCATGCTCGTGGTCTCAGGAGGTCGCCATGGGTGCCACGGTCTCGACCATCATCGACCGCAAGGGCTCGGGCGTGGCCACCATCGCTCCCGACGAGACGCTCGCCACCGCGGCCGAACGGCTCGCCGAACGTCGGATCGGGGCACTGGTGGTCTCCGGCGACGGGCGCTCCGTCGAGGGCATCCTCTCCGAACGCGACCTCGTCGGGCAGCTCGCCGCGGCCGGCGCGGGGACACCGGACCTCACCGTGGGTGAGGCCATGAACACCGACGTGGTCACCTGCAGCCCGGCGACCACCACCGACGAACTCGCACGGATGATGACCGAGGGACGGTTCCGTCACGTCCCGGTGCTCGATGACGGCCTCCTGATCGGGATCGTGTCCATCGGCGACGTCGTCAAGGCGCGCATCGACGAGCTGACCCTCGAGACCGGACAACTGCAGGCCTACGTGACCGGCGGCTACTGAACGCGGGCGCCGCCCGCGAGCCGCGCGACGAGCGCCGGCACCCACCGGGAGGATCCGACGCGGCGCCCCGCCGCGAGGGTGCGGCGGCAGAACGTGGTCGTGCGGGCCGGCGCGACCGAACGTGGCGCGCGGCTCGCCATCGAGACGATCAGCTCGTGCGGCGGAGGACGCATGCTCGATGCCTTCCCTTGTCGATGTACGGCTTCACGAACCGACGGGGTCTACGGGTCCATGAGGTCTACGGGGTCTACGGGGTCTACGGGGTCGGACTCTCCAGCCGGACGATGGCGGCGAGCATCTCCTCGCGACTGGTGACCCCCAGTTTCTGGCGGATGCGGGCGACGTGGTGTTCCACGGTCTTCGGGGAGATGAACAACTGGCCGCCGATCTGTTTGTGGGTCATGCCGGTCAACACGTAGGAGGCGACCTCCCGTTCACGTGCGGACAGGCCGGTGACCGGTGGCGAGCCGGCTGTCGACCGGCTCGACGCCTGCAGGTCCCGGGCGACTCCCAGCAGGCGTCGCATCACCCCGGGCTCGTCGGTGCGTACCGCCGCGGAACCGGCGACCCGTGAGGCCTCCCACGGCAGCCCGACCTCCCCGAGCCGCGTCGCCGCCCGCTCGACGAACCCACCGTCCACGCGGCCGCGGACGATGTCCGCCCAGGCGGCCGCGACGTCGACGAGGGCGGCCGCACGGTCTCCCGGTGGGCCGAGCGCATCCAGCGCCTTGGCGCTGCGACCGACCGCTTCGACGTCGCTGGCGACCACCGCCGTCTGGAGTTCGTCCCACCGGACCTGGAACGTCCACAGCGGGGGTTCGCCGAGGCGGTCCAGCAACCTCCAGACGTGTTCGGTGCACGAACCCGCCATCGCCGGGTCCCCGATCCGGGCCGCACCGATCATGAGCTCGCCGTAGGGCTGCAGGAGCAGCAGGTCCACCGGTTGTGCCAACAGCACGGTTCGGGCCCGGGGCCACGCCGCTGCCAGAGCCGCCAGGTCCCCGTGCCGGCGCGCCACACCGACCTCGATGGCGCAGACGAACAGTTCCTCACGCAGCTCCAGCGGGCGGGGGCACGCGTCACGGTGCTGCTCCGCCATCGCCAGAGCGGTGGACCAGCGACCACGCCGCAGTGCCGTCCAGGCACGCAACAGCTGCTGACGGATCCCGAGCTGGGCGGGAAGCCACTCATCGTCCGCCCGGGCGGCCAACACGTGTTCGGCGAGCTCGAACTCGAGGAGATGGTGCGCCACGGTGGCCGCCACGAACTGGGCCCGGTCGGGCAGTTTCGGTCGCTGGCGCGCGACCGTCTGGAGGCCGGCCGCCTCGAGAAGCGGTGCCAGCGTGCTGGAGCTCGGAGGGCCGTCGTCCCAACTCCCGCACGCTGGGGTGAGCGAGGCGAGCAGGGCGCGAGCGACCAGACCCACCGAGGTCAACACCATGGCGGCAGGGATCGGCGTCTCGGCGTCGATCCCGGCGACGAGGCGGCGGGCACGCTCGATCTCCCCGATGGTCGCGAACCCGACCGCGGCGAGGTAGCGGTAGACGACACGCTCGTTCGCATCGGTGACCGCGATGGCCAACTGCTCGTAGAGTTCCCCCGCACGAGACCACGAACCACGCAGCGCGAACGCCGTGGCGGCGGTCGACATCGCCCGCAGCCGGCCGGCCGGGTCGGCATCGCGGACCGCCACATCGGCGAGGCGCAGGGCCTCGTCCAGCTCACCGCCGGAGAGCGCGAACTCCGCCCGCGGCACGGCCAGGATCGTGGCGCTCGCCCCCATGGCCTCGGCCCTCGCGAGCCACGAGGCCGCTTCACACGGTGCCTCGTCGATCGCCTCGATGGCAGCCGCGGCGTAGAGTTCGGTGGTGTGCGCTCCCGTAGCCCCCGCGGCCACGAGCCGGGCAGCCGCTCGGTGAGCGGGTTCGATCCCCGCCAGTGCCGCCCGCGCGATCCCTTCGTGGATCCGATCTCGCTCGACGGACGGGACGACCGCTCGCACGGCATCGGCGACCACCGGGATCACCGCCGAGCGGTCCGTGGACGCCAGTCCGGCGTCCACGAGTTGCATCCCGGCCAACTCCAGTTCGGCCCGGTCGAGGCCGGTGACGTCGCCGAGCACGTCCGGACGGGGGCAGACACCGAGGCTCAACGCCGCGAGCAGCGAGCGGGCGGGTGGTGGGAGGTCGTCGCGTTCGGCACGGATGCACTCGACGAGCCACGGGATGCTCGGGGATCGGTCCGGCGTCCCGCCGCCCGACACCCCGGCTTCGGCCCATGCGCGCACGATCGCCTCGGCGTACCGGGCCAGGCCCCCGCTCAGTTCTGCGAGGACGGCGATACATCGCTCGGACGGCTCGTGCCCGACCCACAGACCCGAAAGCCGGCGCAGCCCGTCCCTGGACAACGGTCCGACGACCGTCGCCGGACCGCCGAGCGACTCCAGCGGGGCCAGTGCCCGTGGCACCCGACCGGGTCGGCGCGCGAGGACGATGCGAACCGATCTCCCCGGGTGCAGGCCCACATCGGTCAGGAGCCGCAGGGACGACGGGTCCAGGAGGTGCGTGTCGTCGACGACGAGCACCTGCGTCCCCGTCGCGAGGCGTTCGACGATCCGCCGGTGCCCCGCCGACGTCTGCGGGCGCTCCGCTGTCGAGGGCAACCCCGCATACTCATCCGCCGACAGCAGGGCTTCGACACCCCCGTAGGCCACCGTTGCCCCCTGCCGTCCGCCACACGAACCGACCGTCGAGCCTTCCCGCTGCCACCGGTCGATGATCGACCGCAACAGGTGGGTCTTGCCGGAACCCCCGACGCCGAGGATGCACCGGACCGCCTCTCCATCCACGGGATCTCCAGCGCTCGACATGGTCCGGCCACCCTCACCCACCCCGCTGGAGCGATGGTGGACCCCCGCTGACGCCGGACCTCGGAGGGGCCGTCCATGTACCGCCGACATTCACAAGCGATCGAGGGAGAGCTAGCGTCCGACGGCGACGGTCGGGACCTTCCCCCCCGATCGCGAGAAGACCGTCTTGGACGAGCAGCCGCATCCCGGTCCCCCGTCCGGACGCATCCACGTACCGATGGCGAAGGCCCTTCCACCGGTCCCGCCGCCGAGTTACGTGCGACGGGCGGAGCTCGAGTCACGGATCGGCGAGTGTCTGCATCACCGTCTCACGACCGTCGTGGCGGGCGCGGGCTTCGGCAAGTCCACGTTGTTGGCAGCCTGGGCAGCCGACGCCCGAGCCGCGTGGTACACCCTCGACCGTGACGATGCGGCCCCGACCGCGCTCGCTCGCGGCATCCTGGCGGCACTCCGTGTCCGTATCCCCGACCTACCGACCGAGCTCACGACCGCGGCGACATCGGCCTCGGGGCCCGACACCCATGCCTCCACCCGGGGGGCATCGCTCGGCGCCATCCTGGCCGAGACGCTCGACGAGCACACCCGCGGGGACATCGTCCTGGTGCTCGACGACGTCGATGAACTCCCCCTCGGCGGCGCCGCCGCCGAACTCGTGCAACGACTCTGCCGCCAAGGGCCACCGAACCTCCACCTCGTCCTCAGCTCCCGCAACGAACCGCCGTTCCGTGTGCAACGGCTACGAGGTCGCGGTCAGGTGTTGGCGCTCCGGGGCGACGACCTGGCCTTCTCACCGAACGAGACCCGACAGCTGCTCACCACGCTGCTCGGTGACGACGCCGATCGATTCACCGGGCCGTTGCAGGAGCTGACCGGAGGCTGGCCTGCCGCCATCCGGCTCGCGGCCGAGGCCTTGCGACGGACGGGAACCGACGACGCCGATGACGCGATGGCGCGCCTACGCACGAGCGGGAGCTCCTTGTTCCCCTACCTCGTCGAGGAGGTCTTCGCGAACCGTCCGCCCGCGACCCGGGACCTCGTGCGCCGGATCGCGCCGCTACCACGGTTCACCGTCGAGCTCTGCCGACACCTCGGCATCGAGGCCTCGGGATCGACGATCGAGGGTCTCGGACGGTGGGGCATGCTCGACGGATCGAACGAGAGCGACGGCTGGTACGCACTCAACGGGCTCGTCCGGGAGTACGCACTCGCCGAGTTGCCGCTGGATGGAGACGAGCGCACGACGCTCTGGCGCACCGCCGCCGAGTGGATGTCGGCGAACCACCACCACGTCGAGGCACTGCGGTGCCTGGTGGCGGCCGGCGACCACACGGCCGGGGCCGAACTGCTCCGAACGCGAGGTCGCGAACTCGTGGCCGCCGGTCACGTCCATGAAGTGGTCACGGCGGTCGCGGACCTGCCGAGCCACCTCCACGGGCCGGAGTTGCAGATCATCACCGGCGAGGCACGGCAGGTGCTGGGCGACTGGGAAGGCGCGCTGGCATGCTTCCACGAGGCCGCCGGCGACCAGCCGCTGCTCCCGGCCGGCCTCGCCTGGCGCATCGGCCTGATCCACCATCTGCGTGGGGAGCCGGACGAGGCCTTGGCTGCCTACGACCGCGGGCGCATCGCCGACCGGAATGGCCGGGACGAGGCGCTGCTGTCGGCGTGGACCGCAGCGGCGCACTACATCCGCGGAGACGAGATGGCGTGCCGGGAGCATGCCGAACTCGCGCACCGCACGGCGCAGCGGGCCGGGGACCCGGAGGCGCTGGCGACCTCCCACACCGTGCTCGCGATGCTCGCCGCCCTCCGAGGCGACCGGCGGGCCAACGATGCGCACTACCTGCAGGCACTCGTTGCCGCCGAGAACGCCGGCAACGTGCTGCTCCTCGCGCGCATCCACTGCAACCGCGGATCCCGCAGCCTCGAGGAAGGCGCCTACGAGGAGGCCATCGTCGAGCTGGAACGCGCGATCCGGCTGGCCGAGGTCACCGGATTCGCGGCCTTCCACGCGCTCGCGCTGTCGAACCGCGGCGAGGCACGTCTCGCCCTCGGGCGCCTGGAGGAGGCGACGGCGGACTACCAGGCCGCTCGCGACATCTACCAGCGGATCGGATCGGCGATGGTGAGCTATCCCCTGGCGGGCCTCGGACAGGTACACAGCGTGCGCGGCGATCTCGCCCTGGCCCGGGCCGCCTTCGAGGAGGCCGTCGACGTCGCCGAACGCGCTGGTGACCAGCAGGGGCTCGTCCCGGCCCTGGCCGGTCTCGCTCGCGTGGTCGCGGCCGACGACCCGGTGTTGGCCGAGCAGTTCGCCCGCCGGGCCACCGCTCCCGGCTCGGGCATGGCCCACGTCGACGCGCTGCTGGGGGCCGGTTGGGTCGCGCTCGCCATCGAGCGCCGGGTCGATGCCCGGGCGTTCGCTGCGGAGGCGGAGACCCATGCACGGGGGCGGCGCGACCGAGCCGGGCTCGCCGAGTCGCTCGAGCTGCGGAGCCTGGCAGCCGAGCCCCCCGGCCGCGACCTCACCCATCTCGACCAGGCCGCGGCGATCTGGCTGGAACTCGGCAACCCGATCGGCACGGCGCGTGTCGCGCTGGCCCGGACCCGACTGGCCGCCGGCCCCACCGACACGACCCGGGACGATCTCGCCGCCGATCGCCTCCGGGCGCTGGGGGTCGGCGCACGAGCCGCGGAGGCGGCGGGCCCCCTTCGCTCGCTGACCGCCCGGAACGGTCCACCGGTGGCGTTGCGCTCGCTCGGCGCCTTCCGCGTCCTACGCGACGGGACGACCGCGCCGGTCACCGATTGGCAGTCCCGCAAGGCGCGCGACCTTCTCAAGATGCTCCTCGCCCGCCGGGGTCGTCCGACGTCGCGCGAGATCCTGATGGACAACCTGTGGCCGGGCGAGGACCCGGGACGGCTCGGCAATCGCCTGTCGGGCCTGCTCTCGACGGTCCGGAGCGTGCTCGACCCCGACCACCGATTCGCCGCTGAACACCTCGTCGTCTCCGATCGGGGCTCGGTCTGGCTCGAACTCGATCATCTCGACATCGACGTGCTGAGCTTCCTCGAGACGGCCTCCGCCGGGCTGTTGCTCCGGCGCGACGGGTCCGCTGGAGCTGCGGATGCCCTACGCGCGGCCGAGGCGGCCTACACCGGCGACTTCCTCGAGGACGATCCCTACGAGGAGTGGGCCACCCCGCTGCGGGAGGAGGCGCGAGCCGCCTATACGGCCGTGACCCATGCGCTCGCCACCGATGCGGTGCGATCCGAGGACCACGACATGGCCGTGCGCTACTGCCTCCGCATCCTCGAGCGCGACCCCTACGACGAGGGCGCCCACCTCGACCTCGTGCGGTCACTGGTGGCGGCCGGCCGACACGGGGAAGCGCACCGCCACTACCAGCTCTACGCGGCCAGGATGCACGAGATCGGCGTCGAGTCGGTCGTCTTTCCCGCTGAGGGGAGCACCGGACCCCGCCGCTGATCGGCATGGATCGGCCCGGCGTCACGCCACCCACACCTCACCCGAACCTTTCCGGGACACCGTGCACGATGCTGCTGGCATGGAGACGTTCGTAGTGCGCTTGTGGACACCGTCCGACCATCACCCGGACGGCGAGCCGTTCCGGTTGTGCGGGACCGCGCTCCACGTCGCCACGGCCCACGAGACCCGCTTCACCTGTGCCACGGAGCTCCTGGCGTTCCTCCTCGAACGTGCGGAGAAGCACGGCCTGCCGGCGACGCGCCCATGACCGCGGGCGTTCACACCTCGGCTGACGGCGTGCTCCGCCCAGCACCCCCGCCCCCGACCCCGCCTCCGCCTCCGTCTCCGTCTCCGTCTCCGAGGGTGACCATCGGCCTGCTCGGCCCGTTGGTCCTGCGCTGCGACGGCACGGAGATCCAGCCGGAGGCGGCGAAACAGCAGATCGTGCTCGCCGCTCTGGCCTGCCGCCCTGGCGAGATCGTGACCGTCGACGCGCTGGTCGACGAGCTCTGGGGGGACCACGCTCCGAGGACCGCCGCCAACACGCTCCAGACCTACGTATCGCGTCTGCGTCGACGTGTGGGGGCCGCCGACCGGGGCGCTCATCAGCTCATCCGCACCCGCGCACACGGCTACCAGCTCACCGTTGCCGACGATGCGATCGATGCCACACGTTTCGTCGCACTCATCGAGCGGGCTCGCGACGTCCGCATCCGCGATCTCCGAGCGGGCCACGAGCTGTTGACCGAGGCACTCACCTTGTGGCGAGGTCCCGCCTTCGCCAGCCTCGAGGTCGGATCGTTGTTGGGCCCGGAGGCGACCCGACTCGAGGAACTGCGCCTCACCGCGAGCTGTGAGCGGATCGAACTGGCCATCGACCTGGGTCGGCACGCCGCGGTCATCCACGAGTTGCAGGCGCTGATCACGGCACAGCCACTGCGTGAACGGCTCAGTGAGTTGCTGATGACCGCGCTGTACCGATCCGGGCGCCAGGTCGAGGCGCTGGAGGTGTACCGCTCGCTACGGGCCTTGCTGGTGGAGGAACTGGGCATCGAGCCCGGCCCCGGGATACGCGCGGTCCAGCGGACCGTCCTGGCACAGGAGCCCGTGCCGAGGCCACCGGCGCCGGGCCCGATACCCGTCTCGACGCTGGTCGCGATGCCGACGGACCGGGGGGCCGGGACCGAGCCCGCGGTGCTGCTCGGTCGGGCCCGGCCGGCGGACGAACTGCCGGTACCCCTCACCGAGCTGATCGGTCGGGACCAGGACGTGCGGTCCATCTGTCGGGGGGTGCGACTCCACCGTCTGGTGACGCTCACCGGCGCCGGCGGGTGCGGCAAGACGCGCGTCGCCATCGCCGTGGCCGAACGGCTCCGAGGTTCGATGGCCCACGGCATCGGGTTCGTCGACCTCGGCGAGCTCACCCGGGGCGAACCGGTGGTCGAGGCGCTCGCGGCAGGCCTCGGTACCACCGGAGGCCCCGACCGTCCCCCGATCGAGGGACTCGTCGGCCGGTTGCGTCACCAGGAGATGCTCGTCGTGCTCGACAACGCCGAGCACCTCGTGACCGCGCTGGCTCCGCTCGTCGAACGCCTGGTCACCGCCTGTCCGGGCCTGCGGGTGTTGATCACGAGCCGGGAGCCTCTCCGGGTGGCCGGCGAACAGGTCGTTGCCGTCCGGCCGCTGGCCGTGCCATCGGCCGGCCCGTGCCTGCTCGACGAACTCGTTCGGGTCCCCGCGGTGCGACTCTTCGTCGAGCGAGCGGCCTCGATGCGTCCGGGCTTCGAGCTGACCGACGACAGCGCCTCCTCGGTGATCCGGATCTGTCGGACACTCGACGGCCTCCCGCTGGCCCTGGAGCTGGCCGCAGCACGCTTGGCCGTGCTCGGTCCGGAGGAGCTCGCCGATCGTCTCAGCGACCGGTTCTCACTGCTGGTGGTGGGAAGCCGCACGGCCCCCGACCGCCACCGCACGCTCCGTGCCGCCGTCGCATGGAGTCACGATCTGCTCGACGACGACGAACGGCGCCTGTTCGCCCGACTCGGGGTGTTCGAGGGTGGGTTCACACTGCAGGCAGCCACAGCCATCTGCGGTCCGGTCGCCGAGCGCGACCTCACGGATGTGGCCGTCGAGGCCGAGGTGCTCGATCTCCTTGGGCAACTGGTGGCGAAGTCGTTGGTCGTGGCCGAGCCGGGTCCGAGCGGCGTCCGCTTCCGACTGCTCGACACGCTGCGGGCCTTCGCCCGCGAACGGCTGGTGGACGCGGGCGAGACCGGCCCGCTCCGTCGCGCTCACGCCACCTGGTGCCTCGGGCGGGTCCTCGGTGCCGAGTCCAGGCTGGGCAACCGCGGGCAGCGGCGCTGGTGCCATCACCCGAACGACGAGCAGGACGAGCTCTGTGCCGCGTTGCGCTGGACCCTGGAGGTCGGGGACCTCGCCGGCGCACTGCTCCTGGCCCGTTCGCTGTCGTCGTTCTGGTTCACGACCGGGCGGATCCGGGACAGCCACCGCTGGCCACGTCGCGTCCCTTCGTCGCTCGCTGACCGTCAGGGCAGGTCGCGACAGTTGCCGGTGTCGGGCCGCACCGAGTGATCCGGCTCCGCCACCAGGACACACAACTGCGTCGCTGCGTCCGGCCGGTCCTCGACCGTGTAGCCGGTGAACGGACTCGGCCCGCCGTACAGCTCCCATGGCCCCGAACCGGGCCTGCCAGCCTGCAACGGCGTGACCGTGTCGAAGAAGAAGTGCACGTGATGGGGCTCCGGGAGCGAGGCCGTGAACCCCTCGGTGGTGAAGCTCACGACATACACGCCCTCGTCCAACGCGATCTCGGTGATCGCCGTCGACAGCGCGTCGACCGACTCGGACGGCCCCGGGTCATCCTCTGGAGGGGACTCCTCGGTTGGAGGGGACTCTGGAGGGGAGTCCTCGGCTTCGGAGCCCGTGGCTTCCTCGTCTCCCGCCCCCGGGTCCGTCGTATCGGGGACCTCGATACCCCCGTCCGATCCGTCCGAGGAGGACGGTTCCTGGCGATCGGCTCCTGTAGCGGGCGCGGCATCGTGGTCGGCACCGTGATCCGGGAGATCGGGGGCGTCCTCCCCGGACGAGCCCGTCCGCGCGTCCCGGGACGGCTCGTCGACGCCAGCACCCGGGTCGACCTCGGAACCCGGGACCGGATCGACCTCGGCGCTCGCCGAGAGCCGCTCACCGTCATCCGCTCCGTTCCCGGAGGTGGTCAGGGCATAGGCCCCACCGGCCAGGGCGAGCACCCCGATCATGGCAGCGGCGAGCGCCGGTACGCGCCGAGCACCATCGGCCGGTTCGGTGTCGTCCGTCGACGCATCGGCGAACATCGTCTCGACAGCGGGAGGCCCGGGAGTGGGAACGGTCCGGTCGGCGTCCGGAGCACGAGGCTCAACCGCCCCCGGTCCGGCGGTCTCCGGTTCAACGGGCTCCGGTTCAACGGGCTCCGGTTCAACGGGCTCCGGTTCAACCGCCCCCGGTTGGGTCGCCGCCGATGCAGCAGCCCGGACGGGCTCGAGCGGGTGATCGGGCTCGGCGGGGACCACCACCGGATCGGGCACCGTCGTGCGGCCATCCGTGCGATCTTCGAGCGGTCCGGATCGCGATGCCGGCCCACCGGCTGCGGCGCTCGCCATCAGCGCCGCTCCCAGGGCGATCGCGTGTTTGGGGTGCGCATCGACCGCCACGGGCCGCTCGAGTTCGGCAGAGACGAGCTGCGCGATGAGTGGGATACGTGAGGAGCCGCCCACCAACAGCACGGTGTGGACCTGGTCGGGTGACACGTCGGCGGATCGCAACGCGCGCCGAAGTGCGGCCACCGTCTCGGCCAGCGTCGGACGAACCATCGCTTCGAACTCGCTCCGGGTCAGGCGGACCTCGGTCTGCAGCACCGGGAGCAACACCGGGATCGACACCTCGGTGTCCGCCGAGAGCGCCTCCTTCGCCTCGACACACTCCTCGCGCAGTCGGACCATCGCCGCGAGCGTCCGCTCGTCCTCCGGATCCATCTCCTCGAGTTTGCCGTCCAGCGAACGACGCACGTGCGAGAGCACGGCTTCGTCGAGATCGATCCCCCCGAGCCGTTCGATCCCCTCCGGATCACCCCGCATCTCGAAGCCGTCTTCCGTCTTCACCAGCACGGCGGCATCGAAGGTCCCACCGCCGAGGTCGTAGACGGCGATCACCGACCCCGGCTCCACCCGTTCGTTCGCGGCGTAGGAGATCGCGGCGGCCTCCGGCTCGCTCAGCATCGTCGCCACACCGAGGTCGGCCTGCCGGACGGCCTGCGCCAACAGATCGGTCTTGTAGGGGCCCCAGTTCGCCGGATGGCTCACGGCGAGGCGATCGGGAGGGGCGCCCTCCTGCTGGGTGACCTTGTCGACGACCCATCGCAACAGTTTGCTCATGAGCGCATCGGCCGAATAGGGGGTCCCACCGAGCAGCAACGGCGTCGGATCCCCCAGGCGCCGCTTGAACTGTCGGGCGACACGTGTGGGCTCGAGCAGGCCCCGGCGCAGCGCTGCATCGCCGGTCAGCACCCCCTCGTCCTCACGCAGCAGGATCACGGAGGGCACGGACGCGCCACGGTTGCCGAGCCCGACCATCTCGAGGTGGCCGTCCCGGCTCACCGCTGCGGCCGTGTAGGTGGTGCCGAGGTCGACGCCGAGCTGGTAGCCCATCGTGTGCCTCCTGGCTGCTCCGCTCGGGCCCGGCACCGGACCAGGGTGTGACCGGCTCGACGACCGTAGGCCCGGCCCCCGGTGCCGTCGTCCCCCATCCACCGATCGGTTCCCCCCTTCATGCCCCTATACGACGCCCCATCGGACGATGCAGGATCGCGGGATGTCCCCGATGCGCCGCCGATGGATCGCTTCGTAGCGTCGCTGCTCCGGCGGATCCTCCCCGGGCCATGTCCGCGGCGGATGCCGCGGACCGATGAGAAGGGTGTAGAGCGATGGCTTTCGACAGCGTGCAGAGCTTCATCGAACTCCTGAAGCGCCTCCTGACCAGTGAGCACGAACGTGCGGAGTACGAGAGTGATCCGAAGACCTACCTGGCCCAGCACGGCTACGAGGAGCTGTCCGGCCATGACGTCAAGGAGGCCATGGCCTACGTCGCCGAGAGTCTGCCGCCGGACCAGGCGCAGTACCTCGACAGCTACCTGCACGCGCCGTCGGGGGCCGGCTCGAACGCCGGCCACACCGTCACCCAGGGCAGCGGTGCCAACCAGGGCAACGCCACCGCCTCGGTCGGCTCATCGGGAGCCGCGGCAGCGGGCTCTCCGGGAGCTGCGGCAGCGGGCGCTCCGGGAGCTGCCGGGGTCGCCGCGTCGCCCGCCCCACCCCCGGTCGTCCCCTACGCCGGGGAGGACGACCTCGACGCCGCCGCGCGGCACATCAGCCACATCACCAACCACTACAGCAGCGTGATCGAGAACAACTACAGCTCGATCGAGGACAACAGCACGAACATCGACAGCTCGGTGCGCCAGCATCTCCAGGCGATGGGCGACATCCACCAGGACTTCGACACCACCGTCGCGTCCGGCGACGGTGCCGTGGCCGCCGGCGGTGAGGTGTCCGGTCCGGTCAACACCGGCGAGATCAGTGGCGTCATGGCGGGTGACGTGAAGGACTCCAACCTCGTGACCGGTGACGTCGGAGGATCGTTCGTCGGCGGCAACGTGAGCGGATCCGTGCTCGGCGACAACACCGGGGTCTTCGCCGGGCACGACATCCAGGACTCGGCCATCAACCAGGGCGAGAACCACGGGATCATGGCCGGCGGCGACGTCAAAGGAGCGGCGGTCGGCGACGGCAACACCGTCCTGCAGGATCTCGACAACAACAACCTCAACATGGGGGGTACGCAGAACGCCGCCCAGAACTCCACCCTCGACAACGCCGCGTTCGGTGAGGGCAGCAGCAGCAGCGTCGAAACGACCGACGTCCACGCCGAGGACGGTGCCGCCGTCGCCCTCGGTGGCAACGCGACGGGTGCCTTCCAGAACGTCGGTGACGGCATCGGTCAGCAGAACCAGGGTGACTACGTCGAGCAGGAGGCCACCCAGGACGAATCGGTCGACGACTCGGTGAACGTCGACATCAACTTCGGCGACGACCGGGGAGACGACCTCCCCGACCTGCTGGAGATCCCCGAGAACGGCGCCAGGGAGCCGGTGGTCGACAAGTCCCTCGCGGAAGACGATATGGCCCTCGAATGACCTCGCGGTGCCGCGCGGGTGGCTACCCACCTGCGCGGCACCGGCGGACCCGTTCGACCCGTCGCTCCCCCACGAGGATCCGCCATGCAGCCGACGACCCGCAACGAGCAGGCCGCGGCGCTCCTCCAGCTGGGAGCGCGAGCAGCCCGGGCCTACGGACGCGAGGACCTCGCCGGTCGGCTGGCGGCGTCGTTGCAGCGTCTGAGCGATCCGAGCATCCGTGTCCTGGTGGTCGGCGAGTTCAAGCAGGGCAAGTCCTCCCTCGTCAACGCCCTGATCGGCGCCCCGGTGTGCCCGGTCGACGACGACGTGACCACCTCGGTCCCGACCGCCGTCGGCTACGGCGACGAGGTCACGGTGACCGCCTACCACGACCCCGGCGGCCAGGGGGGTCCACCCCGGGCCGAGCGCATCGATCTCGCGGATCTGGCGGAGCACGTCTCCGAAGCGGGCAATCCCGCCAACGTCCGACGGTTGCGGGCGGTCGAGGTCGCACTGCCCCGGGATCTGCTGCGCCGGGGGCTCGTGCTCGTCGACACGCCCGGCGTCGGGGGGTTGGGATCGGCGCATTCGGCGGCCACGCTGGGCGCGCTCCCCGCCGCGAACGCGGTCGTGCTGGTCTCGGATGCGGCGCAGGAGTTCACGGAGCCGGAGCTCGATTTCCTGCACACGGCACGTCAGCTGTGTCCGAACATCGTCTGCGCCCTGACCAAGATCGACTTCTACCCGGAATGGCGCAAGGTCCTCCGGCTCAACCAGCAGCACCTGACACGAGCCGGGATCGAGGCGACGATCATGCCGACGTCCGCGACCCTGCGCGCCGAGGCGCTTCGCATCCGCGACCGCGAGCTCAACGTCGAGTCCGGCTATCTCCAGCTCGTCACCCACATCCAGGATGAGATCGTCGGACGCGCCGGCGAGCTCGCCCTGCGTTCGGTCGCCACCGACCTGGCATCGGTGGCCGAACAGCTCGAAGGACAGTTCGTTGCGGAACGCGCCGCCCTCGACGACCCGGAGCGCGCCGCCACGCTGGTCGCGGAACTGCAGGAAGCCAAGACACGGGCGGATCATCTGCGCAGCCGTGCAGCTCGATGGCAGCAGACGCTGAACGACGGGTTCTCCGATCTGTCGGCGGATGCCGACCACGACCTGCGCGAGCGCATGCGCGGTGTGAGCCGCGACGCCGACGCCGCGATCGCGGACAGCGACCCCGGTGAGGTCTGGGAACAGTTCGAGTCGTGGCTGTCCCGGCGGGTCACGACCGAGGTGGCGGCCAGCTACACGCTGGTGTCCCGCCGGACCGCGGAACTCGCCGATGCGGTGGTCCAGCATTTCGCCGACGCGACTGACGCGGTGGTGCTCGCACCCCGGAGTCCCGTGGCACCGAGTGGGGCCGCGGCGAGCATCGCCATCGACGAGAAGATCGAGATCGAACACCAGTCCGTGGGCACGAAGGGCATGATGGCGCTCCGGGGCTCCTATGGCGGGATGATGATGTTCGGCATGCTCGGGACGATGGTCGGGATCGGGATGCTCAACCCCGTCAGCCTCGCCATGGGGTTCACGATGGGCCGCAAGACGCTGAAGGACGAGAAGGAACGCCAGCTCACCGCGCGTCGCGCCGAGGCGAGGGCAGCCCATCGCAAGTACGTCGACGAGGTGAGTTTCCAGGTGGGCAAGGATTTCCGGGACACCCTCCGGCGGATCCAGCGCTCGCTTCGGGACGAGTTCGGCGAACGCGCCGAAGAACTCCAGCGCAGCTCCGCATCCTCGCTCGCCGCCGCTCAGCAGGCGCTCCAGATCGACGAGGTCGAGCGTCAGGGGCGGATCCGCGACATCGATGCCGAACTCGTGCGCATCGCCGGGCTGCGCGACCAGGGGGCTCGACTCATCGCCGCAGGCACCGCAGGAGACCCGGACCGATGAGCACGTCGTTGCTCGATCACGTTCGCACGTTGCTGCTCCAGGCTGCGCAGGCCTATCGCGCGAGCCCGTCAGGGCCGTCGCTGCAGGCCGTTGTCGACCGCCTGGACGAACCGCTGCGGGTCGCGGTCGCCGGCAAGGTCAAGTCGGGGAAGTCGACGCTGCTCAACGCGCTGGTGGGCGAACGGCTGGCACCGACGGATGCCGGGGAGTGCACCCGGATCGTGACGTGGTACCGCGACGGCCTCACCTACCGCGTGACGTTGCATCCCCTGGAGGGAGCCGTCCGCCAGGTCCCGTTCACCCACGACCACGGAGCGATGGACGTCCGCCTCGGTGCGACCGATCCCCGGGACGTCGAGCGTCTGGAGGTGGAGTGGCCCTCGGCGTCACTGCGCGCCACCACGCTCATCGACACCCCGGGCATCGCGTCGCTGTCCAGCGATCTGTCGGAGCGAACGCGGGCATTCCTGGCCCCCGACGACGATCGGCCCACCACCGCGGACGCCGTCATCTACCTCATGCGACACCTCCACGCGACGGACGTGCGCCTCCTGGAGGCGTTCCACGACGACAGCGCGGCGCGGGCGGCGCCGATCAACACCGTTGCGGTCCTGTCGCGAGCGGATGAGGTGGGTGCCGGACGTATCGACGCCCTCCACACGGCGCGACGGATCGCCAAACGATATCGCGCGGACCCGCAGGTTCAGCGTCTGTGCCAGACCGTGGTACCCGTCGCCGGTCTGCTCGCCGAGTCGGCCGCGACGCTGCGACAGGACGAGTTCGGGGCCTTCCGGACGATCGCGGGCGCGGAGCGCGGCGATGTCGAGGCGCTGCTGCTGTCCGCCGATCGCTTCCGCGAGGCCGAGACCGACATCGACCTCCCGGCACCGGTACGCGAGGGGCTGCTGAGCCGGTTCGGACTGTTCGGGGTGAGGCTGGGCGACATGCTCATACGCCGCGGCGTGGTCACCACGGCGGACGAACTGGCCGGCGAGCTGCTCCGACAGAGCGGGCTCCAGGACCTACGAGAGGTACTGACCACCCAGTTCAGCGAGCGACACGAGGTACTGCGTGCGCGATCGGCCCTGGCGGTCCTCGAGTCCTGCCTCCGGGCCGATGAGCGGCCCGAGACCTCGGTGCTGATGACGGCTCTGGAACGGTTGCGCGCCGGAGCGCACGAGTTCGCGGAGATCCGTCTGCTCAACGCCCTGGCTACGGGCGGCGTGCGCTTTGCCGAACCTGCCATCCGCCTGGATGCGGAGCGCCTGCTCGGAGCCCATGGACGCGCCGTTACGGTCCGGCTGGGGCTGCCACCCGACGCGAGCCCGGACCAGATCCGCCAGGCGACGGGCGAGGCCATCGCCGTCTGGCGTCGGCGGGCCGAGAGTCCCCTCGCCTCACCGACCCTCGCCGATGCCGCCCTGATCGTGGCCCGTAGCTGCGAGGGGCATCTCGTGGCGCTCGCCTGAACCGGTCGACGGGGGCCCAACCCAGTTGTCTGGGGCGAGTCCACCATCCTTCCTACCGGCCCACCGGTGCCGGTCGTCGGTGCACCCGGCACCGTGCGCATACCGAAGCCGAACCCCGGAGCCGAACCCCGGAGCCGGAACCCGAACAGGAGTCCGCGTGACCTTGGCCCTGCGGGGCGCGCTGTGGCTGGTGGTCTACCTCGCCGCGGTCATCGCCCCACTGTTCTTCATGATCGTCGGCGATCCCCCACCCGCCCGTGGCTTCTGGATGGAGCTGTCAGCGGCGCTCGGGTTCGTCGGCCTGGCGATGCTCGGTCTGCAGTTCGTGACGACCTCACGCTTCGGGCCGATCTCCGCGCCCTACGGCCTCGACCTGGTCCTGAAGTTCCACATCCAGATCTCCTATGTGGCGTTCGCGTTCCTGTTGATCCACCCGATCATCCTCACCGTCATCACCCCGCTCGGCAGTGCCCTGATCGAACTCGATCCGACCGCGGTGGAGGCCGACGGGGTCACCGGCATCCTGGCGCTCGGGTTCGTGTTCCTGATCATCGTCACCTCCGTGTGGCGCGAGAAGCTGGGCCTGCATTACGAGTTGTGGCGGATCCTGCACGGGTTGCTGGGACTGGCGATCATCGTCATGTCGGTCTGGCACATCTACCTGGCCAACTACTACACCGACGGCCCGATCCGGCTCGCGATCTGGATCGCGATGTCGCTCGTGCTGATCGGGATGTACGCCAACGTGCGGCTCATACGTCCGTGGCAACAGCTGCGCCGTCCGTGGATCCTGGAATCGCTCGAGCAACAACCGGGCGACACCTGGCAACTGAAGCTCCGGGCCGACGGCCACGACGGCATGCAGTTCGAGCCGGGTCAGTTCGCGTGGATCACCATCGACCAGTCGCCCTTCGGCATCCGCGAGCACCCGTTCTCGTTCTCCTCCAGCGCGGAACGCGGCGACCTCGTCTCGTTCGGGGTGAAGGAGTTGGGCGACTTCACCTCGACGATCGGCGAGTACGAACCCGGCACCCGCGCCTACCTCGACGGTCCCTACGGAGCGTTCAGCTACGAACGCAACGAGGCGCCCGGGTTCGTGTTCGTGGTCGGCGGCATCGGCATCACCCCGGTGATGAGCATGTTGAAGACCATGGCCGACCGCGGTGACCAGCGGCCGTTGAAACTCCTCTACGCCAACCCGAGCTGGGATCAGGTCGCGTTCGTCGACGAGCTGGAGGAGCTGAGCGACCAGCTGGACCTCGAGATCGTCCACGTGCTGGAGGAGCCACCGGAGGACTGGGACGGCGAGACCGGCATGGTCACCCCCGAGATCCTCGAGCGTCACCTGCCCGCTGGTGAGCAACGACACGAGTACTTCATCTGCGGCCCCGACCCGATGATGGACGCGGTGGAGCAGGCGCTCCACGATCGCGGTATCCCGGGCGACAAGGTCAACCTCGAGCGCTTCGACTTCGTCTAGGACGTCGTCGGCTCGAACACATCCCCTCGAACACATCCCCTCGAACACATCCCGTAGAGCGAGGAGCAACCGATGCGCCACACCATGGTGACCTGGCTGGTGGTGACCACCGGCGTGGTCGCCGCGCTGGCCGCCGTCGTGTTCGCGTTGCTGGCCAACGCCGTGTGAGCACGACTCGCGGCCCCGGCGGCGTGCGGACTACCGGCTGCGCGGTCAGCCGAGCGCGCTGCGCTCCACCGGGCCGTAGGTCTCCCGGGTCCGCTCGGGCTCGTGCTGGTCCACGATGAGCCGCTCGGCCTGATCGAAGGTCGCGTAGTTCCACAACCAACTCCCGAGCACGTCGACCCGGTTCTTGAAACCCACCAGCAGCAGCAGGTGCAACGCGAGCCAGGCCAGCCACGCGGTCACGCCTCGCAGGTACACGCCGCCGGGCAGCTCCGCGATGGCGTCGCCGCGACCGATCGTGGCCATCACCCCCTTGTTCCGGTAGCGGAACGGGCGTGGCCGCGTGCCCGCGAGCTCCTGGCCGATCGCCTTGCCGAGGTACTTCCCCTGCTGGATCGCCACGGCGGCCAGTTGCGGCAACGGCTCGCCGTCGCCGTCGAACGCGGCTGCCACATCACCGATCGCATAGACGTCGACGACGTTCTGGACCCGGAGCCGCCCATCGACCGGAACCCGGCGACCGGGCCCGAGCTCGACCCCCAGGGCGTTGGCGAGCGGGGATGCGCTGATGCCCGCCGCCCAGAGCAGGGTCCGGGTCGCGATGACCTCGCCGTCGGTGAGTTCGACCTGGTCGGCCGCCGCCTTGGCGATGCCGACCCCCAGCCGGACGTCGATCCGTCGTTCGCGCAGCTTGTCGAGCGCTTCCTCGCTGGAACGTTCGGAGAACCCGGGTAGGAGCCGGTCGAGCAGTTCGACCAGCACGATGCGCACCCGGGAGCGGTCGATCTCCGGGTAATCGCGACGCAGCACGACCTGCGTGAGCTCCGCCAGCATGCCCACGAGCTCCACGCCGGTCGGTCCGCCCCCGGCGACCACGAAGCACAGCGTCCCGTCGTCCTGGCGAGCCGGGTCGGCCGAGGCCGCCTCGAAGCGGCGCAGCACGTGGTTGCGCACCCGGGTCGCCTCCGGGATCGACTTGAGCTCGAACGCGTGATCGGCGATGCCTTCGATACCGAGGTCCTGGGTGACGGCTCCCGCGGCCAGCACGAGGCGGTCGTAGCCGATGCGTTCCCCCCCGTCGAGCTCCACCTCGTGGGCCCCGGTGTCCACGCCGACGACGTCCCCGAGCCGCACGCGGACACCCCGATGACGCAGCGTGGCCCGTAGGGAGACCCCGATGTCCTGGGCCTGGAGCCCGGCGGTCGCGACCTGGTAGAGCAGCGGCTGGAAGGTGTGATGGTTGCGGCGGTCGATCAGCGTGACATCGACCGGGATCTCGGGGTTGGAGCGGTCCGTGAGTCGGCGAGCGGTCGCCAGCCCGCCGAAACCCCCGCCGACGACGACCACGTGCTCCCGATGCGTCGCGCGGCCCGGAGCGTCCGTGGCGGTGTCTGCGGCCATGACCGATCTCCTCGCGAGACGACGTGGTGTCCGGTTCGCGACACCGCGGAGCGCCAACGCCTCCGCAGGGCC
>Ga0207421_10001161_pt1 | contig 34289 bp, 6 predicted proteins | sample SodLakKL_010_SED_4_FD_187542 | JGI IMG/M metagenome (GOLD analysis project Ga0207421, IMG submission 187542) | Alkaline sediment microbial communities from Lake Tanatar, Kulunda Steppe, Russia - 8KL_010_SED (SPAdes) (version 2) | ecosystem: Environmental > Aquatic > Non-marine Saline and...
AAACAATAACGCTTAAATAACCATGCCAGCCTATTATCATAATAGCGTACAACCATTAAGGTGCGTGAAATCTATGAAAAAGGAAAAAATATTGTCGATAGTACTTGGACTATGTTTATTGACGGGTGTACTGAGCACTGGTCTTCTAGCGACGGCTGAGACCGATGGAGTTACACCGGAGAACGAATACGGAATAGACGACCTGTCAAGGGTGCAGGGAAGATGGATCGAGAGCTACGATGAAGTGGCACGGTTATATGTTGACAACGAAACAGTGACTGAAGGATATGGAAACGTCAGTGTTATCGAGCAAGGCCGCCCCAACAACATCGCTCGTGCTGAATCAGACGACGACACCGCTTTGCGGGCGTTTGGTACTACTGGTATTTGGGATTGGGGTGCCGGAACTGCTGCCGGCCACCTTGGTTGGTCTGTAACCGAGCCAGAGATTGGTGATAACGTGACTTACGTGTCCGAGATACCAGCAGAAAATGTAGACGCTGATACGGGATACTTTATCGCCTCGCATCGTGAGGTCGACGCCAGTGTAGTAGATGGTGATATGTATACACAATACGAGCCTATCCCCTCTCTAGAGATAGAAGATGAAGGTTTCGAATGGATCGAAGCATCTATTCGGTCTCCTTCGTTTACAGATGCAGATCTCGATGACAATTTCAATACTACAGGAAACGGCACCGCCGAGCATTTTGAGAGCTACTCGGTCTTTGTCAGAAGCGAGGATGATCCCAACCGTGAAGAGTGGTCTCGTGTTGGTGAAACTGAAAAGATAGATGAAGATGACTACAATGGCGAGTACGATGATCCTATCGTACCAGACCCGGCCACATACAACGAAACCGCTCCGACCGATAACATCACAGGGATGAACAATATAAACATCACTGACCTTGAGCCCGGCGCGGAATACGATATGAAGGTTCGTGTGAATCTTGGCGACTTCGACGGTGAAGTGGAACACTCGTTCTCCGAAGGTCCAGACGAATCCTATACAACCTGGTCGACGAGTGCAGTAACAACACAACAGACGAATATGCACGCACACTTCGAGCCGGAGATCGTTAGTTATCCTGAAGAGGCTAATGAAACGGAAGACGTGGACATAGATTATACTATAGAAAATGTTGGCGATGAAGCCGGTGAAGAAGATTGGCAGTTTACCATCACACCTATTGATGGTGACGAACCCGTTTTCGAAGAGAAAGGTGAGAATCTAGAACTCGATGTCGATGAAAACGTAACAGGTGATTTTACTTGGGAAACGGACTATAACGATGCAGGCACGTATGAGATGAATCTCACAACTGATAGTGACGTTGATACAGTGGAATTTGATTTAGCAGGGGAGGACCTGTTCGAGGTCGACGTAGAACAGTGGAACGAACCGGTATATGAAAGCGAAGATCTGGTTGTTACGGCGAACGTGACTAATGAAGGTTCTGGTCCGGGTGAACAGGACATACATTTCACTGTTGAAGACGGGGATGGACAGACTGTTTTCGAAGATGTGGATGAGAACGTTACAATCGACGGAGAGGATTTTGAACTCATCGATTTCGTGTGGTCTACAGATTACAGCGATAGTGGTGAATACACAGTAGAAGTTGAAAGTGAGGATGACGAAGCAGAAGAAGACATCACTATAGAAGACGCTTCGTTCTTTGAAGTCGATGATGTGATTGCCAGTAACGCCCCAGAAGGGGAAGAAGTAGTGGTCGAAGCGAATGTGAGCAATCTCGGTTCTGCCGAAGATATACAGGACGTCAATCTCACAGTCCATGCTGAAAACGATGGAACTGAATTTGTGGTTGATGAGAAAGAAGTGCAACTTGGTGGTCTTCATTACGACGTGATCGAACTATCATGGGATACTGACTATAACGATGCTGGAAACTACACCGCTGTAGTATCCTCAGATGATGATCAGGGTGACGATGACTTCAACGTGAGCGCCGATAGTTTCTTTGAAGTCAATATAACCGAGAGTGAAGGCGTTGTTGAAAATGAAAAATTCGTAGGAACATACAACTTAACCAACATAGGAAGTGCCGAAGGAGTACAAGACGTGACTGTTGAGATGGAAGATGACGACGGCACTGTTGTCGAAAGTGATGACTATGAAAATGTGATCATAGATGGTGGCGATAGTCAGGAATTCGACTTTGAATGGGACACAGAATACGGGGATGCCGGTGACTACACGATGATCGTTGAGACCGAAAGTCAAGGGTCTGCAGAAGAAGGTGTTACTATCTTCGCTACTGAGTATTTTGCTGTAGATATCGAAAGCACAAATCATCCTGTTGATGAAAACGAAGAGCTCTTGGTTGAAGCCGATATCCATAATTTGGGTACGATGAGCAGCGAGCAAGACATAACTTTCACTGTTGAAGATGAAGATGATAATGAAGTGTTCTCCGATGAAACCTCCGTATCTCGAGACGGAGATCAATCTGAAACTGTTGAATTCGCTTGGCAAACTGAATTTGGTGATGTAGGTCATTATGAAGTATTTGTTGCAAGTGAGAATGAGACTGATAGTGAATGGATAGAAGTTGAAGGATCCTCATATTTTGAGGTTGAAATCATTGATCATGACGAAGATGTTGTTGAAGGCGATGATGTTGAAGTTACGGTCGAAGTCACTAATCACGGCTCAGAAGAGGATACACAGACGCTTGATCTTACTGTTGAAGACGGGCATGAGGACGACGAACCTGTTACTGTTCCTGGAGATAGCAGCACGACAGAAGAGTTAGTTTGGAACACTTCAGAAGGCGACCACGGTGAACATCAGTTGAACGTTTCGAGTGAGGACGATGAAGACAGTACTTATGTGGAAATTCTGATGGACGCTACTTTCACGGTAAACGAGTTAAATGTTGAACCGGACGAAGTATACTATGGAGAAGAAATCACTATAGAAGCTGAGGTCGAAAATATCGGTGAGGCAGCTGGTAAATACACTGCTCAATTTTACATGAATAGAAGTGAAGAGGATTCTTTTGAGATAGGGGACGATGAGACTGACACGGTTGATCCAGATGACACGGCAACGGTTTCAGTAAAGTATGAAACTAGTGCAGGTGATATAGGCCAGCCTGAAGTTGAACTCGAGGACATGAGTGAATCTCTAAGAGTTTATGAAGAGCCACGTGTATCGACGACGGGTCACGAAGATGTTGCCACGGAAGAGGCGACTATCCTCGGTGAACTAGACGTGATAGGGCTCGAATCAGAGATCACAGCGTACTTCGAGTGGGGCGAGAGTGAAGGCGATCTAGATGAGAAGACTGAAAACATCACTTTAGAAACGACTGGTCATTTCAATGAAACCTTGGAGGACTTGGAACCGGAGACAGAGTACTATTATAGGGCTGTGATCGAATGGGATGAAAAAGAAACGGGCGATACTTTATCTTTCACAACTGATCCAGAGGCCGAATTCGAGATAGAGATCGACGAGCATGATGAGGAAGTTATGCAGGAAGAAGTTGTTGAGGTCGAATATACTGTTACTAATGAAGGTGGCAGTGAAGGCACGCAGGATATAGTGCTCTATGTAGAGGACGAGGAAAAAGACAGGGATGAAAATGTTGAACTTGGTGTGGATGAAACAGATAGTGGTCAGTTCACCTGGGAGACCAGCGAAGATGATAGAGGAGAATATGAATTGACTGTTGAAACCGAGGATGACCATGATAACGTAGAAACCAACGTCTTGAAGCACGCTACATTCGAGATAACAGACCTTGTCGCTGAACCTGAAGAGCAGTACGTTGATGAGGATGTCACGATCATCGCTACCGTTGAAAACATAGGTGATGTAGCCGGTGATTATACAGTTGAGTTCGAAGGTGATGTTGATGAGACCAAAGAGCTTGATGAGGAACTTGCAGGTGGAGAAACCGATGATGTTGAAATCACGGTCGATCACGGCGAGACAGGTGAATATGAAGCTATAGCTGGTGATGAGGAGGTCTCTTATGAGATAGTCGATACGCCTGATGTTGATACATTGGAACCCGAGGACGTGGATGCTGATTCCGCTACCCTCCGTGGAGAACTGATCGATATAGGACTGGAAGACGGTGGAATCGATGTCTATTTCGAGTTTGCCGATGAAACTGAAACTGATAGCAAGACCCTCTACGAAGTTGGCGAATTTGAGGACTCTGTTGACGGTCTTGAACCCGGTACTGAATACGATTACAGAGCCGTCGTTGAATGGAATGGTGAAGCAGAGACCGGTAGTTGGGTATCTTTCGAAACAGATGATCCGGCCGAATTCGAAGTGAGTATAACAGATTATGACGACGAAGTAGAGGAAGGCGATACCGTTACAGTCGAGTATGAAGTTGACAACACTGGCGACGTCGATGACACTCAAGAGATAGTGTTCTACGTGGACGATGACGAGGAAGCTACAGAGAATGTCGAACTCGAAGCAGGTGAAACTTATGAGGGCTCTTTCGAGTGGGAAGCTGACGACGAAGGAGATTATGATCTAGAAGTGGCTAGTGATGACGATTCCGACTCCGTGACGGTAACAGTCGAAGAAGAAGGTATTCCATGGACATTCCTAGTTATTATCGGTGTAGCCGTTCTTTTAGCTGCTATACTACTGGCCTATTTCTTGATGAAAGACAAATACGAACTCGTGGTGAGAGAACCTGAAGGAGACGGTGTTATCAAAGTTGATGGAAAGCGAGTAACTGACTATCCCTATACGAAGAAATTCGCAGGGGACAAAGATGTCGACATAGGAGCAAGAAGTACAGAAAGTGCCTTCACAGAGTGGACTGGTGAAACACAGGGAATCCATGATAAGAACGAGAAGCAAACCACGGTCACGATGGACAGTGACTACGAGATATCAGCCAAATTTGCCGGAAGTAAATCTCGTGTTGACACCGGGGATATTGGTGGAACAAGTGGTTCAGTTGAGAGTGCTGATGCCGGTACTGATGAGGCCGGGGACGATTTGGATGAAACACTCGATGAAGTTGATGAGCTCTTGGACGAGGATATCTGATGCACCAATTAGTACAGCCGATTTTAAACCTCTTTCTTTTTATTTCTTGTTTTTTGAAGGATAAAGTATTTAACTCAAACAGACCATTTAAAGAGTAATCAGAGGTGTTTCCTATCGTCTCAAATGAAAATATCGTGAAATCCGTTTTCGCCGCATCTCTAGTGTTGGCGGTGTTCCTATTAGTGCTTAGCAGCTCATCCGCTGTTGGTAGTACATCTGAAAACCGTCTTTTCGAAGATGACGTTGAAAGTGTGTTGATCTCACCTGACCAAAATCAAACTCTAACTGCCGGTGAAACGATAGATTTTGATGCTGAAGCCTACGACGGTAACGGCACGTTAATCACAGATGATCCGTCGGATTTTTCTTGGGAAAACACGACGAGCGAAGGTCTCTTTGAGAAGACCGCTGCCGGGTCTTATCGAGTTACTGCTGAGTTCGAGAACCAAAGTTCTAACGCTGTTTATATCGATGTTGAACCTGCACCTGCCAGCGGTTTAGATGCTGAAGATATCGAAGCTGGCGCAGGACAGGAAGATAATATTACAGTTAGCGTTCTCGATGAATATGATAATCGCATTGAAGGTGAAACCGTTATAATCACCGACGATGATACGTTGAGCGGAGTGTCATCGGGCGATTCATCTGTTACGAATGAGAGTGGCGTGGTGACTTTCGCGTTCAACGAAACTGTTTCTGGGGAGTACGAAGTCGTTTTTGCTTCTGGTACTTTCATGGACATTTCTACCGTGGAGATAACACCTTCAGATGTTCACACGCTCGAAGTCACTCCCGAGGATGCAACACTTCTCGTGAATGAAAGTCAGGAATACACTGCCCACGGCTACGATCAATACAGCAATCATGTTGGTGACCTGACCGATCAAGTAATATGGTGGGATAATGTAACAGATTCAGATTGGGTCGGAAATGAGTTGATTCCGAAAACACCCGGTGTTTGGAATGTTACGGCAGTATATGAAGACGTTGAAGGCGAAGCGATTATCGACGTCCAGTCTGATGTGACTACAGATATCACTATCAAGCCAGTGGAAGATATGAACATCACCGCTGGCGATGATTTGCAGTTCGTCGCTACTGCTTATAATGATGAAGGATACGAAATAACAAGCAATCCTGTCGATTTTGAATGGAAAAACACGACAGTTTCAGGCGTTTTCGAAAAGACTGAAGCGCGAAGCTATGAAGTGCGTGCAGAAAAAAACGGTGTATCGTCACATACTGTTAATGTTACTGTGGAGGTGGGCGAGGCCGTAGAAATCGACATAGACTCGGAAGAAACAAATGTTATTGCAGGTGGAAATATCAGTTACTATGCCACTTCTTTTGACGAATATGGTAATAAAGTGGAAAATGTAACATCTGTAGTCTCCTGGTCGGATAACGTGCCCGAATCCGAATGGGACAATAACATCTTGACCCCAATAAGTTCTGGTGATTGGGTTGTCACAGCCGAATTTAATAACATGATTGCCGAAACTAGCATTGAAGTGGACACGGCCGATGCTGCTGAACTGGTGATTGAACCCCAATATGATGACACGATAGAAGCCGGAACCACCTTACAATTCGACGCTGAACTTCTTGATGTGTATAATAACTTGATTACAGATGATAACGAATTTTTCAGTTGGGACAACACTACCGATATGGGGGAATTCACCAAAACCACTGCAGGAACCTATGAAGTCAGGGCGTATGGAGAAGGCCTGTCGAGCGATGAAGTGAGTATAAGCGTTACCCCTTCGACTGTTGATGAAGTGAACATCACACCCACTGGGAACCCTATTATCACAGGGGGAGATGAAATCGACTTTAATGCCGAAGCCATGGATGAGTATGGCAACTTGCTCACAGACTACGATGCCGATTTTGAATGGCACGGTACTTCCAAGACGGGTCTGTTTACAGAAGTGAGTGCCGGCGATCATCATGTTTCAGCTACTTATGAGACCGCTTCCTCAGAAGAAACGGTCGTGACCGTGGAGCCCGCCGGACTCGATGGCGTTGAATTACATCCTAACGATATCGACGACGTTACTACCGGTGAAGAGGTTGTGTTCGGTGCCGAGGCCGTCGATGAGTATGGAAATGTCCTCGAATCTGATGACCTCAGGTTTGACTGGAGGAACACGACACGGACCGGTGTTTTCAACAAGACTACTCCTGGCCAATATGTTGTCAGCGCTTCTTATGAAAACGTGACTTCACAGGAGCTTTTGATCGATGTTAATATTGGCGATGTTCATGTCGTCGAGTTGGATCCCTCTGGTGAGGTTACAGCATTGGCTGGCGAGAGTGTTGAGTTTACTGCATCTGCTTACGATGAGTACGATAATCTTATCTCTTCAGAAGTCGATGATTTTCAGTGGGTTAACGCTTCATCATCTGGTTTATTCTATGAGACCCAGGCTGCCGAGTATATCGTTTCTGCTTCTTACGAAGATGTTGTTTCTGTCCCTGTTGAAGTGACCGTGGAGCCGAGTGAAGTTGATCGTATCAGTACAGAGCCGAGTGGTACGGTGGAAATAACAGCCGGTGAGAGTTTTACCTTCGCTGCCACGGCCACTGATGAATATGATAATGTTGTGGAGGACGACAACCTTGTTTTTTCTTGGACTAATGCACAAAATGATGGCACCTTTGACACTGTAGAGAAAGGGGAGTACCCTATTTCTGCGGAGTACGAAGGGGTAGAATCGTCAACGGTTCTGGTCTTAGTGGAGCCCGATGAAACAGTATCTGTTACTATTGAGGGTGATAGTGAACGAGGGTTGGTTGCTGGTGAAAGCTTACAACTCAACGCTTCTGCGCACGATACCCACGGCAACCTGGTGACCGAAAAGAACTCTGATTTTGATTGGGAAAACGCTACTGAGAATGGAGTCTTTTACGAAACTACTGCCGACATTTATACTATTACTGCGAGTTATGAGGGCATCGTATCTTCTCCCGTAAACATTGACGTTTTTGCTAGCGAACTCGATGGGGTTGAAATAACGCCTGTTGATTTAGATGATATGGGGGCGGGCGAAGCGGTGAATTTCTCCGCTGAAGCCGTGGATGAGTTCGGTAATATCATCACGGATGTGCCTGTGGATTTTGGCTGGGAAAACACCACCCAGAACGGTGTTTTCCAGGAAACACAGGCGGGTCGTTATGTGGTAAAGGCTCATTACGAGGAGAAAACATCGTCTGCAGTTGAAGTCGATGTTGTTCCCGGTGAGACGGATGAAATAAACATATATCCGAATGAGGACCAAGAAGTCGTGGCCGACCATGACCCGATATACTTTGAAGCACTTGCCTATGATGAATATGGGAATGAAGTCGAGGACGATGTTAAAGAATTTGTATGGGAGGATGTTACCGAAGATGGTGTTTTCTATCGAACTGATGCGGGCACATATGAGATCAGTGCGACTTATGATGGCGTGAGTTCCGATGTGGTTTATATCGATGTTCTGCCCGGCGATCTTTACGGTGTAAATATCGAGCCTGATGGTTCTGTCGAAGCCGAGGCCGGAGTGGATATGGCCTTTGATGCGGTCGCTGTTGACAGGTTTGACAACGTGATAACCAGTGAGAATTCAGAGTTTTCTTGGACGAACACTTCCAACAGCGGCGTGTTTAAAGAACGAACTCCCGGCGAGTATGAAGTGGAAGCTTCCTTCGAGAGTCAAACGTCGCCGTCGGTGTCCGTTACTGTAGTCCCTTCCGAACCATACAGGATTCATCTTTCGCCGCCTTCCGCTCGTACTATCACGGTGGGCGAGCAGATCAACTTCAGCGCATCAGTAGAGGACGAATTTGGAAATATTATAACTGACTCGGATGATGATTTTACTTGGCAAAACACCGATGCACATGGACTCTTCCACATGACTGAAGATGGGGTGTACCTTGTAGAGGCTTCTTATGAAGGTCTGAGCAGGAGCGTGCCGGTTTCTGTTAATCCCGGCCCTGTAGAGGATGTATTGCTCGTCCCCAACCAAGATGTGAATGTGTCGGCGGGAGACCCCGTGGTCTTCAATGCGGAGGCCCGTGACGAATATAATAATACTATTACCGACGACGACCAATCTTTTGTTTGGACCGGTACCGATGAAAACGGCGTGTTTTACGAGACAGAAGCAGGATCATACGAAGTCCGAGCAGAGTATGACGGGGTTCTCTCACCAACCGTTTCGGTGATGGTCGAACCCGAGGAAATTGCCTATGCGCAGATATACCCTAGCGAGGACACACAACTTCAAGCTGGCACTTCTCTACAGTTCACGGCAACGGCTTATGACAGATATCACAATGCAGTCACTAGTTCTGCAGATGATTTCACCTGGACGAATGTTACCAAGGAAGGACTCTTTTACCGGGAAGAAACAGGTGTTTATGAAGTGAGTGCGGCAATAGAGGATATCACCACCGACGCTGTTCTTGTCGAAGTGGTGGTTGGCGAACCTACCGATGTTAATATAAGACCTAACCAGGATGTTACATTGGTCGCAGGAGAGGAAGGCATCTCTTTCGAAGCGAGTGCCTACGACCATGTTGGCAACCTGATCACGGATGATCCTGAAAACTTTGAGTGGACAGGGGCAGACGGTTCAGGTCAACTTTACACCACAGATGCCGGCGCTTACGATGTTTTTGCGTCGCTCGATGATGTTTCCTCGAGAACTGTAACGGTTGAAGTTGTTCCGGGCGAACCACAAGAGCTAGAACTGGACATGTCTCTAGATGATTTAGAAGCTGGTGACGAGGTCACGTTCAGTGCAGTCCTTCAAGATAGATATGAAAATGAAATAGAGGATGTTACCGATGAAGCTTCATGGAGCATATCCTCCCCGGGAACTGATACCAAAGATAACACCATTTCTTCCCAAGATAATACAGTATTGGTCGACTCGAGTGGTGAGTGGGAAGTGACAGTAAATCATCAGGAATTCAATCAAACAAAAAGGTTTGATGTTCAACCTTCTGATCCATATCAAATTGAAGTGGATACCGATTTAGAAGAGGACGTTGTCAAAGCTGGCCGTGCCGTAGAGTTGAACGCTGATATCCTTGACGAATATGGAAATCTTGTTGAAGACGGTGATGTGACTTGGATAAATGCAACCGACGGTGGGGTGTTCCAGGAAGAAGAAACCGGTGATTACAATGTGAGAGCGGTCCATGAAGACGGGTTAGAGCAAACCGTTTTGATATCAGTTAAAGCTGCAGAACCGCATCATGTTGAAGTTGATGTGGTTGATGATCCTGTTGTTGAAGCCAATGAAACCGTTCAATTCGACGGTGAGGTAGTCGATAAGTATGGTAATACGATCATTGACGACAGAACCCACCTTGATTGGAACCGCGCTGACGATGGTCTTTTCAGGGAAACCCGATCGGGTGAGTACGAGGTATGGGCTGCATATGAAGGGGTAAGAAGCGACTATATCAGTATTGAGGTCATTCCTTCCCACGCAGTTACCGTTGAAACCGATATAGAGGACCCCGTGACGCTCTCTGCGGGCGAGGAAATGTATATCGGGGCCGTTGCCCTTGATTCGTATGGGAACGTCGTTAACGACGCTTCTGATGGATTTGAATGGATAAATCTGAGTTCACACGGCGGGTTTTCACAAACGTCTGCTGGAACATATGAAGTAAAGGTGGTGTATGAAGATATCTCTGTCGCTCACACCATTGAGGTCGAGCCAGGTGAGGCCGACGATATCGAAGTTGATTGGTCACTTGATGAATCGATGAGAGATTCAGAAGAGTTACGTGTTTGTATTGAGAACTTGCCTCTCTCCTTTGATGCAGTAGCGTTTGATGAATACGGTAATGTCATTACAGAGGAAGATAGTGAGTTCCTGTGGGATAATGCTAATGAAACTGGCCAGTTCTATACTGGAGAAGAAGGATTCTTTACCATTACTGTTTCGAGAGATGATATCAGTGAAACCGTCTTCGTACAGGTTGTCGAGCCCGAACCTGAAGATGAGGAACCTGAAATCAACCCTGTGTTGTTGCTTATTATTGTTTCTATCGGTATCATCTTCTTGGGTTTCTACAAGATTCACAGAACAACGGCAGATAAACATGATATGGTACAAACGAAATCAAAACCACCTAGTCGCACCGAGGACGATCTTGTGCAGAAAGCGGGGCCTGAAAGCACACCTTCTGATGTTTCAGAAACTGAAACTAGTGATATCCAACGCGATGAAGATGAAGGTGTAGATTCTGGGCAATTAGAACTGGAAAAGAAAAGCCAGTTATTAAAACGCGATATTGAGGAAGAAAAGCAATTGCTTTCTGAGAAAGCGGACAGGTTAAAGAGTTTAAAGAGGAAAATCGGAAAAAGCCAACAGCTCAGGGAGAAACTGCAGGAGAGGAAAGAAAAATTATCAAGTAAAGCGAGGCAATTGAAAGAAGTGAAGGACGAGTTAGAAGAAGAAAAAGAAATGCTCCTCGAAAGAAAGAACAAAGTTCAAGTGTTACAATCGGACATCGAAGAAAAGAAAGAACGGTTGAGTGAACTCCAAGAAGGTCAGGAGAGTTCTTTGTCTGTGGAAGAAGCGGAGGAACATGAGGAAAAAATCAATTCGTTAAAGGAACAATTGGCCGAAGCTAAAGAAAAATTCGAGGCGAAGAAGGATGAGTTAGAACAGAAAAAGAAAATCCTTACAAAAAAGGAAAACAAATTGAAGAAATACAAAAAACGTGTTCGAAGCCTCAAAGAAAAGTTAGAAAAACTGGCTGAGGATGGAGATAAAAGCAACATCGAGGAAGTCAAAACCAAACTCGAAAATGGAGCCAGTAAACTGAAGGAGACAAAGCGCCAACACAATAGACTTAAAGAGCGCATCGATGAATTGGAAAGGGGTGTCGCCAAGCAGCGCAACGTTTTAAAAGAAAAAAGAGACTCTTTGAAGACTGAGACGAAGGAATACAAGAAAAAACAAGAAAGGTCATCAGAAGTAGACGGAAAAGCTGTTGAAAGCGTCTCTGAAGAGATAGAGGAGGAAAAGGAAAAACTCGAAAAAGCAAAGAAGGAGTTAAAACAGTCAAAAAAGAAAGTTGAAGATTTGACTGCGAGTTTGAAAGAGTTAAAAGCAGACGTAGAAGCTGAAAGGGAGAATATTGGAAAGCTCGAGGAAGAACTCGATGACGTATGTCCAGATTCCCTCGAACAGTTGAGCGAGAAACAGGCAGAGCTCAAGACGAATGTTAAGGAGATAAGAGATTCTCTGAATGATAAGATGGATGAGTTAGAAGACGTGAATCAAAAGCTCAAGAAAAACTAATGATGCGGTATGATAGGAGTTGTGTCACGGGCAAAGACTAAATAGCGAGATCGTCTATTTTTAAAACGATATGGGTTTGCAGAGCGAAAGGCATGAACGTGTGATAAAAGGTGCTTTCCGCGCTTTTCTTACCGCTTTAGTCTGTTTAATGCTCATCTCTTCCCCTCTCAACACTCCGGCGCTTGGACACGAAAGTGTAGGACGGGGCGATGAATTGTTTTTAATTAGAGGATTCCAATCTGAATTTGATCACGATGATTATTACACGGAAGTTGAAGTCCTTGATGAATATGGTACTCACACGCTAGTAAGGGCGTCTGAAGATAGCTATGATTTGCTCAAAGAGAAATATAATGCTGAAAGGTTGAACCATCGAAATGAGCTCCACATCAAAGGTCATGTGATCGATACTACTGAATGCTTAGATGAGCAAGGCATTGGTTCGGATTCGAACGCCTATGATCCCAGCACTGAGGGGCTCTATATTGTAGATATGATCGGTCCTGTCAATCCTGATTGGCGAGACGCCTTGGAAGAAGAAGGTGTTAAAATAGTAAATTATGTTCCGAATTATGCGTACATCGTTTCGATGACACGCGAAGAAGCCGAAGCTGTAGAAGATAAGTTCTTCGTCGATTGGGTAGGAATTTATCACCCTGTGTTCAAAATTGATCAAGATATTGAGCCGGGTAGGGTTAATATCCGGGCGATCGGTGAACTTTCTTCCGATTTTATGAACCGTTTGAACTCGCGACTCGATGTCGTTTCTGTAAAAGATTCGGCAAGCGTTGGATCACAAATCACTGTTGAAAATGCGCCTCTCCAATATTTAGAGTTGTTAGCCGAAAAGGAAAATGTATACTACATTTCGAACGCTGTAGAACCCGAGCTGCACGACGAAGTAGCATCACAGGTCATTGGCGGTGGGGTGTGGTATTGGGATCCTGATGATGATCCTTATAACCCATATAGAGGCAGTGGTGATCATGGAGCATATGTTAACCAGCTCGGTTGGTCCGGCGAAAGCGTCACTATGGCTGTTGCAGATACTGGTGTAAACCCAGATCATGCTGACTTCCAGGACAGAGTTTATGATGGTTATTATTGGAGTGGTACTGGATGGGACGATGGGCATGGGCATGGGTCTCACGTCGCAGGTTCTGCAGCTGGTCACACCCACGGCGGTACAGAGCAAACTGTTGATGAATTCGGCACCATTCACAATTTAGGTCCGTTTTATGCTGGACAAGGTTTATCTTATGAATCGGACATATATTCGGTGAGGATTTTTGATAGTATGGGTGGCTGGGCAGGTCCTGACGATTATTTTGAAATTCCTGAAGTGGCTGCACAAAATTCTGACACCTACGTCCATGTTAATTCATGGGGCACAACGCAGTTCCTGGGCAGTTACCTAGAAAGTTCCGAGGCTTACGACGCCGCTGCGAGGGATGCAAACAGAGACACAGGAGATAACGAACCCATGGTGTTGGTGGTCGCTGCAGGTAATGATGGCCCTGACGATAATACAGTTGGTGCTCCCGCAACCGCTAAAAATGTAATCGGCGTGGCTGCTTCTGAAAATTTCATGCCTGAAGATGAACAGATAGATCCACCACCTGACAACCCGAACAGGATTGCACAATTCAGCTCGAGAGGCTGGACCGACGATAACAGGGTTAAGCCGGACGTCGCTGCACCCGGTGACGGTATCATATCCACGGGTGATTCAGGGGACGAGTATCTTTTCATGTCCGGAACATCGATGGCATGCCCGGCAGTATCCGGCGCAGCATCTCTGGTTGTCGAATGGTATGAGTCAGAGATGGGCGTGAAACCAAGTCCTGCAATGGTTAGAGGTCTTCTTATAAATTCTGCTTATGATATGAGAGATGAGGGTGGAGGAGGTATCGGCCCAGGTGAGTTTCCCGGACCCATCCCCAATGAGTTGGAAGGTTGGGGTCAAGTCAATCTGCCTTTCTTGATGGATGCTGACGCGCCTTACTCTTATATGGACCAAGGATCATTGTTGGAAACGGGCGATGTAGATGAATTCAAAGTTAGTCATGAAGATGGTGATGAACCTCTCAAACTCACTCTAACGTGGACTGATAAGGAGGCTCATGATGGCGATACTTGGGTTCTTAAAAATGATCTCAACCTTGAAGTTGAATCGCCAAGCGGTGATGTCTACACCGGGAATGCCTTTAGTGATGGCATGACACCCCCGGGAGAAGGTGCTGTGGCGGACTTCGATGAAAATAACGATGGCTGGGACGATGTGAATAATGTACAGAATGTGTATATCTCACCCGGCGAGCTCGAAAGTGGTGATTACACGGTGCGTGTGATCGGCGAGGACGTGCCGGTTGATGCCACCAACGATGGGCTGCCGAACCAGGATTACGCTCTTGCCGGCTACAATACCGATGATATAGCACCGCCACCGGAGGCACCTTCAATAGAATTGACCCATCCAACAGGCGGTGAAGTTTTTCAATATGACGATGTTGAACAGATTACTTGGGAAACTGAACCCGGCGAGGGAAATATACAGCATGTTGATCTTGAGTACAGTATTGATGGAGGGAATACGTGGGATTATATCGCTACTAGCATACCCGATACCGGTACATATGATTGGACAATCCCCCAAGAGTCAAGCCAAGAAGCAAAAGTAAGGGCGACCGTCCATGATGATCAACCCGCAAGCGGGAGTGATCTGAGCGAAGATTTTACTATCTCCGCTTTGAAACTTTCACATCCTGAACCCCCTGATGGTGCCGACGGCGTGGATCCTGACCCCTATCTTAGTATTCTGGTTGATGATGCCCTCGGACGCGAATTGGATGTCGAGTTTTACGACGTCTCTTCAGATCTTATGATTGATGAAGACACCCAAGTGCCGAGCGGTGAACGTGCTGAGGTGCAGTGGGAAGGTCTGTTAAATGAACAGACCTATGAATGGTACGTAAGGGTTGATCTCGATTCTTTCCCAGTTGAAACAGATGTTTTTGAATTCACCACGAGGCCAGAACTCGAGGTGTTCTTCCAAGTAGATATTCTCACCGAGGCCGATGAAATACCCCAAAATCAACCACTCGACGTCGAATATAGAGTGGAAAACACGGGTGTTGGCCCTCAAGACGACACGCAAACCATCGAATTCAAGGTCGATGAAACCACATATGAAACCGAAAGCGTAACGCTCGGCCCGGGCGAGTGGGTTGAAGACGACTTTGTTTGGACTCCTGAAGAGTTGGGCAACAAAACACTTGAAGTGAAGAGTGAAGACGACTGTGATACTTTAGACGTGTGGGTACGGGAAGAACCGTATTTTAGCCTCACGCTTATCTCATATGATGATGAAATAATTGAGGGTGAATACGCCAACGCTACAGTAGAGGTTGAAAATGAAGGTGCACTGTCTGCCGAAGAGAGATTGGAACTCGTTGCTGATGATGAAACCCTTGATTCTTTGAATGTCTCTCTTGAAGCTGGGATGAAAGACGTTGTTACGCTTGTTTGGGACACCTCTTTGGGAGATAGTGGTGAGTATGATGTTGACGTTGATGGTAGTGATGAGACAGTATCCTATTCCTTGCACGTGTTGGTGGCCGCTGAGTTCAACGTGATTATTGATAGTTATGTTGGTTATACAGATATGGGAGATGTTTGGTCTTTAGAGTTCAGGATAGTTAATGAAGGGGAAGAAGAAGGTACAAAACGGGTAAACGTCTCCGTCGACGGGGAGGTGAAAAGGAGTGGAAAAAGAACTCTCGGCCCATCGCATGTTGACTTCATAGAATTTAAATGGGTTCCTGACGAAGCCGGATTGCACAATGTTACCGTTTCTACTGAAGATGACAATAAAACCATACAGGTCATGGTGTTGGAAGAGGGGGACTTTAGGGTTGATATCTACGAACATACTGATGAGGCCATGACCGGCGGTACTGTCAGTGTCAAGTACTCGGTTTCAAACCATAACACAGAGGATACGAAAGATGTCGATTATATCATCGATGATGATATCGTGGAGAGTTATTCTTTGAGACTTGATGAAAATAGTGTTCATTACGGTGTGTTTGAGAGGGAGTTTTCCGAACCCGGCCATTACGATATCAGTATTTCTACAGAGGATGATAAAGATACAGTCAGTATAGAGGTGGGTGAAGGTGACCCGCCGCACTTTGAGTTCTTGCAGGTGGATTATCCTGAAGATGTGAGCAAAGGAGAAGATGTCGTCTTTGAGTTTGAAATTGCCAATTCCGGCGATGTAGATGATTCACAAGTTATAGAGCTCGTGTGTGAGGACGATGAAGATGTGGTCAATACTATTGAAATTTCTCTCAGTGAAGGTGAGACGAAAGATGAGAGCCTTGAGTGGTCAGATGCAACATCGGAGGTTGGGACGCTCCAATTTTCGTTGCAGAGTGAAAATGATTTTGTTTCGGGGGAGATCGCCGTTCATCAAGAACCACTCTCATTTCATGTCGATATCCGTTCCCCCGAAGATGAGGATCATGTAGGTGTTGATGAGAGTATTGATATTGAAATTTTCGTGGAGAACAAAGGGCGTGGTGGTGTTGATGAGATCACCCTCGTTAACAATGGACATTCTCTTTTTTCAGACGATTTCTCCCTCCAAAACGGTGAGAAAGTGTCGGAAGAGGTGACGTGGATACCCGATGAAACGGGCACATTCACTCTACGTTTAGAGAGTTCTTCCCATGAGGATGATATTTCTTTGAATGTGGGAGAGGACCGTCCCTTTGTCCTTGAACTCGAAGCGGCCGACGGAGCTGTGAGGGAAGGCCAAACTTTTGCCGTAGCAGTCGGGGTGCTGAACACCGGCACGGTTGAAAGGGATGAACACATTCTGTTGCGTGTGAATGGGGAGTTCGTTGACTATAAATCTGTGCAACTTGAAGCAGGTGAGTCAAAACTTATCCTTCTCGAATGGCACGTCGAATCCGCTGACGAATATTATTTTGAAGTTGGTGGTGATGATGATGAAATCATCGGTTCGTTTGAAGTTGAATCGTCAAGTGATAGCGAACCGTTCGATCCATCTGGTGAAAGCGAAGATGGATGGATCTTAGTTCTTCTCGTTTTTCTCTCATCTGGTATTGTGTTTTTTTCCGGTTATTGCATCTTCGGAAAATACAGGAAAAAAAACCATATATAGAAAGAATCAGCACAAGAGACCAAAGAGTTAAATACTCTCAAATTTCATATATTGATGAGAAAGAGTGTTTATGTACTCGATGCGCAGTGTTTGTTTCACTGTAAAGACGGTGTTATATCATGGATAACAAACGCAATTGGATGAGTGTTGTGATTGTCTCCGCCCTGCTTTTGGCTGGAACTATTCCCTTGTTTGTTTCGGTTTCAAGAGGGGTGGAAAACAATTCGGTCGAAGCCGGCTCCGAACTCTCGGACGACGAATACTGTGATTTTATAGATACAGATAGTGATGATACACATATCACGAGTATAGACGTGCCAGGGATAACTATGCACGGACTTCCGGATGAAGGTGGGTTGATCGACCATACGGACCAAGTGAGCGATCCTATGGAAGCGGGGGAAACATATGAGTTTTCTGTAACAGTAGATTATGACGCAGCGGTCATACCCACCGGCGTTTCTGCCGCTGCCCACATCGATTACGACCAGAACATTGAGTTAAACACTGGGCAAAATTCAAGTGCGGAGGGTCGCGATACCCAATTCATCGAAAGCGTGTCCACGGATAGAGAAGGTGCTCACGAACTTGAAGGTGAAATAAGTATACCTTCAGATGCTGTTGGAGGCGAGACAAGGATGCGGATAACAGGCACAGTAGGCCAGGGTCACTGGTACTGTGATAGCGATGGCACTTCTGGCGAAGCATATGATTTTACGGCCTACATCGACAGTGATGTGGTTGCTGAGCCGTTCTTTGAAGTGGATATTGACGATGATCATCCTGAAGAGGGGGTTGAGAATGAAGACGCTACATTCAACTATACCGTTGAAAACACGGGTACCGTCAGCGACGAGCAAGAGATTGAATTTATTGTTGATGATGAGACTCTTGATTCAGAAACGGTTGAACTTGGTGATGGAAAATCTCACACTTCCGGCTTTACATGGGATATAGAAGAAGGCGACGCCGGTCAAAATGAGGTTGAAATCTCATCCGAGGATGATGATGATAACGTGTTTATCACCGTTCTCCCTGAGCATGACTTTGATATAGAATTAGATGATTACGACACTGTTGTGAATCCTGGTGACACTGTGTTTGTGAATTATACTGTGGAGAATCGTGGGGCTTACGAAGATACGCAAGATGTGGAATTTATCGCTGATGATGTGGTGAAAGATTCTAACGAACACGTTCTCGATCGAGATGACGACGAAACAGGGAGTTTGACGTGGAGCACTGAATATAAAGACACTTACAGCATCACGATAAGCAGTGACGATGATTCCGAGGATTTTGACCTCGTTGTCGATGAGGATGGAGAGTTTTCACTTCAATTAGTTGATTACGACTCAGAAGTTGTCGTTGGAGACAGTGCAAGTATAGAATATAATGTCACAAACATTGGCGGTTTGGAGGAAACGCAAGATGTTTCTTTGATCATTGATAACGATACCGTCGACACCCACACTGTCACTCTTGATGGTGATGAAGTCGAAAACAAAGAATTCGAATGGTCCACCGAAGAAGATGATATTGGCGAACAGAATTTCAGTGTGGAATGCGAGGATGACAATATTCAGGAATCTATTGTTGTACTCGAAGATGCGTTCTTTGATGTAGAGGTTGTTGAATATGATGAATGGAACAAGAGAGGAGAAAATCTCAGCTTCACCTATAATATAACCAACACTGGTGACCTATCCGGTGTGCGAGATGTCGAAATCACAATTCAGTATCTTGAGGGTGATGACATTGAGGAAAAAACTATAGAAGATCTCGGTCTCAATTCTTCCGAAAGTTATCAAGATACCTTCAAGTGGAATACCCTTGTCATCGACGAATATGAGTTTTTGATAAGTAGTGAGGATGATGAGGATTCTGTAGAGTTCGGAGTTTCAGACGAGGAACCAGCCCATTTTGAGGTGAACATAATCAACTATCCTGGAGAGGTACTTGTTGGAGAAACCGGGGATGTCGAGTTCACTATCACCAACACTGGAGATGTTGACGGGGAGAGTGATGTTGTTGTGGAGTTTGATAATGAATCCATAGATGAACATTTTGTTGAACTCGGCCCTGGCGAAGAGAGTGAGGTGAAAACTGCTAGCGTTGATGTACCTGAGATTGAAAGTTATACCTTTACGATTTCTACTGAGGACGAGGACAAAACGGTTGAAATTGAAGGTGTAGAAACATTATTTTTTGCCGTTGATATCGAGGAACCTAAGGATGATGATGATTTTGAGCCTGGGGAGCAAGTAGGTATAGAATATACAGTTAAAAATTACGGTTCTGGTACCGATTCACAAGAAATCACTCTCGAAATCAAAGAAGTTGACGGCGAGGTAAAAGAGGAAGATGATGAAGTTTTTGAACTTGGTACCGATGGAAAAAATGATGGTTGGTTTGTCTGGAACACAGAAGGCTTGTCTGAAGGTGTATATACAATTTCCGTTGAGAGCCTTCGTGATGAGGATGAAGTAAACATCACATTGGACGAAGAAGAAACAGAAGTTGGAGAATTTAAAATAGATATCACAGTTCCAAAAGATGATGGCGAAGTGTATGAGGTGGAACAGACGGTAACCGTTGAATATGAGATCACGAATGTGGCTGATATCGATGGTACACAGGAAATCGTGTTCAAGGTTGATGGAGATGTATTGGAGAGTGAAAACACAACAGTACTGGCCGATGAGTCCGTGACTAATACGTTCATGTGGGATGCTGAGCTCTCCCAATTGAGTCCTGATGAACGGGAACTGTCAGTAAGATGTGCGGATGACGAGGATTCGGTTAACATCACCGTTGTTGAAGATAAAGAAGATTATATCCCGGCAGAGTTCAGCATCGAAATTACCGAGCATCCCGACGAGGTTGATGCTGGAGACAGTCTAACTGTTGTTTGTTCCGTTAACAATACTGGTGAAGTAAGGGATAAGCAAAACGTCACGTTGATTATCGATGGTGAAGAGGTTGATGAGATTGTCATAACTTTAGATCCTGGAGAAGAGATAGAGATAGATGATTTCGACGATTGGACCGTTCCCGATGAGGTGGACGAAACTTTCAGTGTAGAAGTTGAGAGTGAAACTCATACGGATTCCGTAACGATACAGGTTGGTGATGAAGATGAGGGTATATTTTCTGATACTTTGGCCGTCGTTGCTACCGTAACTATCGGTGGTGCTGTTTTGACAGTTGCTGCCCTTTATAAAACAGGGATGATCGGGCAGGGTTCATCAGGCATTGGTGGACAGGCTAGTGAACATAAAAAAGAAGTCGATTCAAAGGAAGATGTCAGTGACGGCGAAGAATCTCAAGTTGATGAAGAAATGATGGATGAATCTGGAGAGGATGATCAATAAGAGGTGAATTATATGAAAAATAAAAATACCGTAAGAGGCGTTGTAGTGATATCAGTACTTTTAGCATTGCTGCTACTGACAGCATCTTTACCTGCTGCTGTCGGCGATCAAAGAACAGGCGTTCGGACGAGAGGCGAAAGTTCTTTTGAAGAGTCTTATTCCATGACAGGCACTATTGAGACGGATTACGAGCCGTCAAATTATGCCGTGCTCGAAGAGTGGACTACAGAAGATGATTTTGCCGATCTGTCCGGCTCGGTCAGTACCGCCGAAGCGTATGATTATTCTTGGGGCGAGAATTATGGTCAGTTTGACGCGGTTAACCCAGGAACCGGTGATAGCGATGGCGGCATCATAACATTTGATGAATGGGATGGCGATGATGTGTTGAAAATCGAGATAACTCTTCGCGAGTATCCTAATGCCGAGCACGCTGGGGATTGTATAAATACTGAAGCTAGAAGGTGGGATGATGCTTATGGAGGATATCCTGCCGTGGATATAGGTGCGATCGAAGACATTTGGTCAACAGAAGATAACTCTGGCCACGATTCACCACAAACTCATGAGATAGACGTTTCAGAAGAATCAGGCACCATCGAGATAGGTCATAAAGGAGGTCTTGCTGGATGCTGTGGTAGCTGTGGAGATATCGGTGAGAACCCTCACGTTGGCACATGGTTTGAGGAAATCATATTCTATGGCGAAGGTGCTGATTTTGTAGTTGACATAACTGACCATGACGATGAAGTTGACGGTGGCGATACGGTTGAAGTTGATTACGAAGTCACGAACGAAGGTGGGGTCGAATCCACACAAGATGTGACATTGTACGTCGAAGGAAGCCAAGAGGATAGTGAGGAAGAAACATTGACTCCCGGGGATACCTCAACCGGAACTCTTAGTTGGGAAACGGACGAGGATGACAGCGGTGAACATGAACTCATAGTTACGACGGAAAATGACGATGATACCGCAACAGTAGATGTTAATGCACAACCATATTTTGAAGTTGATATAGAGGACTATGATGAGATGGGAAGCCCGGGCGACGACATTATTGTAGATTTCTTGATTACCAATACGGGTGATAAAGAGGATACACACGACGTTGTTTTCACCGTTGATGGTCTTGAAGAAGACCGATACGAGGATGAAACTCTTGGCGGGGGCGACACGTTCGACGATGAATTTGTTTGGTCTGCGTCGGATTACGATACGTATTCTCTTGAGGTGAGTACTGATGATGATAGTGAAACAGTTGAGGTTGAAATTGTTGAAGATTCTGAATTCATCGTTGAGATGACCGACTACGATGATGAAGTCTATGAAGGCGACACCGTTAACGTTGATTTTTTCGTGACTAATGAAGGTGAACAAAAAGATACACAATCTATCGAGTTAAAAGTCGAAGGTAGTGTTGAGGATTCAACCACTGTTGAACTCGGCGAGAATGATGATGAAACTGGCACTCTTGCTTGGACTACAGAAGAAGGAGATGGAGGTCATCACAATGCCACACTTCATTCTGAAGATGATGAGTCAGAAACTGTTATTATAGACGTGCTTATAGAAACATTCTTTGAAGTCGAACTTTTAGAGCATGATGATCAGGTGGGTCCAGAAGACGAAGCCAGTACGGAATACGAGCTGACCAACATCGGTGATGTGAAGGGTGAAAGAGACGTCACCGAAGAAGTCCTCGACGAAAACGATATGGTAGTGCTGAGTGAAACGAATACTGTCGAACTTGAAGGCGAAAAGAACAGTGTAGAGGTTTTCAGTTGGATACCCAAAGAAAACAATTTGCCAGAAGGCACATATACTGTTGAGATCGATACTGGCGATGATTACATAGAAGCTGATACTGTTGTCCAGGAAACCGAGCCGGCAGACCTTCAAATCAATCTGGAAAATCACCCTGAAGCGATTGATGCTGGCGATATTGCCTATTTTGATTATGAAGTCGAGAATGTGGGCGATGAAACAGCCGACCAATCTGTGGTCCTGGAGATCGACGGCGATGAGAAGGACAGTAATGATGTTGAAGTCGAGGGTGGGAATTCTAAACGCGGTGTCTTACAATGGCAGACTGATGTGAACGACATAGGATTCCATGATTTTACCGTTTCTACCGATGATGATTATGTAACTGGTGAAATCGAAGTCGATGGTGACGAACCGGAGGAACCATTCTTTGAAGTGGATATACAAAACCCGGAAGATGAAGATGAATTTGAAATAGGGGAGAATATTGATATTAGTGCAAGAGTTGAAAACACAGGTGATGCATCTGGAGAGGCCAGCATCGAATTGAGTATATCAATCGATAGTACGGAGGTGTTTAACAGCTCAACAAGTACTGATGAAATCGATGAAGGGGATTATATTGCAGTCGAGGATTTTGATACTTGGGATACATCTGGAGAGGATGAAGGTGAATACGATATAGAGGTATCAACGGATGATGATAGAGATGAAATAAGCGTGGATTTGGACGACATCGATGGGCCATCCTTTGATGTTGAAATCCTTAGTCCTGATGAAGATGATTTTGAGCCTAACGAGGAGTTGACAGTTGAATACAAAGTTGAGAACGTGGGAAATGAAGATGGTTCGGGAAATGTAACACTGTTTATTGACGATGACGAGGAAGATAGCACGGAGCTCGTTCTTGAATCGGGTGAAGAGGAAACAAGAGTGTTTACCACAAACGCGCCAGCAACAGAAGGCTCCTTTGATGTTAGGGTTGAGACTAGAGATGATGAGGACACGGTTTCTCTTACTGTGAGTAGTGACGAGCCTGCACCGGACGAACCCGAGTTTGAAATCACTATTGAAGATGAATCTGATGAAACAGTTGAGGAAGGTGAAGAGCTTTTGGTTGTTGTCAGTATTGAGAATGTTGGTGGCGAGTCTGATGATGGCATTTTATCGCTTTACGTTGGAGATGATGATGAGGTGGACTTCGAGGTGTGTGATGAAATTGCGCCGGGCGATTCTGTACAAGAAAAGCTCGTCTGGGAAACAGATGGAGTTGAAGCCGGTGAGTACTGGTTGAGGATTGAATTCCGGGATGCCGAAGAAAAACACACTGTTGAGGTGGAGGAATCTGATACTAATATCCTCCTTTATATCATCGCCGGAGTCATAGTTGGTTTCGCAGGGTTTGCCCTTTTCCTTCACAAGACCGGTCGATTGAATGTTGGTTCACACAAGGGACATGGTAATAAAACTCAAAATGCTCATTCCGATCAAGGGGGACAAAGGAAAACCGTCGAACAAGAAGGAAAACAAAAAAGCAAGGATGACAATATGAGTGGCGATGAAGCAGACGAAACTCCAATGGCTGACGAAGGGCCAGATTCGTCGGATGATGTAGATCTCGATGATATAGAACAGGAATTAGAAGACTTCTAAACCCTTTTCCAAACCCATTTTTCCGATTTTTTCTTGGCTCAAATTTATATAGTTTGCTGAAGTATATGAGTACAAGGTGTTTCGCCGTGTTTAGAAGACGAGCCATATGTGCTGTTTTTGTAATGTTAGTGTTAGTGATGTCTTTGGTGACGGTCGCTTTTGCCGGTGAAGTTATCGAGCATGCAAATGATGAGGTTGTTTTGATTGATTCGGAAAACATTGAGTTTGTCACAACTGAATACCAAATAGAGGTGATCGAGGACTACGGTTCCTTTGCTCTCGTCCGAACCGATGAAAATACTGTTTCTTTGCTGGAGAAAAGGGAGTTGGTATTAGATAATTTGGAAGATAGGACGATGCTGAATATTGGGGGGGAAGTTTACGAGAGAGAAGAGATTTCTTCCCAGTTCTCCAGTTCTTCGTTGCACGTCTCGAGTTATGAGGATGGAGAACTCGGACAATATATCGTCCAGATGTTAGGGCCCGTATCATCTTCATGGAGAGAGGCGCTTGATGAAAAGGTTGAAGTTGTGAGTTTTGTTCATAACCACGCTTATCGGGTGAGGATGACCCCAGAACAGGCAGAAAGTGTAGAAAACTTGGATTTTGTTGATTGGGTTGGAATTTATCAACCCGGTTTCCGCGTCAGAGAGGGTTTGACACAGGGTGATGTTAGGATAACTGCGTTTCCAGATATAGATACACATCAAGTAGAAAAATACACGAGCGAGGTTCTTACCATCTCTGAGAATGATGATGAAACGGTGATAAGAGCTGAAGTTGGTTCCCATGATGAACTCGAACGACTGGCCAGGATAAACGAGATAAAATACATATCGGAAGTGCCTGAGTTCGAGCTTCACGATGAAATGGCAACGCAGATAGTTGGTGGTGGTTTGTGGTTCTTCGATGATTACTCAGAACCTGTTGAGGGTGAGCACTGGCAGGGTAACCCGGTCGAAGCTTACAGGAAGCATGGGGAATATGGATCTTACACCAATCAAATAGGTTATACTGGTGAAGGAGTGGGTATTGCTATAGCCGACACCGGTATATATCAGCACGAGGATTTCCAAGAGAGAGTGGTGGGTGGCCATGATTTTACTCCTGAAGGTGACCCTTTCGACGATGGTCACGGGCACGGAACACATGTCACCGGCTCTGCTGCGGGAAACACCCATGATGGCACTCAAACAGAATATACCTCTCTCGAAGGGTATTATTCCGGTCAAGGAACTGCTCCCGACGCCGAACTTTTTTCTTCAAAAATTTTTGATGGTAGTGGCCAATCCCACATACCGACTGATGTGATGTTGATATTTGAAGAACCACAGCAGGAGGAAGATATATATGTTCACAGTAATTCGTGGGGGGCTACCGACTCTTTCGGGGAGTACACTTATACTTCCCCCATCTTTGACCAAGCTGTAAGAGATTCGAACAGAGATACTGATGAAAATGAACCTTTGGTGATAACGGGATCTGCTGGAAACGATGGTTACGATGGTACACCGCCGCCCGCTACATCAAAAAATACTATTATCGTAGGTGGCACTGAAAATTTTAATGCTGAAGGGGATAATCCCGAGGAGATGTACGCTTCCAGTTCTCGTGGTTTTACTGACGATAATCGGATCAAGCCAGATGTGGTTGCGCCCGCTTCAAGCATCTATTCAACTTTCCCAGATGACCAGTACAATTATATGAGCGGCACTTCCATGTCAAACCCCGCGGTAGCCGGTGCAGCAGCAACCGTGGTCGAGTGGTATGAAAACAGAACTGGAGAAAAACCGAGTCCCGCACTGGTCCGTTCTATCATCATCAACACGGCTAACCCCATCGAGGGAGTTGATGGTTCTCCTACACCGAACAGTGATATAGGATGGGGCATGGCGGACGCCTCTAAGCTTGAACGGCCACACGATGATCCTCTCGAATTCGTGCTATCAGATCAAGAAGACGAACTCGAGACGGGTGACGTGCAAGAACATTTTGTTGCTCCCGACGATCTTGACGAACCATTAAACATCACCTTGACTTGGACTGATGCACCGGCCCCGGAAGATACTGGTAGTGATACCGCTTTGATCAACAACCTCGACCTTGAAATCATATCACCTTCAGGCAAAACTTACAGGGGAAACGCGTATGCTGAGGAAGGCGGTGAAGATAGTACTTCTTCTTATTCTTATCCTGAAACCGATGCGATGGACACGTTTGATGATAGTGGAAATGGTTGGGATGATACCAACAATGTACAAAGCGTGTACATACATCCTGATAACCTAGAACCCGGCGCATATACTATAAAAGTTCACGGCACAGAAGTGGTAGAAGATGCTAACAACGACGGTGATGTCAACCAGGACTACGCCCTCACAGCTCACAACGCTCGTGAAGGATGTGATATTCAACTTCACCACCCGAGCGAAGGCGATTATTGGCAGGCAGATACTGATGAAATGATAGAATGGACTGAATACGAGGGAATAGGTAACATCACGCATGTCGACCTTGATTATAGTACAGATGGTGGGGAAAATTGGTCAGAAATCGAGCATGGAATTGATCCTGGCATCGAAGAATATGAGTGGACAGTAGCTGACATCGAAACAGAAGAAGCTGTCGTGCGTGCCAGTGTCTTCGACGACGAGGGCGCAGAAAGTGCGCACGAAAGCGGTCATTTCAGAATAGGGTACGCCACTCCCCCACAAGTTGATCTCATCACTCCTTCAGGCAGCGAAGAATGGCACGCGGGCGAAGAGCATACCATAGAGTGGAACGCCACAGAGGGCGATGAACCGCTTGATACTGCGAACCTGTACTACAGTGTCAATGAAGGGGATGAATGGACACATATCACGGACGAATCTCCCCACAACGAAAGCTATACCTGGACCATACCGGACGAGACCAGTTCAGATTCGTTGGTAAAAGTCAGTGTGTCGTGCGAAGATAATATCACCGCTTCCGATATGAGTGATGAAACGTTCGACCTGGTGGGTTATCCTCCCGAACACCCTAGAGATCTCAACATAGAACATGTTGGGTATGGTGAAAGTGAATGGACGCACCTCTACAATGCTGATCATAGAGACACAACTGATGATGCTATCGGTCTTGATAGTCCTGGTACCTGGTATGCGGGCATGCGCCCACAATTTCCAACCGGTGAGATTGATAGTATTGCTTTCTTCAGTGATGACTCTGCGGAAAGTGTTGTGGGACATCTCCATGAAGACGATAACGGCCAACCGGGTGAGTTGATTGCATCAACCAGTGAAATCACTGAGTTAGGCAACGAAACTTGGGTGGAGGAGCCGTTAGAAGAATCCATATCGGTGACTAGCGCACATTATTGGATCATATTGGAAATCGAAGACATAGGCGATGATGAATACCCTCTTGGAGTATACGATGGGCATGTTGATGATAATGCATGGATTTCCCTCGATGGCACCCAATGGAATGAATTACAGGATGTTTTGCACCCCTTCAATTGGGCTATTGAAGCTTTGTTACGGCCGATAGACGAACACAAACAAGATCACAATCTTGTCGAGTGGAGTGCTGCTCCCGGTGATTGGGATGAGGACAAGATGAGCAATTCAGATCCCGTTTCCGATATAACTCATTCTTTCGATCGAAAAGGAGAGGAAAACACGGCACAGGTCAAGCAAGAAGTTGTTGACGAAACCACTAATCTAGAACACGAAGCGGTTGAAAGATCACCACACTCAAAAATGCCAGTCGAGCACGAAGATGGCTGGCACTCGCTGTACGGTCATGCTGAGACAAGCGAAAACGATGTTGAGTGGAGATATGATATGCAGAACGCGATGGGTTTTGGCCCATTCCCGGTCACATTCTACACTGGTGCACTTTATGACTTCTCCGGACAGCCAGGGGGTGAGGTGACAGAGGTCGCCTATTACGACACACCTCTTGGCGACCAACCCGCTGCCGACGGTGCTATCGCACACGTGAGCACCGATGACGGCGGTGCCCCCGCTGAACCGTTCCTTGCAAGCTCTGAACCGTATGACGGTGAAGATGATGGGTGGGTTGAACTCGAGCTGAATAGGAGTGTGCAGATTGACCCTCAAGAAGATTACTGGGTGGTCATGGAATTGGATGATCCCGGCGGAGGGCACTTCCCACAAGGATTCATTCACGATGATGATGCTGAACCGGGAGACGCTGCGGTAGAGTACTCTTCTTTCATGAGTGAACCGGACGAAGATCCCCACGACCCCGCCAACTGGCAAGACGATTACCCTCAACGTGGTGCCTACGGTATAGAGGTCAAGGTTGAAGCTCCCGACGGCCCCGCATTCATGGTAGACATCACGGATTATCCTGAAGAGGTGGATGAGGAAGAAGAGGTCGAGCTCAACTACAGCGTTCAAAATGTTGGAACTGAAAAAGGAACTCAAGATATAGAATTTCTAGTGGACGGAACATCGGTTGATATGCATGAAAACATCGAGCTGTACCCCGACGCTACGAAAAGCGGTGGTTTCACGTGGGTTCCGGACGAAGATGAGGTTGGATACCACGACCTCGCCGTGACCAGTGAAAACACAACAGATGAAATATCAGTGCTTGTCGGTAATGTTAATCCAGTCTCTCACTATAACATTTACCGTGCCGAGGACGAAACAGGACCATGGAACAAACCCATTGCACAGGTCGACGCTGACGCTTCTGATTCTTACGAGTTCGTAGACGAAGAAACTGCTGGTTCTCCTCTATATTGGTACGTTGTACGTTCGGTTTCCGAAGATGGCGTAAAGGAAGAAAATGAATTTGCATCTCCCGAACCGGGCACGTTTGTGGATTTCACTAACATATCCCCTCCAGAGGGTGAAGTCATCGACGTTTTCCCGGACTTTACCGTTAATCTCAGTGTGACCGTGGAGCATGATGAAAATCACAAGATGAATTTGACTTTCTATGATGCAATTGAGGGTGAAGAGATCGGCGGTGTTGCCAACGTATCGAGTGGTGAATCTGCCAGTGTCGTTTGGGAAGAATTTGATTACAGCACGGAATATAAGTGGTATGTTGAAGCGGAAGATGAAGACGGGATACCGAGTGAAATGCTCCCCGTGAACTTTACTACCGAAGATCCTCCCACAACGGACGAAGTTATTATAGAAATGGCAGATGGAAAAAATGGGGAGATTCACGAGATAACTGCTGGAGAATCGGTAGGATTTAACGCCACCGCTTATGACTCAAAGGGTCGGGTTATCCAAGAGGATGATGAAGAGTTTGTATGGAATGCTAACGATGGAAATATGAGCGGTGACGGCGTCTTTTATGAAACGACAGTGGGAACCTATAACGTGACTGCAATCCACGACGATGTCGTTTCTGAGCCTATCAAAGTTGTCGTGACCGAGGCATCAACAGACTCCGTTATTATCGAGGTGATAGGTGATCAAGAAATCGACGCTGGTGAAACCGTCAATTTTAATGCTACTGCCTATGATGAGTTCGAAAATCTTGTCGAAGATGAAGATGAGGTGTTCGAGTGGGACAATGCCACTGCAGACGGCGTGTTCGAAATAACTGATCTCGGCGTTCATGAAGTCCGGGCACATTACGATGACATCCCTTCTAACCCTGTGGACGTAACAGTCAATCCAGGTGAAATAGAACGTGTTGAACTAGAACCTGGTGCAGATATTGAAGTAGAGGCAGGGGAGAGCCGAGTATTCGTAGCGACTGTATACAATCATAATAATGTGTCTATAACTGATGACCCAGAGGATTTCACATGGTATCGCACGAACGATTCGGGTGAGTTTATGCAGACCGATCCTGGCGAGTATGAAGTCAGGGCACTGTACTATCAACACGGCCCGGGTGTCGATGATACTGTGAACGTAACAGTGACTCCCGCATCTGTTCACCGCGTGGATATCCAACCCAAGAACGATATCACATCAAAGGCCGGAGAGTATGAGGACTTCACCGCTGTAGCGTTGGATGAATACGATAACGAGATAGAGAGCGTACCAAGCGAGTTCGATTGGGAGAATGCCGAAGACGGGGTTTTCATGGAGGAAACCGCCAAAACATATGTGGTGTATGCTGAATACGAGAATGTTACTTCTAACGTTGTCAACGTGACCGTAGAGCCGGCGGATCCCTACGATATCAATATCACACCTGAGGATGAAATCGGGTTAGAAGCGGGTGAAGAGGTCGTGTTTGAATGTGAGGTTTACGATGAGTACGATAATCTTATCACCGATAACGCTACTGACATACTCTGGCGTGGCGAAAATCGCATCGGCCCTGAAGGTGTTTTTGTTTCCGAAGATGTCGGTGTCTACAGCGTTTACGCTATGTATGCTGGTCTGGAATCAGAAACTGTCAACGTGACCGTCGAGCCTGCTGATGTTGATGAAGTATTGCTTGAAGCAGAAAATTTTGTCTATCCTGAAGAGGCTGAAGTCGAAGTGGGCGTGTCCCGTGAGTTCGGCGCTACTGCCCTGGACAGGTTCGGCAACGTGATAGAAGATGACACTGATGAATTTGATTGGAGCAATGCTGAAAACGGTGTGTTCAAAGAAACTGAGACAGGGACGTACGATGTCAGGGTAGAATATCAAGGAGTTAAATCTGAAGAAAAAACGCTCACCGTCTTCGAACCCGCTCATTTTGAAGTAGAATTCAAGGATTTCGATGAAAGCGTAGAGGCGAGGGAAGATTTCTACGTTGAGTTCGAAGTAAAAAACACCGGTGGTTCGACCGGTGAGAAGACTGTTGAGCTTGAAGTGATCGATGAGGACGGGACTGTTATAGATGGTGAAAGTCATACCTTCACACTTGACGCTGGAGAGTCTACCTCGCACGAGTTCGGGCCTTTTTCATTCGGTGAGACCGGCAACTATGATTTAATGCTCGAAGCAGAGGATGAAGAAGTGAGCGACACATTCAACGTCGAAGAGAGTGATGATGTGAGTATACCATGGGTAATTCTAGCGGGTGTTATAGCTGTTGCACTTCTTGGTGCTGGCGGATGGTTCTTCTACAAGAAATCGCAAGAGAGCACACCCGATCAGTCCGAAAGCGTTGATCACGCCGAGACAGTGAGTGACGGGGCCGAAGATGAAGACGAGATTAACTTGAGTACGCTTGAGGAGGAAATAGACGATTTTTGACGAGGGTGCTAAGAACTTTCGGGAAACATTTATATACGTATCTTAACCTATTTGGTGAATAATAAGGGTCATACCATGAGCCTGAGCGATATTTGTAGGGGTTCTACCCCTAAGAGCGTTAGAGCTACTAAGAGATTCTTTGCTATTCTGATCGCACTATTTTTGGTAACCACGGGTTTTACCGTGGCATTTAGTGCAGTTGCAGGAGAAGAGATGCATGCTACTGAGAGCCTTGAAGCTAGATATGAAGATGAATTGAATGAAGAAATCGCCAGTTTAGACCCTCCCGAGGGGTATCAAATAATAGATGGGTATCACATGACTGACTTTCCGACTCAACTGAACGAAGATCATGAAGATACTACTTTTGAAGGGTATCATGAAGTCAATAACGGTGAGGTTTTAGAAGTGAAGGTATATGAAGGAGATTCTGATCCTGACACCAGTCAATTTGGTCATGCAGGAGTTCAAATCTGGGAAGATGTTCCTTCATTCGATAAAATAATGATGGAAGTCCGTGATTATGAGGAAGCTGATAACTGGTGGACTGAAGACTACATTGGTTTTGGATACTGGATAGATCATCCGTCTGATGATGTTACTGAAGAAGAATGGTATCATACTCCTTCTGATTGGGATGTGATATATGACGACGAACCATCAATTTCTACAAATTCTATTTGGTTGGGGATGAATTACGAAAATCTCTTCGGTGGTTATCACGGTGTTGAAATAAATGAAGTTGCTCTTCTAGAAGAAGAAAAAGAAGAGTATGAAGTTTCGCTCACAGGCCTAACAGGCGAAGGTTCTGTGAATGTGGATGATGAACTTCTTGAGAAGGAAACGGATAGTGTTACCGTGGAAGAGGGGAGTTCTGTAACGATCAGCGCAGAACCAGATGAGAACTGGGAATTCAGCGAATGGGATAATGACGCTGATGATGAGACTGACTCCTCATTTGAAACTGAAATAAATGACCATTATGATGTCGGTGTGGTGTTCAATGAAGAACCGCCATTTGACATTGAAACGGTTGGTGCTACGGATGTGGAAAGCGAATCCGCTACTTTAGAAGGTGAACTTAGTGGTTTGGAAGATGAAGGTGAGAATGCCGAATCTTCAAATGGTGAAATTAGACTTACAGGTTGGGATGAAACATGGGAGGACTCGCCTGGATCGATGGAAACTTATGACGTGAGCGATATAAATGAAATACAAGTAGAGTTGTACGGTGCTGGTGGTGGCGCTGGTTATGGCCATGACTCCCTAGACGATTCGACCGGTGGTGATGGTGGATATGTTGAAGCAACAATTGATGTCTCTGACTTCGATGAGCTGGAGATATATGTAGGTGAATCTGGATCCCATTCTGCATTTGGCGCTCCAAGTGGAGGATGGGGTAGATTCCATGGGGGCGATGGCGGTGATGAGTATACAGGTAGTGGTGGTGGTTCCACCGAGGTAGTAGCTGGTGATGGCACATTCCTTGCCGCAGCCGACGCCGGTGGCGGCGGTCCCGCAACTTCCGATTCCTGGACTGATGGTGGCGCTGGAGGTGGCGGTGCCCGCGGTGGTTCTGGTGGTAGCGGTGACAGTACTGGACAAGATGGTGGTTCTGGTGGCGGCACTGGCAGCGGTGGTGCCGGCGATGATTACACAGGAGATCCTGGCCATGGTAGTGATGGTGGGGGAGAAGTAGGTGCCGATGATTATATCATATCCAGTCAGATTAACGACGGCGCTGGGAATTCTGGTGGAACGCATGATGGCGAAGCCCAGTATGATTCAGAGGATGGTTCTATATATCTAGAAATTACCGATGAGGATGAACCTGAACCGGCGAATTTTGAAGTTACCATCGATGATTACGATATAGTTGATGAAGGGGAAGACATGAGTGTTTATTATACCGTGACTAATACTGGTGAGGAAGAAAAAACACAAACCATCACGTTCGAAGTTGATGGCACTGAAGAAGCGAGCCGCTCTCACATCCTCGATGATGGAGACTCCGATAGCGACAGTTTCACATACACCACTGAAACAGGAGATGCACCTGATGTAGACATCACAATATCCAGTGAGGATGACAGTGATAGCGAGACTGTAGCTGTCAATGAAGTAGTGGATGTTGATGCTTTCTTCGAGTATAGGGAAGCAGGTGAAACTGATTGGGACGAGTCCGAAAGGACGACGATGACAGAAGACGGAACATTCACACAAAGCGTAACTGATTTACAACGTACTACTGAATATGAGTTCAGAGCTGTTGGTGAAAGCAATGGAGAACGTATTCTGGGCGACGTACAAACGTTCACTACTGAAGGCGGTTTTGACCTTACCATAAACATTGAGCCTGAAAATACTGGAAGCGTCGAAGTTCAAATCGACGACGATCATGAGACAACTGTTGAAGACGAAGAAACGATAACAGATATCGAACAGGACAGTGAGATTCGACTCATGGCAGGCGGTTATGCTGATTATGGTTTCCATAATTGGACCGGAGATCGCCAGGGCACCGATCCTATACTAGAGTTCGACATGCCCGAAGACGATGAGGAAATCACTGCAACATTTGAAGAGCTCGACTTGCCTGATGGAGTCGGGGCTGAGGAAGTTAAGGAAAAAGGCGAAGAATACGCCATACTCGAAGGATCAGTAGATGATCTGGGTGAGTTCGATGAAGTTGAAGCCTTCTTCAGATACAGAAAGGCTGAAAACAATGCTAACCAGATAGAAGAAAATGGT
>Ga0207421_10001165_pt1 | contig 34239 bp, 31 predicted proteins | sample SodLakKL_010_SED_4_FD_187542 | JGI IMG/M metagenome (GOLD analysis project Ga0207421, IMG submission 187542) | Alkaline sediment microbial communities from Lake Tanatar, Kulunda Steppe, Russia - 8KL_010_SED (SPAdes) (version 2) | ecosystem: Environmental > Aquatic > Non-marine Saline and...
ATCACTCCCATAAGAAGTTCCGGGTGATTGCTCAATACCATCCAACCTAGAAAAGAGAGGATCACCGGCGACACGATGAAGTTCATCACCGTGACCACCCCCACTTTCTTCCAGTCACGAAACGCTCGGACCAGCTCGTCGAGGCGGACATTCAGCATTGTCGGATAAATCATCAGAAACAGACACACCGGGAGAATAGCCGGTAGAGTCTGCGCAAACGTCGGGAAGTAGGTGCCGATTAGCAAGCCCAAGCCCATAAACGGAAAGATAATAATCGCCAGATACTTCTCGAGTGCCGGTACGTGCAGTTCTCGTTCCATTGTCAAAACACTCCTTCGCCTAGTCGGTCAGTGTATGCACGATATCGCATGTATTAGCTGTCCGTCAATGCATATAAGCGCTCGGTGCGCAAACGTTGCGCTAAAATGCTTGCGCTCGGCGGAACCGTGTCGTACAATCAACCGAATTTTCGTTACTCACCCTTTCTTGGGGTGGGCAACGCCAAACAAACTAGGGAGCGTTGCTGAACAGGCTGCTGCCTGAACGCCCTAGATCTCAGCGCCTTAACAAAGGAGGAATGCTATGTTAAAGGCTCTTAAATTGGGTGGTCTTGTCGTACTACTAACATTGGTCGCAATTCCACTCGTACTCGCCGGCGGACAGGCTGAGCCTGCCGATGCGCCGGACGAAATCACGATCGTGGTCGGCTTCGGTGCCGGTGGCTCGAACGATCTCTCGGCTCGCTACTTGGCCGAGGCGCTCGGCGAGCAGGGCATCACCGCAAACGTGGTCAATATGCCGGGGGGCATGGGAACCGAGGCTGCGTACCACGTCTCTACTCAGTCGCCCGACTCACACACCTTCATGTGGGCGCATCCGCTCATCATGCTGTTTGAGCCGGCCGCCGGTGACCGCGGCTTCACGATTCACGACTTTACGCCGGTAGGCACCCTGGCGAGCCCAACCTTCGCTATCGGCTCTAGAGCGGGCGCTCCCTGGGAAACCCTCGATGAGCTTGTTGAGTACATCGAGGCTAACCCGGGTGAAGTTGTTCTGGGCGGACAAGGCGAGGGCAACATGATGCACTTCATCGCCGAACTCATTTTGGATCCCGACGAGCTGGATTATACCTACGTAGGCCTCGGCGGCGGCGCCGATGTTGCGCTGAACCTAACCGGTGGCCACGTCGACGTCGGACATTTGAGCCTCGCGGCGGCTCGCCCGCTGCACCAGGACGGCGACCTAACGGTGCTCGTGAACACCCAGATTCTCATCGAGCGCGACCCGCTGATGCCCGAGATTCCCAACGTCGTTGAGTACGGCATCCAAGGCCAAGAGCCGCATCCGCTCGCCCTCTGGGGCCCCGAGGGCACCTCTGAGGAGCTCATTCAAACGCTGACCAACGCTATGGCCGAGATCGCAGAAGACCCTGACTTCGTGCAGAACTATCAGGACATCGGTATTGTTGCTCACTACCTCGATCCCGATGAAACCTGGGAGTTCTTTATGGATGTCGAGGAGAACATGGTTCCGCGCTACAAAGATTGGCTCGAGGCTTATCTGAGCGACTAACTCCCGTAGTTATTACGCGGTACGTTGTCCCGCCGGCGCCCTCACGGGTGTCGGCGGGCTCCTCGCAAAAACGCTACGAAATCACAGATCAAAGAACAGAAGGTGAGGTGAACGTGTTTGTCAAAAAGCTAACGCAAAACGGCGTCGTGGGCTTGCTACTGGTCGTGGTCAGCCTTGGCGCCTACGCCTGGACCTTCACGTCTTCGCTCCGTTCAATGGAACTGTTCGTACCACGTATATCGCTCTGGCTGATCATTATCGGCGGGGTGTTGATTCTGGTACGCGACGTAGTGAAGCCGGAGAAGGCCGAACAACTGAGCAAAGCCTGGGTGCTGCCGTACGCTATCGGCGTATCGCTCGCGATGTGGCTCTACGGCTGGGCGTTTCGGAACATCGGGCTCGTGACCTCAACCGTGCTGTTTCTCACGGTTTGGTGGGTGTGGGTGGCGGTGACCGATGCACGCCGAGCCGGTACTACCGCCGGGCTCGGGCTACGTATCGCGAAGCTCGTGGCCCTTGCAGTCGCAATCGCCGTTGTTATCCATTTGCTGTTCATCACTCTCTTGAACATGCATATGCCGCGAACCCCACTACCCTAACCGGAGCTATCACATGTTTGAGTTTAACATAGAGGCAGCGATCGGGGCCGCGTCGCTCGTGTTCGCGTTAGACACCGCTATCTTCGTTATGCTCGGAATCGTGGTCGGCATCACGACCGGCGCAATTCCCGGCCTAGCACATAGCCTCCCGATCGCATTAGTGTTGCCGTTCTCGTTTTTTCTCCCGATCCATCAGACGATGGGACTCTTGATTGGAACCTATCAAGGCGGCACCTACGGCGGCTCAATAACCGCGATCGCGTTCGGCACCCCGGGCACCCCCGGCGCCGCCGCGACGGTTGCCGACGGGTACGCGCTTACCCAACAGGGCAAGGGCAAGAAGGCGCTGCAGATGGGCCTATACTCCTCGGTTGTGGGCGGGTTGTTCGGCTCGTTTGTCTTGATTTTTCTGGTGGTCCCTATTGGGCGCATCGCTCCCCGCTTCGGCCCCGCCGAGCTCACGGCGCTGTACTTTCTGGCGTTGTCGCTGGTGGTGGTGTTCTCAACCGAGAACCCAGGCAAAGGCATCCTCTCGGCGGGCATCGGTTTTTTTCTCGCGATTATCGGCCGCGACATCATTACCGGGGGGCTTCGCTTCACGTTCGGCATCCGCTACATGCAGTCCGGGTTTCCGCTGGTACCTCTATTGATGGGCTTCTTCGCCCTCCCGGAGATCATTAAGCAGATCCACGGCGTCATCACCGATCCCACGCACGCCGGCGAGATTGCCGATGAGGATCTCAAGCTCCCCAAGAAGGCCGAGCAGGGCTTAACGCTCAAGGAGTTCTTCGGAAGCTGGAAGGCTACCGGAATGGGTTCGGTGCTCGGCACCTTTCTCGGCGCACTGCCCGGCCCCGGGGCAACGCTCGCGGCGTACACCTCGTACAGCGTAGGAAGCCAGTTCACTAAAGACAAGAATTACGGGAAAGGCTCACTAGACGGCGTTGCGGCCGCCGAGTCTGCGAACAACGCCACCTGTGGTGCCACCTTCATCCCGATGCTCACCTTCGGGATACCCGGCAGCTCGATCGCGGCGCTTTTGATGGCCGCGCTGATCATGGAAGGCGTCCCTGTCGGCCCACGGGTTGTGATAGACCACACCCAAGTAGTGTATACAATCTTCTTGCTGATGCTGGTCGCAAACCCTTTTAACCTCGTGTTCGGCAAACTCTTGATTCCGGTCTTCACCCGCCTCACAAAGATTCCGGCTGCGGTGCTGTGGCCGACGATCGCAATCGTGCTCGTGATAGGAACGTACGCCTACAGCAACCGGCCGTTCGACATCATCATGTGCATCGTCGCGGGCCTGATCGGGTACTTCTACCGCTGGTTCAAAATCCCCGACGGCCCGTTGGTGCTGGCTTTCTTGGTGACGCCGTTGTTCGAGGCGAGCTTCCGTCAGGCGATCACAATCTCGCGCGGAGACATGCTGTTCTTCGTAGGCAGCCCGATCTCCCAGATCCTTTGGGTGGTGACCGCGCTCTCGATCTTCTTCTTCCTTAGGAAGAAGAACTAGCGTGGATGCCTCCGGTGAAGCGCTCCAGAAGCGTACGATACATGCCGGCCCCGACGGGGATAATCTCGTCGGGGTAGTCATAGGTATTGCTGTGGAGCTGCGGCTGTGTCTCGCCGGCCCCTATTCCAAAGAACGCACCCTTGAACCGAGTCACGTAGCGACCAAAATCCTCAGACCAGCGAAACGGCTCCTCTACGCGTTGGTACTGCCAACCCTCAGCTTCAGCGACCGACTCGAGCCACTCAACGACCTCGGCATCGTTCTCGGTCGCAGGAAACTCCTCGCGCCACTCGAGCTCTGAGTGCAACTCGGCGGCCTCGGCGAGCTGCCGCACTTTGTCCGACACAAGTGACTTGAGCTTCCCGAGGTCCTGATCGTGATACGCGCGCAGCACGCCCATCACCACCGCCTCGCCGGGTGCAGTGCCGAAGTTGGGCCCGAGCTCTACCGCGCCCAACGCAGCCGAGGTAACGGTACCGGTGGAGCGCGCGATGAATGATTGCTCGTGCTGCCGCTCGAGCCCGTTCACGAACTCCAACAGTTGCGACACTGTGGAGGTGGGGCTCAATCCGTACTCCGGATAGCTTGAGTGCGAGGTGCGCCCCTCAAACGTAGCGACAAACCCCACCGACGCCGCCGCAAAGGTCCCCGCCCGTGCTACCACCGTTCCGGTGGGAAAGGTCGGTAGGTTGTGAAACCCAAGGATCAGGTCGGGCTGAAGCTCAAGGAAGCGTTGGTCTTCGAGAAGCGCTGCGGCTCCGGTTCCGGTCTCCTCGGCCGGCTGGAACAGAAGCACAGCGCGGCCGTGCTCAAGCGGCTGCTGTCGCAATGAATGCGCGACCGCGATCATGGTCGTCATGTGGCCGTCGTGCCCGCAGAGATGCGCGACGCCGTCGTGCTCGGAACGGTGCTCGTGGAGGCCGAGGTCTTGAATCGGAAGTGCATCGAGCTCACAGCGTAGCATCACCGTAGGGCCGGGCCGGCGGCCTTCGTACAGCGCGCAGATTCCGGTGCCCATGCTACCGAGGCCGGTTATCAGGCGGTCGGGGACGGACCGCTCGCGCAACTCGCGCTCAACCACACGCGCGGTCTCGTGCTCGTGCTCGGACACCTCGGGGTAGCGATGAAGTCGCCGCCGCAGCTCGCCCAGCCGAAGAATCTCGGCTTCGTTGAATAGTTCCTGCATCCGTTCCATGTTGATATGCTATACTCGAGGCATAAAATGCGCAAGGACACCTACTCACCCCCGAGCACCGGGCTTCCGGAACTAGATGATATTCTCAATCGCCTGCGCCTCGGTGATAACGTCGTGTGGCAGCTCGATGACATCGAACATTACCGGCCGTTCACCGAGGCGCTTGCCGAGCACGCAGCGCACACCGGAGAGCGGCTGGTGTACTTCCGATTCGCCGACCACCCGCCGGTGTTGGACGACAACAGCCCCGCGGTAATGGTGCACTACACACGGCCTGAAGCGGGCTTCGAGAACTTCATCACCCAGATTCACCGTACCATCCGAGAAATGGGACACGGCGGGTACTACGTCTTCGATTCGCTATCAGACCTCAGCAGCACCTGCTACAGCGACCGCATGATCGGAAACTTCTTCAAGCTGACCTGCCCTCTTCTCAGCCGCTTGAACACAATCGCGTACTTCGCGTTGTACCGCCACACCCATTCGTACCACGCCGCGTTGCCGATCGTTCATACCACGCAGATCTTGATCGACGTATACCGCTACAAGCAACGCCAGTTCGTACAGCCCGGAAAGATTCAGGATCGCGAGGACCCCAAGCGTCTGACACTGCACGAATGGGTTGAAGGCGCCGTGAACCCGGTCACCTACAGCCCACTTGTGAGCGCGGTCATGGCAACCTCCCCGTGGGCGGGGCTCAGAACCGCCCCCTACCGCATGGTAGGACTCTGGGACAAGACATTTCTCGAGGCCGAAGCGGTCCAGAACGCGGTCGACGCCGGTGATGTCTTGGTGCTGCATGTACAGGAGCAGTTCGAAAAGCTCGTTAAGTTGATTGTGCCGCGCGAGAAGCAACTGCTCGACCTCGCACGTCGGCATCTCTCGCTGCGCGAGATCATCGCGATCTGGAAGCGCATGACCGGCACCGGGATGGTCGGCGGTAAGGCGATGGGCATTCTGCTTTCGCGCGCAATCCTCAAGCAGAGCGACCCTATCTGGCAGGAGCGGCTCGAGCTCCACGACACCTTTTACATCGGCTCCGACGTTTTCTATACCTTCTTGGTCACGAACGATTGCTGGTGGGACCGCCAACGTCAGAAAGACCCCCAGAGTTTCCTGATCGGCAATAACCGCGTACGCGAGCGCATCCTGCGCGGCACCTTTCCAACCTACATCACCGAACGCTTCGAGGATGTGCTCGAGTATTTCGGCGAGTCGCCGATCATCGTGCGCTCGAGCAGTCTGCTCGAAGACAACTTCGGCAACGCGTTTTCGGGCAAGTACGAATCGGTGTTCTGCCCCAATCAGGGTTCGTTATCCGAGCGGCTTGCTGCGTTCCTCGACGCGGTACGCACAATCTACGCGAGCACCATGAGCGACGAGGCGCTCGACTACCGCAACCGCCGCGGCGTACTCGACAAAGACGAACAGATGGCGCTTGTGGTGCAGCGCGTATCGGGAGACCTGCACGGGCGCTACTTCTTTCCGCACGCTGCGGGCGTCGCGTACTCCTACAACCCCTACGTCTGGGACCCCAGCATCGACCCCGAGGCGGGTGTGGTGCGCCTGGTATTCGGCCTCGGCACGCGCGCGGTCGACCGCTCCGACGACGACTACACCCGCATCATCGCGCTCAACGCGCCGCAGAAGCGCCCCGACTCCGACTTCGAGACGATGAAGCGCCACACACAGCGCCGCGTCGATGTGCTGGACCTCAAGGCCAACGAGTTTTGTAGCGTCCACGTTCTAGATCTCGCCGAGACCGCCGAGCGCGCCGGACTGCCGGTCTCGATGTTTGCAACCCGCGACCACCAAGGCGAACGGCGGGCGCGTGAGATGGGATTGCACGATACCACCCAGTGGATCATTACCTTCGACCGCTTCTTGGAAGAGAGCAGTTTTGTGGAGGACATGCAGCTGCTGTTGAAGACGCTGCGCGAGGCCTACGACGCGCACGTCGATATTGAGTTTACGGTCAATGTCAACGGCGACGGATCGTACAATCTCAACTTGGTGCAGTGCCGGCGCTTTCCGATTCAAAACACCACCGCTCTGGCCCCCACTCCGTTGCCTGCAATAGATCAGAAACAAGTGATCATACACAGCAGCGGCTCGGTACTCGGCTGCAGCCGCGTCACCGCGGTTGACCGCATCATCTACGTGGACCCCGACGGGTATCAAACGCTCTCTGAGAACGACCGCTACGCACTCGCGAGCGTAATCGGCCGCCTAACGCATAGTTTCGCGGGAAGCGAGCAGCGCGCCAAGCCGACGATTATGCTGATCGGCCCAGGGCGTTGGGGAACCAGCACACCCTCGCTCGGGGTTCCGGTTTCGTTTGCCGACATTAACACCGTCTCGGTGATCTGGGAAGTAGACTATCTGCGAGCCGGCTTAACCGCCGACCTTTCGCTCGGCACGCATTTCTTCAACGATATGGTTGAGGTCGATATGCTCTACGTAGCACACGCGGTCAATCAAGACGACAACACGCTGCGCCGCGAGTTCTTCGACCAGCAGCGCTCGGTTCTCGCCGAGACCGCCCCCGATCTCGCCCAATGGGCCGGGGTTGTGCGGGTATTCGATTGCTCACCGGGTACGCCGGCAGAGAACACGGTCTACGTCTATGCCGACTCCGAGCGTCAAATCGCGCAGCTTTATTGCTCCGAGACGTGATGCCCGCCGCCCCATAGAACACGGGGGGCGGCAGAGCGCCTTTATTGCGCTGTTACACCAGGCCCTGGTCGAGCATCGCGTCGGCGACCTTCACGAACCCCGCAATGTTGGCGCCGGCGACGTAGTTGCCGGGAAAGCCGTACTCCTCGGCGGCGGAGCTGGTGGCACGGTGGATCTGTCGCATGATCTGTCGCAACCGACCGTCTACCTCGTCCTCGGTCCAGGACAGGCGCATTGAGTTTTGGCTCATCTCGAGCCCCGAGGTCGCGACGCCGCCCGCGTTCGCGGCTTTTCCGGGTGCAAACAACACTCCGGCCGCCTGCAGATGGGCGACCGCCTCGGGCGTGGTCGGCATGTTGGCTCCCTCTGCAACGACCTGCACCCCGTTTGCAGCGAGCTGCTCGGCGTCGGCTACCTGTATTTCATTCTCGGTAGCGCTCGGAAACGCCGCTTCACACGGAACCGCCCACGGTCGCTCGTCGGGGTAGAACGAAGCCTCGGGGTAACGCTCGGTGTACTCAGAGATTCGAGCGCGGCGGATGTTCTTCAGCTCCATCACGAACCGCAGTTTCTCCGGCGTGATGCCGTCGGGGTCATGAATGTATCCGTTTGAGTCCGAAAACGTCACCGGCCGGGCACCGAGCTCGATCGCCTTCTTGGCGGTGAACTGCGCGACATTGCCGGATCCCGATATGACACAGGTTTTGCCCTCGAGCGAGCGACCTTGATGCGCGAGCATCTCGGCTGCAAAGTAGACCGCGCCGTACCCGGTTGCCTCGGGCCGGATCAGCGAGCCACCCCAGTTCACCGATTTACCGGTCATCACCCCCGAGAACTCGTTCTGCATGCGGCGATACTGCCCGAACAGATACCCGATCTCGCGCAACCCCACCCCGATATCGCCGGCCGGCACGTCGGTGTACTGGCCGATATGGCGTTGCAGCTCGGTCATGAAGGACTGGCAAAACTTCATGACCTCTGCGTCGGACTTCCCTTTGGGGTCGAAATCCGAGCCGCCCTTGGCGCCCCCCATCGAAAGCGTAGTAAGCGCGTTCTTGTAGGTCTGCTCGAACGCGAGAAACTTGAGAATGCTCAAGTTCACCGTTGGGTGAAACCGTAGGCCGCCCTTGTACGGGCCGAGCACGCTGTTGAACTGAATCCGAAACCCACGATTGATCTGATACTCGCCGCGGTCGTCTATCCACGGAACTCGAAACATCACCACGCGCTCCGGCTCAACCATGCGCTCGAGAATCTTAGCCTTGCGATACTCAGGCCGCTGCTCGAGCACCGGCGCGAGTGACTCGAGGAACTCCTGCACCGCCTGACAGAACTCCGGCTGCTCTGGGTTGATCTTGCGAACCTGTTGTAGAATCTCTTGTGTGTAGCTCATTGCCGGAAACTATAGCAAGCTACCGCACCTGCGTAAAGCGCGCGGTAAAATGGCGTAAGAAACGAGGCTGCCAATCGATCTTATAACCCGGCAACTCCTCCTTGCGCGTTACCAAGTTCTCGACGCACTCGATCACGTAGTCTATGTGGCTCTGCGTGTAGACCCGGCGCGGAACCGCAAGGCGCACCAGGTCCAGCGGCGCCGCTTTCTCGCTTCCGTCGGACTGCTTCCCGAACATCACCGTGCCGATCTCGCACGCCCGGATACCGCCCTCCTCGTATAACGCCACAGCAAGCGACTGCCCCGGATACGAGAGCGGAGGAATCTGCGGCAAGAGGCTACGCGCATCGATATACACCGCGTGTCCGCCAACCGGCTTCACGATTGGAACTCCCATCCTTGTGAGCGCATTGCCGAGGTACTGCATCGAGGCCATCCGGTAGCGCAGGTAGTCCTCATCGACGATCTCTTGCAAACCGATCGCGATAGCCTCGAGATCACGCCCCGCTAATCCACCGTACGTCGGAAAGCCTTCGGTGAGAATCAGCATGTTGCGAGCTTGCTCGGCCCAGTCGTCGTCGTTCAACGCGAGCCATCCGCCGATGTTTACGAACGCGTCCTTCTTTGCGCTCATCGTCATACCGTCGGCATACGAGAACATCTCACGCACGATCTCGGGAACCGGTGCGTCGGCGTATCCCGGCTCACGCGTCTTGATCAAGTAAGCGTTCTCAGCAAACCGGCAAGCATCAAAGAACAACGGAACTTTGTGTCGCGAGCAGATCTCCCGCACACCCCGCATATTCTCCATCGAGACCGGCTGCCCTCCGCCGGTGTTGTTGGTTATCGTGAGCATCACGATCGGAATCCGATCGCGCTCTTCAGCGAGCAAACGGTCGAGCGCTTCGAGGTCCATGTTTCCTTTGAAGGGATGCTCGCTTGCCGGTTGTTTGCCCTCGGCGATTACGAGGTCCACCGGCTCGGCGCCGGCCATCTCGACGTTTGCGCGGGTTGTGTCGAAGTGGGTGTTGCTTGGAACCTTGCTCCCCTGTCCGGCGGCGACCGTGAACAGGATCTTCTCGGCTGCGCGCCCCTGGTGCGTGGGAATGACATGCTTAAACGGCATCAGATCCTTCACCGCGCGCTCAAATCGATAGAACGACGGAGACCCCGCGTAGCTCTCATCGCCTTGCATGATTCCCGACCACTGAGCGGCGCTCATAGCCGATGTACCGGAGTCGGTCAGCAGGTCTATCATAACGTCGTCGGAGTGCAGATTGAAGAGGTTGTAGCCGGCTTCCTGAATGAGCTTGCTACGTTCTTCCTTGGTGGTAACCCGAATGGGTTCCACCGACTTGATCCGAAATGGTTCGATAATGGTTTTCATAACACCGCCACTATAACACGGTTTCCTTCACCACGCGCTCGAGTTCCGACCTCAATCGCGCGCGGAACTCCTCGTCGTCTTCCGTGTCGGCGCGGATTTTCCAGCGCTGCACCCGAACGTGCTGCTTGAGGATCTCGAGCGAACGGTCGACGGTATCCACCACGATGCGTCCCAAGGCCGATTCTTCGTCGTGCCGGAGTACCACCTCGAACGCGAGCTCGGCAAGCTCGTCGAGCAGCGCTTGGTTGCGCTCCGATGCTAAGTCCTGCATGATTCCGTTGATCACGTCGAACACCACGTCGTTGATCGCTTGTTCCATCACGCTCCTGATCAGCGTTCCGAACACCGGAATCTGCTCGAGGCGGGCGAACTCACGATTAGCGTTAAAGGCGTGGTTTATCCGGTCGCGAACATACGCGCGAATCTGCGGCTGATAGCGAGCGTAATGATGCTCCGCGACGGTGGCGATACGCCGCGAGATCCACTCCACCAGTTCCTCCTTGTGAGGCTTCACGACGTCGGTCAGCACTCGATCCGCGACCGGGCCTCCGTGGCGAACCTCGTCCTGCAGATCGCTCAAGATGTTCACCGTGACCCGGTCGGACAACTCTTCCATCACCACGCCATGGTACTTACGCAGGAAGCGCACCGGAGCAACATCCGATAGATCCACCACGCCTACTCTTTGCAGCCGGTACGTTATCGAGATGATCCGCAGCAAGCGCAGGAACCGGAAACCGCCGATCGGAATCAGCCCGAGCAGATCGTACCAGTGCAAAATGGGATAGAAGAACCAGCGGTGGTACAAGCCTGCGCGTATCGCCATGATCCACGCAACAAAGAACTCGGTAAGAAACACCCCAACAAACGCGAGGTCTATAAGGATGAAGCGCGGGTGAATCTGAACCGCGTAGTACTCAAAGAATCCGGGAGCGCTCCGCGTTATCAGGTCTCGTATGACCTGATAACTGAACAGCCAGTCGAACACGATCCAGCCCAGGTTTATGAGCAGCAAAACCACCATCAGGAAGTCCAGCACAAACAGCCCGAGTTGACCATTGCGCCGGATGTTGTCTATTTTCATGCGCCACCCCGCAGTTGTCTTGTCCTTGTATTGCAGTGTAAAAGAATTTAGAGTATATCCGGGATAAGCCTCAAGATACAGCGCAGCGACGAAGCAAGCATAACCGGGAGGTAATGGTGAGTCTTAGAGAACGTGTCGTCAATGCGGTAATCCGTGCCCTCATCAAGATCGCTTTTAGACTCGAGGCAAGCGATCTCGCGAAGCTCCCGCAGGCCGGCCCCGGGCTCCTGGTGGCCAATCATACCTCATACCTTGAAGGTCCCATAATCTACGTGTTGATTAGACCGCGACAGATTACCGCAATCGCGAAGCGGGAGCTCTGGAGTAATCCGCTCACCCGGTTCTTTATGAACACCTGGCATATCATCCCAATTTCACGGGGCCGGGTCGACAGCATCGCGATGCAAGCGGCGCAGCAGACGCTCGAGGACGGGCGCTACCTCGGTATCGCGGCCGAAGGCACACGCAGCAAGACCGGGACGCTGGGCAAAGGGCATCCGGGGGCTACCTTCCTCGCTACCGCCAAGAACGTACCGATCTATCCGGTCGCCCAGTGGGGGCTTGCCGATCTCGGCGAGAACCTGAAACGACTGCGACGTACACCGCTGACGATCCGGGTTGGCGCTCCGTTCCACCTGCGTAAACCCGACAACTCGCCGATCACCAGCCGCGATCGGCGCAAGATGATCGACGAAATCATGTATCAGCTCGCGCTGCTGATGCCCGAGGAGCTTCGTGGCCACTACACCGACCTGTCGCAGCTGACGACCGAGTACCTCGATTTCCGCTCATAGGATTCGCCTTGCTCGGAAGGTGCCGACAGTGGGCACTCCGAGAGTGCCCACACCGGCTTGAAGAGATTTTGCGCTTATCTTATGATGAGAAAACCCGTAACGGTATGCAAATCTCGGCAGCCACGGCGCCGAGGGGGCTTTAGGTTTTATCTATCGAATTAATGAGCGTTCATAAATCAATTTCGCGGATTTCGAGTGTCGCACTAGCCTTGGCGGTTCATTTGCTCACGGCGTCCGGCGCCCTCTTGGCATTTTGGGCCGTGGTCCTGATTGTACAGGGCGAAGGCGAGCAAGCCCTACGCGTGCTCGCGCTCGCAGCGGTAATAGACGCGTTCGACGGAACGGTGGCGCGGCGGCTCGAGATTCACCGCCGGCTTCCTCAGATCGACGGTGGTCTGCTTGACAACTTAGTAGATTACCTAACCTGGACCTTCGTTCCATTGTTCTGGGCCTGGACATTCCTCGGCATTCCGTTTTGGGTTTGCGCCGCGGCCTTGATCGCGAGTGTGTTTGGATTTAGCCACACCGACGCCAAAACTTCGGACAACTTCTTCCGTGGGTTTCCGTCGTACTGGAACGTGCTGGTTCTCTACACCTATCTCTTTGAGCTCGGCCCGACTGTAGGATCGGTAATCATTTTGATCTGCGCCGTGATGGTTCTGATCCCGTTCAAATTTCTCTACCCCAGCCGAACTCCCTATTGGTACAACACAACCATGGTGCTTTCGGCAGTTTACATGGTGATTGTGCTGATCATGATGTACTACCTAACCGCCGCCCCGGCTTGGCTACCGGCGGCATCGTTGTTCTATCCGGTGTATTACGTAATCCTGTCGTTTGCGTTAGTGTACAAGAAGCATCGAGCACCGCGAGGCGCAAACGCCGGCGGAGACGCCCCTCAAACCGGGCCGATGCACACCGGCCCACTGTCACAAGACGCCCATCGTCCCGGCAATGAGGCCGACGAAACAGAGCGAGCGCCCGACGAATCCGCGATCGCGTGGGACTCCGCGAACTCGCGTAGCGATTGACGCAGGAATACCACCACCGCGCCGTCGCGCCCACGGTACCAAAGAATGCAAACGAGACTATTTGATCTACTGACTCCACAGGTGGCGGTGCAAGCGTTAGAGCAGTCGTACTCGCTCACGCTGGACGGCACCGTGTCCCCGTACCCCAGCTACATCAACCGCGTCTACGGCGTGAGAACCGACGACGGCGAAGAGCTTATCGCAAAGTTCTATCGCCCGGGCCGTTGGAGATGGGAGGCGTTGCTCGAGGAACATCGCTTCATCGAGGACTGCGCGCGCGGCGACGTACCGGTGGTGGCGCCGATAGCGGATTCCGACGGCGACACGCTGCAGGAGCTCGAGGTGGAGACGACCGGCAACCCGGGCGACAACCCGGGCGACGATCCCGCCGATACGCGCACGCGGTGCGAGACCTTCGCGTTCGCGCTGTTTCCCAAGCGCGGCGGACGAAACTTCGACGCCGAAAGTGATGAACAGTGGTTTCGGCTCGGGGCGCTCGCCGGCAGGTGTCACCTCGCCGGCGGCACGCGCACCGCGCCGAACCGGCCGGTACTCGCGCCGTCCACCGCCGCCGGCTACGTCGCGGAGTTGATCGAGGACGGGGTTGTGCACCCCGACTGCCGCGAGGAGTTCGAGGAGCTCTGCGGCACAACGATCGAAGCCTTCGCCCCGATGTTCGACGGGGTGCGGTATCAACGCGTGCACGGCGACTGCCATCGAGGGAATATCCTCGAACGCCCCGGAGAAGGGCTGCTCTTGATAGACTTCGACGACACGATGAGCGCGCCGCCGGTACAGGATATCTGGTTGCTGCTACCGGATCACGCCGAGAACTGTCGCCGTGAGCTCACGATGCTGCTCGAGGGCTACGAGCAGTTCTTGCCGTTCGATCACGCCACCACGGCGCTGATTGAGCCGCTACGATTCATGCGCATCATATACTTTCTGACCTGGCAAGCGCGGCAACGCCACGACTACTGGTTCCAAAACGCCCATCCCGACTGGGGATCGAAAGCGTTCTGGATAACCGAGATAGAGGACCTCCGCTCACAGGCCGGCGCGGTCGGCTAACGCCCGACACCGGCCAACGCGCTACACCTACGCCCCGCCACCGAGCGCTACCACGCGCTACGCCTACGCCCCCACCTTTGCGCTGCAGCCACGCGGTGCGGCTTATACGAGATCGCGTTTGATTGTGGTGTCCCAGCTCTTGCTGAAGACCCTACTCTTACCTTCATAGGCGTCGAGGTCGGCGCGAATGCGAAAAGCTTCTGCGTCGGAGGTTAAGAGCGTCCGCGTGACGGTGCGGACCTCCCAGTCACCGCGCGAGAAGCTCCTCTCCCAGATGGTTTCTCCGCTCAGAGAGTCGTACTCGTCTACGAAGTTGGAGTAAATCTCGGTTACCTTGCCGCGAATTACGAGGTCTATATCGTCAAGCCTGACGGTGCCGCTGTCGTGAACAACCTCGAGACGCGACTCCTCACGCGCGAGGTCTCGGATCACGGTCCAAGATTCCTTCCCTGACACAAGCAAGGTCTTGTTGAGCGGCGGCGCTCCGGCCGGCGGATCAAAGGCTCGCAACGTCTCGTCGTCCGGGCGCGGAGGCCGAACCGGAAGATCCAGCACACTGGCCTCAGGGTATACGTGCAGCCGGGCAGGCCGCGGCGACGGCCACGCAAGCGGCCAGTAACTCGTCGATACCGAGAGCCGGAACCGGTGTCCCGGAGGGAAGTCTTGCGCGATGTAGTTCATCGGTACGCGCACGCGGTAGCGTCGCCCCACGTCTAACGCGCTCGGGACCTCGTGCCCCTCTCGATGCGTAAGATTGAGCAACCCGTAAGTCACTCTCGTGGCTTTGTCGTCGGGCGCCACATCCGAGAGGCGCACCGCCACCATAGCTACCGGCTCGTTGGCGGCGAGCTCGAGTTCCACCACCGGCTGCCCGAGGATCTGGATGCCTTTCTCGAGCACCCCGCTCTCGAACACCAGCGCTCCGCCGTCTTCCTCGCGTTGGTCGTGAGGGAGGTCCGGCGGCGCCTGATAGCTGCACCATTTTCCGGCGAAGAGCCCCACGCTGAGCGGGGATTGAATCTGCAGCCCGTCCTCGGGCGCAGCGCAGCCGTCGCCGTACGGATCGCCGTCGAGAACAAGCGTGCCCTTACCCAACGCGTAGCGCCTGTGCTCAATACGCGGCGACGGCCACTCGGACTCAGCCACCCAGCGCCCCGGGCGGTGCTTGTAGCTCGTTGTGGGCGGCACGCTGTCTTGCATCCAGACGCGAACCATCGGCTCGCTCGCAATGCCGTTGTCTTGACCCTTGAGCCAACGGTCCCACCATCGGATCTCTTCCTGGAGGAACCCGATCGCCGGGCCGGGTTCACCGAGGTGCGGATACTTGTGACTCCACGGCCCGACCAGGCCTTTACGCGGTACATCGAGATGCTCCATCAATCGAAATACCGCGTTGGTGTAGCCGTCGGCCCATCCGCTGACCGCCATCACCGGGCAGCGAATCGCGCTGTAGTCCTCGCAGACCGAACCGTGTTTCCAGTAATTGTCGCGGTGCGGATGCCGCATCCAGGTCTCGAGCCACAGTCCGCTCTTCTCAAGACGTTCGAGCCACATGAAACGCCAGCGGTCTCCCACCAGAAGCGGGTCGGGAGGATGCGTGTTCTGGTCGAACATTGTGGAAGCCCACGAGAGGTTGTCGCCGAGCAGGCATCCGCCCATATAATGCACGTCGTCGGCGTAGCGGTCGTCGGTTGAACACAACGTGATCACCGCTTTGAGCTCAGGCGGTTGCATCGCCGCGATCTGCAAGCCGTTGAACCCGCCCCACGAGATACCGATCATGCCGATTGCTCCGGTACACCACGGCTGCGACGCGATCCACCGCAAGACCTCCACTCCGTCGTCGAGTTCCTGCTGCAGATACTCGTCGGCAAGCACGCCGTCGCTCTCGCCGCTTCCTCGCAAGTCTACACGCACGCAGGCGTAGCCGTGCCCGGCAACGTACGGAAGGTGCTGGAGGTCGCGCTCGGCGGTGAGGTCGCGCTTACGATACGGGATATACTCAAGTACCGCCGGGACCGGGTCCAGCTCACCGTCGGCGGGAAGCCAGATGCGCGCCGCAAGCGCGGCGCCGTCGCTCATCGGGATGAGGATATGTTCGATCTCACGCACCTCGCGGGGAAAATCGGTTACGATTTCCATGCAAGTTCCACCGGCTCATCGGCCGAGTGCGGCTGATACTCAAACGGCAACAGCTCGCGACAACGCATGTACTTGTCGAGCAGCTCTTTGCGGCTCTGGGCCGCCACAAAAATATAGGCGAGCGCGTAACTGTAGCTGTCCTGCTCGATCAACTCCGACAGCCGCGTTCCCACCTCTACCTGGGGGCGCACGATAACCTCCGGCATCTCGGCGCGGGCCCGCGCGTAGTCGTCCTCGCTCGGAACGCGTGTAACCACGCCGTCCTCGAACACACGCCAAAAGAACTTCGCGGCGCAAAAGAACTCGCCCTCGCGATGCGGAAATGTGGGATCATGCCCGAGCCCTGTCTCGATGGTCGCGAGCTGGTTTGTAGCGCCGTCCACCTTCTCGAACAGGTAAGAATGCGACTGCGACACCCGCGTGTTGATCTCGAGCAGCCATATTTTGTCGTTCTGCAGGTCCCAGAAGTACTCGATATTGAACGCGCCGTTGTCGTAGCCTATCGCCCGGATAATCGTGCTCGAGAGCTCTTCCATCCGTTCCTGTATCTGATCGGGCAACGAGGAAGGATACTCATAGCGAAAGAAGCTCACTTGGTTTTCGTAGCGAATGGAGTCAACGATGCCGATCGTGCGGACACTTCCGTTGTGAGAGTAGCCCTCAAGCGTGCATTGACGGCCCGCGATGATGCTCTCGGCAAGACAGGCATGGCCGTCGACCTCGCGGATCTCGGGCGGAAGGTCGGCGTACTGCAACACATGGTTAAACGGCTCGGCGATCTTCTCGATGCGTTCGCGGATCTCGGCGCACGCCTCGGCGAAGCGTTGATCGCTATCGACGTAAAACCCCAGAAAGGATCCGGAGGACTTGATCGGCTTAACCCAGATCGGATAGGGAAGATCGAGCTTTTCAAGTGCGTCAAAATCGAACGGGCTGAATACGCGAAACTCCGGAATATGCTCAGGCATCACCTTGCGTTGCTCGAGCCTACTCCAGTACTTATGCTCACATTTAAGAAGGCTTTCGAGCGTTGGTGAATGCGTACCAAACTTCTTGCACAAGATCGGCAACATCGTGCTAACCGGGAAGTCCATGTAGCCGACGATCGCGTCTATCGAGCTACCGTTCTTGAACCGATTCAGCTGCTCCTCGGCTCGCGTTAGCATATCCGCAACCGGGAAGTCGTAGGTTTCGAGAAACTCTTCAGGAGTCAGCAGACCGTGCAACTCATACTGCGAAGCGTTGGGAATGTTACGAATAAAAGCACGATGGAAGTCACTCAGACCCATGATAAAGACGTTCTTTTTTTTTATGGTGTTATCCTCCTCGAACCGCCACGGCAGAAGCGCCTGAATGCACGCCGATTGGCACGGTGCCGGCAATTCGCCGCAGTTCTAACAAATCAATGATACCGCTTTTCGCGACAAAAACAACAACGGACCGCAAGGATCATGCACTATTTCCGGTAGGTGGTGATAGCGGGAACTGCCCAGTATGCCCGCATCAGGGTGCCGCTACCGACCGTCACCGCCCCCTGCTGGAGGTCTTCACGCCGGGGCGCGGCATTTGCTATAGTGCAGGCTAATGGCGAAAGAGATGCTCAAGCAATGGAAGACCACCGACTCCTCCGAACTCTACGGCATCAAGGAGTGGGGCGCGGGTTACTTCGACGTAAACGCCGACGGTGAGGCAACCGTTACCATCCCGTTTCGCAGCGGTAAGGTGGCGGTAAGCCTGAACGATATCGTAGCCGGAAGCCGTGCGCGCGGGCTAGGGATGCCGTTGCTGCTCCGCATCGAGAACCTCCTCGACGCGCAGATCACCCGGCTCAACGAAAGTTTCCGCGGGGCGATGCGCGAGTACGGTTACAAGGGCCAATACCGCGGAGTCTTTCCCATCAAAGTGAACCAACAGCAGCAGATCATTCAGGAGTTGACGCGCTTCGGCTCGAAGTACGGTCACGGTCTCGAGGCCGGAAGCAAGGGAGAGCTCCTCGTAGCGCTTGCAATGCTTACCAGCACCGACAGTCCGCTCATCTGCAACGGCTACAAAGACCGCGAGTTCATCGATCTAGGACTGCAGGCCACCCGCATGGGCTACAACGTCTTCTTCGTAGTCGAGATGCTCGGCGAGTTGCCGCTGATCATTGAACGCGCCAAGGCAACCGGCGTTCGCCCCAACCTGGGAGTGCGGCTCAAACTCGCCGCACGGGCAGGTGGTCACTGGAGCGAGTCCGGCGGCGACTTCAGCCTGTTTGGGCTGCGCACCCCGCAGTTGGTCGACCTATTGGACACGCTCAACGCGGCCGAGATGCTCGACTGCCTGAAGCTGGTGCATTACCACCTCGGCTCGCAGATCCCGAACATACGCGACGTGCGTCACGCGGTGCACGAGACCGCACGCTTCTACGCCGACCTCGCTGCCGAGGGAGCGCCGATGGGCTATATAGACCTCGGAGGTGGCCTCGGGGTCGACTACGACGGGTCGCGCACTAACTTCGTGCACAGCATGAACTACACCATGGACGAGTACTGTGCCGATGTTATCGAGGTGATCATGAACGTGCTCGACGAGCACGAGCTCGAGCACCCAACCGTAATCACCGAAAGCGGGCGCGCTACGGTAGCGTATTCCACCGTGCTGTTGTTCGACACGCTCGAGGTTTCGCGCTCCGAGCCGCACCCCTTGCCCGAGAAGCTGCCCGACGACGCCCATGAGATGCTGCTGAATATCGAGGAAGTACTGCACAGCCTGAGCCTCAAGAACCTGCAGGAGTGCTACAACGACGCGCTCTACTACCGTGAGGCGGTGCGCGACCACTTCAAGCTCGGCGGCCTGACCCTGCGCGAACGCGCGCTCGCGGAGGACTACTTCACCGAGATCATGCGGCGCATGGCGGCGCTCAAGAGCAGGCTTAAGCGCGTCCCTACCGCGCTCGAAAGCCTCGACGACGCGGTCTACGACGTAGTCTATGGGAACTTCAGCGTGTTCCAGTCGCTTCCGGACACTTGGGCGATAGATCAAGTCTTTCCGGTAATCCCGATAAGCCGCCTCAACGAGGAGCCGAACCGCAAGGCGATCATCGCCGATATCACCTGCGACTCCGACGGCAAGATAGACCGTTTCCCCGACTTTCATGACGTGCGCCGCACGCTGCCGATTCACGATATCGGACCGGAGGAGGAGTACGTCTTCGGAGTGTTTCTCGTCGGCGCGTATCAAGAGACGCTCGGGGACCTGCACAACCTGTTTGGAGATACCAATATCGTGAGCGTACGCATAAACGAAGACGGCTCATTCGACTTCACCAACGAGATGCCCGGAGACTCCATCGGAAACGTAGTCTCGATGGTGAACTACGACCCCAAGCTTCTGCTTCGGATGTTTCGCGAGAAAGCCGAGCAGGCCGTTCGTGACCGGAAGCTGACCGTAGATGAGAGACGGCGTATTCTCGAAACCTACGAACTCAGCCTGCGCGGGTACACATACTACAAACGTTGAGCACTGAACATCAAAAGGGGGCGGCGAGCTTCACGCACCGCGGCCCAGCCGAGGAGGCTACGATGGCAAAGGTACTGATCATCGGCGCAGGAGGCGTCGGGCAGGTCGTAACGCACAAATGCGCACAAAACCCGGAGGTATTCTCCGAGATCGTGCTCGCGAGCCGCACCGAGAGCAAGTGCCGCCGCATCGCCGAGCAGATCGAGCGCCCAATCAAGACGGCGCAGATCGATGCCGACCACGTCCCGCAGTTGGTTGAGCTCATTGAGCGCGAGAAACCCGCGCTGGTAATCAATGTGGCGCTCCCGTATCAGGACCTCACGATCATGGACGCCTGTCTCGAGACCGGCGTCGACTACCTCGACACCGCCAACTACGAGCCCCCTGACGATGCGCGGTTTTCGTACTCCTGGCAGTGGAAGTATCAAGACCGTTTCCGCGAGCGCGGGCTGATGGCCTTACTCGGCAGCGGGTTCGACCCGGGCGTAACGAACGTGTTCACCGCGTACGCTCGCAAGCACCACTTCGACCGCATTGACGAGCTCGATATCATCGACTGCAACGCGGGCGACCACGGCAAGCCGTTTGCAACCAACTTTAATCCCGAGATCAATATTCGCGAGGTCACGCAGAACGGGCGCTACTACAAGGACGGCAGCTGGGTCGAGACCGGGCCGCTCGAGATAGCGGACGAGTTTGACTTTCCCGACGGGATTGGGCCACGCAAGATCTACCTGTTGTACCACGAGGAGCTCGAGTCGATCACAAAGCACCTTCCCGAGATTCGAGAGGCGCGCTTCTGGATGACGTTTTCCGAAAGCTACTTGAGGCATCTCGAGGTGCTGCAGAACGTCGGCATGACACGAATAGACCCGGTTGAGTACCAGGGGGTGGAGATCGTGCCGCTTCAGTTTCTTAAGGCCGTACTGCCCGACCCCGCCTCGCTTGGCCCCGACACCAAAGGCAAGACCTGCATCGGCTGCGTAGTGCGGGGCAGCCGGGAGGGGCAACCGCGAAAGTACTACGTGTACAACATCTGCGACCACCAACAAGCCTACCGTGAGGTACGGTCGCAGGCGGTATCGTATACCACCGGTGTGCCGGCGATGATCGGGGCAAAGATGATGCTGACAGGCGCATGGCGCGGTGAAGGAGTGTTCAACATGGAGCAGTTCAACCCCGACCCGTTCATGGATGCGCTCAATAAAGACGGGCTGCCGTGGCACGAGACCTTTCTGTGAGCTCGAGTTCGATGGGCTCGAGTTCAATCGGCTCGGCGTTCGAGGGCTTTGACCCGTACACGGTGCCGTCGCCGAGCTTCGTCATCGATGAGCGCACCATCGCGGACAACCTCCGGATGCTCGGCGAGGTCCAAGAGCGATCCGGCGCGGTAATCCTGATGGCGCTCAAGGCGTTTGCGCTTCCTGCGGTGTTTGCGCGCGTCGCCGAGGTGCTGAGCGGCGTCTGCGCGAGCGGTCCTTATGAAGCCCGCCTCGGGAAAGAGTGTCACGGAGGCGCGGTGCATACCTTCTCGCCGGCCTACTCACCCGAGGACCTCGAGGAGGTGCTCGCGCTCTCGGATCATGTAGTGTTCAACTCGCCGAGTCAGTGGTTACGCTACCGAGAACGCTGCGCATCGAGCCGCTGCGCGTTTGCGCTGCGCGTGAATCCGGAACACTCCGAAGCCGAGCCCGCGATCTACGACCCCTGCGCACCCTACTCCCGCCTCGGCACTACCGAGAGGGCGCTACGCGCCGCGCTCGCCGACGAACCCGAGCTCTTGAGCGGCATCACCGGGCTGCATATGCACACCCTGTGCGAGCAAGGCAGCGAAGCGCTCGAGCGCACCGTTGCGGCGCTCGAGCGACGCTTCGGCGAGTGGTTGCCTCAGATGCGTCGGCTCAACCTCGGCGGCGGGCATCACATCACCAAGCCCGAGTACGACCGCGAGCGGCTGATCGCAATCGTGAAACGCTTGAGCGAGACCTACGGCCTGCAGGTCTATCTAGAGCCCGGCGAGGCGGTGGTGCTTGGAAGCGGCGCACTGGTCGCGACGGTGTTGGATGTAATCGAGAACGGCATGCAGATCGCGATCCTCGACGTTTCCGCCACGGCGCATATGCCCGACGTGCTCGAGATGCCGTATCGCCCCGAGATTCGCGGCGCCGGGATGCCTGGTGAGCGCGCGTACACCTATCGCCTCGGCGGCCTCACCTGCCTCGCCGGCGACGTCATCGGCGATTACTCATTCGCCGAGCCGCTCGCACCGGGCGACCGTCTGGTGTTTGAGGACATGGCGCACTACACCTTCATCAAGACCACGATGTTCAACGGCGTCCCGCACCCCGCGCTCGTGCTCCATCACTCCGGTAGCGGGCAACTGCGCGTACTGCGGCGCTTCGGATATCACGATTTTCTCACGAGGCTGACCTAATGAGCACCGCAGACCCACACCAAGAGCCCGAGAGCGCCCGGGCGCCGAGCCACGCACGGTTTCTCGAGAGCGAGATAGAGCAGCCCGTCCCCGAGAGCGCGCGCGTTCACGTAATCCCGGTGCCCTACGAGCGCACCGTTTCGTACGGCGGCGGTACCGCCGCCGGGCCGGGCGCGATCATCGAGGCGTCCAACCAGCTCGAGGTGTTCGACGGCTACGGCGTGCCGGCCGAGGCCGGGATATACACGCACCCCCCGATAGACTGCAGCGGTGAGCGTGAGGCGATCTACGAGCGGATCCGCGCCGCCTGCGCGGCGGCCGTGCGCGTCGGCGCGCTGCCGGTTGTGCTCGGGGGCGAGCACTCAATAAGCCTTCCGGCGATTGAAGGGGTCAACCGCGCCGTCGCTCGAACGAGCGGCGCCCGGGCCGCGTCTGCCCAGGCCGGCGGGGAAGCCGCCGGAGAAACCGGCGGGGGCGCGATCGGCGTTGTGCAGTTCGACGCGCACGCCGACCTCCGCGACCGCTACGAGGACGACCCGTTCAGTCACGCCACGGTGATGAAACGCCTGCTCGATTCGGGCTACAGAGCGCTGCAGCTCGGTGTTCGCGCGTTATCGCCGGAAGAGGCCGCGTTGCGCGAGCAGCTCGTAGCGGAGGGGCTGTTGGTCTATCATGATGCCGTCGAACTGGTGCCCCGGCGAACGAGCGAGCTCCGCGTGCCGGACCAGCTGCCGGAGCAGGTATACGTCACGATAGACCTCGACGCGTTAGACCCGTCGATCATTCCGGCAACCGGCACCCCGGAGCCCGGTGGGTTTGAGTGGTATCAGATTCTGGCCTTGATAGACTCGGTAGCACGCCGGCGGCGTATCGTGGGGCTCGATGTGGTTGAGCTCGCCCCAACCGCGGGCCTGCACATGGCCGATTTCGCCGCAGCGCGTCTCACGTATCAGGCGATTGGGTCGGTGTTGCGACACGCCGGGGAGCTGCGGTTCAAAAGCGGCCCCGGGCGCAAGATCGGCGGACGCTGAGGCGGCGGACACGCGTAAACCCGCCGGTGCGCCTACACGTTTCGCGCGCTGCGCCGACGCTTGCGACGGTACTCGGGAAGACCGGTGAGATTCTTGCTAAGATAGACGTGCTGTAGCGCCTTGCCGAAGCCATGCCCTTGAAAGAACTTTAACGCGCCGGTGTTCTCACTCGCGGTGTCTACCATCATCATGCGAGCGCCTTCCTCGATGCAGGTTTCGGTGAACTGGTCGAGCAAGCGTTTGGCCACCCCGCTCCCTCGATACTCAGGGTCTACCCCCAACCACAGCAAGTGAGCGTAGGTCCAGGCGCTACCGCGCTTATCGTTCAAGGTCCCGATCGCGAACCCTATCACGCGCTCGTCGGCCTCCGCCACAAAGCAGAGCTCGCCGTCGGACACGAACAACGCCGCAAGCTCGTACTCATCCCAGGTTCGATAAAGGCTCGGCCAACGATCGGCGGTAAACAAGCGCTCGCCGAGTAGATATACCGGCTCGAGGTCGCCGAGCTCCATCTCGCGTATTTCCGGAGTGCCGCGTTCTCCATTGCCGGTGTTCTCGATGCGTTCTTCCGATCGCGACATACCCTGTGTTCGTCTCCTAATCTCTGTGCTTTAGTCTCGTAGCACCAGCTTATTGTACCGTCGATTGGTACGGATTCGGATAACCTCACGGTTGCGTTCGGTCACGGTTACGTTAACCAGATACAGTACATCGGGCGAGAGCGTTCGAACGGCGTAGAACCCGTTACTCCCGTTGCGCTCGAACACAAGAAAACCGTCCTCAAAGCGCCAGTTGTCGTACGGGAAATCCTCCAGCGTGTGCTCGAGCGCACCGTCGGCCTCGAGAACAAGCTCGCCTTCGGGCTGCTGCGCGAGCGCCCCGTTTTCGTGATCCGATAACGAGTATCCACTCATGCCCTCGGCGTGATACACACGCCACGTTCCCACCCAGTCGATCTCGTCGTTCTCTTGTGCCGCGGCCAGGCCCGCCACCAACACAAATAACGCCATCATCACTGCCGGCTTTCTCATATCTCCTCCGTCGTGTAGTCCGATCTCGAGCAACGCGCCGTGATCACGCAGCACCCTGCTTCACATTATCGACAAACCCGCACCGGAATGAAAGTCCCGTGACGGTCGATGCGACGCCGCACGCGAGCCGACGCCGACGTTGCTTAGCCGAGTCGCAGCTTGCGAAGCTTAGGCTCGATTACGACCCTGCAGTAGCCGGCCGACCGGTTTCTGTTGTAATACTCGCGATGATACTCCTCCGCCGGGAAAAACCTGTCAAGATCAACAATCTCGGTTACCACCGGAGCGGAATATGTTTTGGAGCTTTCGAGCGCCGCTTTCGAGTCCTGGGCCTGCCGACGTTGCTCGTCGGTGTGGCAGAGCACGATCGAGCGGTACTGCGTCCCGACGTCGGGCCCCTGTCGATTCAAGGTCGTGGGATCGTGTGCGTGCCAAAACAGCTCCAAGAGATCCGGATAACTAATCCGCTCGGGATCGAAGGTTATCTGTACTACCTCGGCGTGCCCTGTTCTTCCGCTGCAGACCTCCTCATAGCTTGGGTCGGCGGTATCACCACCGGCATAGCCCGGTTTGACATCGAACACGCCCTCAATCCGCTGAAACACCGCCTCAAGGCACCAGAAACACCCACCCCCAAGCGTCGCCTGTTCGCTCATATATGCACTCCTTTCCTATCCGCAGTACGGAGAATATAGCAACACCGCCCCCGTCGCGGCGAGGCCCGTCGCGGCGAGGCCCGTCGCGGCGAGGCCCGGCGCGGCGAAACCCGCCCGGTCCGGCTTGTCTGCCGGTCCGGCTTGCCGCTTTGCCCTCGAGTTGCTACCGTACCGCCATGGCCGGACGCACTCGCGGTAGACGGCGTTCGCCGGACTCCGCAACACGCGATACCGTCGATGAGATCGAGCGGAGCGCAGCCGAGCTGTTTGAGCTCGACAGCCTCGTCGCCGACTCCTCGAGCCTGATCCTCTGCGATAAGGCAGGTTTCCTACCGCTCCTCGCCCACCGCGTGCAGCTATACCTCGTTCCCGGAGTCCTCGCCGAGACCGGCTTCGAGGCGCAGCGGCGCGAACTGCTTGTGACGCTCTCGACGTACACCGAGCCCGAGACCGATTCTGCCGTAGTTCGCGCCGCGCAAGAGACCGGATTGCCCCTTCTCAGCGACGACCGCACAATGCTCGAGCGACACGACCGCGCCGGTGGGCGCTTCTACAACGCCGTTATGGTCTTGACGGCGCTCTTTGCGCGCGGGGCGGCAACGGTCTCGGAGTTTGAACGCTTTCGGGACGAGTTATACCGGCACTGCCGTTACTCACCGGCAGTTCGTGCCTTTGCCGCCGGCGTCTATCGCGAGGTGCGGAAACGCCGCGGCGAGTAGCTTGAATGGCGCGATTTCGCTGCGCTCTCACCTCCGCTCTCACCTCCGCTTCTGCGCTCGGCGAGATCCTCGGCCTCCCGGCCTCCCGTGAGGCCCGCGCAGACCGGCGGGAGATCGAGCTCAGGTATGAGTCGACGCGCGAGCCCCAGGCTGCGATCGCCCGGCGCCACGCGCTCAAGCCCCGCTATGCCCTTGCTGAGCCGGTCGGCAGCGACCTCGGCGGTGATCGACCGGCCGCTGCGCTGATACTGTGAAAACGCGTGTAGCCCATCGAGCAGCACGCGGCGCGCTCGGTAGTACCGCTGCATCTCGGCTGTACTGCTCAGCGGCCGCAGCTGCGTCTCGTCGAACGCCCGGAAGACCGGCAGGAGTTCACGGTCGTACGCGCGAGCCCAGTACTCCACGCTTCGCACAACGCGGGTGTTGCGCTTCTGCAGCTCGGAGTTGCGACGAACTCGATACGAGTAAAGCCCGAGCGCGACGTAGCGCATAAGCGAGATCAAGAAACACTCACGCGGCGGACGTTGCTCGGGGTAGCCGTCGGCTCGGATCACCTCGTACGGGTCGAACCCCGAGGGTGTTCCTGCGCGAGCATCCAAACGCGCGAGCGCCTCGTGAAACGCCTGCTGCACCACCACAAAGAGCTCTCCGGAGCGGCCGCTGAGATCGGGGTGCGTCTCTTTGCAGAGCCGCCGATAGGCGCTGATAATCTCCGACTCCGAGCGCCACCGAGCGGAAAGGAACTGCTCGATTGCAGTCCTCAGGGTCTGACCTTCGGGCTTCACCACAGGTTTGATTATAGCGTTTCGACGCGAAAGCATGCTACCGTTGTAGCGATGAACCACGAAGCAGATTACATCGAACGCCTGCGCACCACGATGGTGGAACGGCAGATCGCGCATCGCGGCGTCACCAACCGCCGTGTGCTCGATGCGATGGCGCGCGTGCCTCGGCACCTGTTCTTGCCCGGCCGGCCGCCCGAGGAGGCGTACGCCGACGGCGCGGTCGCTGTTGGGCACGGGCAGACCTGCTCGCAGCCGTACGTTGTTGCGTACATGACCGAATGGTGTGAACCAAGCGCACAGGATCGAGCGCTGGAGATCGGTACCGGAAGCGGATATCAGGCCGCCGTCCTGGCCGAGCTGTGTCGCGAAGTAATCACGATTGAGCGCGTGGAACCGCTTGCCGCAACCGCGCGTGAACGCCTCGATAGGCTTGGGTACGAGAACGTGACGGTATTCTGCGACGACGGCTACCCGGGCTATTCTGAGGGCGCCCCGTTCGACATAATTCTGATTACCGCAGGCGCGCCTTCGGTGCCGCCCCCGCTGCTCGAGCAACTCTCCGAAGCCGGTCGTTTGGTCGCGCCGATCGGACAGGGAACTCAGCGTATCACTCGCTATACTCGGCAGTTTGGTGGCCTCCACCGCGAGAACGGCCTCGATGTGCGCTTCGTACCGTTTATCACCGATCAGCAGTAGCTAGCGATGATCCCAACGGCGGTGGCCCGAACGGCGCGGCGCAAGCCGATCGGCCCAGTTCTCCGGAAAGCCTTTGCGGTAGTTTCTCCAGCGCGTGCCGTAGCGGCGTCGATGCAGCATCGCGTAACCCACACGTGCCATCGACGGCAGCCCAACCACCGGCAGGTAGAGCGGCCCGAGCAGCCGTGACTGCACCGTATGCCCGATCTCATGACGGAGCACCTCCTCGGGGTCTCGGCCGGAACCCCTAAACCAGAACACAAACGCTCCGAGCGAAACCCCTAAGCGCCCCGTGCGCACACAGACACGACCGTAGCGCCTGCTTACCTCGAGCGCCGAGCCGCCCAGCAGCACGGCCGCTAACACAAGCGCCCCGAGCACGCTTTGGGGCAGTTCCCAGGATGCAAACAGAACGACCGAGCAGATACGGCCCGGACAGGTTGCACTCGGCGCGTGTAAAATCCTCTTCCCACGCGTTGGGCGACCCCCTGTTTCGGTTTCGAATTCGGTTTCGGTCTCGTGCATGACGGAGTACAGCTTGACACAACCGGCGAAATGTTTCTATAACCAGAAACAGATCATGAAAAGATCGCTCGACGAACTGGCCGAGACTTTAACCCATATCGAAGACCGTGAGCTCATGCTCGAGTTCTTGCGCGAGCTGCTCACCGCCCGAGAAGCCGAGCGAATTTCCGGACGCTGGGAGATCGTGAAGCGCCTCAGTGACGGGGTCCCGCAGCGCCGCATCGCCGAGGAACTCGGTCTGTCGTTGTGCAACATCACGCGCGGCTCACGAGAGCTCAGACGCCGTGAGAGCGCAATGCGCACCGTGCTCGAGCGCGAGGGCTACCGGCCTTCCAGGCTCGACGATCAGCCTTAAAGTATGCGGTAAGGATTCGCCGCGCGCCCCACGGAGAGCCCACACGCGCCCGACGGCATCCCCACCCGACGCCGAGCCCACCCGACCGCGCGCCCCTACCCTCCCCCACCCGCCCTCGTTTATGGTACGATCCGGACCGATGCCGGAACAGGCCAACTCACACACTCAGACCACTTACAGCGGCTACCTATTGATCGCGGCAGCCGCAGCCCTCTGGGCTACCTCGGGGCCGATCTCGCGCACGCTATACAGTCAAGGCGTTACACCGCTTGAGCTCGCGTTCTGGCGCACCGTAGTCGCCGCGATGCTGTTCATCGCCCGCCTCCATTTTACCAAGCAGCCTACCGATACCCCTGTCTCGATTCGGCACCTGCCGGCGCTTATGATCTTCGGCGCGTTCGGAATCGGGGCGTTCATGGTCTCGCTGGCTTACGCGATCGAGACCGGCGGCATCAACCTCGCGGTCATCCTCTTGTATACCTCACCGGCGTTCGTCGCGATCGGCGCGCGCTTTTGGTATCGCGAGCAGCTAACGCTGCAAAAAATCGCGCTCATCGCGGTGACGATGCTCGGCGTGGTGCTGATCGCAACCGGCGGAGGCAGAGGGATCAATGTGACGGCCGTATCGCTTTCTTGGGGCTTCGGCGCCGCGGTAACCTACGCAGCGTACTATCTGGTCGGGAAATGGGCTATCGCTCGCTATAGCCCGCTGCAGATTCTCGCTTATGTCTTCCCGATCGCCGCACTCGTCATTCTGCCGTTCGTTGAGTTCGGCGGATACTCTCTCTCGGCGCTGTTTTGGCTCGCGGTACTGAGCATCGCGACCACCTACCTGCCGTACCTGCTGTACTACCGGGGCCTGGGAACAGTCGAGATCTCGCGCGCGGTTGTGGTCGCAACGGTTGAACCGGTAATAGCCGCGGTATTCGCGGCGCTCTTCTTCGCGGAGTTCTACTCGCTTCAAGCCTTGGTGGGCGCGGTACTCGTCGTGATCGCCGCAGTGCGTGCTTCGCTGTTGGAGTCACCCCCTTCGCGTTACCCCCCACAACGGCCGCCACGACCATAGCGGTTCCACCGCCCTCACATGCGCCACCGGCTCACTGCGACAGCTCACCGCGACCGATTTGACGTTTTCGCTAAAACCGGGGTAAAATTCCTCCTTTACCCCGTAGGGGCAGGCAAGTCTTTTTCAAGGGAGGCGTATGTCGCAGAAACAACGCACCGGGGTTACGTTCAAACAGTACACCTTAAAGAACATCGACGAAATCCTGCAGCTGCAGGAGCTAACCGAAGACCAGCGCTTCGAGCTCGAGGTGGTAGCTCAGGTCTTCCCGTTCAAAACCAATCAGTACGTCGTAGATGAGCTCATCGATTGGCGCAATATCCCCCAAGACCCAATCTATCAGCTCACATTTCCCCAGAGAGGAATGCTCAGCGAGCAAGAGTACACCCGCATCGCCGAGATCCTGCGTGGAGGAAACGCTTCCGGCGAGGAGTTGGCAAAGGCGGTCAACGAGATCCGTTACAACCTAAACCCACACCCTGCCGGTCAGATGGAGATGAACGTTCCGGTCCTCGATGGAGAAAGGATCGAAGGCGTTCAGCACAAGTACGATGAAACCGCGTTGTTTTTCCCGCAAGCAGGCCAAACTTGCCACGCCTACTGCACCTTCTGCTTTCGGTGGGCACAGTTCGTCGGGATCGATGAGCTACGCTTCGCCGCGCCGAACATGGACCGTTTTGTGCGCTACCTCAAGCAGCACCCCGAGATCACCGATGTCTTGATCACCGGCGGAGACCCGATGGTAATGAACGCCAAGATGCTTCGCAAGGTGATCGAACCGTTGTTAGATCCCGCGCTCGAACACCTACAGAATATTCGCATCGGCACAAAATCGCTTGCCTACTGGCCGCACAAATACCTAGACGACCGAGATGCTCCGGAAGTGCTCGAGACGCTCGCCGCGGTGGTTATGGCCGGTAAACACCTTGCGATCATGGCGCACTTCAACCACCACCGTGAGTTAGACCCGCCGATCGTGGCCGAGGCGGCTCAACGCTTGCAAGACATCGGCGCGGTTATTCGCACGCAGTCACCTCTGATACGCCACATCAACGACGATCCCAAAGTCTGGCAAGAGATGTGGAAGCGACAGGTGCACCTCGGCATGGTTCCGTACTACATGTTTGTCGAGCGCGATACCGGAGCTCGCGACTACTTCGCGGTGCCGCTCGCCGAGGCCTACGAAATTTATCGGGAATCAATCCGCAACGTATCCGGGCTCGCGCGGACCGCACGCGGGCCAAGCATGTCGGCGACGCCCGGGAAGGTCGAGATTCAGGGTATCGCCGAGGTTGGAAACGAGAAGTTCTTCGTGTTGCGTATGATACAGGCACGCAACTCAGATTGGGTGCAGCGACCGTTCTTCGCTCGCTTTGACCCGGAGGCTACCTGGCTGAACCACCTGGTACCGGCCTTCGGCGAATCGGAGCAGTTCTTCGATTCACAGCTCAAGGTCGGCGAGAGAGCCGGCATCTCCGGCGCCATTCGCATGTAGCCTCGCCTTCAACCGGCCGGCGCGCGTAGGCGCGCCGGTATCGGTTGAGTCGCATTGAACGCCTTCAGCCACCCGCAAGCGCATCTGCCTCTTAGGCCTACACCCGCCGGCGGCAGCACGGACTCAGCTCTTCCGGTCGGCCTTCTTCCGGCGCTCAAGCGCTTTCTCGATTCGCTCAATCTGTTGCTCGTACCGTGGGTCGGGCGCCAGCTCGTAAGCCTCGCGATACCACCGCAAAGCCTCCGGCAGGTCGTGGTAATACTCGCTGAGAATTTTCCCGAGTCCGCCACGGGCGGTAAACTGCGTAGCGTCAAGCTCGGCGGCATTACGATACGCTGCGAGAGCCGTATCCGTATCGTTTCGCCGCAGCGCGTTCTCGGCGTCCCAGACCGCCTGTTGAGCGCGACGCGCCTTTTCGAAACGCTCATCGTCCTCAACTACCGCAAGCCGGCGTTCAATCAGCTCGTACTCCGCGCCCTCCACATAGCCCAACAGTCGCGTGAGATACTTACGCGCCGCGTTGCGCCGGCCGGTTTGATACGAGAGTTCCGACAACGCCTTCAGGGTGTGCGTGCTTTCACCAAAGCGCTTGAGCTCCTCGCGAAAATAGCCCTCGGCGGCATCGTGCTTACCTTGGGCGAAACACGCCAGCCCCATGTTGTAGCGCACTCCTCGGCCCTCGGGCGCGGTGTCGTAGATAAGCTTGAAGTACTGCTCGGCCTGTTCATAGCGCGCGGCGGCAAGATGTCGCAGCGCGTGCTGTTCCCAGCGTTGCAAGCGGAGCCGTTTGAAGAACACCAGGTCAATCCTCCCGAAGCAGGGTCTCGAGCCATCTGAGCCAGTTTCCGCCCATAACCGCGCCTATATCCGTCTCCGGAACGCCCGCGTCCGACAACGCCTGCGCTACACTCCCAAGATCACCGACGGTCTCGATCTTTTCCGGGCAGCTTTCGGCCCCAAAGCCCCCGTCGAAATCGCTTCCGATCCCGACAAACCGATACCCACCGGCGATCTCGGCGGCAGCCTGTATCGCCGCGGCCACGCGGGCAAGCCCTACGCGCGCCTTGCCGTGCTGCGGTTGCCACTCAGGATCTAAGGCCCAATTCACCGGCATAATGCCGGCTACACCCCCGCGCCTGCCAATTTCCTCTAGCGCCCAGCTCGGCAGCTGACGCGGGCGGTCGGCCACTGCGCGCGGATTAGCGTGGCTCGAGCAGACCGGCCCGCGATAGCGCTCGAGCGCTTCACGCATCGCGTCGTCGGACATGTGGCTGATATCCAGTGCAACTCCGGCGCGCTCCATCTCGCCGAGCAGTGCTCGTCCGGCCTCGGTCAACGGCCCGGGCTCGCCGCTACTACCGGTGTAGGCGTTACGGTGCCATGCCGGACCTATGATCCGCACACCGCGCTCGTACCACTCGCCCACCTCGGAAAGCTGCGTGATGCAATCCGCATTCTCGATCAGTAACACGACCCCGACCTGCGGCTCAAGCCCGTTCTGCTGTCGCGTAAGCAGCGCCTTGAGTTCGGCTCGGTTGCGCACCCAGCCGAGGCGCGCATCCTCGGCGATCCAGCGCTCGTACAGCGCAAACTGCCGAAGCGCCTCGGCTCGTGCCTCTTGGGGACTGTTATAGCCGTGCTCCCCCTTCTCGGCGTGGGTGGCCGGTAGCGTGTAGATGGTCGCAAACACCACCGCTACCTGTGCCTCGAGGAGCTCCGGAACGCCGAGCATACACCTTCCCCGACGCCCGTCTTGTGAGACTGCGGCGGCTTCATCTTTGCGTATTGCGTAGGCGGAGCGCCGATAGTCACGACCGTACAACAACCCGTTGAACGCCAAGTCCTCGTGCGCGTCTACGATAGGAAAGAAACTCATAGTGTTCGGCAAGCGCCACCGCGCGCGGTGCGCGGCCGTTTGCGTCTAATGCCGGCGGTCTTGATTGTCAGGGCGCGGCCGAGCTTCGTTCACCCGCAGGTTGCGCCCGTCAAACTCGCCGCCGTCGAGCGCCGCGATCGCGTCGCGCGCTGCCTGCGGATCGGCCATCTCAACAAAGCCGAATCCCTTTGAGCGGCCGGTCTGACGGTCGGTAATGATGTTCACCGACTCTACATCGCCGTACGGCTCGAACAGCTCGCGCAGCGCATCTTCCTGCGTACCGAAACTCAAGTTACCGACGTAAATCCGCTTCTCCATACCCTTCGTCATCCTTTGCTCTCGCGCCCGAATAAGGCCGGAATTACCGTTTAGTATCGCACAGGTTGTCACAAAACACCACGAAAACCTTGCACGACAGCGTCACCCGGCTCCGTCGGCCCAATACGGCAACCATCCGGACGGTGTCGATAGGGAGTGAATTTGCGGATGGGGAGTGAATTTGGCGATTGCAGCGTTTTAGTGGTATTATTCGTTTAAGATGAAGCCTTCCGGCTACGCACGTCAACTTGTTGCGGTTCTAGCGGTTGCTCTCACCCTTGCGTGGGTGGTAGGGCTTTCACAGATCGTAATCCCCTACGCGCTTGAGGCCGGCGTGCCGGAAACTCGCTCCGGCGAACGGCAGGCGTCGACGAGTACCCCCCGAAACCCACTCGAGGCGTCCTCCGAGGACGGCTCGGAGCTCCCCGACGGACGCAGCCATGCCGAGGGCGACCCACCGAGGTACTCGATCGCTCCGGTGGAGGACCGCGAAGAAGAGCTCCCCGGCAAGCGACAGCTACAAGCGCTCGCCGAAGCGTACCCCGACCGCATCGAGGAGATCGCGGCCCGCGAGGATCAGTGGGCGGCACGCATCGACGGTGCTTGGTACTACTTCGCAGAGGGCAGAATGCTTCCCCGTGAGCTACGCGAGGATTACAATGAGTTTACCGGAGTCCGCCTCTACCGTTACCGCACCGGTCCGGCGGAGTTGCCCGAGATCGACGACGAACGTGCCGAGCAGCTAAGGCGCCGCACGCGCGAGCGCGAGGCCGATCCGCCGGTACGGCACAACGGCTTCCTCGATGCGCTGTACGGCGTTTCGTCGGCGCGCGACGCCGACCAAAAGATGGAGCGTATACGGTTCCTCGGACTCAGCACCCGCGTTCACCCAATAGTCGTGGAACCGCTCGAGCGCGTAGAGGCCGAGATTCGTGAGGCTATGGAGGTCGACGCCGGGGTGCGGCGGTTCGTTGAGTCGCTTGGAAGCGCCGGCGGATACGCGTGGCGCGAGATTGCGGGCACCGCGTCGCGCAGCTACCACAGCTACGGGATCGCGATCGACTTGATCCCGCGATCGTATCAAGGCAATTTCGGGTACTGGCGGTGGGCCATGCAGGCCGGTGTAGAGGACTGGTGGGACGTGCCGTTCGAACGCCGGTGGGGCGTGCCGCAGCCGGTGGTAGACGCGTTTGAACGCCAAGAGTTCATTTGGGGCGGAAAATGGCTATTTTTTGACCCTATCCACTTCGAATATCGCCCAGAGTTGTTTATTCTAAGTGGATATCGCGAATGA